>Ga0255341_1000019_pt1 | contig 371838 bp, 330 predicted proteins | sample wastewater_treat_8_FD_192418 | JGI IMG/M metagenome (GOLD analysis project Ga0255341, IMG submission 192418) | Wastewater microbial communities from Lulu Island WWTP, Vancouver, Canada - plant12 | ecosystem: Engineered > WWTP > Wastewater > Unclassified | place: Canada: Vancouver, British... | reverse complement strand
CATCCGTCTGATCCGTGTTATCCGTGTTCTATTTTATTTTTATTTGAACGCTGATGACGCTGATTGTACGGATTTGCACTGATTTTGACCCGTGATCATCCGTCTGATCCGTGTTATCCGTGTTCTATTTTATTTTTATTTGAACGCTGATGACGCTGATTGTACGGATTTGCACTGATTTTGACCCGTGATCATCCGTCTGATCCGTGTTATCCGTGTTCTATTTTATTTTTATTTGAACGCTGATGACACTGATTGAACGGATTTTCACTGGTTTTGATCCGTGATCATCTGTCTGATCCGTGTTATCCGTGTTCCATTTATTTTTCTTGAACGCTGATGACGCTGATTGTACGGATTTGCACTGATTTTGATCCGTGGCCATCCGTCTGATCCGTGTTATCCGTGTTCCATAAATTGTTTCAAGGTAATATTTTGTTTATCCTTCTGTGACAATACCGGATTTGGCTCTGGCCAGTCGATATTCAAATCAGGATCATTCCAGATCAATCCTCTTTCATGTTCCGGAGAATAAACACTGTCAACTTTGTAAACTACTTCGCTGATATCAGTTAATGTACAAAATCCATGAGCAAAACCCCGCGGTATCAATAACATTTTCCTGTTTTCTTCAGATAATATGATCCCTTCCCATTTCCCGAATGTTTTTGATCCCTTCCTAAGATCAACAGCCACATCAAATATCTCTCCCCTGATACATCTGACCAGCTTTGTTTCTGCATAAGGCTCAAGCTGGAAATGCAAACCCCGTATTATCCCCTTCCTTTCCGACCGTGAATGACTTTCCTGAACCCATTCCCTGTGCAAGCCGTGCTTTTTGAAAAGTTCAGCGTCATAAGTCCTCATAAAGAAGCCGCGCTCATCCAGGTGCGGTGACAGAACAATTTCAAATACTCCTTTTATTTCAAGTTCCCTGAATTCCATTTATCAGAATATTGTTTTATCTGACCGGCACATAATTTGTAAACATCCTGACGCGGGTATTTTTTATACCATTCAACCGTCAACCCGGCAGCTTCGTCAACATTTAAAACTGGTCTCCATCCAAGGATCTGTTTCGATTTGCTTATATCAAGCTTTAAAACAGCAGTTTCATGAGGCTTGTGGTCAGTATTATCAACTATCCAGCCTCCTTCACCCCAATGCCGAACTATCAAATTAACCAGCTCTTCCACAGAAATGATATCAGCAAACTCAGGGCCGAAGTTCCAGGCGCCGGAATACTTTCGCGGGTCCTCAGCCATTTTCACAGCGAGAAGAAGATAGCCTGCAAGAGGTTCAAGCACATGCTGCCAGGGTCTTACTGAACCAGGATTCCTGACAATAACAGGTTCCCCGATTTCGAGCGATCGAACACAGTCCGGGACCAAACGGTAATCCGACCAGTCGCCTCCGCCTATGACATTGCCTGCGCGGGCGGTGGAGATGGATTGGCTGAATGGGTGGTTGGATGATTGGGTGAGTGGGTGAGTGGGTGAGTGGGTGAATGAGAGCCGATAGGATTGGGTTATTATCTCGGCCGCGGCTTTGCTGGCGCTGTATGGATCATGTCCGCCGAGCGGGTCGGTTTCGCTGTAACCTTTCAGGCTCTCTTTATTTTCATAGACCTTGTCGGTTGTGACAATGATTATCTGCTTTACAGATGAAGTATGTCTGCATGCCTCAAGGATATTGACAGTTCCCATTACATTGGTCCCAAAGGTCAAAACCGGATCTTCATAACTTGGCATAACAAGTGCCTGGGCAGCCAGGTGAAAGACTATCTCCGGACTTTCTTTTTCAAATATTGTTTTAACCTTATCCAGATCCCGTATATCCTGTCTGTAATCTTTTATTTTATCAGCCAGTCCCGCAAGGATGAACAGATCTCTGTCAGTTTTTGGCTCAAGAGCAATACCGGTGACTTCGGCTCCCAGCTGCTTCAGCCAGATAGTAAGCCATGAGCCCTTGAAACCTGTGTGACCGGTGACCAGGACCTTCTTGTTTTTATAAAAATCTATTAAGGCTTGCATTAAAATAAATCAGAACACGGATAACACTGATCAGGTGGATTCTCGCGGATTTAAATCTGTGTAAATCCGTTGCATCCGTGTCATCTGTGTTCCATCCATTCAATCATCCAATCTATCCAATCAACCCCAGATCTTCCACACCGGGTTTTCCTTCCACATTTTTTCAAGCAGCTGGCTGTCCCGGTAGGTATCCATGCACTGCCAGAAACCTTTATGCCTGTAAACGGCAAGTTCCCCTTTTTCTGTAAGCTTTTTCATTGGAATACGTTCGAGATCAGCAGCCGGGTCATCGGGAATCATTTCCAAAAAATCCTTCTTAAAAACAAAGTAACCTCCATTAATAGGTTCCTGCCGGTTCTCATCCTTTACCTTTTCATAAAACTTCTTCACTTTATTTCCATCGGTTTCAAGATCACCGAAACGTGATGGGGGAAACACACCGGTAACAGTGCCGGTTAATCCCTGATCAATATGAAACTTTAATAAATCTTGGAGATCAACATCGGATACGGCATCACCGTAGGTAACCATGAAGTTATCACCGTGAACATACTTCCCGGCAAGTTTTACCCGATAGCCTGTCATAGAGTCAGCTCCTGTTTCAACAAGGGTGACCGTCCAGTCATCAGGAATACAGTCGTTATGATAATACGTTTTCCCTCCGTCACCGAGAGAAACAGTAAAATCGGAATTATATTTATAATAATTAATGAAGTAATCCCGGATCACATTCCCTTTATAGCCAAGTGCCAGAATGAATTCCTTAAAACCGTAATGGGCATAGTGCTTCATGATGTGCCAGAGAATAGGTCTCCCCCCGATTTCGACCATGGGTTTGGGCTTGTACTCGGTCTCCTCACGGAGACGGGTACCCATTCCTCCACATAAAATAATAACAGGTATTGAGTCTTCCTTATTCTGCATCTTTATAATTACCCTTTCATTGTTTTGTCTTGCTTAAACTAATCTTAACATCTCTTACTCTTTCCTGCCAGTTAGGTCAATCTCATTAAAAATCACGTTTCATCTGAATAATAACCCTTTACAGAATCAGAATAACCATATTTACCATACTGACTGTAATAGTTATAACCATAGTTATAACCGTATCCCATTGAATAACCGTATCTCAATCCGTAACCGTAATAACCCGACATGCTTATGTCGTTCATAACGATGCCTATACTTTTAAGATTCCCTCCTGCCCTGAGTTCCTCGATCAGTGCCAGGGTGTTCCTGGACGTGTAACGCTGACGGACCACGAAGAGATAAAAATCGGAAAATGGCGAGAGGAGCAGGGCGTCTGTTACAATAGCCACGGGAGGGGTGTCCAGTATTATGAAATCGAACTCTTCCCGGGCTCGTGCAATAAATCCGGCCATGGCTTCCGAATCGATTAATTCTGCCGGGTTTGGCGGCACCGGCCCGGCTGGTGTATAAAACAGATTTTCAAATTCGGTCTTTAAAACAATGTCCTCGTATTTTTCCTCACCGATAAGATAGCTACTGATACCCTTTTCATTCTCCGCTCCAAATATCCTGTGTATCCTGGGCTTGCGCAAATCCAGGCCCGCGAGAAGTACCCTCTTGCCCGACATCGCTATTATGGCGGCAAGATTTATAGAAACAAAGGTCTTCCCTTCGCCCGTGATAGTTGAACTAACCGAAATAACCGGGCATGTCCTGTCTTTCAGAAAGTACTTCAGGCTGGTCCGAACCGACCTGAAGGACTCGGAGAGGGTGGATCCGGGATTCTCTGCCACGGGTATTTCACTTTTCAGGCTGTTGTGACTTATGTAGCCAATTACGGGGATACTTGTTCTTCTTTCAAGATCTTTTTTATCAATGATCTTATTATTCAAATAATCCACTAACACGATGCCCAAAGCCGGTAGAAACAATCCCAATACCAGGGCCATCATGAGATTCTGCCTTTTCTTTGGGCCAACCATCGCGGTGCTGAAAAACCCGGCGTCATCAATTATCCTGTTATCCGGCACATTCGATGCCCTGGCGATGCCTGCTTCCGCCCTCTTCTCAAGCAGAAAGGTATATACTGTATTATTGATATCGAACTTGCGTTGTATGTTTATCATTTGTCTTTCCGTGGACGGCAGCCTGCGAATATCTTTCTCGATTTCCAGGAGACGCCGGTCGGCATCGCTCACCGAACTCTCTATGTTCCTGAGCCCGTTCTCTATGTTCTCCTCCAGAGCCTTGTAAGCATTTGTTATACCGGTATCTATAACCCTCAGGGGCTCGGCAGACTCGTACAGGTTCAGGGAGAGCTGCCTCTTTTGTTTCAGTAGGGATGAGAGCTCGTCAACTAGCCTCATGAGAAGCTGGTCGGTAACTCCCATGACTGAAGGTGCGATGATATCGGCACTTTCATTCTTCGATACCACGTAATTCCGAAGATATTCGTAATAATTCTTCTGCATCAGGAGTCTTGTTCTTTCTGCATCGATCTGCTCAAGCTTCTGCTGTATCAAAACTCCTTCGCGGCTGATATCGATGAGCCGGTGTGAAAGTCTGAAATTCTCGAGGTTGCTTTCTGCACGCCGCAACGAATCAGAGATGGTACCAAGCTGATCCTCGATAAACCTGATTGTCTGAGCAGCGGTCTGGTTCTTGTATTCCAACCCGAACTCCAGGTAAACCCGCATGAGAGTGTTCAGGTAATCAATCTCCTGGTTCGGCTCGTAGCCGGTGGTAGAAAGTGTTACCAGCGATGCCTCTTCCTTTATAGGCGTAACCGAAAGTTTACCTCTGTACTGGTTCGCGAGAGAAACCGGGCTGACAAACCGGAAATAATAGCGGTTTGAAGCATCAGGATCATACCTGAACGTACTGCTGTTTCTCAGCCGGATCACGAAATCAAATCCCTGCTCCCTGAACCGTTCCCCGAACGACAACTCCTTCTCGAATCCCCTGGAGCCGTTAATCGACAACCTGTATCCTGAATCAGAAATAATCCTTATATCAATCCTCTGTCCCATGGTCTGGCTTGACAATGAATCGTACACAACCACGAACGGTGTTGACTTGTATGACCTTTGTTCGGCAATACCTCTTTTCCCAACCGAAGTATAGACAACCCAGAAGTCGGGCAGCTCCATCATCACCCTGTAGTTCAGGTTATAGGATTTCAATATACCGATCTCGTTGTTCACGTTCTGCTGATTACTGAATGCATCCGATCCCCGGAAAATATTCGTCAGTGCGCCGCTGGGATCGTCCTTGATCAACAGCGTCGATGACACTGTATAGATCTCCTCCGACCACCTGTTTATCCCGTAAGCGATACTCATGGAGATGAACAGGGCAACTGCAAACCAGTACCAGTTGCTAATAAACAGCGAGAGATAGCGCTTGAAGTCGATGCCTTCGTCGTCCATGGGCGGGAGGTAGGACTGCGGGGAGGGGGGTTGGGGGGTATTCATTGTAGTTTCGGGTTTAGGGTTTCGGGTTTATGGTTTCGGGTTGCGGGTTTAGGGTTTCGGGTTTCGGGTTGCGGGTTTATGGTTTAATGTTTCGGGTTGAGGGTTTATGGTTTAATGTTTCGGGTTGCGGGTTTGTTGTTACAAGTTATTTATATTTGAGGCCTTTGATATCTGAATTTTTAAGATGTTGTATCAGGCTATAAATTTTCCGACTTATACTGTCTGTTCTTGTTAATAGCTCTTCCAGTTGGGTTTCTGTTATATGTTTAACATCGAAAGCACGGTATGATTGAGATCGAAGTTCCGCTACTGAGCCTCTGGATATTGATAAAAATTGTATGAATTCTTTGTTTCCTCCACGGTCAAATCCCTCTGCAATATTGTCCATAATCGAACCAGCTGATGCCCTAATTTGATCTCTGAATTTAAAATCCTGTTTACATGGTTCAATTGATGTAATATCATAGACTATTTTACAAATCTCCCTGGCTTCCTGCCATACTTCCAAATCTTCAAACCTGGTGATCTTCATTCAATTAACACGAAACACGAAACACGAAACTCCAAACACGAAACTCCAAACACGAAACTCCAAACACGAAACACGAAACACGAAACTTTTTAATTTTTTCCAAAATAATTTATCAGCAACAACGTGGTCGTTATCAGCGAGGTGGTGACTGACAGGATGGAGGCGAAGGTTGGGAAGTTCAGGTTGAAGATCTTCTTGTCCTGCGGCTGAACTATAACCACATCGTTGGGGAGGAGGAAATAGGCTTCGTTCGAAAGGATTGCCCGGTCCTGCAGGTTCAGGGTGTAGGTTTTTGTCCCGCCCTCGACCGGACGGACAACCAGGAGCCTGTCGCGCCTGCCAAAGTCACCTATGCCGCCCGCGCGGCCGACTGCTTCCAGGGCTGTGAGGTAATTGTTGTAATTAATATAGGTGCCCGGGGCATGTACCTCTCCTATCACGGTGAACTTGAAGCTCAACAGCTTGCATTCGACAGTAGCGTTGTTGAAATGCCTGTCGGCAACATCCTGGATAATCTCCCGGGCTTCGTCAAGGGTTAATCCCCCTACTTTTATCGTACCAAGCACCGGGACGAGTATCCCCCCGTCGGAGCCAACGTCATAACCATAAATGTATTGCCCGGCCTCACCTGAAGAAAATGTCGTTGTACCGGTCCGGCTGCCAAAAGATGAAAGGAAATCCTGTATGGTGCCATCAGCCGTCATGGCCTTCACGGTGATATACAGGATATCCCTGGGCTGCAACCTGTATTCTGGGATGGACATGGGGAAATACTGCTCCCCCGCCGCCTCGGGAAGATTGGCCAGGTAGGCGAGTTTCTTCTGGCTTGTGCAACCTGTGGCAAGCAGTAAGGTTATCAGGGAGATTATAGAGAATGGTTTCATTTTAAGAAGTTTCGAGTTTATTGTTTCGGGTTTATTGTTTCGAGTTTATTGTTTCGGGTTTATTGTTTCGGGTTTATTGTTTCGAGTTTCGGGTTTAGGGTTGCGGGTTGCGGGTTGCGGGTTTATGGTTTCGGGTTTAGGGTTTGAGGTTTCGGGTTTCGGGTTTCGGGTTTCGGGTTGAGGGTTTATGGTTTAATGTTTCGGGTTGCGGGTTATGGGTTTATGGTTAAATGTTTCGGGTTACGGGTTATGGGTTTGAGGTTTCAGGTTTCGGGTTTAGGGTTTAGGGTTTCGGGTTTCGAGTTGCGGGTTTCGAGTTGCGGGTTTGGTGTTACAAGTTATTTATATTTGAGGCCTTTGATATCTGAATTTTTAAGATGTTGTATCAGGCTATAAATTTTCCGACTTATACTGTCTGTTCTTGTTAATAGCTCTTCCAGTTGGGTTTCTGTTATATGTTTAACATCGAAAGCACGGTATGATTGAGATCGAAGTTCCGCTACTGAGCCTCTGGATATTGATAAAAATTGTATGAATTCTTTGTTTCCTCCACGGTCAAATCCCTCTGCAATATTGTCCATAATCGAACCAGCTGATGCCCTAATTTGATCTCTGAATTTAAAATCCTGTTTACATGGTTCAATTGATGTAATATCATAGACTATTTTACAAATCTCCCTGGCTTCCTGCCATACTTCCAAATCTTCAAACCTGGTGATCTTCATTCAATTAACACGAAACACGAAACACGAAACTCCAAACACGAAACTCCAAACACGAAACTCCAAACACGAAACTCCAAACACGAAACACGAAACACGAAACACGAAACACGAAACACGAAACACGAAACCATAAACTTTTTTGCATGCTTCCGCCCCGTCAGCCACAGGGGGTTTTTAAGCCCTGGCCAACTGTTTCGCGGTACGCGGTGTCCTTTATAACGGTATTCGGTGTTCGGTGTTCAGTATTCGGTTTGTCATGAGATTGAGTGTATACCGAATACTGAATACCGATTACTGAATACCTCTTCTCCTCACCTCCTCCCCATCACCCGTTCTCTCCATCGCTCTTCCACAACAGCAGAAGCTCCGCGGGCTTTAATTTTCCCAGGTGGATCTCCGTCTCATGGGGTTCGAGCACAATATAACTAACCTTTCGTCCTACAAGCTCCTCAGCCTGCACAATTTTACGAGCAAGATATTCACGATCAATATCTGCTCCTGTAAGGATGAGTTCAATCACGGGGCTGTCCTTTCCGCGCGCAAAATCGCCGGTAAGGTGCACGCTCTCGAGATTGCCAAGACGGTGAATCACCTTTTCAATAACCCTGTCAATGCCCGTCTCCTTCAGGATGATGCTGTGAATATCCCTGAAAAGCGGGTGCTTGGGATTGGCCTGGTAGATTTTCTTGTTGCCGTCGGGGTATGACCTGAGCAATCCGGCTCCCTCGAAGCGGTTCAGTTCCACGCGTATGGCATTGGATGATTCCCCGAACTCGGATTCCAATCCGCGGAGATGCGCCCTGGTGCTGCTGTTGAGAAAAAACTTCTTCAGCAGCTTTATCCTGGTCTGTGATGTGACGAGGCTGTCAAGCATTTAGGACCTGATTAATGAGTAACAAAGTTACTCGTTGTTTGGACAAACGCAAGTATTTACAGATAAATTTCTGCTTCAGCCACCAATTGTTATCAACATTTTTTGAACCTGCCCGGCGCCCACGATAATACAATACCGGTGGACGCTGACCATTAAAGATATTGTATCTTCGCGGGATTCAGGGCAGCGGTATGAAAAAGCTTGAAAGGGTTTACAGGATTTTATTCTGGGCGGGGTACACTGCCATTATCATCACCTCCATCCTTCCCGCCGGAGGAGAGTTGAACAGGAAACACATTGGTCCTGAGGCATTCAGGATACGTCTCGATCATTTTCTTCATTTCGCGGTTTTTTTCCTTTTATGCATGTACTACCTGGCCGGCCGGATAAATGGTTTGTCTTTATTCAAAACAAAAGCATTGTTCAGGTTCATTTTACTGGTGTTATTCCTTGCAATCATCACTGAATTGGTACAGTTATGGGCGCCTTCCAGGGCATTTAACGTGTTCGACCTGGTTGCAAACACGTCGGGGCTGCTGGCAGGATGGATCATTATAAGAATAGCCGGAGGATAAAGGCGGGAACAAAAGATAGCTGACCTTAGGCGGATCTATTTCCCTGTACTGATGTACCAATGATAAAAATATCAGGCAGTATTTAATTACTGCCTGAAAAGAAATTGTTTTCCAAATGTAAGGATCCTAATAAAGTGATTATCAGCAATGATAAGCCGACCGGTATCCGTTAACCAAATGGCTTATCGCCGAAAGGGCTTTTGAAAGCCGGCTCATCATACCCTTTGTTATCAAGTCCTTTACCTCCTCCTCTTCCCCTGGGATCCGGTGGGAAAGGATGCGACTTCATCATCAGGGTCACCGACCTGTCGAGTATAACCCTGGTAACCTCGGGCTTGATATATTGTTTTCTTGCAGGCATGCCCTGATTTTATAAACTTCAATAACAGTCAGATAGTTCTTTAATCTAAATACAAAGGTAGATTAATTGTTAAAATTACCAAAATTATTACTTAACCTTTACATGTTCACGTTCACCTGTCAGCTTAAAATATTAAACACTAATCCTGTTGTTAATCATTTAACAACAACTCTGCCGGAATGTTTCATTGAAGAAGATGTTATGTCAACAATGAACACTCCCTTATTGTTTCCCAGGGGAAGCTGCACGGGTGATGATCTGCTGAATTCAACGTTCCTGGCGTCTGTCAGTACTCTTCCCGTGAGGTCAATAACCTTAATCATTCCTGTCCGGCCCTCCCATTGCTCGTTCAACAATTCAATATTGAGCATCCCGAGAGAAGAATAGATGTTAAAGGGATTCTCCTGTTTTGTTTCGGCGTTCCTGAGCGCCGTGGTATTTTCCACTGTCAGCACGAAGCGGTTCTTTACCAGTCCGCCGGGCGCATTGAAAGAAAAGCCCTTGTTTTCCCTGAGGTTCACCCTGGTTTTCTGTTCCAGGTCCCGGAGGTAAAAAGTCAGGTCATCAACATTGTCGAGACCGGATTGTCTTATGGTATAGCGACCTTCCCTCGCCGTGCTTAATGTCAGCGGGATATCAACTGATGTTTCAGGGAACGGGATACCATTTATAGCATAGCTTTTACCCTCCAGTTCTGACCAGAATTGCAGCGCCGGTTTTTTGTACAATATTTTTTCAGCGTCAAACTTGGGATCTTTACCTGTGGTTGCATTATCGTTAAACCAGATGGCTGTTTCATCAGCCAGGCTGCCATTGTCAAGGGTCAGCCTGAGCATTGCATAAAATCCCTCTCCCTTTTCGCCTGACCCCTTGTAGAACGGGATGTTGTTATGTTCCTTAGCTCCTGAGAAATCAGCCGTTGCCCCCGCGGCATTTGCCTGGACGAAGAATCCCTGGAGCGGCGGTATGTGCCCGGTGGTACCGGCAGGTACGCCAGGTCCGCCCTGTATGTAGTAGTATTCGCGACGATCCTTAATAAAATGGACGGTGGGATCCAGGTCGCCGGTAAGAACCACTTCATCCCAGTCAAGACCGCATGTAAGTGAGTTGCCAAGAAAATTCCAGCCGAATGTTGTAAAGCTCAGGGTCTTTTGAGGCAGCGAGGTGAGCAGGGAATGCCCCGTGAATGTCACGTAAGAATCTTCCTCGTTGTAAAAGTTGTATCCCTCGCCGGTTACTAATTCTGATATGGGCGTGGTATTATCGTAACCGTCGTGCCATTGCCATCCTTCCCTCATGTTTGTAATTGCAGCCGGCTCGGAGTACCACATCAGGTCAAGAGGACTGACGTCGGTAACAACCGATTTATCCTGGCGGTAAGGCACGGCAAAATAGTGCCACCTGTAATTCCCCGGACCGGCCGTTCCCCCGGTGAAGAAAAGCCTGGTATTCACTGTTCCCGTACCGGAATAACTGCCCGGCATGAAGGAGAACATGCCCGAGGGGCCTGATTCGAGGTTTATTGTACCCGTGTTGGTCACGCTGCCGATGGTGGCTCTGCCCCCGGGATTAACGGTCAGAACGCCGTTAATATCAGCCGAGTTGAATTCCGCGCTGCCGTTCACGGTGAGCGAGGCACCCTGACCAATGGTCACGACGTCGCTCTCGGCATCAACGGAAGGTGTGATCACCGGCTGGTTGGGTGCGGCTGAGGTGATCCTTGCATGGGTAGATGCACCCGGGACGCCCCCGGCCCAGTTGGAAGCTTCATTCCAGTCGGTGGTGTTGCCCAGCCATGTGCCTTCCGGAACATTATTGTTCACCACTCCCGCGGCAGCGTCGAAATAATCCGTTAAAATATGGTCAGCTCCGGAGCCAAACCCTCCGTATGACCCCGGGCCCATCGCCTGGCCGCCAAGGTTGAGAGAGGCGGTTGTATGCGTGAACGTCCCCAGGTTTGCCTTCGCACCGGCAAGGATAGTGAAGCCTGTTGTCATGGTATAAGCTTTCTGCAAGGTAATTTTCCCGCTGGTGTTTGCGAGAACAAGGGTGTTGACGGTTTCAGGAAGACCGGTGCCGGTACTCTGGTCTGTCACTCCATTATAGATATAGTTTGCAGACTGATCGAAATTTCTAGTACCCGAGACAAGAATATTTCCATTATTAGGATCATTTGTACCTGTTTTATATATGCCATAGCGAGAAGTTATTCCCAACGTGGCGCCGGCAGAAAGATAGAACGTACCTGAACTTCCCTTAATAACCGCGGGACGCATTCCTGTTCCAAGCTGGAGGTAAGCCCCGGTCTCAACCCGGAAATCAATCGTGTTTTGGAATGTGCCTCCCGAGGTAAATAACTGCATGGCGCCGTTGCCATTGAAAATAATCGCACCTCGTCCCGTGGAAGAGGTTTCGGTAATAGTGCCCCCGGTGAACCGGAAATCGCCTGCAACGTACAGGTTATCGGTTACCGTTGAAGAGGCTGAATTATTCAATATAAAGGTCCCGCCTGTCTGTGTATAGTTACCTGCCACCGTCATCGATACCCGTGCAGTGTTACTTGTCAGGGCAAGCTTACCGGCACCGGTGGAGGTGATGGTAAAATCGCCTTTTATGGTAATATCATTGTTTATTGATACGGTAAGCGCCGAGCCCTGGGAGGCGCAGTTCCAGGTAAAGTCCCCGAAGCTTTGTCCCAGTCCAGTGGGTGCCGTGGTGGTGATCCCGGTTACCTGGCACCGGGACTCTGTATCCCATTCAGCGGTGGGGATAGTACCCCCGTCAGTGTCGTGATGATAAACGGAACCCCGGTTGAAAACAAATTCCCCGTTCGGAACCAGGGTCCCTTCTACTCTAAGAGTCCCGTTCACAACACAGTCGACAGGATCGTTTCCCGGTCCTGCATTGTCAGCGATGGTCAGCGTAATACCGCTGTTTACATGCAGGGTTCCCCCGGCATCAATCACCACCTGGTCAGCGGTCACGTTTTCTGCAACGGTAATTGTATGTCCCGATCTTATGGTTATGATACCGTCAGAATACGAGGGAGCCTGGGTTGCAGTTGTCCACACACCGTCCTGGTAAACCTGCCATGAGGCCGGTGATCCCCAGTTGCCTGTCACCCTCGAGCGGTAATCCCCGTTGGCTGCCGTTTCAGGAAGTGTAGTGACATCCCCCCTTGCGGGCCCGGGTACTGTGAGATAGTCTTCCATCCCGGGAGGGCCGCTGAATTCATACACGGCAACATGATAGGTTTTATCCGCATCAAGACTTACTACATTTACGCTGTCAGCGGTTCCGCTATAAACAACAAAATTTCCCGGAGATATTTCCTGTCCTCCTGTCCAGGTATTACTGGCTGCATATGTTGTTCCGTCATCAGGAACAGCATTTACCGGACTTCCTTCCCTTACAATGACCAGGCGGTTTGTCCCGTTCCCATTGGTCCATTTAACGGTAAAGGAAGACGAGGTTATGTTGCTGAAGGTCACATTTGATACCTGGACAGTTGGAGGGGGAGGAGGCGCGTAATTCAGGCTGATCCCGGTAACGGAAACGGTTGCACTGTTATCCAGTGATGTTTCAACTTCATCAGTAATGTCTGAAAGAGGGAAGTGTCTCTCAGCGAGGAAGTTTTTCATGCTGTAATAACCACTAAATCCTGAGCCTTCTGAAAAGGTTGATTCATCGATCATTTCCCAGTGCTCAGCATAAGTTATTGTCCGAAATTTTTTATTACCTGAATTATAAATCCCGCCTACCTCGATGGCTATGTTGTAGGCATTAACCGCAAGGGGAGAAGTAAAAGAGAAGCTGTTGACCAGATCATTCACGCTGTTATAATTTTTTGTATCTGTTAGCGGTGAGGTCTGGTTAACATGATCAAAGACAGCAGCCCATACATCCATCTGTCTTAGAGTGCCGCCCGTAACCGTGACCGATAACGTGGTGTTTATTCCCGCTTCACCAAGACCGACTTCATCAAGATAGTAAAATGCCGTATGCTGTGTAGCGCTAATATTAAAATCACCGGCAGCCTCGGTGAGTGGCCGACCCCCATAGGATAGATCAATACTCTGAGTGCCTGCTGAGGTAATTTCCGATGCCAATGCCACAACAAGCAGGCGGTTGGTACCCGTACCCGCGGGAACAGTATAGCTAATACTCTGGGTGGAGCTTGATTTGCCGCTATATACAGGCGTCCAGTCTTTAATCGCCCTTACCTGCCCCGAAACCGGATTGAGGCAGGCGCCTGTCATTGCAATTATAACACTTAAGAATAGAAATTTGGAGGCTGGGATTTTCATGTCTTCAGGTTTTTGGGGTACAAATATGCTGATTCTGTTACCGTAACAGTGTTCCCGCGTGATAAATAATGACTAAACAAGTTCATCTGACCGGCGGTGTTGCTGTTTAACAATCCGGAAGTATTGTTTGTTCTGTTGCCAATACTTTCTAAATCTAAATAACAAATATAATACTAATAAGCTGGATACCCGTGATCAATATGTTAAAAAAAGAAAGGATCGGATTAAGCGATTTTTGAAATCAGCATGTAAAGATTAACACGAATTTTGTTGCAAGAAAGGCATGTTTAACCTGATCTTCTATCGAATAAAATCCACTAATTTTATAAAATATAACTAAAATGGGCAGTCCGGATTCATTTTCATTTTCTAATTACCTTTCTGCCCACCCCGTTATTTGCCGGATTTCTCCAGTCTGAAGCTAATTAAGCCCGAAATAATCCGCCACTTCATTATAATTGTTAATATCAACCCCGTCGTCCTTAAGTTTCATCAGTATATTATCCTTAGCAGATAATCCTTTTTTCCCCAAGACTGTATTATCCGTGATAAGCATGAAGCGATACTCGAGGAAAACATCGGCATCAAGCTCCATGAACCCTGATGTCTGGTAAGCGAACAGGGTAATGGTATTCAGGGAGTAGGTGTGCAGAACATATTGTCTTTCACCTCCGTCCTCATCTTCCCAGGTAAGGGGCATTACGTACCAGTTACCAAGTATGTTGCAATATCCTAGTACAATGCCATGATCAATAATATCTTCATTTACAGCTTCGTCTTCCAGGGAATAAAAACTCGCGGGGCGGCGCAGGTATTCACCCTCGAGCCAGGTGACATCCTCACCCAGAAGGCTGATCACGGTAACATTGGCGTTACCATCCTTTCCGGCCTGACCTGTCTGACCGGTTGGGCCTGCAGGACCTGCCGGACCGGTGTCGCCTTTCTGACCGGCCGGACCCATGGGACCCTCCGGGCCTTCACAGGCGAACAGCCCTGCCAGTGCAATCATAAGAAACAAACTACGGAACTTAACAATCGCGTTTTTCATAACAGATGAAATTTTAGTTATTAATAAATTCAGTTTTCACGCCAATAACGAATCAGCTCAGGCAGGCTTTACATGACCCTGTATTCCCGCCGTAATTGAACCATGGAAAAATAGTCTTCCTTTGTAAACCATAGCTTTTTAGTTATCAACTAAATAAAAACGTTTTTCAACAAACGATATTATATTACACGAGCCATTTCTCCCCGCTGAACGTTCAATCACCCGCTATTAAAAAGCCAGGTCAGCTTCCAGAGTCTTGCCGGGTAACGAATCAACGCACCTGCCAAGCTGCAATCATATCTCTGCTTCATCCAGCCAGGCGATGGAAAGATATCCCCTGCCAGGAACCTCAGCCTTTTACCCCGGGACAACCCGAAGACCTGTTCACGGTAAATCTTCTTCCTGTAACCGGGATCCTTTTTACCTGAAAAGTATTGAAATATCCCCGGATTGATGCCTGCATATCCATCTTTCTTTAAAAGCGAGATATCCAGTAAGAGCTTCAGTTCCGGGCCGGTAATAGCCTGGTGATAAAGCCTGTGTTCTTCCAGGTAGTCGAGGTGGGTCGCATCATCCGGAATAAAAGCAGTCGTACCTTCAACTTCAACCGGTACGGCCCTGTCCATAACTTCGGAGAGGTCTGAATCCCTGCCGCCAAAGCCGTGCAGCCTGACGTGTATCTCCAGGGCATAACCATCTTTTACGAGGGTCGGGAGATGCTTGCCGATATCTGCAATTATTTCCCGGTGAAGGGCAGATTTTAAAGGCTGTGAAGTAAAACCGTGTTCCTGCAGAAGCTTCCATGCCTTTAACCCGTCTTCCTTCTTCACCAGTATGTCGTTATCGGTCATCTGCCGGAGTCCCTCCGATCCGTAAACGGTATGCTCCAGGGCCATGCCTTTCAGGAGCAGATGTTTTATCCCGGCTCCGGTAAGGATATTGTTTACTTCTTTCCACCTCCCGGCGAGCCATACGTTTCGCATCACGCTTTGCATCAGGCCGTCATCCAAAAGTCGTTTTATATTTCCGGGAACCCGGTTTTCAAGGTCTGTCTTTTTTATATTACGGGCAACGAGCGCGATAATGCCATGCCTGTTGGCCAGATCCGTGAACTTCATCCAGTCTTTTATCTCATCAACAAGTAATTCAAGACTTCTAATTTCATTCTCACCGAATTCAAGCCGGCAAAGAGAAAGAAGCAGTTTTTCTTCCGGATAAAGCATTGGTAAGTATGTAGAAATATTCCAAAGGTAAATTTAAACAAAAGCAGGAAATGAATTTGCTTCTTTTTTCACTACCTCCGCACGTGTTCATTGAGCCTTGCCTTTGATTTTTTCAATTTCTTCGGCGGCTTATTGTATCCCTTGGTTACCTTACCGGGATGGTCAGTGTAATACTTCGGGGCACAAGAGGGTGCAGCAAAAAGAAGAATGAAAAACGAGGATAATATGATCAGAAAATTTCTTACGCGCATTTTTAAATATGGATGGTTTCCAGTAAAACGCAGGAAACCTCCCTGAAGTATCTTGGAAGACGGATTCAGAGAATGACCTGAGTCAGGGTGGTCACAATCATTGATCAGGAAACCGGCCTGAGCGTTTAAACTTATAAACCGGAACGCAAGGGTCAACGATTCATGCATATACTGAATGAGTTCTCCCGTTGTTATCGTTCAAGATCTTTTTGTAATTTTACCTGTTCCAATTAGTTAATTCCATGCGTGACTTTACCGGGCCTGCCCTGAGACTGCTTCTTGAAACATTCCTTTCCAGCGGATACGCCTTCCAGACATTTGCCGGGTTCACCAGGGAACCGGCAGGCCGGGTAATCATTCTCCGGCACGACGTGGATAAGCGCAAACTGAACTCGTTAAACACGGCCTTACTCGAGAAAGAGCTCGGGATAACGGGAACCTATTATTTCAGGGTTGTCCCATCGAGTTTTGATGAAAAAATCATCAGGGAGATTGCTTCCATGGGGCACGAGATCGGCTATCATTACGAAGACCTGGCTCTGGCCGGGGGTGATGAACAAAAAGCCATCAGTTTGTTCGGGGAACATCTCGACATGTTGCGAGGCATTGTCCCGGTTGAAACCATCTGCATGCATGGCAGTCCACTGAGCCGGTACGACAACCGTCACCTCTGGAAAAATCATGATTATCGAAGATATGGCATCATTGGCGAGCCCTATTTTGACCTGGACTTTGACGAGGTTCTCTACCTTACTGACACGGGCCGCCGCTGGAACGGGGAACCCGTCTCGGTCAGGGACAAGAATCCTGCCCCGGGATTGCTTTCTTCCCCAAAAGACTTCCCGTCCCTCGCCCGACAACTGAAAACGAGTTTCGACATCATCCGTTTTGCAGAAAACAATCTCTTACCCGACAGGATCATGCTGACACTTCACCCCCAGAGGTGGGATGACAGGCCAGGCCCATGGTTACGGGAACTGGTATGGCAAAACATCAAGAATACAGTGAAACGGCAAATTGTAAAATACCGTGATTAAGGACAAGCAGGCAGAAACGAAACGTGCTTAGTCCGTCTATAACTTTACTGTGATCGGGCAACAACCTGATGTTTACATGCAGCTATCAAGTGGCCAGGTTATAAGTACCGGTCAAACACAAGAAATCCTATCTTTGTGGAATTATTTTGCCCGGATGAGAAGATATTTAATATTCATACTGCTTTTGTTGCCGCTTTTCCCGTGTACCATATCGCATGCACAGGACATACCGCATCCCGTTGTAAACACGGGGGTTTACGAGTTCCTGGACGAGCTTGCCATTATTCAGGCCATCGATCTCAATTCCGTCGTGAAACCATACTCGAGGCTGTTCATCGCGAGGAAGCTCGAGGAAGCAGACTCCAAACGCGAGATGCTGAACAAGAGACAGCAGTCGGAACTGGACTTTTACCTGACCGATTTTGGGAAGGAGAGCGGGAGAATCGGGGAATGGCGAAAAGGAGTGAAGGGTGAGGGAGGCAGAAAAAGATGGGATCTGATCTATTACAGCGATTCATTGTTTTCAGTAACAATAAACCCGATCTTCGGGGGTGAGGTCTTTTTCAACCAGTCGGGGAGGGCGCTCTACGCGCGTAATTTTGTCGAGGCAAGAGCCTACATGAAGAGGTGGGGCTTTTTCGCGTCACTGCGCGACAATCACGAGAAGCCTTTCCTCGGGTTGCCGGAATACCTTACCAAAAGAGAAGGCGGGCATTTCAAGGAAGGAACAGACTGGAGCGAGATGCAGGGCGGGATAACCTACTCGTGGAAATGGGGTCACGCCGGGTTTGTAAAGGATCGTCAGCAATGGGGCAATAATTATAATGGTGCAAATATTTTTGGAGGCAACAATCCCACTTTCGTGCAGGTCAGGCTCAACCTGAAGCCTGCCGACTGGTTCGAATTCAATTATTTCCACGGCTGGCTCAACTCGATGGAGCCCGACAGCTCCAGATCGTACTGGGTAAACAACAGTTACGGGCCAGATTACAGGATACTCTACCACAGGAAGTACATTGCAGCCAACATGTTCACCTTCACCCCTTTCAGGAATCTGAACGTCTCGTTCGGCAACAGCATTGTTTATTCCGACAAGAACTTCAACCCGGTTTACGTCATGCCCCTGTTCTTTTACAAGTCGGTTGATCATACCTACACGTCAGGCACTGACAACATGAACTGCCAGACCTTCATAGATATCAGTTCAAGAAACATAAAACATCTTCACCTTTATGCAACCCTTTTCGTGGACGAACTGTCGGTTGCACGTTTTATCAGAAACGACAGGTGGAACTTCCTCAGTTGGAAAACCGGGTTCAGGCTTGGCAACCTTCCGGTTCAAAACCTCTCCTTCACGACTGAGTTCACCTACTCCTATCCCCTTGCTTTCCAGCATTTCGTGCCAACCCTCACCTTCGAGACGCAGCGTTTCAACCTGGGCCATTACCTGAGAGACAATGCCCGGGAATGGTACCTGGCATTAGACTATAAACCCGCCAGGACCCTTAATTTAGGCATTTATTTCACCGATGCAGTCCGCGGCGAAGATCACACTGAACTAGGCACACCACGGACAACCAGCCGCCCGCTCGATGTTATAAAATGGAGAAGCACCATCCTCGGTATCAGATCTTCATACCAGATCATAAACGACCTGTACGTCTGGCTGAACTTCACGGCTGGAAAGATATCAGGCGACACCAGGTGGAGCCCGCCATACTTTTATGGAAACAAAAACACACTGAATGCAGGTATGACCTATGGATTTTAGCTTAATTTTGCAGAGAAATAATTTCCCGTTTCATTATTATTGCCTTAATTTGAGCAACACTCCTGTCAGACAACCATGAAGGCCGCGAGATTCAGGACTTTTACATTAGTTGCTGATATTGTCATACTTGCAATATCATTCCTGATCGCGGCATCTTTTAAACCTTCCGGGTTCACGGGCTATATACCCACTCATTACATCTTTTTTACCGGCCTTTGCATTATCTGGATAATGGTATCATTGCTGAACGGCAAAATGCACAGGGGATACATTGTAAATTACAGGTCACTGTTTTCCAGGGTTCTTACCAGCAATATCATTTCACTGGCGATCATAACCCTGCTGATGTACGCTATAAGAGAGTATTACTTTTCAAGAACGGTTGTACTCGGGACTGTAGTTATTGCCACTGTCCTGGAACTGCTTGTCGGCATACCGTTCATTGCCTTCAAGAAGGCAACCGTGCAGGATTACCAGAATTACAGCGAGTACAGGGCAACCCGCAAAAGCGAACAGGAGCTCGTTGACAAAACCAACGGGAATGGCAACGGGAACGCTCACCTGAAGGTGGAGGAAATAAACCCGAGAGCAATAAAGGCAATCGAAAAGGAAGCAGGCGGTGAAATGGCAAAAGCCATCATGAATATTGCCGGGCCCAGGCTCAACGGGAAAACAGCCGTGCTGTCGACCACCACCATTTTCAACATTGCTAACCTGCCGGAAGAAAAATACGACTATATCATCAACCTGCACAGGTTTAACGATATTATTAAACTAAATTATTTTCTCGACGAGGTAAACCACAAACTCCCGTTCAGGGGATATTTCCTGGGTTGCGTTGAAACAAAGGATCAGCGTAAGGAACGGCTGCTTAAAAAATATCCCCCGGGAATCAATTACATCTTTTACTCGTTCGATTTCATTGCAAAAAGGGTATTTCCCAAGCTCAGGATCACCAGGAAGCTGTATCGTTTCCTGGCACATGATTCAAACAAGGTCCTGTCGCGGGCCGAGGCTCTCGGCCGGGTATCCCGTGCCGGCTTCATGATATCACAGGAATCATTTGCAGGGAACCTGCTTTGCATAGAGGCAATCAAGATAGGGGACCCCCTGCAGATGAACGGGATCAATTACGGGGCGATAATCGTGTTACCCCGGGTCGGGAAAAACGGGGAAATGATAAAAGTTTACAAGCTCCGAACCATGCACCCTTATTCTGAATATATCCAGGACTACGTTTATAACCAGTACGACCTGCAGGAAGGAGGCAAGTTCAACGATGACTTCAGGGTAACCTCCTGGGGAGCCGTGTGCAGGAAAATATGGGTCGATGAACTGCCGATGCTCATAAATCTATTGAAAGGGAACATGAAACTGGTAGGCGTAAGGCCCCTGAGCCGGCAATATTTTGAGTTGTATGATTCCGGCCTCCGCGACCGAAGGATAAATTACAAGCCCGGGCTCATCCCCCCGTTTTACGCTGACCTGCCCTCAAACCTCGTGGAAATACAGGAATCCGAGTCGAGATACCTGGACCAGTATGATAAAAATCCATTCTTAACCGATTTCAGGTACTTCTGGAAGTCGGTCTGGAATATCCTGTTCGGGAACGCCAGAAGCAAGTGAGAGAGCGAAGGCGAGCGCGCGGGAGAGCAATGGGTTGAGCCAGGGAGAAAGAGTGTTTTTCAATGGATCCCGTGGAAATCAAGATACCATTCACAGAACTTTTTGAGGCCCGTTTCAAGATCTGTCCGCGGGCTGAAGCCGCAATATGAACGTATAAGACTTATATCCGCGTAAGTAGCCCTGACGTCGCCCTGCTGCATGGGGAGATAGTTGACAATGGCCTTCCTGTCAAGGGTTTCTTCAAGCTTAGAGACGAGGGTATTGACGCTGACCGGGTTATTGTTGCCAATATTCATCACCGGCGGCGGCGGGCTGAGCCTTTGTTTGTCCAGTATTGCTGTTATCCCGTTAACAATGTCATCAATGTAGGTAAAGTCGCGTAGCAGCTTTCCCTCGGCGAAAACCGGCAGTGGCTCGTTTTGCAGTATCGCCCGGGCAAACTTCCACACGGCCATATCGGGTCTTCCCCATGGACCGTAAACAGTAAAAAATCTCAGTCCCGACATGGCAATCCCGTACAAATGGCTGTAAGCTGCAGCCATAAGCTCGTTACTTTTTTTTGTCGCTCCATAGAGGCTTACAGGGAAGTCAACATTATCATTCTCGCTGAAGGGTACTTTCTCGTTGTTGCCGTAAACGCTCGAGATGCTGGCATATACCAGGAACTTAACGGGATAATGACGGCAGGCTTCAAGGATATTAAAAGTGCCAGTGATATTGCTCCCGATATATACCCCCGGGTTCTCAATGCTATACCTCACGCCTGCCTGTCCTGCGAGATGTATCACGTAGTCAAACTTCTCCTCCCTGAAAAGCCTGAATATCCCTTCCTTATCCTCCAAGTCCATTTTAAGGAACCTGTACCCATCAAATTTGCTGCTTGGCGCAAAGTGCTTCTCACGCACGTCATCCCTCCTGATCCCGGAATCCGCCAGCCTGGCAAACTTCAGGTTCACGTCATAGTAATCATTGATGTTGTCGATACCGACAATCTCTTCTCCTCTTGTTGAAAGACTGTCGGCCAGGCGGTGTCCAATAAAGCCCGCTGTTCCGGTTATCAGGTATTTAGCCATGGTCAGAATATTGGGCACAAAGATAATTGTTTAAAAAATAATCTGCCCGTTCCACATGAAACCAATAACACTGATTTCAAACCTGCCATGTTGCAAGAGCACGCGGGGGCAGTGTGATTCAAAATTCAAAAAGAGAAAAGAGAATCTGACGGAGTCAGTGGACAAGGCAATGATGCCTCAACAAGAAAGCTGAGGCATCAGGTCAGATTACAGGGATATTTATTCAGCCCTCAGGCAAGTCCCGTTACTTCTTATCAGTTGGCAGAAAAGCCGAGATAACATCGAGCGGGACAGGGAAGACGATTGTCGAGCTTTTCTCTGAGGCTACTTCAGTCAGGGTTTGCAGGAAGCGAAGCTGCAATGCAGAGGGGTTCTGGCTGATGATCTTCGCGGCATCAGAAAGCTTCTGGCTTGCCTGGAATTCGCCTTCGGCATGGATGACCTTGGCCCGGCGCTCTCTTTCAGCCTCGGCCTGCTTGGCCATTGCACGCTGCATTTCCTGCGGCAGGTCAATATGCTTCACCTCAACCATCGACACTTTTATTCCCCACGGTTCGGTCTGGCTGTCAATGATTTTAGCCAGCTCATGATTTATCTTGTCGCGGTGTGACAGCAACTCGTCGAGCTCTGATTGCCCGAGGATGCTTCGCAGGGTGGTTTGCGAGAGCTGGGAAGTGGCGAAAAGATAGTTTTCCACCTCCACGATTGCTTTTTCAGGTTGTATAACCCTGAAATAGACCACGGCGTTTACCTTTATTGACACGTTGTCCTTCGTGATGATATCCTGGGGAGGCACATCCAACACCACGGTTCTCAGGCTTACCCGTACCATCCTGTCAACAACGGGTATGAGCAGGATGAGCCCGGGTCCCTTCACGTTTATCAGTCTTCCCAGGCGGAAAATCACCGCTCGCTGGTACTCGCGCAGGATACGGACCGCGCTTGCAAGAATGATCAACAGGAATATTATTCCCGTAATCAATAGTGTGTAAGATGTCTGCTCCATAATGATTTCCCCTTAAATTGTTGCTATGTTGTTTTCCGGATCAATAACTTCAGATTTGAAACTCCGTTTATTTTTACCCTGGTTCCCTTGCTGACGGGGCCCTCAAGGCTTTCAGCATTCCAGACCTCACCCCGCACACTGATCTGCCCTTCCGGATCCAGATTGGTGATTGCCTCACCGGTCTCACCGATCATTCCTTCAATCCCGGTTGTTGGCTTGCGTCCCTGTGCCTTAATTCCGAAACTTATTGCAAAAAGGAAGAAAGCAGCAGTCAGGATGACGATTATCAGAATTACCTGCCAGGAGATTTTGATCACTTCCATGGTTGTTTCAGTATTTATAAGCATTATTGACCCAAGTATTAACGATATGACCCCGCCGATTGCCAGCAGGCCATGACTGACTACCTTAATCTCCGCAAGGAACAGGATCACGGCGAAAATGATCAGTGCCAGGCCAGCATAGTTAACCGGCAGGGTATGCAAGGAGTAAAATGCAAGTATTATGCTGATCCCGCCAATTACTCCCGGGAATATTGCGCCGGGGTTGTACAGCTCAAACATGATCCCGTATATTCCTATCATCAGCAATATATAGGCGATATTCGGATCGCTGAGCAGGCTGAGGATCTTCTGCTTGAAATTCATTTCCATATTAATTACCTCAGCACCTTTGGTATCCAGAACCTTCTTGCCGGAAGAAAGGACCACTTCCCTTTTGTCAATCTTTTCAAGCAGATCCTCCACTGATACGGCGACGAGATCGATAACTCCTTCCTTCAATGCCTCGCTTTCGGTAATGGATAAGCTTTTCCTGACCGCATCTTCAGCCCATTTGATATTTCGTTCACGCTTCTCGCTTATTGTCCTGATAAAGGCCGCGGCATCATTGGTGGCTTTTTCATTCATGATGGAATCCTGCTGGCCCTGCATGGTCACAGGATGTGCAGCACCAATATTGGTGCCGGGCGCCATGGCAGCAATATGCGCGGCAAGGGTAATGAAAACACCCGCCGATGCTGCCTGCGATCCCCCGGGATAAACAAAAACCACCACCGGGACAGCGGAGTCGAGAATATCGGTTACAATCACCCGGGTCGATTTTAACAATCCCCCGGGTGTGTTCAGCCTGATCACCAGGCACTCAGCGTTCTTTTCCCGTGCATTCCTGATACCCGAATTAATGTATTCCTGGGTTGCAGGATTGATTGAACCATCCAGAGAGATCACCACCACCGGCCCCCTTCCGCTGTCCTCCCCGGCCCGGGACATCACCCCCGTAAACAGAACGAGCATTATACAAATACCGATATATGGGAAAAACTGCCTCATCGTTACAATTAAATCCTTTTCTGCCATCGGTGATGTAACTGATCCATCACACCGGCTTTTTTAAACCGATCTCTCACTCTTATCAAATATACGTCAATTGATTCATATTTCATAAAGAATGAGGGTCGGTGAAAGGATATATTGCACTAATTTGTCGGGACAGTCCCCTGCAGTTAATAAAAGACTGCTTGTCACTCCCTGTCCGGACGACCGTTCAAACCATTTTTTCTGTAAATTGCAGGTAGAAATCGAAAAATCACCGTAAACGGGGGAAACAGGGAACGGTATGATTATTACAATCCCCTTCTGTTCACAGCATTGCCAGGCTTCAGAATAATTCTGTGCGGGTACTCCCCCTGACCGGCCTGTAACCGGCAGGCTTTAAAAAAATAACAATATTATGAAACCCACATGATACAAAATCACAAACAAACATGAAAATAAAATTCATGTAGATTCCATGTGAATCACTTAATCTTCAGTAGTTTATTAATTTATTTCCACATGAAAAAAATGATTTTATTAACCATCTGCATGCTGATCCCTTCAACTTTTATCCGCGCACAGGTAAGCATAATAGCTCACCGCGGAGCATCATATCTGGCTCCGGAGAACACGATCGCCTCAGCAAAACTTGCATGGAAGCACGGGGCTGATGCCGTTGAATGTGATATCTGGCTGTCGAAAGACAATAAGATAATCGTGTCGCACGACGGCAATACAAAAAGGACCACCGGACACGATCATAAAATAAGTGAAACAAACTCCGACGTCCTCAGAAAACTGGATGCCGGTTCATGGAAGGATCCGAAATACAAGGGGCAGAAACTTCCTTTTCTCCATGAACTTATAAAAACCGTTCCTGCAGGAAAGGAAATTGTGATTGAAATAAAATGCGGACCAGAGGTACTGCCTCTCCTCAAGGAAACCATTGCCGGATATGCGGCGAAAAGGAAATTCACATTCATTTGTTTCGATCTTCCGACAATCACCGCGACCAGAGAAGCCTTTCCCCAATATCCGTGCTACTGGCTTTGCGATAATCCTTCCCTGCTGGAGGAAAATTTTCATAAAGTGAAAGAAGCCGGACTACAGGGATTCAGTCTGAATTACAGGTTAATAACCAGGGAAATTGTCGACAGAGCCTCTGAAATGAACCTGGAGGTATTTGCCTGGACGGTTAATGACAGGGATGAGGCACATCGACTGATATCGCTGGGAGTCATGGGAATTACCACAGACAGGCCGCAATGGCTCATTGAACAGTTGTTCGCACGCAGCCCGGATTCCCATTCCCGCCCCTCCGGAAAATGAAAGCATCTGAACAGGCCAGGACCATGCTGATTTATACACCCTCACCTGCGCTGCTGATCCCCTGGCGCGGAAATTCCCTTCCGGCTGATTTTTAAAAAATCGAAAATTATTAAAAGACTTTTTTGTCTTTTAATAAAATCCTTCTATCTTTACTCCCGGAGTACTGACACAAATTCCCTGATAGTCCGGATTAAAAGCAGGGATTTAAAGATTGGAAGAAATTTGCCCCCCTAACCTCAGACGTCAGGAATATGTGTTTCGGCAAGCCGGCAGTATTTTTTGAATTTCACAAAAAGATCAGAATCATGTATGATAAATATTCACCGGTTGATCCGGATTTTTATGATATCATTGAAGATATCAGGAAAAGGAACTTATCAGTCCTCATTCATTATTTCGGTCCGGCAAAGGAGCTGAACGATGCCAGGGGTACTATACAGGGAGTTACAGGCAATAGTGATCATGAAGAATTCCTTGCATTGGATTCTGGGAGCAAAGTCAGGCTCGACCGGATAATCACACTAAATGGCAGACCCGGTCCTGCCTTCGATGAATATGATGCTTATTCACTGGCCTGTCTTGACTGCACGGCAGGCATGGATTGAAAACAATTAAAATCAAAGCTATGGAAAAGAAACAATTACCGGCCCTTTCAGTTCTGAAAACCGGTGAAACGTTCAAGGTCTACGAAGTAACAGGGTACAGCGGAATGGCCGTTCCTTCCCATCACAGTACAAAAGAGGCCGTAGTGATAATTAAGGAAGGCAAGGCCGTGCTTCATATCCAGGGTGGCAAACACCAGCTTGAAAAGGGAGATGTGTTCATTATACCTGAACAGCAGAGTCATACACTGGAGATTCTGTCAGAATTCAGGGCAAACATAATAATGGGAAAGGATTCCGATATTGAATTCGAGAAATAGGCATTGTACGGGCCGGCAAATCGGCCGGCCGGAAATGATCCATCCTGTCAGTATCCAATAAAAGGACAGGTTAAAGGGAAGTTGAACAATTAAATGAATCAGATCCAATGAAACAACGACTCGATTACTCAAAAGAGAGCGATGGTGCCCTTAAAGGATTGCTAGAACTTGAAAAATACGTTCATGGATCGGGGCTTGAAAGGACGCTGTATGAACTGGTAAAAACAAGGGCATCCCAGATCAACGGGTGCGCATATTGCATTGACATGCATACCAAGGATGCACGGAAGGCGGGAGAGACAGAACAACGGCTTTATACCCTGTCAGCCTGGCGGGAAACGCCTTTCTACACTCCCCGCGAACGTGCTGCACTTGAATGGACAGAAGCACTGACCCTGATTTCCGGAAATGATGTTCCGGATCCATTGTATGAAGCCGTGAGGGAACATTTCACCGAAAAGGAAATCATTGCCCTGACGATGGCAATTATAGCAATCAATGGATGGAACCGCCTGGCAATCAGCTTCAGGACCCCTCCCGGCAGCTATAAAACCCAATAGATACTATCCGGGAAAGGTATCCGGAGGATTGCTGCCGGAAACAAAAGATAATCAATGACAGCAGATCAATGCTGCATTACTGGGTTAATTCCCGGAAGTATTTGATATTCCAGGCCCATCCCGGTAGAATTTGGGACAAGCCCGCCTTCCGTCCCGGCATATCCGGATTACAATTAATCCAGCAGGAATATTCGTTCCATTATTTCCCATTTTTCCGGCGTGTCGGATCTTCCTTCCGCATGCTGGAACCTTGAAACATAATTCTCCCATTCAACCTGACGTGGTTTGGAGGCAAGAGCTCTCATTGCCTTTTCATGATCAAAATCAGGAACGGTTTCCATTATCATAAAAGCATTATTCCCGTGGATATAAATCTCCATGTCCAGGATGCCTGCTTCTTTCATATCCCCTGTAATATCGGGCCATACCATCCCGGGAGCATGGATCTGCCTGTATTTTTCAATCAGAACAGGATCATCCTGAAGCCTGAGGAATTTGCAATATCTTTTGAAGGTTGTGTGGTTGCGGGTTTTTAGATACTCTTTCATACCGGGTTGGAATTAAAATTGAACCTGAAGGAATTTTAAAGATAATAGAATTTGCGGTATATGATTCCTGGCACCTCCCATAGTCTGTGTCAGGATAAGAAGGTATTAATCCCGAACAGAATGCGTGCTGCTTCGAGTCACACGGATCCTGCACCAGGATCCCGGAAATTGCAGTTTTCTGCATCCAACGGGAGATTGCTGCATCTCCGCTGCTGGGCACAGGTTCATGAAGAAGCCTGTAAATTTAGAGGTTTAGTAATATTTTTCGATTATTTTTGTTTACAAACCAAAGCATTTCAATAACATAATGAGCATTAAAAAGAAAGTTTTAGTTTCGGGCTGTTTCGACATGCTTCACTCGGGCCATATTGCCTTTCTGCAGGAAGCATCTGAATATGGCGAGCTTTACATAGGTCTGGGCTCCGATAAAACCATCAGGGAGCTCAAGGGGAGGGAAACGGTAAATTCCGAAGCAGAAAGGGTCTATATCCTGAGCGCATTGTCGTGTGTTCATAAAGCTTTTGTCAACAAGGGAAGCGGACTGCTCGATTTTGCAGAAGACCTGAAAGAGCTCAGTCCGGACATTTTTATCGTTAACGAGGACGGCCATTCCCCTGAAAAGGAAAAGCTTTGCAGGGATCACGGAATAGAGTACAAGGTGCTTAAAAGGATACCTCACGGCAATCTGCCGGCCCGCTCCACCACTGCATTGCGCACGATCCAACCGATGCCGTACAGGATCGATCTTGCCGGAACATGGATCGACCAGCCATATGTTTCAAAATACCATCCGGGCGCTGCTATCACTGCATCGCTCGAGCCTACCATTGAATTCAATGAGCGGTCGGGAATGGCAACATCGACCCGGAAAAAAGCAATCGAGCTTTGGAATTATCATCTTCCCCTTGAAAAGCCCGAAAAACTTGCGAGGTTACTCTTCAGGTATGATAATGATCCCGGAACCACGGAAGTGAGCGGATCGCAGGATTCAATCGGCATAACGATGCCCGGGATTACCTGGTTTTATTATGACAGGGGCGAGTACTGGCCGTCGAAATTTGAGACAATCTCTGATCTGAATACAATAAAATGGCTCGAGGACAGGTTGTATATGCTGACACTATGGCCCCGGCCCAATGGATATAATGTATTAAGCGACACAAATATCAATGCTGAAAATGTAAAAAGGCTCGCTGATGCGGCCGGACTTGCATGGGAAGGATTGGTCAGCCGGGATTTCGGCAGATTCACGAAGGGATTCCTGGAATCATTCCGGTCGCAGGTGCGAATGTTCCCGAAAATGATGAATGCCGATATACAAAGAGTCATCGATCAGTACAGGGAAACGGCCAGCGCATGGAAACTGTCGGGAGCCGGCGGAGGCGGATACCTGATACTGATCAGCGAACAGGAGATCCCTAACGCCTTCAGGATCAAGATCAGAATGAAAGACTTCGGGATGTGAGAGAAGGGAGAGAGTGAGAGTGAGAGTGAGAGTGAGTGTGAGTGTGAGTGTGAGTGTGGGAGGGAGTGAGTGTGAGAGTGAGAGTGAGTGGGAGAAGAGAGAAGGCGAAGTAGTGGAGAAGCGGAATGCGGATAGGCAGAATCGAAACCACATAGTTAAAACAATAACAAAAGATGTCAAAAACAGCACTTATCACAGGAGTTACAGGACAGGATGGCGCTTATCTTGCAGAGTATCTTCTTAAAAAGGATTACATTGTCCACGGCATAAAAAGACGCAGCTCATTGTTCAATACCGAAAGGATCGATCACCTTTACCAGGATCCCCAGGCTGAAAAACGGAATTTCATACTTCATTACGGCGACCTGACCGATTCAATGAATATTACAAAACTTATCCAGGAATGCCACCCGGATGAGATCTATAATCTTGCGGCCATGAGCCATGTCAAGGTGAGCTTCGACACACCAGAGTACACCGCCAATGCCGACGGGATAGGAACGCTGAGGATCCTGGAAGCTGTAAGGCTTCTGGGCCTGATCAGGAAGACACGAATCTACCAGGCCTCCACAAGTGAGCTCTACGGGCTGGTCCAGGAAGTTCCCCAGACTGAAAAAACACCTTTCTATCCACGGAGCCCCTACGGTGTTGCCAAGCTGTATGCATACTGGATCACCGTAAACTACCGCGAAGCATACAACATGCACGCCAGCAACGGCATATTGTTCAATCATGAGTCACCCATAAGAGGTGAAACATTCGTTACCAGGAAAATTTCCAGGGCCATGGCCAGAATCGCCCTTGGTATGCAGAACTGTCTTTATATGGGCAATCTTTCATCACGACGCGACTGGGGCCATGCCAAGGATTACATAAAAGCCATGTACCTGATACTTCAGCAGGATCAGCCCGACGATTATGTTATCGCTACAGGGGTTACTACTTCAATCCGCGAATTCATTATAAAAACATTTCAGGCCGCCGGGATGGAAGTTGTCTTTTCAGGTGAAAAGGAAAATGAGGTCGGGAAAATCACTGCCATTGACGAAAAACTTTTCGCTACCATGGTGGGCGAGGAATTTTCTGAACCAATCAGGTCAAGGATCAAAAACAACCCCATCGTTGTAAAGGTGGATAAAAACTACTTCAGGCCGACAGAAGTGGATCTTCTGATCGGGGATTCCACAAAAGCAAGGCAGAAACTCGGCTGGTCGCCAAGATTTGATCTTGACGGGCTTATTCAGGATATGATCAATTCCGATATTAACCTGATGAAAAAGGAAGCTCACATTAAAAACGGAGGATTCAGGACCCTTAACTATTTTGAATAACTAACCCTAAAGTGCCGGAATGACCCGGATTACCCAGGATGCCTTGTCCATTTCCGAGGAAATGCACAGGTGTGATTAAAGCTTTCAGATATGAAAAAAAATTCCAGAATATATGTCGCCGGACACACGGGGCTGGTAGGATCAGCTCTAACCCTGACCCTGAGGGAAAAAGGTTACGACAATCTGCTGCTCAGGACCGCAGAGGAGCTTGATCTTACCGATCAGAGAGCAACGGATTCCTTTTTCAGGGATCAGAAACCGGAGTATGTATTTCTTGCAGCGGCAAAAGTCGGGGGGATAGTTGCAAACAACACCCTCAGGGCCGATTTCATCTACATCAATCTGATGATTCAGAACAATGTCATCAGCTCTGCCTGGAAACATGGCGTTAAAAAACTGCTTTTCCTGGGATCGACATGCATCTATCCCAAAAATGCGCCCCAGCCTTTAAGGGAAGAATACCTGCTGACATCACAGCTCGAGTACACAAATGAGCCTTATGCGATTGCAAAAATCGCTGGCCTTAAGATGTGTGAATCATTTAACATTCAGTATAACACCAACTTCATTGCAGTGATGCCGACCAATCTTTACGGTTACGGTGACAATTACAATCTCGAAGGATCTCATGTTCTTCCGGCATTGCTCAGGAAATTCCATTTAGGGCGATGCCTTGAGACGGGCGATATGGATGCAATCAGGAGGGATCTTGACAGATACCCGATTGAAGGGATAAGCGGCAGCTCCGATGATGGAAGCATTACGGGCATCCTGCGCAAATACGGTGTAAAGCTCACGGAAAGATCCGGAACGGGAAGGCATGAAGTTGCCGTTTCCGTTTGGGGGACCGGTACTCCCCTCAGGGAATTCATGAATTCGAAGGACATGGCCGAGGCATGCGTCTTCATAATGGAAAACGTCGATGCAGACGACATCCAGGCGATGCACAGGAAAGGGAACCCCGATCCGGAATTCCATCCTCCGCATTTCCTTAATATAGGCACCGGGGAAGAGTTCTCAATAAAGGATCTTACCTACAAAATTAAAGCTCTTACAGGCTTCACCGGGGAAATTGTTTTTGACACATCGAAACCTGACGGAACAATGAGAAAGACAATTGATATTACTGCTTTGACGGGTCTCGGATACAAATACAGGATCCCGTTGGATGAGGGCCTGAAGGATACTTACTCCATGTATCTCAGATATAAAAGCTGAAATGACCGGTTTATGCCGGAGTTATCTCAACTGATTCAGTTTTTCTCCCCCGTTTTCCGGAGAAACGTAAGCGGTATTTTCAGAATGAGGTTCTGATCAAGCCTGTCGATTCTTATTATCACCCGTTTCTGGCTTCCGATCTCAATAAGCTCACCTGTCAGTCCGACCAGCGCTCCGCGAACGACTTCAACATTATCGCCCCTCTCGAATTTTCCTGATGTAACCTCTATCTCAGTGTCGCTGTTGATCAGAAGCCGCAGGTTGTCAATCTGGTTCTGGGGGATGGAAGCCGGCTGGCCCTCGAAGGTTACAAATCTTACAATCCCACGGGTCTGGTAAACCCTGGGAAATTCAGCCGGACTTACCCTTACAAACACGTAGGATGAAAGCAGCGGCTTTTCTATCAGCTTCTTACGGTCGCTCCACATCCGGTATGTTTTCTGCAAGGGCAGAAATACTTCAACGTTCGCTTCCAGGAGTCTGTCCCTGACCTGTTTTTCGGCCCTGGGATTGGTATAAACCGCATACCAGCGTGGTTCCGGCGTTTTTCTGATCAGTCTGTTCAACGCCTTTTTGCTGTCGCCTTCTGTTGTCATGCTCCAATAGATAATATCCGCCGCAAAGATACTTTTTTGTTTAGTTTTTTTTCGCACATAAAATCACCTCATGACAATATTAACAGCCTGAAATTAGTTTAATATCATAGTACCCTGACAGTTTTTTTATTAAACAAAAAAAGCTACATTTGCGCCATAAACAAAACTCAACTAGCCATGGCTGAAAAGACACGATATTCGGATGAGGAGCTTGAGGAATTCAGGGAAATTATTCTCAGGAAGCTGGACAAGGCCAAGAAGGATTATGAGATACTGAAATCCAGTATTACTCACGAAGAAAGTAATGACACCATGGACACATCGCCCACCTTCAAGGTACTTGAGGAAGGGGCCACCACTTTATCGAAAGAAGAAGCAGGCAGGCTTGCCCAACGGCAGCAAAAATTCATTCAGCATTTGCAGGCTGCCCTTGTCAGGATTGAAAACAAGACCTACGGGATCTGCCGCGAAACAGGAAAGCTTATTGCAAAGGAACGATTGAGGGCCGTTCCTCACGCAACCCTCAGCATCGATGCAAAAATGAGGCAGAAATAAGACATTAACGCATCATCAGCAGTTTCTGCTGACCGAAATCCTTACCTGAATATCATTGATCTCCACATCCCGGACATCCCCGTTGGTGAAATCCCTGACGACATCGACCCTTGTTGCCAGCGTCTGTGATCCGATATACGAGGAATGCCTTCTCACTGCCGCTCCAATCACATCCGTGTCTTCGATCAGTACCGTGATCTTGTCAGTCACATCAAATCCGCTTTCCTTCCTGATATTCTGAATCCTGTTTACAAACTCCCTTGCAATGCCTTCATACCGCAGCTCATCGGTTACCGTGACGTCAAGTGCAACAGTCAGCCTGCCGTCATTTGCAACCTGCCAGCCGGGAATATCCTCCGATATTATCTCAACATCGTCTGTGGTTAGTTCCACCTTCTGACCATCAATTTCAAATACCAGGGCTCCGGTGTTCTCGAATGAAGTAATTTCTTCCTGGGAGAGCCCGGAAACAATATTTCCTATCTGCTTCATGAGCCGGCCGTATCGCGGTCCAAGCAGTCTGAAATCGGGTTTTGCCTTCTTAATCAGAACCGAGGAAGTATCGTCGATATATTCAACATTCTTAACGTTTACCTCCGCAAGGATGAGATCCCTTACAGCCTCAAACTTTCTCCGGAATCCCTCGTCGGGAACTGGTATCATTATCCGGGCAAGAGGCTGGCGTACCTTAATGTTGACTTTTCTCCTCAGCCCGAGGATCATTGAGGATATTTTCTGGGCTATTTCCATTTTTTCCTCAAGCTCTTCATCAATCAGGTCGTGATCAGGCACCGGGAAGGAGGTTAGATGAACCGAGTCCTCCTGATGATGTCCCGTTGTTCCGTTGAGATCGGTGAAAAGACGGTCCGTGTAAAATGGTGCGATTGGTGCTGCAAGCCTGCTGACTGTTTCGAGACACCTGTAAAGGGTCTGGTAGGCTGCAAGCTTGTCCTTGTCATAATCTCCTCCCCAGAAACGTTTCCGGTTAAGCCTTACATACCAGTTACTCAGGTTCTCCGTCACAAAATCCTGGATGGCACGGCCTGCACGCGTCAGATCATAATCATCGAAACACTTTCCGACCTCCCTGACAAGTGAGTTGAGAAGCGAGATTATCCACCTGTCAATTTCGGGGCGCTCCCCGACAGGTATTTCTTTTTCGGTATACCTGAATTTATCGATATTGGCGTATAATGCAAAGAACGAGTAGGTGTTGTAAAGCGTTCCGAAGAATTTCCGCCTGACCTCGTCAACGCCTTCGATATCAAATTTCAGGTTATCCCACGGCTGGGCATTTGTGAGCATGTACCACCTCAGCGGATCGGAACCGTATTCTTCAATTGCAGTGAAAGGATCAACCGCATTGCCCAGTCTTTTCGACATCTTGTTTCCGTTCTTGTCGAGCACAAGGCCATTTGAAATGATATTCCTGAAAGCCACGGAACCGGAGATCATGCTTGCAATGGCATGAAGGGTGAAGAACCATCCCCGCGTCTGGTCAACTCCTTCGGCAATAAAATCAGCTGGGAACATGTCGTTGAAATTTTCCTTGTTCTCAAAAGGATAATGCGCCTGTGCATATGGCATGGCTCCCGAGTCGAACCATACGTCGATAAGGTCAGGCTCCCTGAACATTTTACTGCCTGTCGGGCTCACAAGAATTATTTCATCAACAAACGGGCGGTGAAGGTCGAACTTTCCGTAATTTTCAGGTGAATTGTCGCCTTCGATGAAATCCTTCAGCGGGTTCGCGGTCATAAATCCGGCTTTCACCGACTTTTCAATCTCCTCCTTAAGTTCAGCTGCCGATCCTATGCATTTCTCCTCAGTCCTGTCCCCACTCACCCATATTGGCAGCGGTGTACCCCAGTACCTCGAACGCGAAAGATTCCAGTCAACAAGATTCTCAAGCCATTTCCCGAAACGGCCGGTTCCGGTCGACACCGGTTTCCAGTTTATGGTGTTGTTCAGTTCAATCATCTTTTCCCTGAATGCTGTTGTCCGTATGAACCATGCATCCATGGGATAATAGAGTACAGGCTTATCGGTTCTCCAGCAATGAGGATAGCTGTGCACCTGCTTTTCAATCCTGAACACCTTGCCCTGCTGCTTAAGCATCACCGCAATATCGACATCGAGGGTATCGGCATCGGGCGACAGCAACGGATCATATTCATTTTTCACAGGCCTTCCTTCAAAACCTGTATAGGTTCTTGTATTGACCCTTTCCCTTACAAAGTCTATATCGAGATCGGTTATCGGGATCATATAACCCCTTTTGTCGACCAGGGGTCCGGTGGTTCCGTCCTTCCTGCGGACGAGAAGCGGCGGGATCCCGTTCTCTTTCCCTGCCCTGTGGTCATCAGCACCGAACGTGGGAGCAATGTGAACTATTCCCGTGCCGTCGTCGGTAGTGACAAAATCGCCGGTAATTACCCTGAAAGCCCCGGGATCGGGCTTTACCCAGTCAATGAGCTGTTCATAATTTATACCTGCAAGCCTGCTTCCCATGAATTCATCCAGCACTTTATAGGGTATCTTCCTGTCGCCCGGGTTATAGGCCGATAATTCCCTGACAGCATCTCCCGGGAATATTGAACCGAGAAGGTCCTTTGCCACAATAACCGTAACAGGATCATAGGTATATGGGTTGAAGCTGCGTACCTTCACATAGACGATCTCCGGCCCGACGGCCAGGGCCGTGTTCGATGGCAGGGTCCACGGTGTTGTCGTCCAGGCCATCATGTAAACATCTTCTGTATCCGTGTCCCTGAAAAGGAATTCCGAATGCCCGTCGCGGATAAGCCTGAACTGTGCAATGCATGTCGTATCCCTGACATCCCTGTAACAGCCGGGCAGGTTCAGTTCGTGCGAACTTAGTCCGGTCCCGGCAGCCGGTGAATACGGCTGTATCGTGTAACCCTGGTACAGATAGCCGCCGGCATAAAGCTGCTTAAGCAACCACCACAAGGTTTCAATATAACGGTTGTCATATGTTACATAGGGATGCTCCATGTTGATCCAGTATCCCATCTTGCGGGTGAGCTCCTCCCACATGTCAGTATATTTCATCACATCAATGCGGCAGGCTTTGTTGTAATCATCAATCGAGATCTTCGTCCCGATATCCTCCTTGGTTATGCCAAGCGCCTTTTCAACACCCAGCTCAACAGGCAGACCATGAGTATCCCACCCAGCCTTACGCTTCACCTCATAACCCGCCTGAGTCTTATACCTGCAAACTGCATCCTTGATAGTGCGCGACAAAACATGATGAATACCCGGAATGCCGTTGGCAGACGGCGGTCCTTCGTAAAAAACATACTCACCCCTGCCGTTCATCTCCCTGACACTTCTGCGGAAAGTGTCATTTGCATCCCATACCTTCAGAATATCCTTATTTACCTGGGCCAGATCAAGGTTTTTGTATTCTGGAAAACGTTTCCCCATCGGATCAACAAGTTGTTTTTTGAGAATATTTTAAAAAATCGCACAAAGATATGAAAAAAGGATCAAGGGGACAATGCAGGAAGTTTAATTTGTTAGGAGATGTGGAGATGAGGGGATGGGGGGATAAGAGGATGAGAGGATAACAGGATAAGAGGATGAGGGGATGAGAGGATGAGGGGATGAGGGGATGAGGGGATGAGAGGATGAGGGGATGAGAGAGCAAGTCAGCGTAGATGCGGAATGACGGGGATGCGAATGACGGGTACGATCAACGGATCACGGTGCTGCCTGTAAATATCTCCGGAAGAGACCGACAGGAAAGGGTTGACTGTAAAACCCGGTTCAGAGAAACTTCTTCTAAACGTTTTTAAATACCTTTGCAGCGGATAAAAACCAATAAAGTCATGTTTTCAGGAATTGTAGAAGAAGCAGCACCTGTGGTAAAGCTTGAAAAGGAAAAGGACAATCTCCATATCACCCTGAAATGCTCGTTTACAGGCGAACTTAAGATCGATCAGAGCATTTCCCACAACGGGGTCTGTCTTACCGTGGTAAAAATCCACGATGACACATATACTGTGACAGCGGTAAGGGAAACCCTGGAAAAGACAAATCTCGGACTGCTTAAACCGGGCGACAAGGTTAATCTTGAGAGAAGCACGAAGCTCGACGGCAGGCTCGACGGCCACATGGTTCAGGGCCACATCGACCAGACCGCGGTCTGTACTTCAGTGACGGAGGCCGGAGGAAGCTGGTACTATACATTTGAATATGAACCGCTGAAGGATGATTATATTACTGTTGAAAAGGGATCAGTTTCAGTTAACGGGGTGAGCCTGACAGTCGTGAACTCGCAGCCGAAATCTTTCCAGGTTGCCATCATTCCTTTCACCTACGAGATTACAAATTTCCACCTGATCGAAAAAGGGACAGTGGTGAACCTCGAATTCGACATATTGGGCAAATACATTGCCAAAATAGTCAGGCAGGTACTCGGGAAATAACCGGCCGATACACCTGCGGAGCTCCATCGCCTGGAAAACATTGGCCCTATCCGGCATTCAGAACCTCGCTGTCACCATCCTTTTTCCAGATCAGCTTTTTGCCAAAGCCAAGCCGGTTATCGGTCATTTTTATAAGAGTGAGTTCCGCAATCCACAGATGGGTTTCCATGAGCATGGCAACGGGAAACCGTTTCAGATACGCTTTTCGGGCAAGCTCCAGCTCATCGCCCTGAGGCTCAGACACGACTGCCTGGAACTGGATCCCCCTGATCCTGCCGATGAGCCTGGTCTCAAGAACCACGGAACCCGCCACCAGCGGACTCTCCCTGAATTCCCTCCCATGCCTCGTTGCCGGATCGGTGGTAAATACAAGTGCATTTTTTTCTTCGAGGTAAACATAAAAGCAATTGGCGCACCAGGGTTCGCCGTTAACACTTGTTGCAACGGTCAGAACATGGTGTTTTCTGAAAAAAGCAACTGCCCGGCGATCAATCATTTTTCATCCAGCGGTAAGTATCTGCTTCAAATCCTGCAAGTGAAATGATCCTTTCCACAACAGTCATTACCAGGTCGTTTATTGTTTCGGGCCGGCTGTAGAATGACGGACTGGCAGGACATATCACTGCCCCTGCCAGGGTAAGGGTCTCCATATTACGTATATGCATCAGATTATAAGGGGTCTCTCTTGGAACAATGATCAGCCTGCGCCTTTCCTTCAGCATCACATCCGCCGACCGGCAGACAAGATCATCCGAGATCCCGCCCGCAATCCTCCCGATGGTCCCCATCGAGGCCGGACAAATTATCATGGTATCATAATCAGACGATCCGGAGGCAAACGGAACAAAAAAATCATTGTTCTCATAAATCCTCACCGGAGGCATGCCGTGAAATGCCTCTCCGGTTTCATGGTGCCATATCTGTTTTGCAGTCTCCGTGAACAGGGTGGCTATCTCTGTAGGCGGCGATTTCAGCCCGGCAAGCCTCCTGATAAGTGATAGTGCATAGACTGAACCGCTTGCACCCGTAACTGCAACAATGATTTTTCTGTTTTCAGCCATCACCCTGTATTAATGATCAAACCGTAAAAGTAATAAATATAGTGTTTGGAAATGATCCCGTACCATGCCGTGCATTTGACGCGGACCGGGAATCCAAAATGCACTCATCAGGGGCAGCCGGGATTGTTTTTATATTTAACCGTTATTTACTATCTTCATATGCCGGATGTTTTCCGGCCGAAATCCCGGAGATCCATCCTTGGTTCACATCAGCAGGTCTTCCGGTACGGCCGGTGATGAGCCGGCATTCATACATCAACAGCCGGGATCAGTAATGCACAATGAATTAATTATTGCCGAATGAAAAATCTGGTTATTCTGACGGGTGCAGGAATGAGTGCCGAGAGCGGTATCAGGACATTCCGCGAAACAGGCGGCCTCTGGGAAGAGTATGATGTCACCGAAGTCGCCTCTCCGATGGGTTGGCAAAAAAACAGGGACCTGGTGCTCAGGTTCTACAATGACCGCCGGACCCAGCTTGCGGCCTGTAAACCCAACGCAGGTCATACGGGAATTGCCGCTCTTGAAAAGTATTTCAATGTTAATGTTATAACACAGAATATCGATGACCTGCATGAGAGGGCGGGAAGTACAAAAGTGCTGCATCTACACGGGGAACTTACCAAGGCAAGAAGCACCAGCGACCCGTCGTTGGTATACGACATCGGGTACAAGGATATCCGGCCGGGCGATCTGTGTGAAAAAGGGAGCCAGCTCAGGCCCCACATTGTCTGGTTCGGAGAATCTGTGCCAATGATGGACGAAGCTGTAAGGATAACTTCTTCCGCCGATATTTTCGTAGTTATCGGTTCATCACTCAACGTCTACCCTGCTGCGGGACTAATGGATTATGCACCCCCGAAGGCATCCCTCTGGCTTATCGACCCGAATGAGGTGTTTGTTCCTGCCAGGCGGCATGTAGGGATCATAAGGGAGCCTGCCTCAACGGGAGTTGAAATACTTACCCGGCACCTGATGGAACTAAGATGATTTAATTGCCTTTATACCCGTCAGTAAGGCCTGCGTCCTGCCCATAATCATACTTCCCTGATGCCAATAATCTGCATGACTGAAGGATACCGTACAAGCTGGTTTGTTAATATATTCTCCGAAGGTACTTTTGACCTTTCACGGTTTTCCTGATATCTTTGATCCATGATTGACAGGCAGACAATCGAACGGATACTTGATGCTGCACAGATTGTCGATGTTGTGCAGGAGTTTGTCCCCCTGAAAAAACGGGGAGTGAATTACCTTGGATTGTGCCCCTTCCACAATGAAAAGACCCCTTCATTCACGGTATCTCCGTCAAAAGAGATATTCAAATGCTTTGGGTGCGGCAAGGTCGGGAACTCCGTCAATTTTATAATGGAGCATGAGCATCTCACTTATCCTGAGGCACTGAGATATCTTGCAAAAAAATACCACATCGAGGTAACGGAGAAAGAACGTACCCCTGAGGAAATTGAAAAACAGAATGAAAGGGAGAGCCTGCTCGTTGTCACTGCATATGCTGCAAGGCAGTTTGAAGAAAACCTGTTCCGTTCCGATGAAGGTAAATCAGTCGGACTTTCATATTTCATGGAAAGGGGATTCCGTCACAGTACCCTGAAAAAATTTGAGACAGGCTACTGCTTCGACCAGAGGGACGCTTTTTCAAAACAGGCCCTTGAGGACGGCCACAGGATCGATTTCCTGCTGAAGGCAGGACTGACAATTCAACACGAAGAAAAAATATTCGACCGTTTCAGCGGAAGAATAATGTTCCCGATCCATTCGTTGTCGGGACAGATCCTGGGGTTCGGGGGAAGAACCCTGAAGGCCGACCCTAAAAGTGCCAAATACCTCAATTCACCGGAGTCAGAGATCTATCATAAAAGCAGGATACTGTATGGGATCTACCAGGCACGCAAGGCAATCACACAGGAAGACAAATGCTTTCTTGTCGAAGGTTATACGGATGTGATGTCACTTCATGAGGCTGCCATTGAAAATGTGGTAGCAAGCTCAGGAACTTCCCTTACCCGGGAACAGGTAAGGCTGGTAAAACGGTTCACCCAGAATATTACAATCCTCTATGATGGCGATCCGGCCGGTATCAAGGCTTCAATCAGGGGAATCGATATTGTCCTTGAAGAAGGAATGAATGTTAAGATAGTTCTTTTACCCGAAGGCGAAGATCCCGATTCATACTCAAAAAAAGTAAGCAATGAGCAATTCCTGGAATATATAAAAAATAACGAGACTGATTTTATAAGGTTCAAAACCAGACTGCTGCTTGATGAGGCCAGCAACGATCCTGTCAAAAAAGCCGGCCTGATAAATGACATTGTCAGATCGGTTGCAGTAATTCCCGAAGCCATAACAAGAACAATATACATCAAGGAATGCAGCAATCTGCTTGAGGTTCCGGAATCCGTCCTTTATCAGGAGGTCAACAAACTCATGCGTGAGAAATCTTTCCGTGAAAGGAATAAGTATCCGGGGCCGGAAGACCTTCCTGTTCCGCCGGCAGGAAGTCCTGCGAAGCCTGTAAGACCGCTTACGGCAAGCTTTTTTGCGGAAAAGGAAGTGATAAGACTGCTGCTGAAATACGGAAGCCTGGAATTTGAAAGGAAAATCCGCAGTGAGGATGGTAAAGAGGAGATAATAACCGTTGCCGACTATATTGTGAAAGAAATAACATCAGATGAACTGTCATTTAACGATGCAGTATTTGCAAGGATCTTCGACGATTTCAGGTTCAGTTCCGAACAGGGCCTTTTCCCCGATGACAAACATTTTATCAAACATGAAGATCCGGACATCTCAAGGATCTCCGCCGACCTCCTTGCAGATGCACATGAATTAAGCAGGATATGGAGAGACAAGCAAACCTATGTTGAAACTGAAGAAATGAAACTTCATGATATTGTCCCTGATGTGGTGCTGAAATTCAAAAGCGACAAAATCCAGGCCTACAGAAAGGAGATCATGATCCTTCTTGAAGAAGCGGTAAGAAACAATGACCGGGAAAGGATCATTTTCCTGCAGACAAGATTCAATAATCTCAGCCTGGCACTGGGGCATATTTCAAAACAGCTTGGCAACAGGATTTTACTTTAGGATTCCGACTTTTTCGTATTTTTAGCAATGTAACAATATGTCACCGTTGAACTCAGGCAAATCCGTCATCCTGAAATAATCATTCCCGAAAATGAAAAAATCAAGACTAATCATCCCTTCTGTCATCCTGATCATCATCTCATCATGCACGGGAAAAGAAAATCTGCCGGTTAAACTTCTCCCGAAAAGAGTTTCCGATTTGCAAGAACTGAATATTCCCGTCGATAAAGGATTCAGTGAGTATATTACCGGATACACTTCCGGCATCATATCGGTCAATTCTGTTTTTGAGGTAAAATTCACCCCGGAATTTGTAGCTGGGATAAACAGAAAGATTCCTGCCGGATTGTTCATTTTTGAACCTGCCGTAAAAGGGAAAGCCGAATGGACAGACAATGTAACTCTTGCTTTTAAACCTGCCAGGCCGCTGAAGCCGGGGACATTGTATACGGTTAAGCTTAACCTTGCAAAACTTGCAGAAGTTAAGGAAAATTTGGGGGTATTCACTTCCAGGATTAAAACAAAAAAGAAGGACTTCGTCGTTTCCATCGGGGTGCTGGAAAGTTCGGATGACGGTACAAAATACACACTGCACGGTAACCTGGTGGCATCAGACTATGTAGCATCCACTGAGGCCGAGTCTTATGTCCAGGCAAAATATGGCCGTAAAAAACTGCCAATAATCTGGGATCATTCCGATATTCTTGAGCACAGATTTTCTGTAATCAACATCGAAAGAAAGGATAAGGCCGGGAAGGTAGAGGTAAGCTGGAACGGACATTTTGCAGGGGTAAAACAAAAAGGCAGCTCGGCAGTGAAGATACCCGGAACGGGAGTATTTGCAGTTACGGACCTGATCTTCAACCGTGACGAGGGGCAGAGCATTGATATTGTCTTCTCTGACCCGCTCGATGCTTCTCAGGAAACGGAGGGTCTCATCCGCTTTAACCCGGATATAAGAATGTCAGCCAGGATCAATGCAAATATTGTCAGCCTTTTTCCGGAATCAAGACCCGGGAGTCCGGCAGACATTATCGTTGAGGAATCAATTAAAAACTTCCGGGGTGAATCATTGACTTCGTCATTCATCAGAAGACTGGATTTTACACCAGTCCCACCATCGGTGGAGCTCACAGGAAACGGAGTGATCCTCCCTGCTTCAAACAATCTGGTACTGCCTTTCAGGACAGCCAACCTGAATGCCGTCGATCTCAGGATCATCAAGATATTCGGGGTCAATCTTCCGTATTTCCTGCAGGACAACGATATAAACACATCCTATTCGGTAAAGAGGTTCGGAAGGCTCATTTATTCAGGCCGGGTTGATCTGATCAATCCACCGGGTACTTTTTCCGGATCGTGGAACTTCCATACGATTGATCTTGCCGAATATATTGATGTCGAACCGGGTATACTGTACAGGGTCGAACTTGGCTTCCGGCCCTCTTACTCGCTTTATCCCTGCCCGGACAGGACTGAACTGGAAAAATACGAAGAATCTCTTGAGAAGTCGGAGGAAGAAACAAATGATTACTGGGATGATCCGGACAATTATTATGACGACGCCGGGGATATGATCTACTATTCACTGGGATTCAACTGGAATGAACGCAATGATCCTTGCAAACCAGCCTATTACAGCCCCGACAGAAAAGTCACCAGGAACGTACTGGCATCTAACTTCGGCATTATTGCCAAAAAAGGAACTGACAACAGTCTCCTCGTAATGGTAAATGACCTTCTTACAGCACTCCCGCTCAGCGAAGTGACAATCGATGTGTATGATCTCCAGATGCAGCTGATTGTTTCCCGGAACACCGGCCACAATGGTTCCGTTACCATGAATTGCGACAGAAAGCCTTTCCTTATAATAGCAAGAAAGGACCGGGACCGGAACTACCTTAAGGTAACCGATGGTTCATCCCTGTCGCTGAGTTCCTTCGATGTTTCGGGAAATAAAACCGAGAACGGAATAAAGGCCTTCATTTACGGTGAAAGAGATGTCTGGCGCCCCGGTGATTCCATTTATCTTTCCATATTCCTGAAGGACCTGAACAAAAATCTTCCGGCCGGACATCCGCTGCAGTTTGAACTGATCAATCCGCTTGAACAAAGGATTGATAACCAGGTACAGCAGACCGATGGCAGGAACCTTCTTGTCTTTAAAACAGGAACCGCCACCGACGCCGTCACTGGCAATTATTCCGCCATATTCAGGGTCGGTGGTGCCACATTCACCAGGAGGGTCAGGATTGAATCAATTAAGCCCAACAGGCTGAAAATGGAACTTTCATTTCCCGGTAACCTCCTTAAACAAAGAGAAGGAGGGACTCCCGGCTCACTAACTGTAAAATGGCTCAATGGAAACAATGCAGGCAACCTGCGATCATCAGTCGAATACCGCTTCAAACCTGCAAAAACGGAATTTGAAAAGTACAGACAGTATGTTTTTGATGATCCTTCAGTCGATTTTTATTCTGAAACAGTCAGGATGTTTGAAGGAACCACCGATGAGAAAGGTGAGGCAAGCGTCAGTTTCAATCCCGGCACTGATATACCTGCCCCGGGAATGCTTAATGCGGTTTTCACGGTAAAAGCCGCAGAAAAGGGTGGAGATGAAAGCATAACACAGAAACTCTACCGGTATTCTCCGTATGAGACTTATGTGGGTCTGAATCTTCCGGGCCTCAAGGAAAATGAAAGAATGATTTTTACCGACACCGACCATGAGTTAAGAATTGCCACAGTCGACCCCCAGGGAAAACCGGTTGACACCCGGGTGGACATTTACTTCTACAGGATAAATTACAGGTGGTGGTGGGAATCTGACGAGGAAAACCTTGCATCGTACATTTCAAACAACAGCTACAAACCCGTGCTGACCCATCATCTGCGAACCAGTAACGGTACAGGCTCATTCCGGTTCAATATAGGAAGGAATGACTGGGGCAGATACCTTATCCGCGCCACAGCCGCCAGCGGACATTCAACGGGTAAAATCATACTTATCGACTGGCCGTGGGAATACGGGATGAAAAGCAGTGCGGACGGGGCAACACTGCTGTCGGTGAGTACCGATAAGGAAAAATATGCGCCTGGAGAAGAAATACGGCTAAGCTTTCCCGCACCCGAAAATTCCAGGGCAATAATCACCCTTGAAAATTCGTCAACAGTACTGGAAGAGATCCGGACCCCGGCTTCAAAGGGGAACACTGTCGTAAGCATTAAGGCAAAACCCGGCATGGCTCCTAATTGCTATGCATTCGTAACAGTAATACAGCCTCATGCACAAACCGTGAACGACATGCCCATACGTCTTTACGGTATTGTCCCTGTTATGGTTGAGGATCCTGCAACCCGCCTGGATCCGGTAATCTCCGCACCCGATGAGATCCGCTCTCAAAAAAGCTTTGACATTACCGTGAGTGAGGCAAACAGGAAGCCGATGACATACACCGTGGCTGTTGTTGACGAAGGACTCCTGGATATTACTGCTTTCAGGACACCCGATCCGTGGAGTTATTTTTACGGCCGTGAAGCCCTGGGCGTCAGGACCTGGGATGTATACGACCATGTTCTAGGTGCTTTCGGGGGAACCCTGGAAAGGCTTCTTGCCACGGGAGGCGATGAAGCCATTACTGACAGATCGGCGGGCAAGGCGCAGAGGTTCAGGCCGGTGATAAAATTCCTCGGACCCTTCACTCTTCAGCCGGGTAAATCCAGGACCCACACCATTACCCTTCCCCAGTATACGGGGTCAATAAGAACAATGGTGATCGCAGGCAGTGAAAGGGCATTCGGCAGTGCCGAAAAGAGCCTGCTGGTGAGGGATCCGCTGATGGTACTTGCGACCGCCCCCAGGGTCCTGAGCCCGGGAGAACGCGTCACATTGCCGGTTACTGTTTTTGTTCAGAAAAGCAATATAACCAGTCTTGACCTGATGGCAGAAGCCGGTAGCCTGATAAAGTTCGATGAGCCGGTGAAAAGCATCACCGTCGCCGGCCAGGGGGAAACGGATACCCGGCTTGTGTTTACCACTGCCGAAAAAACAGGAAAGGAGGTGATAAAGGTTACTGTATCGGGGGGCGGGGAAACAGCCGTCCATGAGATTGAAATCGACGTCCGAAGTCCGAATCCACCGGAGATCAGAGCCGTGCAGAAATTGCTGAAACGGGGTGAAAAATGGGAAACCTCATTCAACCCTTTCGGGATCGCAGGATCCGATGCTGCCACCCTTGAATTATCCGATCTTCCTGCTGCTAATTTTGATAAATGGCTTGATTACCTGCTTGAATATCCGCACGGCTGCACCGAACAGATTATTTCTGCGGCTTTCCCCCAGTTATTGCTTCACAGCATTGCAGGAGACGGGGCAAAGGCCGAAAAGTCTGCAACAAATATTAAGGAAGCTGTTTTAAAAGTGGTCTCCAGGCAGATGACCGGCGGAGGAGTCGCAATGTGGCCCGGCAACTACCAGCCCGATAACTGGGTAACATCATATGCGGGTCACTTTATGGCGGAAGCTGAAAGAACGGGATACAGCATACCCGGAAATTTCAGGCAGAAATGGACAAGGTTTCAGAAAAAGACTGCACAGGACTGGCGCTTTGACCCGAAATTCAGGCAATCAGCCAACGATCAGGCATACAGGCTCTTCACTCTTGCCCTTGCCGGCGATCCGGAAAGAGGTGCAATGAACAGGATGAGGGAAATTCAGAATCTCCCCGGCCTGGCCAGATGGCTTCTCGCAGCGGCCTATGCTACCTCCGGCAAACCTGAAGTCGCTGACAGGCTGCTCGACATGCGCAATACCGGAACCGAAGAAGAATATTCCGGATACTATTACGGCAGCCGCATGCGCGACAGGGCCGTGATCCTATATACCCTCACACTACTGAAAAAGGACGCCGAAGGCCTTCCCCTGCTAAGAGCAATCTGTGACGAGTTGAATACCGCCGGCTGGTTCAGCACCCAGTCATTGTCGTGGGGATTGTTTTCATACATGAAATACTCTCAGCTGGTCTCCGCTGACAAACCGGGTTCGGCGAAAATCAGCGTTTCCCTTAACGGTGAAAAATCCGAGATTTCCGTTCCCGAAAAGAAAATCTTCGTCAAAGAGCTCCAGGTCAGGAATGGCCCCAACAGGCTTGTTGTGGAAAACATCTCTGACCAACCCGTTTATGCAAACCTGGTCAGGAAAGGGATTCCGCTGATTTCTGATGCCACCCAGACCGAAAAAGGACTGACCATGAGTGTTGAGTACCTCAACATGGAACTGAAGCAGATTGATCACAGAAACCTGGTACAGGGAACTGATTTCATGATGGTTGTGAAAGTGACGAATAAAACGTTCCTGAATCTCGACAATATAGCCTTAACACAGATGGTCCCCTCGGGATGGGAAATACAGAACACCCGGCTGTTTGAGGCCAATTACGGAATACAGGAAAGCGTTTATGACCACCGCGATTTCAGGGACGACCGGGTGAACACCTATTTCAGCCTGAACCAGGGTGAAAGCAAAACTTATTTGCTTATCCTCAATGCCGCTTACAAAGGGGAATTCCATCAGCCTCCGGTTTGGTGCGAGGCCATGTATTCGGAAAGCTGCTATTCACGTATCCCGGGCGGCAAGGTAAAAGTCACGGATAACGGCATTGAGTAGGAAGTTCATAATCATACTGACTGCTGCCGGGATGGTGATCATCCCGGTTTTGCTTGCCCCTTTGCCCCGATTCAATAATCCGCTGTCGACGGTTGTGGAGGCCCGGGATCACACACTCCTCGGTGCCAGGATCGCCTCCGACGGACAATGGAGATTCCCTCCAGGGGATGCCGTCCCGGAAAAGTTCAGGAAAGCAATACTTACCTATGAGGACAGGTATTTCTATTTTCACCCGGGGGTTAATCCCGTATCGCTCATACACGCCTTCGTCATCAACTCGAAGCATCATGAGATCAGGGCCGGAGGTTCGACCATCACAATGCAGACAGCGAGGCTGGCGGGGGGTAACAAACCACGCACCTATCTCAGGAAGGCTATCGAGATCGTTTCTGCCATCAAGCTTGAAATGCTGAGATCAAAGAAGAAGATCCTTGAAATGTATGCTGCAAATGCTCCTTTCGGAGGCAATATCGTCGGACTTGATGCAGCTGCCTGGAGGTACACCAGCAAACTGCCTTCCGAGATCACCTGGGCGGAAGCCGCTTCGCTTGCAGTGCTTCCCAATTCACCCGCTCTTATTCATCCGGGAAGGAACCGGGAAAAACTCAGGGAAAAACGCAATAGCCTCCTACACCGCCTGAAAGAAAGGAATTTTATCGACTCCCTCACCCTTGAACTGGCACTTGAAGAACCGCTTCTTTCCGAACCCGACAAACTGCCGTCAGCAGCTCCTCACCTCACTGATTATTTCAATGTGACGCGAAAAGGAGAACGTGTGAGAACCTCTGTCGATTTCAGGCTCCAGGAGAGGGTCTCTGCAATAATGGAATTGCATCAGAAAAAACTTGAAGGCAACCAGATCTTCAATTCCGCAGCCCTGGTGGTAAGTGTGGAGTCGGGGGAGGTTCTGGCCTATGCCGGCAACAGCACAACCGGAAATGCTGCATTTCACGGTGGTGATGTCGATATCATCAGATCACAGAGAAGTACAGGAAGTATCCTTAAACCAATACTCTATGCAGCAATGCAGCAATCAGGGGATCTGCTGCCCAACACACTAATTGCCGATACTCCTGCACGCTTCCCGGGTTTCTCACCCGAAAATTTCGACAAGAGTTACAGCGGTGCCGTAACCGCAGGAACCGCCCTCTCGCAATCACTTAACATCCCGGCAGTCAGAATGCTGCAGGAATATAGCCCTGAAAAATTTCTAGAATTGCTCAGGGAAACAGGATTCACAACTTTCACCATGCCTGCGGAGCATTACGGTCTCTCGCTTATCCTGGGAGGTGGTGAAACTTCATTGTGGGAACTCACTGGAGTCTATGCTTCAATGTCAAGGATACTCAGGAAGGCGGGGCAAAGCCAGGAATATTCCCGATCGGACTTCCACTCTCCGTTGATATTGATCAGCGACACGAAGAAATCCAGAGGGAAAGATGCCGGCAAAGCTCCCCTGTCTGCCGCTTCTGTATGGCTGACTTATGAAGCGCTGCAGAAAGTTAATCGTCCCGATACGGAAGCAGGATGGCAGTATTTCACATCATCCAGGACCCTTGCATGGAAAACTGGCACAAGTTTTGGCTTCAGGGATGCCTGGGCCGTGGGAAGTACCCCTGCCTATGTTATCGGAATATGGGTTGGCAATGCCAATGGGGAAGGCAGGCCGGGACTCACCGGAACAGCCGTCGCAGCACCAATCCTATTTGACATTGCAGGTCTGATGGAAACCGGTCCCTGGTTTACCCCTCCATGGGAGGAAATGACAAATATTGTGGTCTGCACCAAAAGCGGCTACAGGGCCGGACCTGATTGCCCCGATACAAGGGAGATCCCGGTATGCATCGAAGGCCTTAAAAGCGGGATGTGTCCGTTTCATTCAATGGTTCACCTCAACAAGTCACGCACGTACCAGGTTACCGCAGATTGCGCTGCACCTTCAGAAATAGTCAATGAACCATGGTTTATTCTTCCTCCTGCAATGGAATTCTACTACAAAAGAAAACACCCGGAATACAGGTCCCTGCCTCCTTTTGCGAAAGATTGTGGCGGCGAAAAAACCGGCACATTCATGGAATTCATCTATCCCGCACCCGGATTAAAAATCTTCATACCGCGCGATCATACCGGCGAACCTACCAAGCTTGTTGCCGAAATTGTCCACAGAAATCCTTCCAGACGGGTATTCTGGCATATTGATGAAAGCTACCTGGGTACAACCAGGAATATTCACCAGGTCGAAATCCTTGCCGGTACAGGAAACCATATTCTGACTGTGTATGATGAAGATGGAAACAGAATCAGTTCCCGGTTTACAATAGTCGGTAAAAACTGAACTTTTGAATTTTGTTGGTGTACCCGTAGCGTTTACTGTAATTCAGCCGGTTACACCTGATGATCTGCCCCCGGAGTAATAAGCTCAATCTTTTGACTTGTTTCATAACAATTCCGTGACCATATTTGTTCCTCAATAAAAGCAGGCTCATGCAAATGAATGTTTCCGGGGAATGGATCCCGGTTGTCGACGAGGAAGGAAAAACAATATCGGCCGCGCCCCGCAGTGTTTGCCACGACGGAAAAAGCAAGCTGCTGCATCCTGTTGTACATTTTCATCTGTTCAATGAGAAAGGAGATCTGTTCCTTCAGAAGCGCGCGCTGACAAAAGATCTTCTGCCCGGTTTCTGGGACACATCAGCCGGTGGTCATATGGATCCGGGTGAGAATGTCGATGATGCTCTCAGAAGGGAGGTGCTTGAGGAGCTTGGAATCAGTATTTTTAGGTATGATCTGAACCTGAGGTATATATGGGAATCTCCTGTTGAAAAGGAGCTTGTATACAGCTTCAAAGGCTCCTCGAATGAACCGCCGGTTATAAACAGGGATGAAATTGACGATGGAAGGTTCTGGCCAACTGAAGAAATCATCTCAAATCTCGGCCGTGGAATTTTCACACCTAACTTTGAACATGAATTCACTTTGATAATGAAAGAATTCATAAATTACGGAAATATCAATTCAATCTGATTATTATGAGTCAAACCGTTGAGATCCTCATACTTAACAATGAAATGGAAGCCGGTCTTATTGACGGGCTGCTGAATGAAAGGAACATCCCTCACATGATCAGGTCGTTCCATGATTCTGTGTATGACGGCCTGTGGCAGATGCAGTCGGGCTGGGGCCAGCTCCTGGCTCCAGAGGAACACAGGGACGAGATCCTGAAAATCTATGCCGGCATGTCAGAAACTGACTGATTTTCATTTCGTTTTTTCTTTCCCGACAGAAAGATTCCTTTTTCAATCGCCCGGATGAAATAGTAACTCAGCCCGCCCATAATTATCATAAAAATTAACAATATGGCATAGGAGGTCTTCCAGTTGGCCTCCCCTCCGGTTATCATTGTCCATTCTGACATTCCGCCAATGCTGGCAATGAGGGTAAGGGGCAGGAATACCGTGGTTATCACTGTTAATCGTTTAACAGTGATATTTGTTTCATTTGAAGCAAGCGTCATTTTATTGTTCAAAAGCGAAGTGTAAAGCTCCATTAAACTCGTTTCCAGTTCCCTGTATGTCTCAGTCAGCTCAAAGAATTTTGAAAGGTGGTCATAAATGTCCCGGTACTGAGCCATTGTTTTTTCAGGAATGAAGGGACAGTCGAGCCTGTTTATCTTTACCAGGATCTCACGCTCATGATAAAGACTTTTACGCAGGCTTACCAGCTTCCTTCTCAGATGAACAAGCTGCATGGGGTGGAAAACAGAAACATCATCCAGGAGTGTTTCTTCAGCTTCCTCGAGTTCATCTTCCATGGTATCGAAGGCAATATATTTCTCATCCACAAGGTGATCAAGCACAACATGCAAAAGATATGCGGGGCCATTTTTTACATTCATGATGTTATGCTCAGCCTCGATTGAAATGTTTTTCAGCGGCATCCTTCCGTCAGCGTCATGACCGCTGATCGTGATGAGAAAGTTGCTGCCTATGAACAGGTTAACTTCATCCAGGTAGAGAGTTTTATCCTTATAGCTGAGAGCATTGAAAAGAATGAAGGTGTTGTTGTGAAAATACTCGATCTTGGGAACCTGCTTTTCATCAAAGCAGTCTTCCACAGATAAAGGGTGAATACCAATAATGTCTGTCAGGATGCTGATATCCTTCTTTTCGGGGTTGTAATAGTCGAGCCATATAAAACCGTCCTCATCCAGTGATTTAACTGCCTCTTCCAGCGTGTTGACCCTGTAAATGAGCCCTGAGGAAGAAATGTGATAGAATTTTGACTCAGTCATGATCAATGTCTTTAATTATTAAAAAAACAAAGCTGATATTTGATTAAAGAAGTATCCAAATTACGAAAAAGTTTGGTGCCGGACGAAGGGGGATAAGCAATTTAGATTGAGTGTAGTTGTATAACAGCCAGACATTCAGGCTAGCCTGAACCAAAATAAGTGTGCAATGTTAATCTTCTGAGAACCAAATATCAATGCCATGAACAACGCCATTTACAGTTTCAGGGAACCAAGGAACGAACCCATACTTTCCTATACCCGGGGAAGTGCGGAGAGAAAGCTCCTGGAAAAAGAGCTTGAGCTGCAGAACAACAAGGTTGTTGAGATCCCGCTGATCATCGGCGGGCAGGAGATCCGTACCGGGAAAACCGGGAAAGTGACAAAGCCGACTGACCATGGTCATATTCTTGGAACATATCATATTGCCGGTGAGAAGGAGGTCAGACTGGCAATTGAGTCAGCACTGGCTGCAAAAAAAGACTGGATGACCATGGCTTGGATTGACAGGGCCTCTGTCATGATCAAAGCTGCCGAGCTGATTTCAAAGAAGTACAGGTATGTTCTGAATGCCGCCACAATGCTTGGCCAGGGGAAAAATGTCAATCAGGCTGAGATAGATGCGGTTTGTGAAACCGTAGATTTTCTCAGGTTCAATGCCTTTTTCACCTCCATAATCTATGGCGAACAACCATTGTCCGACAAGCTCAGTATTAACCGGATCGAATACCGGCCACTGGAGGGATTTGTTTACACAATTTCTCCTTTCAACTTTACTTCAATAGCTTCCAACCTTAATACCAGTGTTGCCCTAATGGGAAATACCACGGTCTGGAAACCGGCAACCACCTCCCTGCTTTCAAATTACTATCTGATGAAAATCCTGAAAATGGCAGGGCTGCCCGACGGAGTGATCAATTTCGTACCCGGATCAGGCCCGCTTATCAGCAGCGTGGTTATGAAACACAGGGATCTTGCAGGAATTCATTTCACCGGTTCGAACCATACCTTCAACAGCTTGTGGAAACAGGTTGCCGACAATCTCAGCATCTACAGATCGTACCCTAAGATTGTCGGTGAAACGGGAGGTAAAAACTTCATTGTCGCACACCATTCTGCAAATCCGGAAGAACTTGCAACAGCCATAGCCAGGGGCGCCTTTGAATATCAGGGACAGAAATGCTCTGCCGCATCGCGGGCTTACATACCGGCCTCCATCTGGCAAACGACGAAGGAACTGCTCCTGAATATGATTGCCGAAATGAAATCGGGCGATGTCACTGATTTCAGGAACTTCATTAATGCCGTTATCGACGAAAACTCCTATGAAAAGATCATGAGTTACATAAAAACTGCACATGATTCACGTGATTGTGAAATCATTGTCGGCGGGAAGGGAGATAAATCAACCGGTTTCTTCATCGATCCTACTGTCATCCTAACAACCAATCCTCACTTTGTGACCATGCAGGAAGAGATCTTCGGACCAGTTATAACAATCTACGTTTATGAAGACGACCGGTTTGAAGAGATACTGAAATTATGCGATGAAACATCTCCTTTCGGACTGACCGGGTCGATCTTCAGCAACGACAAATACTCCGTCCTGCAGGCATGCAATACACTAAGATACGCTGCCGGTAACTTCTATATAAACGACAAACCCACGGGAGCAATGGTCGGACAACAGCCTTTTGGCGGATCAAGAGCCTCAGGTACAAATGATAAGGCTGGAAGTTTTCTTAATCTCATACGCTGGGTCAGCCCCCGCACCATCAAGGAAACCCTGATACCATCAACGGATTTCAGATATCCGTTCATGGAATAATCCAGGATTTGTTTTTTTTGACCCCGGAGAGAACAAGATATCATAAATGAAGCTATTTTTACGCACCTTTGTTTTGAAAGAAAAAAGAACCGCATTCAATTTATGACGTTTTATTAATGTTATCTCCGGATCTGCTCCTTTGGCTCGAACACTGCGCCGTCATATTTTTCATGACTTTTCTTCATGAGGATGCTGCCATTCTTGCTGCAGCTTTTTCAACCGTCGAGCATAAGCTGCCCGTATGGATGGCTTATGTAAGCGTGTATCTCGGAATAGTCACCGGGGATATACTGATATATGGACTTGGACATCTCGCCCAGCAGAACAAATGGCTCCGTTCGAAGATTATCGGGCCCAAGGTGGAACGGGTACATATGTGGCTCGACAACCACCTGGTAAGGGTACTGGTACTGTGCCGGATAACCCCCGGACTGCTTTTCCCCACCTTTGTCGCATGCGGGTGGTTCAGGATCCCTTTTTACCGCTTCGCATCCGTTTCCATACTTGCAGGTGCAATCTATTCCTCAATTGTGCTTACAATCGTTATCCTTTTTGGCGACCTGGTACTCAATCACCTGGGATACTGGGCCTGGGGCCTTGCCGCCTTCCTGCTCATAGCATGGGCACTGAGGAATTCTTTTAAATCGCGCTGGAGCAAAACAACAGAAAAAGCCATGGGAGAGATTCCGCCTTCATTCTTTGCCGTCTTTAAAAAATACATGCCCGGAATGCGGCGAAAGTTCCATGGCATGCCATCCCTCGACGATCTTAAGAAAACGGTTGCTTCCGCCGAACATATCCCAAACAGTATTCTGTATATACCCGTGGGCCTTTACTATATCTTTCTTGGCATCCGCTACAGGAGCCTGACCCTGCCCTCAGCATCAAACCCGAAAATTGAAACCGGCGGTTTCATGGGGGAATCAAAAGCTTCGGTAATGAATATGGTAGGTGAAGATCAGAAAAAGTGGGTCTCCGGCTTTGTAACCATCACCCGCAACGGGATACCGGATGAAGCTGACTTTGAAAATGCCTTAAAGGCAATGAAGGAGGGCAATATAGGCTTCCCCGTAGTTGCGAAGCCCGACATCGGATGGAATGGCTACGGGGTAAGGCTTGTCGAAAATGAATCACACCTGCAACAGTATATCGCAAACTTCCCCCATAATGAGAAGATCGTCCTTCAGCGACCCGTCACCTACGACGGCGAAGCAGGCGTTTTTTATGTCAGGATCCCGGGAGAAGAAAAGGGAAAGTTATATTCAATAACATTAAGGTATTTTCCCTTTGTTACGGGAGACGGCATATCAACCCTCAGGCAGCTAATCCAGAAAGATCAGCGGACAAAGCTGAGAGCCGGCTACTATCTGGGAGAAAAAACTGAACACGTTGGGTTCGGTGATGATGATCTTGAACAGATTCCCAGGGAGGGTGAACTCATACGCCTGTCATTCCTTGGCAGCCTGAGAGTGGGAGGTCTTTACCGCGATGCAAGCCACATGATCACACCCGAGCTTACCGAACGCTTTGACCAGATTGCAAGAAGCATACCCGAATTCCATTACGGCCGGTTCGATATCAGGTTCGAATCGGTGGAAAGCCTGATGAAAGGTGAGGGATTCTCAATAATTGAAATAAACGGCGCCGGAGCCGAGGCAATCCAGGCCTGGGATCCCAACGTTTCACTATTTAAGCTTTACCGCGAATTCTTCAAGGCATACAGGCTGCTGTTCAGGATCGGGGACATGAACAGGGCCAGGGGATTTAAACCCATGCCGCTCAGGGATTTCCTAAGGGCAATAAAACATCAGAACAATCTTATTGACCAATATCCGCCGGCAGGGTAACTTTTTTTAATAAATTTACTCTGATTTGCCAGCTGTTTAATGATGGATCATCAACAAAAGAGCAATAAAGCCCTTTTTATTCTCAACCCTTTTGCCGGCATTCCTCCTGTGAAGACCATAATCTCTAAGGAACTTAAACGCCGTAGGAACAAGCTGGCCTGGTGCAAATCACTCAGCATTGACGAATCCGGAACCCTGATAAGGCAGAATTTCGACCTTTACGATATATTCATTGCTGCAGGAGGCGACGGAACGGTACATACGATTGCAACAAAACTGATCGGAACGGATAAATCGCTCGGAGTCCTTCCCATAGGTTCAGGCAACGGTTTTGCAAAGGAACTCGGCTTCAAACCTTCAATCCGCTCCCTCCTTCAGGATATCGAACAAAATGAAAATATCCTGGTCGACGTGATTGAAATAAATGACCTGCTCTGCCTCAATGTGGCCGGTATTGGCCTCGACAGCTTTGTCGCGCACTCATTCGACCGCCTTAAAAGACGGGGATTCTGGGCGTACGTGCGGTTAACCCTGAAAAACTTCTTCAGCCTTAAACCTTTCAGGGTAAACATTGAAATTGAAGGGGAATGGACACTTTCGGAAGACCTTTTTCTACTCACAATAGCCAACACCCGCCAGTTCGGGAACAGGGCATATATTGCCCCCGGAGCTTCTCCTACCGATGGCAAAATCGACCTTGTCCTGATACGACCATTCCCCAGATATCTTTTTCCCGTCTTCATCTTCCGCCTGTTCACCAAATCCATAAACAGGTCGAAATATGTAAGGACACTTAAAACAGACAGGAAGATAACCATATCCTCGGAGGAAACAAGATTCCATGTTGACGGAGAACCTGTGGAAATAACAGGCAAGACGGTCATCAGGGTCAGAAAAGGTGCTCTCAAAGTATTGAAAACCAAATATTTTACAAATGAAGGCTGATTTTATCGTCAGGTTTTTCTGCCTGCTCACAGCGGCAGTCATTAATGCAATGCTTTTCAACCTTCATGGACAGACCCCCGAAGAGATTGAAGCAAAGCGCGTCTCCCTTCCCAACGGCTGGCATCTGACTCCGGTCGGAAAACTTATTCCTCTTGGCGACCTTCCGCTCAACATTGCGGTTTCTCCTGACAGGAAGCTTGCTGCCGTCACAAACAACGGACAGAGCACCCAGACAATTCAGCTCATAAACATTAAAAAGGGAAGTTCCTGCTATGAGACTGAAATAGGGAAATCATGGCTGGGGCTGGCCTTTTCCGATGACGGAAAATATCTTTATGCGTCAGGTGGCAACGACAACTTCATTATCAGGTATTCAGTGAAGCGCAACAAGCTTGTTAACCCTGACACAATTAAAACAGGTGAACCATGGCCGGAGAAAATCTCTATTGCAGGAATTGCCCCTGACGATTCAAGAAACCGCCTTTATGCCGTCACCAAGGAAAACAACTCCCTTTATGTGATTGATACGCGCCTCAGATCCGTCATTTCAGTTCATCCCCTGGGAGGCGAGGGATATACCTGTATACTTTCACCCGACCGCCGGACCTTATATGCCTCATGCTGGGGATGTGACAAGATAATTGTTTATGACACGTTTGCCGACAGGATCACGGGGTCGGTTCCTGTCGGTGACAATCCCAACGACATGTGCATCAGTCATAACGGCCATTATCTTTACGTGGCAAATGCCAACGACAACAGTGTGTCAGTCATTGACACCCGGCAGATGAAGGTAATTGAAACCCTCAACACTGCACTCTATCCCGAATCACCTGCCGGATCTACAACAAACAGTGTAGCCCTGGATGAAGACGGAAACACCTTGTTCATTGCAAATGCCGATAACAACTGTCTTGCCGTTTTCGATGTATCGCAGCCCGGTGAAAGCAGAGGCAAAGGATTTATCCCGACAGCATGGTATCCGACATGCGTCAGGGTTGTGAATGATAAAATCCTTGTCAGTAACGGAAAAGGTGTTACCTCCATGGCCAATCCGTACGGGCCAAATCCTGCCAGGAAGGATACAGAGGTAATTTACCAGGCAGGAGGAAAGGTGCAGGCCGTTGAAGTTCAGTATATCGGAGGCCTGTTCAAAGGTACCATGAGCCTGATCTCTATCCCTGATGAAAAACAGATGAAAATATTTACGAGGGCCGTTTACAACAACACCCCCTACAGCAAGGAGAACGAACTGCTGGCCGCAGATACGCCTGAAGGCAATCCTATACCCCTGAAAGTGGGTGACCCCTCTCCCATTAAATACATTTTCTACGTAATCAAGGAAAACCGTACATATGACCAGGTACTCGGCGACATGCCCGAAGGGAACGGTGACCCCTCTCCCATTAAATACATTTTCTACGTAATCAAGGAAAACCGTACATATGACCAGGTACTCGGCGACATGCCCGAAGGGAACGGCGACCCCTCGCTGGTACTGTTTGGAGAAAACATTACGCCCAATCAGCATGCCCTGGCCCGCGAGTTTGTCCTCCTTGACAATTTCTATGTCAACGGTGAGGTCAGTGCTGACGGACACAGCTGGACAATGGGTGCATATGCCACCGACTACCTCGAGAAAAACTGGCCGACAAGCTACGGTGGAAGAGGAGGAGGCTACCCGGGCGAAGGAGCACGTGAAATTGCAAATAATAAAATATATCTGTGGGACCAGTGCAAAAAATACGGCGTAAGCTACCGCACTTACGGAGAATTCATTGGAAACGACAGGGAACCGACCATACCGGTTTTAAAGGATCATTTCTGCAGGAATTTCACACCCTGGATCCAGACCATCCGCGATACCGTCAGATTTCGTGAATGGAAACAGGATTTTGATTCGCTTCTGGCAATAAATGCGGTCCCTCAGTTCAATACAATCAGATTCATTAACGATCACACCATGGGGCTTAGCCTGAATATGCCAACTCCCTTTGCACAGGTTGCCGACAATGACCTGGCCACAGGATTGTTCGTTGACTATCTGAGCCACAGCCCCATCTGGAAGGAAACCCTGATAATCATTGTGGAAGATGATGCCCAGAATGGCCCCGATCATGTGGATGCACACCGAAGCACAGCATATATTGCAGGAGGATATGTGAAACAAGGATTTGTGGATCATACACCTTATACAACCGCTTCCCTACTGAAAACAATGGAGCTTATTCTCGGCCTCCCGCCTATGACTCAATATGATGCTGCCGCCACACCACTCTGGAGATGCATGAACAGCAGCCCTGATCATCCTCCATTTAAGGTAAAATCATGCCTTGTGGATCTCGATGAAGTAAACCTTGCGGAAAACCCCTGGCAAAAAGCGAGCGAGCAGCTTGATTTCACAGCCGAGGACCGGATAAACGACTTTCTTTTCAATGAAATTATATGGAGGGCGGTCAAGGGACTGGATTCTCCATGTCCGCCCACCGTGAGGGCTGCATTTTTCATACCGGACCTGCAGAAGGATGAAGACTGAAATGTTTAATCAGCCTTTTAAGTACCCTTCATCCGGAACCGGTGAATCTGACGGATCTTATTTTACGCCAGTGGAGCAAACAAAAGCGCATCGCCTGAAAATAATCTTTAATTATTATTCCTTTCACTCACTTATTGAAAGAATTAATCACTAACACACAGTATATGAAACGAAGAGATTTCTTTGAAAAAAGTATTATCGCCGGGGGTTTGGCAATGCCGGCTGCTGCCTTTTCATCAAAGGGTACGGAATCACCGGCAGGATCCTTGCCTGAAGGGGAGGAAGTATTTATTGAAAAGCCCCTTGCCGGACGCCCTCATGAAGGGAAGGTACTGGCAGTTATACAGCCCCATTGTGACGACATAGCATACTATGCCGCCGGAACGGTTGCCAAGCTGATGCATGAAGGCTACACCGGCTACCTTATCAGGACCACCAACGATGATGCTGCCGGAGCAGGTGACAGTATCGGGGAAAGAGTGCTTAACAACGAGGTTTCAAACGAAGCCTTTGCAAAGGTTATGGGATTTAAGAAGGTGTATGACCTGGGCTACCGCAATCACCGGATGGACGAATACAATATCCAGGAAATCAAGGGCAGGCTCATTTTCCTGTTCCGTCTTCTCAAAGTTGATACTGTTGTCTGTTTCGATCCGTGGGACCACTACGAAGAGAATCCCGACCATTACGTAACTGCCAGGGCAGTTGAAGCTGCCCGCTGGATGGCGGGTATGAACACCGATTATCCGGAACAGCTGGAAGTGGTGGAGCCTCATCCGGTTATTGAAAGATATTATTACGCAAGAGGTCCCCAGATAGTGAACAGGATTGTCGATATTGGCAATTTTATCGACAAAAAGGTTGAGGCAAACATGGCCGTAGTATCCCAGGGAGGAGGAGGAAGGACTGGTTCATTGCTTCGCCGGAGGCTGGCAGCAGAGGGAAAACGGCTGCCAATCCTCGGAAATGACGACAGAACAGCTGATTTCAATTATATAAAGAACTTCATGCTCGACCAATTTTCAGAATCAATAAGAGGGATCCCGTCCGACAGGAAAACCGGAAAAAAATACGGCCTTGAATGGGCCGAAAAATTCCGCTATTTCGGATCAAATGACCAGGGCATGACCGATTACATCAGAAAAAACGCGATCAGCATTTAATCAGTTGCAAATCAACTATCCGCAAATCGGACCCCGCCAGTGTGGTATGTTTTTTGCTTTGTAAGTAAAGAAGAAAATGAAACCCGCAGGTTTTAAATACTCAAACACGTATTAGTATATTTTTCAAGCATGCGGATTCCATCAGAGCAGTAAATTAAAATTCAAATACGTATGAAAACAATGATATCACACAAAATAAGCCTCCTCCTCCTTGCGGTATTTTTCATACTTCCCATAAGCTTATGGTCACAGGAGATTAAACTGAGCCGCCAGGACAAGAAGGAGGCGAGAAAAGCCATGCTGGCAGAAAACTACAGGATCCTTGATTCGCTTATTACCGGGAGAAAATTTGTTCTTGAAGCAGATTTTCTTCAGAACCAGATGGGAGACCGCATTGCCGTCGCATCACGTATTAATTTCATTAAGATCAACGGAGAATCCGGTATCCTTCAAACAGGTAATGATTTCAGGACCGGATACAACGGAGTTGGAGGTGTTACGGCGGAAGGTATTGTGAGCTCCTGGAAAGTTACAAGGGATAAGAGAAGTTTAACTCATAAGGTTTCATTCAACATCCAAACCAAACTGGGTACCTACAATGTCTTTTTGACCGTAAATCCTGAAAACAGGGCAACGGCTGAAATATCAGGTTCCAGAAGCGGCCGGCTGACGTGGGACGGTCATCTTCTGACTATTGACAATTCAAAGGTGTTCAAGGGAATGGAAACTTTCTAGAAATACTCCGGTATTTACCGTTACTTTTGTTTCATCATCTCCTGCATGGCGATGCAAGACGGCAAAATCCTACGGATCTTGTGGGTTGTACTGGATTCGAACCAGTGACCCCTACCCTGTCAAGGTAATGCTCTAAACCAACTGAGCTAACAACCCATTTCTGCGGCAAAAATAATACTTTTATTGTTATATGGTGCTCTGCCCTGTTCAATATGTCACTTTCATCACCCACACGTATTTTGATGGGGGTGACTTTCTGACAGATTCGGGAATGTAAACAGTAAAACCGCTGCCGTTCCCCTGCCATCTCAGGGATGTTCCCTTTCCAACCATTTCAACCTTTGCCCGCGCCGGCAACGAAAATGTGCTCATCCCGACTGTTGAAGGCATTGTCTCACCTTCATCAGCCATATAATAAAGATAAATGGTATTCCTTCCTTTTTGCGAAATGCAGATTTTCCCCTCCTTATAGGGGGCAAGTGCCCTGGTACCGTATACAGCCTCACTGTTAATCTTCATCCACCCGCCAATGTCGTCGAGCAGCTTGTATGCTTCTTCGTGCCATTGTCCGAGAGGTCCGGGAGCTATGTTCAACAAGAGATTGCCGCCCTTGGCAACAATATCCACCAGCATCTGAACAGCCTCCCTTCCCGACATGTATTTGGCATCAGGTACCCATGACCAGCCGCCGCCCGCAATGATACACGATTCCCAGGGATAAGGAAGGGCCCTTTCCGGAACCCTGTTCTCCGGCGTCAGATAATTCTGATTCCTGCCGTAAACGGCCCTGTCAACCACAATCAAACCGGGCTGCTTCTCCCTGGCCCTAGCTACCAGCTCATCCATCCTGATATCCTGGCTCTGAACCCGGGTAAATTTATAGTCCTTCGATATAATACTCCTGAGTATCTCCTCATCCTTCTGCTTTTGAACCCAGCCACCATCGAGCCATAAGATATCGACCTTGCCATAGTCACCTCCCAGCAGCTCCATTATCTGTCCATGAGTATACTTTACAAAGGCCTCCCAACGGTCAGGATATGCTTTAATACTGTAATTTACATTCCTGTCGGGCGTGGCAAAATTGGGCCACCAGTAAAATTCGGAATGCCAGTCGGGCTTTGAAAAATAGGCTCCCACCCACATATTTTCATGCCTGAAGGCATTGAAGATCTCGCGGGTAATATTCGACCGGCTGTCGGAATGAAACGGTGTTTTGTTGTTTGTGATCCTGTAATCGGTAAGTTTGGTATCAAACATGCAAAATCCGTCATGGTGTTTGGTTGTAAAAACTACATATCTCATTCCTGCGTTCCTTGCGGCCCTGGCCCATCTGGCCGGCTCAAAGTTGACCGGGTTGAACGTTGTCTGAAGATTCTCATAATTCTTCTTGTACCTGACATAATCCGGATCGTTACGCCTGCACCAGCCTTCATCCTCCGCACAGATCGACCACGATTCCACTATGCCCCACTGGCTGTAAGGACCCCAGTGCATCAGCAGGCCGAACTTCAGATCCTGCCATTGCTCAAGTTTTTCAAGGACCATGGGATCCGTTTCCGGCACATACCTTTCCTCACCATCCTGGGAAAAAACCGGCTGTGAAAAAAATAACAACAAGAAAAACAGCCATGTAACTGATTTCATAATTAAAAAGTCTGATTTAATTGTTTATATATATTTATTATTAGTCGGATCAGGAGAAGTCGAAACCCGAAATATATACAGGCGCATCATAAAACTCCTCCTTCTCTTTTTCCGTCAGGTTCAGAAATTTTGCATAAACTAATCCGGGCTTTGCATTCAGCATGCGGTTCAATGCTCCCATACGAACCCCTGACCTCAGCTTGTCGAACAGATCACTCCGGTCGTCGAGCCAGATCAATCCCGTATTGTACCCTTCTGAAGCACAGACTGATTCAAAAAGATCAGCCAGGGAATCTTCATATCCCTTTTTGCAATAAATGGCATCAAAAACAAGATGGCGGAATTCCTCAGGATAAAAAAGCCTTTTAAAGTAAGGGACCTTTGGCAAAACTTTCATAATAACCCATCCCCAAACGCCGGGAATCTCATAAATCCTGAAGGATGAAGGCATTGCATTTACACCGGCAATTATTTCACTGCCTTCCCTCAATACATAGTACCTGTCGCCGTAAAACACATAATCAGTACTGAATAACGAATAATTCCTGTAATAGTCGCACAACAGAAATTCCATTTCCTTTTTCCCGGGATCGGTTAGTTTCGATACCCGGCTGTCAGTCTTTGGTGAAAACCTGCTGAACGTTACAGTAAGAAATGAACGGATATGATCATATCCGGCCTGGCTGACCATATTCTTCGAGCGCTCATTCATGCTTTCCACAAATGCATACATTATATGCTTGTCTCCGGCCTTGTAATCCGCAAATTCAAATAAACCGGGCTTGCTGAATATGGCAAGGGTTTTCTCCTTGAAAGTATCATCCTTAACTGAATGAGTTCTATCCCTTCTCCTTTGCCTGGTCATCCTGTACGCCTGGTAGCCGGACTGGAAGGCAAGGTATCTGATATAGGTTGACGGATAGCACAGGATTCCCTGGCCTGTTATCCTGTAACATGCGCCAACGGTACCTGTTATCCTGCCCGCTTTGTAAAGCGAAACAAACCTGATTTTATCCCTGTATTCCTCTATCCGCGATGGAATATTGCGAAGCTGGTATCTCAGTCCTCCTTCCGAGCCCAGAACAGTTTTGTTAAGAATCCCGAGTATGTCATCATTGGCATGATCAGTGATTTTCACTTCCAGACCCTTGAATGAAATTACTTTTTTGTCTAACATATGGAGGAATATGGTTTATTACTGGTTAACATCGAGCGTACCGAAAACACGTCTGAGGAGGGGAGTGATCCTTGCCGAAACATCTTTGCGTATTTTCTGTTCTTCTGTTTCAATTTTCAGGAACAAGCCATTAAGCGCCTTTGTTGTAAGGAAATCATCGAGATCGACATTTACTGTTTTAAATCCGCCAAGCCTGCCGGGTATGGAACTCGCAAAAGTGTTCCACTTATCTGTCAGAGTAACCCAGGAATCTTTTGCAGATATGTTCCCGGCAATTTTCTTTTCCGTCGAATTCCGGATCTTTGGTTTGTAAAGATCATATAAAGGTTTCCAGGTTGATGACCTCAGATATGCTGTTGCCGCATTGTCTGATCCCCTTAATATATTAAATGCATCCCCAATCGTCATCTGGCCTATGCTGTTCAGGAAGATGGGGGCGGCTTCCTTAGCTGCATCCTCCGCAGCCCTGTTGATCTTAATAATTACATCTTCAACGAGTCTGTCGCCTCCGGGGATCCTTGAGATATTGTCGATTATAATTTTTGCCTCATCGGGAAGAAGTATTCTTACTGCGGCATCGCCATAGTAACCATTTTCCGCAGCAAGCTTACCTGCAGAGTTTCTTGCCCCGGTAGAAAGAGCCTCCTTAAGTCCCCTGATCACCTCTTCTTCAGAAAGAGGAGCTGCTCCGCCGGATTGCAAAACCGTCTGCAGTCCGGCGCATGAAGTGAAAAACACCGTGGATGCAATAAAAAGAAAATATCTGATTTTCATCATGTAAATGTTAACAGGTTCAAATATACTAATTAATGGTAACGTCAGCTGATTACCGGCAAGAGTGCCGCCGCAACCAACATATCTTCCGGATTCGTTATCTTTATGTTCTCCCTGTTTCCGTCAACCAGATGGATTGGTATCCCTGTTTTTTCAAGAACCGTGGCATCATCGGTAAATTCTTCGCAATAGTCCTGCCTGTATGCATTCCTGATCAGACCGGTCCTGAATACCTGGGGTGTCTGTACAACCATTATATGCTGACGGCTGACAGCCATACTGCCGTTTCCGGTCAGAAGCCTCAGTGATCCCGTATTACTTACAACAGGGACTGCATTGCCGTATTTTTCTGCTGCTTCGAAGCATCTTCTGATTGTCGCCGTACTAACAAGGGGTCTTACACCATCGTGTATGGCTACAAGCCCATCCCCGTCTGCAAGTTCAAGACCATTCTTCACCGATGAGAATCTTGTGGACCCCCCCCTGACGGTCATGTGAGGAATTGTGAATGAGTATTCCGCCACCAGGGATTGCCATATCGCAAGCTGATCGCCGGGAAGCACTACAATGATCCTGATTGCACTGCTGAAACCGCTGAATCTCTCTATAGTATGCATCAGGACGGGTTTTCCGCCGAGTTCAAGGAATTGCTTCGGGATATCGCTGCCCATTCGTTTTCCCGAACCTCCGGCTACGATCACTGCATAAAGGGTCATTCAGGATGGTTTGTTTAATCAGGTCCGCCAGGGTCATCCGGAACCGCCGGCAGACAGGACAGGTTATGCAAACTTAACCGGATTCAGCCGGCCGGCCGACACGATACCGACCCTCGGCTAATCCTTCGTATAAAGGAATCTCTTGATACTTCTTTTTGGTGTTTTGGCGAATTCCTCGGGATGAATCCTGAACTTTGTAACTGCCATGAAGTCGGGAAGTTTCTCATTGACAGCCTTTCTTGTTTCCTCAAGGATGCCAGGCAGCTGCTCGTCCGGGATATTATTACTCTTCAGCATTTCATGGTCAGGATAGATAAGTGCGATCAGTTTGTCTTCCTCGGAAATGACAAGCGATTCCGCTATATAATCCATATTATTAATGACAGCTTCGATCTCTTCGGGGAAGATATTCTTTCCTGAAGCACCCAGGAGCATGGTTTTGCTTCTTCCCTTGATGAATATATTGTCTTCCCCGTCCATGATACCCAGGTCGCCGGTATGCATCCATCCCTTCTCATCTATTATTTCCCTGGTGGCTTCCTCATTTTTATAATACCCGAGCATCACATTTTCTCCGCGAAGGATAATTTCCCCGACAATTTTCCGAGGATCGGGTGAGTCGATTGTAACTTCAAGGGTATCAACCGGTCTGCCCGAGGCACCAACTTTTGTGGTATCCCACGATGCATAGCTTATCAGCGGACCGCATTCGGTCATGCCATAGCCGACAGTGAATCTGAAGCCGATCTTCTTGAAAAACCGTTCTGCTTCCGGATTGAAGGCAGCTCCTCCTATGACGATCTCATGGAAACGGCCGCCGAAAGTCTCCACAAGTTTTTCACGTATCTTCTTATGAAGCAGCTTGTTCACACCGGGAATCGCAAGGAGCATCTTCATATGCGGTTTACTGATGACAGGCAGAAGCTGTTTCTTGAATATTTTCTCAATAACAAGGGGAACCGAAAGGATAAGCCTGGGTTTGATTTCCTTGAAAGCCTGTATTATTATCTGCGGGGATGGGGTCTTTGATAAAATGGTAATATGACACCCGTAGGTAAACGGGAAAAGGAATTCAAAGGCACAACCGTAAGTATGGGCCAATGGGAGAAATGAAACCAGGGGATCGCCCGGTTTGAGGGGCATGTGATTCTGAGCAAATCTGACATTCGCGGCAAGGCTGTTATGTGAGATCATCACTCCCTTTGAGAAACCGGTTGTCCCGCCGGTATAGCTGATTACTGCAAGCTTGTCATTCGTCACCCCGGAAAATTTTATATCTTCCTTCCTCACTTCGGCACAGGTATTCCTGAATTTCTCGTCAAGCCCGCTGTAATCTTCACTTAAGCGGATCTGGGCTGAAAAAATCATGGTAAAGTTGTCAACGGAGATTGCCCCCCTGACTGCAGGCATCCTTTTAATGTCAATGGTTTCCCAGATCTTGTCATCAACAAAAAGCAACACTGAATCCGAATGATTGATCAGGTTCATCAGATCATCCGCTTTGAAGTCAGGCAATATCGGGACTATAACGGCACCGTATGTCACGGTTGCAAGATACACTACGCACCAGTTGGCCGAATTCCTCCCAACCAGGGCAATCTTATCCCCTTCACTGATTCCTGCATCCCTGAAAAAAAGATGAAACTTCAGTATCTTTTCGGCAATCTCCTTGTATGTATATCCTTTTTCCCCGTAGTTCGATAAAGCTTCAATCTCCCAGTTCTGCCTGATGCTTTCCTCAATATAAGTGACCAGTCTTTCTTTTATCATAAAATCAAATATTTAATATTATGTCAAAGGTATGATTTGATTTGCAATAATTAAACAGTCTGATGCCTTCCGGAAATTCAGATAAAGTACATCAAAAGTATGGATACTATTGAAACCAGGTTTACAGCAGTAAAAAAGAAATTGTATTCTTCCCTCTTTTTGTTGAAATAGCCAAGCTTACGTGCAAAGATCCCGATGGTGGGTGCAAACAGAACCAAAAGGAAAATAAAAAACTCGGCTCCTGAAAACACCTGATCCAGTCCTCCCCTGACAAGAGTAGATAAATATACTATTATAAGCAGGATCAGTAAATAGACCAGATAGGAGACTTTCAGGAAAAGGGTTGAGATCAGCCTCCTTTTATGCAACTGATGAGGTTTCAGATACGCGTAGGCAATAGAAAAAATAATAATTATAAATACTATGCCCAGTATATGGTTTAACACCTGGTTGAAATTGGCCATAGCTGCCTGATTTTTTCACTCTCAGTCTTTCTTCAACGACCAGATCAATGAGCTTGCACCCAGAACAGCTGCGTTTTGTGTACTCAGCTCCGATGGCAGAAGTTTCACCTTATCCTTGTAAATATGAAGAAGATTTTCTTTCATGTATATTTCTGCAGGCTCAAAAATAAGTTCTTTTGCCAGCGCCAGTCCTCCAAAAAGGAAAATGGCCTCGGGATTTGTGTGCGCCACCACATCAGCAAGTTTGAAGCCCAGCATCATGCCGGTATGCTCAAATGCCCGCCTGGCAATTATGTCACCACGTTTGGCTGCCTGGTGAATGATCTCGGCATCGAGTTCCTCAAAACTATATTTCCTCAGTTCACTTGGCTGAATGCTGTCGGCCATTACCTTAAGCAGGGTCCGTTTAAGTCCTGTGGCAGACACGTACGTTTCGAGACATCCTTTTCTCCCGCAGCCGCACTCGCGGTTTGAAGGACCAGGCCTGATTGCTGTATGCCCGATCTCGCCCGCGAAACCGTCATTGCCATAAACCAGCTTGCCATCTACCACAAAGCCACTGCCCAATCCTGTTCCAAGGGTTATTACAACAAAATCCTTCATCCCCTTGGCTCCGCCATAGATCATCTCCCCCACGGCTGCAGCATTTGCATCATTTGTCACAACTACCGGCAGGGCTGTGTGGCGGGAAAATATATCGGCAAGTGGAATAATTCCCTTCCATGGCAGGCCGGCAGGGTGCTCAATGGTACCCTTATTGATGTTGCCCATGGGAGCACCAATGCCGAAGCCGATAAGTTCAATATCCTCCTTGATTTTCTGGCTGGTAAGAATTATTTTCTCGTACAGTGCTGCCACAAATACTTCAATCTCATCGTAATGAGTGGTTTTAATCCGGTCTTCGGCAAGTATGTTCCCCTCACGGTCAACAATGCCGAATACTGTATTTGTCCCTCCGATATCAATCCCAACAACAACTTGTTTCTTTGCCATATTACCTGTGATTATCAAATCATAATCTGCTTCCTTACTGACCAGATACTCATTCGGGAATGAATTCATTGCCAACCTTGCGTGCCCTTACCGGATGGTCAAGATCAATGCCAAGTGATATCCCTGTTTCAACCAGTATGTTCCATCCAGCAGCAAGCTGAATGTATTCTGAATATTCTCCGGCGTCGGGAATAAGGATTGTCGGGAACTCGGTTTTAACCTTCGACAATGCAATAACCTGCATCCCCACGCCTTTTACAAGGCAATCCCGGAACTTGTCGTGATCGACATCAAAAGGATCAATCCAGATGAGGACTTCATTCTTGTCCATCACTTCCTCAATTCCGTGAAGTGCAAATGTACCTTCGAGAAAAGCTGATTTTTTTCTTGTAATCTCATTGGTTTTAAGTGCAAGTTCTGCAGCCACACCGTTATCGCGGCCCGCAAAGTAGATAAGGTCGGCATTACGTATGATCTCAGTGATGCCCGGATCAATCGGTGCCGTGAGGACTCCTTCAGCCTGCCTGGCCGCCGTTGCCAGTCCTTCCATCTTCTCGCCCCTGAAATTGCGCATAAGCGAATCGTAAAACAGGCCCTGCTCGATAACTGATTTGGTGGCAGCAACCGCCTCCTCTTTTCCGCACGAGAGAACGTGCGTGTCATTGGCTGCTTCCTCAAGTCTTGTGTTTTTGTTTGCAGTCAGACCGAAAATTGCATCATGGCCCTTGCCTCTGAGTACATTGATCAGACGGATCACTTCCTTGGTCTGACCTGAATTTGAAGAAGCAAAAACTGCATAATCACTTAGATTGTACTCCCGGGCCTGGGTACATCCTTCCGTTACTATCGGAATGAGAAAATCCTTTTTCAGGGATGAATAGATTGCCCTTTTTGCAGGAAACAGCCTGCTGCTGCCTTCTCCTGTAAGGAAAAGCCCTTTCTTTGCCTTTAAGGGTTTTACGAAACGTTCCGAGACTTTCGGATCGAATGCCCTGATAATTCCCGGGGCCTCCATCATTTCCCTGACCAGGGCATATTTGCTGTATTTTGGGTCATTAAGATTCATGGCTTTCACATTTTATTGATTAAATACTCTGATAAATCTTCCTGAACCTGCGGTTCTTTCTGAAATCCTCCTCCCAGGTGCTGCCAGTATACTTCGGCATACTCTACACCTGCCATCTTCCCGTAATTACGGTTTCCTTCCAGTACGAAACCGAAAAAGTCATCCATCTTATGCATATGCCTCATGAGTTCGATCTGTGAAACATGGCATCCCAGCATCTGTTTCTTGGTTTCAATAACAGAAGTGACATCCACAAGAAAATGGGGCGGTACTATCTGTGATCCCATCGGGTCGGTAAGCGTCAATGGTGAGGAATGATACAAAAGGGGTGTAACGTCAACAGGCTTTTCAGGAACCGGCACGGTATCGAGGGAGGATACCATCGCTGCCGCTTCAACGATAGCAGCTGTTGTACGGTGATCGGAATGATAGTCAACAGCCAGATGGGTAAAAATAACGCCTGCTCTCACCTTTCTGATAAGCGAAATGATCTTGAGCCTCATTTCCTTTGTATCATAAAGAAATCCGTCGATTCCGCCCATGGTATAATACTCTGCGTCAAGCACTGCGGCAGCTTTTTTTGCCTCTTCAAATCTCACCCTTGCCGTCTCTTCCATGGTCATGTTGCAACCGCCAAGATCTCCGCCTGTCATCGTTGCAATCACAATCTTGTATCCCTTATCCCTGAGAAGTTTGAGGGTACCTGCATTCCATGCTTCAGCATCATCCGGATGTGCGTTAATCGACAAAGCGACTTTGTTAAACTTAATTGCCATTTTTTATCATTTTTTTGTGAATAATTTCTCAAGTCTGACAAATTCAGGAAGTTCACCTGCAAGAGGTTTCATGTACCTGATGAAGGCATCCGACACATAATTGCCCTCCTTGTTGAAGTATTCCGGCGGCATTGGCTTTGCTGCCACAGCCACCTCATGAAGAGGCGCTTTACCAAATTCAATCCGGTAAGGATCATCCGAAACCCTGTTTATGGTAACCATCACTCCCGTTTCGCCACTGAGTGCCAGCTTCACAGCTTCGGAACCGCATAAAAAGGCTTCTTCGAGATCAACTTCCGAAGCTCTGACAAAATCGCTCATTATCAGCGACTCCGTAATCTGAAACTCACCCCTGAAACCAAATTCCTCCGTAATCATCCTGTGAAGATTGATAGCAACACTGGTTCCTCCCATTGCCCCGAACTCAATATTATTAAACTTATCCCTTGTCAGTGAGGCGCTAACCGGCGTACCGTCGGCATATTTTATTCCTTCACCGCAAACTATCGATACCCATCCATACTCTTTTATGCAGTCATCCACCTCGGTCAGGAATTTCTTCCTGTCAAAATGAAATTCGGGAGTGTAAATAAGATGGGGGGCATCATCTTTGTTCCTCCGGGCCATTGCGGTTGCAGCTGCCAGCCAGCCAGCATCCCTGCCAATGGTCTGGTAAATGATGAACTTGTCAACCCTCTGCATATCCCGTGCCAGCACCCCTGACTGCAGGACATTAAGTATATTTGAACGTGCCGCGGATGCAAATCCGGGTGTATGGTCAGTACCAAAAAGGTCATTATCGACGGTTTTTGGTATCCCTACCCCAACCATTTCGTAACCTTCATTCCTGCAGTATGCCTCCACCCGGTGAATGGTATCCATTGTGTCATTCCCTCCTATGAGAAAAAAATACCGTATGTCATATTTCTTCAGCACCTCCAGGATCCTGGGCATATCCTGATCCCGCACCTTGTGCCGCGACGATCCGAGTGCCGACGAAGGGGTGCGGCGCAAACCCTTGATAATATGATCGGGCTGCCTGCCCAGATCGTAAATCCATTCCTGCATGAACCCTTCGATCCCATAATGCATTCCATAAATCCCGCCATCATGTTTACGGGCTTTTGCTTCCTCAATTACACCAGCCAGGCTCGAATTTATAACCGAAGTAGGTCCGCCCGACTGCCCGATAAGAATATTTCCCTTTAGCATAATCTGTTTTTATATGTTTTCAAAATCTGTCAGATGACATAGAGTGCCAGGTTATCCTCCCGATATTGGCTCCGCCCTGTAAGTGCCGTGAACCAACAGCTTTGCTGCCATGATGTTATCAGACGAATTTCAAAGTCCCGAAATATTTGGGTTGATGATAATCAGGATTTTCAGTTCCGACCGGATTCCATGTCACATAGTGGGGAACAGTTAAATTGTCTCCGCATTTATAAAAATTAGCCCTGAAAGTCCTGCCTTTGAGGTCTTTTATTTCATGATGAAAAAACACACTGAAAGGTATAGCCAGGGTAAGTGTCCATTCCGTTTCTCCCGTTCTTTCGCTGAACGGACTGGTACCGGCGGAAGCGAGCCGGCGGATTCCCGAGATGATCTCAGGATCAGCCCGTCTGCTGTCAGCTCTCGAAGTGCCTGTTCCCAGGAGACAGGTACCAATCGGATTGAACTCCAGATTGTAATATATTCCGTCATCCCCGGGTGATATGAAAAACTCAACACACGAATCTTCACATACCATCTGATTCGTTTCCGTCTTTTCGGCCTTTATATAGTTCTCCTTCACATAATACTTGAGAAAAATCTCCTTTTCCCCGTAGGCTATTGAAAAGATGACTTCAGGTTTATATTCAAACTCCTTCCAGTTAAGGGTTTCAATCCTGTATTTGCCCGGAAGTTTATCAAGTTTTGCAGAAATCTCTTCAAGGTCAGGTTTTTCAGATTCTGTGGCAAGCTTTGTAACCTCAATGGTTTTCATAATGGGATCGATTGGTTTCCGGATCGCAAAAGCCAAAAATACAATAATTATTTATCAATCTTCCGAAGTCATTCACTTTAATTCATTCCACATTAGGGCCGCTGATCCGAGAACGGCAGCATTGCTTTCGGGCACACGCGAGGGAAGTATTTTCACCGTTCCCCGGTAAATCGGCTGAACGCCCTCTTCAACATATTCCCGCACCGGTTTGAACAATGCCTCACCCGCTTTCGCAAGCCCGCCAAAAAGAAAGACTGCTTCAGGACTTGAGAACCCTATTGCATTAATGATGCCAAAAGCCAGTTTCCGGGCTGTAAAATCCATTGCCTCAACAGCCACCGGATCGTTATCGGCTGCCGCTTCAGATATTTTTTTTGAGGTCAGGGCCGACGGAGCTATGTTTCGCAGCGGACTCGGCTCCTTCATCTCACTGAGAAGGTTGAGTGTGGTCCTGACAAGACCCGACGCCGAGGCATATGTTTCAAAGCATCCGTGACGTCCGCATCCGCAAGCTCTTCCGCCGGCAACAATTATTGTGTGTCCAAGTTCCCCGGCAAACCCCGTGTAACCGTAAACCACCTGGCCATTGATGACAATTCCGCTGCCCAGCCCGGTTCCAAGGGTAAGAATAATAAAATCCTTCATGCCCTTCGCTCCTCCGAACAACATTTCACCCATTGCTGCAGCTTTTGCATCATTGGTCATCACCACCGGGACATCGATCTTTCTTTTCATCATGTCAACCAGGGGAACGATTCCCTTCCACGCCAGGTTGGGCGCCAGTTCAATGGTCCCCTTATGATAATTGGCATTGGGAGCTCCAATGCCGATACCGGCAAGTTCCATTTCCCTATTATTCCCGGCAAGCTCCCGGATATTTTTTACAAGTGCTGAGATAAAATCTTCAACATGCGGATAATCAGCAGTATCAAGGGTGCATTTCACAATCACATCCCCCGTCCTGTCAACGAGCCCCAGCTCAGTGGTGGTACCTCCTATATCCACACCGGCGACAACTTCTTTTTTCATCAGTTTTCAATTTTAAAATTAATGCCATTATGGAACCCACATGTTTATTTAAGTATGCATGTATGTGGCGTACATGTGAGTTTCCTCCTATCAGTCTGTTTATTAAAGAGCCTTTAACCGATTACCTTCTGGCAGGGCTTTTAATATTTAAAAGCCTGGCATCCTTGACATTCTTCTGCCCGATATCCCAGTTCTGCTCCACTTCCCAGTTCGCCTTAATGTCAATTTCTGTAGGATAATACGACACCGGTTCAGGCTGTCTGTGAAGGGTAAAGTCGCCGGTTGTCCAGCGCCTGTCACCATTAAGATCATAAATCACACGAACCCTGTAAGTTCCTTTATCAAGTAGAGTGAATTCAACCGGGCCGTCCTCTTCCATATATTTTTCCCTGACCAGTTTCTCCGACTTGTCGAGTAACTGAACGATTCGTCCCCCTGAATGGTTTTTAATATTCAGGGTCAGCTTACCGTACGCATCAGGTGTCAACAGCGAAAATTTAATCCCTGTAGAATCGTTGAAATCGCCATAAATACTTTTAAATGCCGCTGAATCGGCGATAAACAGGTAGCTTTTCCCAGCCTGGAGATCAGTATCCATATAATAAATACAGCTGTTAGCGCTGTCCTTGCGGAAGCTAACCGGAATTTTCAACTTCTCATCCTTAGTGGTTTCAAATAACCATATTCCCGTAGTATCAGGATCTGCGAAAGGCAAGGGGGCAGTAATTTTCACCCTGATATCCGGTTTAAGCTGCCCGGCCCTGAGCCCGAAATTGATCTTGTAGGGAGTTCTCTTCACAACCTTCGACCGGGCGGGCCTGGGCGCCAGGTAGCGCATGGTGAATGTATCGGTCTTAAGGGCCGTAATGCCAAGCGAGTCAGTGAAGGGAAACTCCACTATGGTTGAAAGCAGCGGCTTGTTATAAACGGTACTGTCAGTGAGCCAGACAGTAATTGTGTCCCGGTTCCTGCTGTTTTCAATAAAGTATTTATCTTCTTCAACCTCAGGAATATGAAAACCGAACCCGAGATTCTCCGGGGGAAGTGAAAGCGTGTAAATCATCTGATAAGCCAGTGGTCTCCTCGATGAAGTCAGATAATGATTCTTCTTTTCAGCCTGAAACAAAAACACCTGGTATTCGCCTATTTCAGGAGGCTCAACCAGGGTTTTTTCTGAAGTCCCGGCCTGGGAAGATGCTGCGCCGGAACCAGCAATCGCGGCAGCCGGCTTATCGCTGGCTTTTGCTGCCTTAACCTTCAGATCCGTTTCATCCGGTTTTATTTCAGCGGAATCCTTTTTTACAGGCAGGTAATTCTTTTCAGGAGTTATTTCAACCGTTTCGGGATAAAAACCAAATTCTTCATCAGGGTTATTGTAATTTTTACTGTTGTCGAGATCCTTCAGGGCATAAAGCCGGTAATTTCCGGGCTTCACATTGTCGATCCTGAACTCACCGTTGAACTCAGCCCTTGTGATATAATCCGGCAGGTGCTTAACTGCGAAGGAATCAGCCAACTGGGAATAGAGGAGCATAAGAGTATTCTCAGGAGGATCGAGATTGACCGAACCTGCGACATTGCCTGTAACAGACAGGGAGTCAATAACAGGCCCGGTGGAAACAACAAACTGGTAATTGTTGATCGCATTTCCCTCGTTAAGATCGCGGATGGCATCCTGAAAATAGAAGGTATAAGTGGTGCTGTCACGCAAAGCTTCATTAAACTGTATCCTAACATCCTTATTCCTGGTAAAGACCCTGGGCTTCAGTTTCATCGGCGGTGAAACCATGAATTTTTCATTGATCCTGTCGAGCACAACGTACTCATTAAACGTTATTACTATTTCTTTGCCCCTGAAGTTGACCGTTCCGTTTGCAGGGCTGCTTTTTACGATCACCGGCGCCTCCCTGTCCCTGGGCCCCCCGGAAGGAGAACTCACTTTCGCACATCCGGCAATTAATCCAAATGCAGCCCAAAATAACAGCAGGTACCGGAATGCTTGCTCCTTCATTAACCGTTGATCATTTAATAAATGCAAACTTACATTTTTTTGAAGATACTCCGGCGACACGTAATGAAGAGGATTGAATTCAGCCAGTTGAAAAGAATATTTTCTAACTTTGCGCATCATAAAACCGTCTTTTATGCATTTTTTAATTATTCCCTGGAACGTTGATCCGGAAATTTTCAGGATCGGTTCTTTTGCCGTTAGATGGTACGGTCTCTTGTTTGCTTCTGCATTTCTTTTCAGTTATATAATAATGAACCGGATTTTCAGGAACGAAAACCTCAGCCAGGAAGTTCTCGACCGGCTTACCGTATATATGGCCATTGGTGTGGTTGCAGGGGCCAGGCTGGGACACTGCCTTTTTTACGAACCTTCATATTATCTGAGCAATCCGGTTGAGATCCTGAAAATATGGAAAGGCGGCCTGGCCAGTCACGGCGCAGCCATCGGAATACTGATCGCCCTGTGGCTGTTCGTGAGAAAGGAAAAGAAAGACTATACATGGATTATTGACAGGATCGCAATTGTTGTTGCCCTTTCAGGCTTTCTTATCAGGATGGGAAACCTGATGAATTCAGAGATTTACGGCGTGGAAACCAATCTGCCATGGGGATTCGTGTTCCTGCACAACGGAGAAACCGCACCCAAACACCCTACCCAGATTTATGAAGGACTGGCATACCTGCTGATCTTTTTCCTGCTGCACAGACTATACTGGCGCAAAAAGGGCGAACATATCCAGGGCCTGCTTATCAGCCTTCTGATGATACTTGTTTTCACGGCAAGATTCTTTATTGAATTCCTGAAGGAAGACCAGGTTGCCTTTGAATCAACAATGAAGCTCAACATGGGCCAGTTGCTCAGTATTCCGTTCGTTCTCGCCGGGGCAGTATGGCTCTGCATCAGCCTGAAACAGGGAAAAAGGGCGCTGATAAGACGAAAATAGCCCCCTACTGTAAAATACCGTAGAACAGAACATCGAGTATTGCATTCAGCCTCATTTCAATATTCAGTTCCTTCTTCTGCCAGAACAGTGGCACCTCCAGTCCCTTTAATGCTGTCTGAACGGCAAGTGCAGTATATTCGCTGTTTTCAATCCTGAATACCTTTCTTCTGACCCCGAGATACAGAATCAGCCGCAGTATGGCTAGCTCCTCGCGATCATACCTGGCTCTTATCTTTTCTATAAAATCAAAATGATCGAGATTCCTGTCGAAAATGGTATTGTAATAATTCGACAGTTTTTCGAGCGATTTCATCCTTACAAATACGTAATTCCTCATTTTGTCAACCGGAGACTCAACCGACTTTATCGCTGCTGTCAGCTCATTTCTGAGAACGTTCGCTTCATGCAACACCACTGCTTCAAAAATCTCCTCCTTGCTGCGAAAATAGTAGTAAACCGAACTCTTCCCCATCCTTAGCGCCCTGGCAATCTCCTCCATTGTAGTCTTTTTAAAACCATGACGGCTGAAGACCTGCCCTGCTATCATTATTATTTTTTTCCTGTATTCTTCCTTGTCAATCATATCCCTGAAGAAATGAACCGGTCCGGATACAGCATAAAATTAAAACTTAAAAAGTGTTAATCAAAATTACTGAACAAACCGGACGATAATTCGAAACCTGCGGCGAACCCTCCTTCAATGAAATCCCCTGTGAATTCCAGTCATGAACTGCAACAACCAGGATGTTTTTCCAGAACCACTGTATTTTCCCGGGATCTTATTTCTTCAACCATAATTCAAGCCATCTGATGGCATCATCCTGCATTCCGGTATTGAATGAATGAGGTACATCATACCAGCTGACCTTAATGCGGTCGGGAGCGCCAAACTTTTCATAGACTCTCACGATTTTGCCGGCAGAAGCTTCCATGGCTTCCATGGTGTAAAGCTGGTCTTTTTTACAGTTAATTATCATAAGGGGTTTTGGAGCGCCAAGTGTAACAACATCCGGAAGATCGAGATATTCAAGCTGCCGCGGGACATAAATCATCCAGGTATGATGACGGAAATGATTTTCCATCTGCATGCTGTAAGAAGTCATCCAGCCGGCATCAACACATACGCTTATCCTGGGATCAAGGCCGAACAGATGGGCACTCCTGAATCCCCCGATTGACAACCCGATACAGCCAATACGTGAAGCATCGACCTCAGGCCTTGAAAGAAGGAAGTCGACTGCAACCCTGTCTCCGTGAAAAAGCACTCCAGGCCATGTGGTTCCGGACCCGAATAAATACCTGGCCATGATCTGTTCATAGGAAGAATAGAATTGATTATGAGCTTCTATGGAAATGTTTATGTCCTTTGATTGAATGTTGGGGAAATTATCCCTGAAATCTCCGGGTAAAAGCTCCGGATCGAGCTTCTGTGAACCGAAATAAAATGCATCCGGACACAAGACAACAAATCCCCTTCGGGCAAGTTCATCAGCATAGGTCCTTCCGCCATAGGCATTACGGATAAATTCCCTGAGTATTTCAGGCTGATTTTCCGTTTCGGTAATCTTTTCCTTACCATAATAATAGAATCCTCCATGGTCATGAAGGGCAATTATCGCTGGGGCCGGTCCTTTCAAGCCATCAGGCACAAGAAGAAATGCCTCCGTCCGGCGAAAGGGAGTAATGGAATATTTAACTTTGTAACGGGTGTACCCGTCCTTTTTCGTTTTTTCCAGGATTTCCGGATCATGAGCAGCCGGTTCAGGCTGAAAAGCAAGCAACTCCATCAGCTTTGCCCGACAGCTGATTTTCCATTGTTCAGGTTCGGGCCAATCTTCCGACAGATACGACATTGACCGTAAGCGGTTATCTGCATACTTTTGGAACTCATTGTAAAACTGGCCGATGTCATTCTTCTCCGGCTGTGCTGTCAGTACAGATACTGCATTCCATAACAGTATGATCAGGACACAAGTCATTTTTTCCATGTCTGCTGTATAGTTTTGTTTAAGTGATTATAATTCTCTTCCTGTCTTCAACATGCTTCACTAAAGTATTAAATTACATGATATCCTGAAATCTCCGGGAACCGAATCATTGGTCCAGGTGAAATCTCATACCTGTAACCCATGAAATAAGGCTCCGAATCCGGTTCTGCTGGTATTGTATCTGTTCAGACATCCTTACTTTATTTAATTCGCCCCACGGTCCCGGCACAGAGGGGAGTGCTGTTATAAACCGCCCGTCATTGCCGGTTTTCGGGCACCGGCGACAGCTTCCGACGGGTATTTATGTTAATCATATATATTCATCCTCTTTATTCCCTTAAACCTGATGAATATAAAAAGATGGATAAGCTGACCTGTAACAGATGAAATGCAAAATTTCTTAATTTTATGCTGCAAAATAAAAAAGCTATGAACTGAATGAGGGTCGGAAAAGAGGATTTTCAAAGTATCTGGCCGGATGAATCAGATCCTGCCGTAATCAAAGTAATTGATCAGAGGAAGCTGCCTTTCACTTTCGAGATTAAGGATCTGAGATCTGTTGAAGATGTTTATGAAGCCATAGAGAACATGACTGTCAGGGGAGCTCCCCTTATCGGGGCTGCTGCTGCATTCGGGCTCTACCTGGCGCTTCTCGAGGCCACACCCCAGACCAATCTTCGCGATCATCTCCTGAATGCCTCAAGATACCTGATTTCATGCCGTCCTACGGCAGTCAACCTGTCGTGGGCCGTAAATCATTCACTTGAAAAGCTGTTGAATAATCTGCACTCCCCATCGGTTGCGGAATTAGCCCTGCAGACAGCACTGGACATCTGTGAAACTGAAAAGGAATACTGCAAAAAGATCGGCGAACACGGTGTTAAGGTTCTTGAAGAACTGGCCCGCATGAAAAACGGGGCTCCTGTTAATATATTAACACATTGCAATGCCGGATGGCTTGCAACAATTGATTATGGCACAGCCACGGCCCCGGTTTATCTCGCTCATGATAAGGGGATCCCGCTGCATGTATGGGTCGATGAAACAAGACCAAGGAACCAGGGATCCAGGCTGACTGCCTGGGAACTGGGGCAGAATGGAATCCGGCATTCCCTGATTACCGACAATACGGGTGGATACCTGATGCAAAAAAAGATGGTGGATGTTGTCATGGTTGGAAGCGATCGCACAACTTCGACAGGCGATGTGGCAAACAAAATCGGAACCTATCTGAAAGCTCTTGCCGCACATGACAACAATATCCCGTTTTACGTCCTCTTTCCCTCTACAACTTTTGATTTCAGCAAAAGAGACGGGATCGGCGAAATTGAAATTGAGGAAAGGGATCCGGAAGAAGTGACAAGTATTTCGGGTTTTTCCGAAGGAACGATAAAATCAGTCACGATCTGCCCCGAAAATACTGCTGCGGCAAATTACGGCTTTGACATAACCCCCGCACGGCTGATTACCGGACTGATCACGGAAAGAGGCATATGCAGGGCAGATGAGAATGAGATAAAAAAACTATTTTCAGATAAACTAATTTAAAATGGAAGGAGTAGTAAAGTTTAATTGTCATTGGAAACAGTCAGGTCCTGTTATTTCCGATGAGCAATATGAAATAATCAATTACTGGAGGGAAATACTGTATAATATGGACCTTATAGGCGCCTATGAAAATGGGGTGGGATTTGGGAATCTCAGTATGAGGATCAGGGGCGGAAATCAGTTTATCATCACCGGTTCTGCAACCGGTGAAATACCCGAGCTTGAACCGGGCCACTATGTCAGGGTAAACTCATTCAATATCGACAATAATGCGGTTCAGTGCATCGGTCCTCTTAAGGCTTCATCAGAATCGCTTACCCATGCCGCAATCTATCTTGCCGACCCCGATACAAATGCGGTGGTGCATATTCACAATATTGAACTGTGGAACCAGCTGATCTATAAAGTGCCGACGACAAATCCTTCGATGGATTACGGTACCACCGGACTTGCAAAGGATATTTTCAGGCTGTTCAACGATTCCGATGTTTTCGAAAAGCGCATCATTGTAATGGCCGGCGACAGGTCGGGAATACTAACCTTCGGGCATGACATGGATGAAGCTGTCAATGTGCTGATGCAATACCTGAGGACAAAGGAATGAAAAGAATAGCCATTATCGGAGGATCGGGACTGGAAAAACCCGAACTTTTTCAAAATGCTGAAAAGCTTGATATCAGCACTCCATACGGCAGGCCGTCACAGGCATTGCTCCACGGAATTCTGAACAACACGGAGGTGGTTATATTGTCGCGCCACGGTTACGACCATACAATACCTCCTGCCCAGGTAAACAACAAAGCCAACATTTTTGCGCTTAAAAACCTCGGATGCACCCATATCCTGGCAACGACGGCCTGCGGGAGCCTGAGGGAGGATATAGGAAGGGGCGATATTGTGATACCCGACCAGTTCATCGATTTCACACGGCACAGAAGCATTACCTATTTTGATGAGTTTGAACCCGGAAAAATGAAACACACACCCATGGCTGATCCTTTTGACAGGAACCTCCGCCGGCTGCTGATTGACACAGCAGAAAGGATCGGGATCCCGGTGCATGAACGTGGAACGATAATATCGATAGAGGGTCCGAGATTCTCAACCAGGGCCGAATCGAGAATGTTCCGCATGTGGGGCGCAGATATTGTCAATATGTCGGTGGCTCCGGAAGCCATCCTTGCAAATGAACTGGGAATCCCTTATGCGGCCGTGGCAATGAGCACTGACTTTGATTCGTGGAAAGAGGATGAGGAGCCGGTAACATGGGAAGAAGTTCTCAGAATATTCGCTGAAAATGTCCACAATGTACTTAACCTGCTCAGGGAAGTGATCCCCCTGATTGAATCCTGAAGCCATCTGAACCTGAGCCGATGCCTGTTCAAGGCCTGTAATGATATTTTTGCCTTTCTTGTCCATAAATATGCTGATCAGATACTCATTTTCTGCACTTCTCCTGCCCCTGCTTCTTTGCCAGTATGTCTATTCACAGGATTCCGGTTCCGGTCTTTCTTTTGATCTTTCAGCCAGGTACCGGTTTGAGCTTTTCGACGGATTCAATGCACGGAATTACAATGATAACAGCCGGGATGCAATCGGCAGGCTTGATGACAGGGTGCTTCTTCAGAAAATAATCACCGGGATAACTTACAGGAAAGGCGGGTTCACTGCATCTGTTCATCTTCAGGATTCAAGAGCTTTCGGCTGGTCACTCGGACATAATGAATATCCCGGCCTTTTCAGATATCATAACGGTACTGACAACGATCATTATTATACCATGAACCCCCAGGAAGAGTTCTTTGAAATATATGACCTGTTTGTTGAATACCGCGATCTGCTGAAAAATCTTTCGGTGAAAATAGGAAGGCAGAAGATCTTTTTCGGCGATTACAGGATGGTGGAGCCGGGTTTGTGGGGTAATACAGGCAGATGGACATGGGATGCAATTAAGATATCATACCGGAAAAATGATGAATTCATTGACATTTTCGGGGGAGGAACCAAAATTCACGATCCCCTGAGGATTTCGGTCCCTTTTACCCTCACCGAATTCTGGGGGGGAGGTTTTTATGCTCATAAGACATTGACTTCCCGGATTGAAGCGGAGCCGTTCTTTATCCTGAAAAGAGAAGGTTCGGCAGATTATATAAGGACCCTGAACATTAACCGGAACTGGATCGGATTAAGAATACTGAGCCCGGAAAATCAGCAACTTATTTATGATCTGCTTTTTACCCGTGAATTTGGCAGGGAAGCCGGAAAGAAAATATCCGCATACGGATATTCCCTGAAAACAGGTTACAGGTTTGACAACCTGCCGGCATCGCCGGAATTCAGCATATCATATAATTATGCTTCGGGGGAAAGGAAAGGCGACGACATTATACAGGCATTTGATCCTGCATATGGCGCAAGGGCAAGGCTCTATGGCTGGATGGGAATCATCACCTGGACCAATCTCAGCAATCCCCAGGTCTCACTGAAACTTAAACCCGACAAGAACAGGATGCTGGTTGAAGTGAAATATTATATTTACCTGATACCTGAGCCGGATGATTTCCTGATACTTAATACGATGAAAATAAAAAAGGGCAGCAATCACCTCGGCAATGAAACCGATCTCTTTTTAAGATATCAGTACAACAAACGATGGCAGTTCACCGGAGTACTGGGACATTTCAAACCCGGAGATCTCGAGCAGATAAATTTCCGCGATCCTGAACCTGCATTCTGGATGGGGTTACAGGTACAATTCACATTGAACTGACCGGAACATTAATAAAAGGCAATTATTCTTCAAATGCAAGACTGGAAACGGATATTCGGCATAATCTGGACCGGTCAGCTCATTTCGACACTGAGCAGTTCAATTGTGGGCTATGCCGTTGTTTTCTGGCTGAGCATCGAAACAAAATCGGCCGGAGTGCTGGCCCTGGCGACCATAGCGGCCCTCCTGCCGCAAATGATCACGGGCCCTTTTTCCGGTGTATTTGTTGACCGCTGGGACAGGAAGAGAACAATGATACTGGCAGACATTTTTATTGCGGCCTGCACATTAATCATGGCACTGATGTTCCTGAAAAACAATGTACATATCTCATTTATATATCTGTTGCTTGCAATGAGGTCGCTGGGAAGCTCATTTCACGTTCCGGCAATGCAGGCCTCCGTTCCCCTGCTGGCTCCGGAATCTGAGCTGATGCGGGTATCGGGGATCAATCAGATCATTCAGTCGGTTAGTGTAATAGCAGGACCGGCCCTGGCTGCACTTCTTATCACCGCCCTTGACATGATATGGGTGCTTATGATCGATGTTGCGGGCGCACTGATAGCAATCACTTCACTTTTAATCGTTCATATTCCCAATCCTGCACGTGCAGAAAATGAAACAAAACCCAATGTTCTGAAAGAGCTTGGGACAGGTCTCGGTGAGATTTATAATCACCGCGGCTTATTATGGCTGTTCATCATAATAGTTCTTGCACATTTCTTTATCATGCCGGTTGCTGCACTTTTCCCGCTTATGACAATCAGCCATTTCAACGGGGGCACATACCAGATGAGCATCGTGGAAGTTTGCTGGGGTGCAGGGATGCTCGCAGGCGGGGCGTTCCTCGGAATAAAAAGGCTGAGGGTCGCGGAAATAACAATTATAACTTTCACTTTTCTTATAACAGGCCTTACCTTCCTGTTCTCGGGAATTCTGCCTGAATCCGGATTTTACATCTTTGCCGGTCTCACTTTTGCCGGCGGAATCAGCATGGCGTTATATTCAGCATCATTCATGGTAGTTATCCAGACTAACGTTGATATGGCAGTGATGGGAAGGGTATTTTCTATATACGGCAGCCTGACGCTTCTTCCTTCGGTTTTCGGATTGCTGCAGACAGGCTTTATAGCTGATGCCATTGGAGTACCAAATGCATTCATTATATCAGGGGCGGCAATTATCCTGATTGCAGTGTGGGCGTTTTTTATTCCGTCACTAAGGGCCATGACAGCAAAAAAGGTAATATAAACATTTTAAAAATGGCTTTGGATTTTTTGCAACAATTGGTTAATATTGCAATCCGATTTGACGCGGGTTGCAGGTTACAGGTTGCGTGTTGCAAGTTAACTGAACGCAAAGATGTTAACAACCTGCAACCTGAAACCAAAACCGGGCCCATAGCTCAGACGGTTAGAGCACCTGACTCATAATCAGGGGGTCGCTGGTTCGATCCCAGCTGGGCCCACATGAAAAAGAGTGAGAGTGAGAGCGAGAGTGAGTAAGAACGCCGGCTGTCACTCTCGTTCTTTTTCCTCAAAACTCACTCTCACACTATCAATGTATTAGCAAATTTCTCCCTGGACAAGAACATGTAAGGCAGACCCTTCACCTTTGATTTTCTCAAGCCTCGCTCTCACACTCACACTTTTCCTCGTTGCCCGGATTGATACCTAGCAGGATTAAACACCTGAGTAACCCCACACGGAAACCCTTAAACAAAGGGTGAGAGCGGGAGCGGGAGCGAGAGTGAGTAAAAACGCCGGCTGTCACTCTCGTTCTTTTTCCTCAAAACTCACTCTCACACTATCAATGTATTAGCAAATTTCTCCCTGGACAAGAACATGTAAGGCAGACCCTTCACCTTTGATTTTCTCAAGCCTCGCTCTCACACTCACACTTTTCCTCGTTGCCCGGATTGATACCTAGCAGGATTAAACACCTGAGTAACCCCACACGGAAACCCTTAAACAAAGAGTGAGAGCGGGAGCGGGAGCGGGAGTGAGTAAAAACGCCGGCTGTCACTCTCGTTCTTTTTCCTCAAGACTCGCTGTCACTCTCGTTCTTTTTCCTCAAAACTCGCTCTCACACTCACACTTTCTCCTGTTGCCCTGATTGCTGCCAAACAGAATTAAACACGTGGATAATCTGATACGGAAGCTCTTAAACAAAGAGCGAGAGCGGGAGCGGGAGCGAGAGTGAGTAAGAACGCCGGCTGTCACTCTCGTTCTTTTTCCTCGAGACTCACACTCACACTCACACTTTCTCCTGTTGCCCTGATTGCTGCCAAACAGAATTAAACACGTGGATAATCTGATACGGAAGCTCTTAAACAAAGAGCGGGAGCGGGAGCGAGAGTGAGTAAGAACGCCGGCTGTCACTCTCGTTCTTTTTCCTCGAGACTCACACTCACACTCACACTTTCTCCTGTTGCCCGGATTGCTGCCAAACAGAATTAAACACGTGGATAACCCCACACGGAAACCCTTAAACAAAGAGCGAGAGCGGGAGCGGGAGCGAGAGTGAGTAAAAACGCCGGCTGTCACTCTCGTTATTTTTCCTCAAAACTCGCTCTCACACTCACACTTTTTCCCTAACTTGGTATTCTGTCTCGTATTAAATTATTATTTCACCATCAATTCCTTGTGCTATGTTCGACTTTATCAAACTTGATGTCTATCAGAGGGCAAAATCATTTTGTGTTACGGTACACAAAAACATTTCCTCAAAGCATTTGGACAAGACGGCAGATGATCAGCTTCGTAGGGCTTCATTGGCCTCGATAACATTGAAACTCTAATTTTGATTGGATCGAATTATAGGGAAGCTTACAGGTTCCTTTGGAATAGGGTGGGTACAGAAGATTATATTTTTGGAGATCTGAATACAGGTTTAACCTTAAGGACAATGAACCTGCCATATTCAGGTGATTGTACACTATTTGAAAATTATATTATTGCTTCATTCGGTTATCAGCTTACTATTGCGAATTTTTGATGAAGATGAAATACTACCAGATAATGATCTCAGTGCTTGCGGTTCTCTTATCATGCTCGGTTAATGCTCAGGATAGTTCACCTAAGGTTTATTTTACCGCTTTCTCAGGTATAGCAACATATAAGATGGACCAGCTTAAAAAACTGAATGAACTTATTGAAAAAAACCTGCCATTTCCTGTCAGGAAGATTAATAATTTCGATCCTGGATTCTATCTGGGAGGGATTCTGCAAACCCCCTTATTCTCCTATTTAGAAATTTGCTTTAGATACCAGTATAATACCACAGGTTCACGTATCGGACAAAGAGATTATTCCGGATATTATACGTTTGATCAGGTCGTTAATGGCCATCTTCTTGGCATTGAACCTGAAATAATAATTGATGAAAAAGAACATCACAGAGTTTCCTTTTCAATTATGTCCGGAGCCCTTTTTACAACAGTTAAAACCGAAGAAATTTTAGAGGTTTCCGGAGATAAAGTGCAAGATTCAGAATATCTGTCTGCTTTTTCGGTTCCAGTTTACCCCTCCCTTAAATTGTCTGTTCCGGTCATCATAGATTGGATAACCGGATCATTTTCTTTGGGATATCTGTTTGATACAGGAGGTAAGGTGCATCTTAAAGACAACAGAGATGCCATTTTAATGGTTGATGATAAGTATATTAGAACCGAATGGTCAGGCTGGAGGATTGCTTTGGGACTTAAATTTACCCTAATAAATTGATAACTTACTATTAGCATGGATTCTTCAGAAAAGTGCAAAAAACGGTCATATTGACCACCTGACGCCAAATTAAACTGTATTAATAAAATATTTAATGATCAGATTATAAAGTTTAAACTTCTCATAATATTCTGACTTGCTGTGGTTTGGCCCCCTATTAATCGGACTTTTTTACAGACGATTAAATATACATAAAAGTTACGCTTTAAATTTGTCATAGCAAGGAACGACCGAAGGTGATTGTTAAACCGATGGTTGTGGAAGTGATACGGCGCCGTTCATTTCTTTAAATACAGACACCTGCTCCAACCCATCGAGGGTTGTCGCCGGTGAGCAAGGAACTTCCCTCAGGTTCATATTTCCCGATAGTTGATGATAAGGTATCAGGAGGCGGAATTTGATTTTTCGTTTCTTCTCATGAGGACAACATTTTATGTGTCCCTGTTCCCATAGGTTCCAGAACACCATCGGTGGTAAAAAGCAAGTGGAGCTGTGGAGGCGGTGATTGTTGTATTTTTCATAAAACAAGACCAGGCATTGTTCAAATTTGATTAATGACCAGAAGCTCTGCCGTCCAAGTCTCCCTGACAGGATAGCATGAAAGCTTTCAATATGCCCATTCTCCTGTGGAGTGTAAGGATGAGTAAAGACTTGCGTGATCTGGTTCTCGCGAAAGAACTCCTGAACTGTTTTAGCTATAAACCTGCTGTCGTTATCGTTGCGAATCTCTATCTGGATTTTCTTCCTAAGACAATCATATGGCTGAAGGTGCTGCACAATGATATATTCTGTTCATCAAAGATTAACAACGAGCTTCACGTTTTTTCCTTATCCCATAAACAATAAAAAAGATGCTCAGGATAAGTAAGGGGATACCCATGGCAATTCCAGCACCACAATCCTGGCCTGTGATTCCTTCCAGGCATAGAAAAAAATTCGAATAACACATTCCAAGAAACCAAAGGATAAAGACAACACCTGATGCTAACTCATTCTTCCATGAAATGACATAACCAATAACGAACAGAGCGAACAGTATTTTTAATGCTATATCAAATGAATTCTGAGCATTAACAAATAAAAAGGCTTCACTGGCAAGAATTACATAAAGTACTGCATAGATACTTAGCAGAATGCGCAGAATCCATAACTTTTTGTTTTTGCTTTTTCTCTTTTATTGATCTAATTCTGTTTCCATTTCAGCAATTTATTTAAGAATAAATACAATGTGCTTCTGTATTTTAACTGAAATCAATTTACTGATAAAGTTCCACCGAGGGAAACCCAAAATCTCACCTTTCCAGACGCCAGTAAACTGTTTGAATAATTCAATCTGGTTAAGTCCCTTAAGCGTGTTTGTGAATGTATATTACCTGGACTCAGTAACATAGATGCTGCAATTATTACAGTTAAAAAGAATTTCTTTATTTCATTGGATTTTGTTGAATGTTTAAGATTTATAATCTTGAGGCCATGAATTTTGATGCAAGTTACACCACCAAAAAGGCGAAGTCAAATAAATCTGAGTCACCACCAAAAAAGAGCGAGAGCGAGAGCGAGGAAAAAAGTGTGAGTGTGAGTGTGAGTCTCGAGGAAAAAGAACGAGAGTGACTGTCAGCGTTCTTACTCGCTCTCGCTCTTTTTTATGTGCAAGGATTTGGGGAAAATTGAGATCTTTAATTAGAATAATACATCCTGCAAGATTGCAAGAGGTTTATTTTACCTCATTTACTCTTTCTGACTCTGGATCATAAGGGAAGCTTTCAGAATGATTATCAAAAAATACTGAGACATTTGTAACGCCTGAACGAACTTCAAACGTAAATATCTGTAACCCGAGGTGCGCTTCCGGAATTCTTGCAGATGACAAAAATCGTGGCGTTACTGCCTTCATGCCCCTGGTAACAGGAGTTTATGAAAACAAAACAGGTCGGAACTTTGTTTCTAAGATTAAAATCGGATCGTTAAGAAAATGTTTGGCGCAACCATTTCAGAAATAATGAGCGTTGCAGGAAAAGACCTGGGTGAAGTAATAAACACTGTCATAGCCGTATAAAAAATAATTTCCTGATTTCCAATACAGAAGCAAATTATCACGAAAATCCAGCCATGAAAACAATGAATGTAATCAAATCTCTAACCCTTGTCATTTCTGGTTTATCTTTAGTATTCCAGATTGACGGGCAATCAGTATTATCAGAATCCCGGCATTACAAACTGGAAAAACTGGCTGACGGCGTTTATGCAGCAATACATAACAACCAGGGCGGATATGCCATTTGCAACGCCGGAATAGTCGATTTAGGTGATAAAACTATTGTCATCGATCCTTTTATGAGTCCTTCGGCCGCCAGGGATCTGAAGCAAGATGCAGAATATTTAACGGGGAAAACAGTATCATTTGTTTTGAACCTGGATCTCCATAGCGATCACAACAGGGGAAACCAGGTATTCTACCCCGGAGCCGATATAATAAGTACACCTAACGCCCGAAAATATATTGAAACCAACTTTGAACAGGAACTTGAGGAAAACAAAAATTCAGTACCCGAAGAACTCAAAGAAATTCAAAAACAACTTTTAACAGCTTCATTATCTGAAAAGGTTGAGCTGACCTTAATTGAAGACCTATATAAGGCAATAATGGAATCATTGCCTGAATTAAAAATGACGCTTCCCAATATTACCGTAAGCGATACTTTTATCATTTATGGTTCAAAAAGAAGATTGGTTGTCATACCGACAGGAACGGGACATACAAATGGTGATATGGTTACATATCTTCCTGACGATAACATAATATTTATGAGCGACCAGTTATTCGTTAAATGTCATCCCTATTTTGGAGATGGAGATCCTGAATCATGGGAAGAGAATCTCAAGAAGTTAATTGCTTTGAATCCTGAAATAGCAGTACCAGGGCATGGGTCCGTTGGTGATATCAATTCATTATACGCGATGATAGATTATATTGAAACATTGACGGATCTGGTAAAAAGGGAAATAAAAGCAGGTGGCGATGAAAATAAAGTGATGAATATTCCGATACCAGAAAAGTTTAGTGATTACCTTCTCAGTAATTTTTATAAAATTAACCTAAGATTCTTATACAGGAAACTGTCTTTGGAAAAAGAGCGGCTTTAATGATTAATCAGGTTTGAGAATTGGTTTCGGATCAAACACACTGGTTTTAATTCTGTCGCTTGCAACTATTTTAACAGGAATAAAAGCATTAAAGCGAGGTGAATACCGGCCAGCTTTCGTTTTAGCTTCGGCTGCCAATGCAGGAAGCTTGCAAATCAAATCCGGATTAGAGTAGTCTGGATCTCGGGCTTTTGCAATTATTTGCCCATACATTATCAAAGAGTTCCAAAATTATAGAGACCTTAAGTTGACCGCAACGCGCTTTGGCGGGCAGATTCTACGGAACTCAGGATTTTTTGAGAGAGCACCGCAGGTGCATATGCCTGTGGAAGTAGACGTTGATTATTTATGAGTTCCACGGGAGCAGCAGATTACATATGATTGATTTTTGTAAATGGTTTCTTTCCTAGTCTGGCAAGCACATTTTCTGCCCATTTATATGTTTCGGGCATATCGCCGATGAATTCTACCTCTGCAGGAGCAACCAGTGCCGGCAGTTGATATACATCCGTGATCCTTAAACAATTCAATATTTCGATTGCAGCTCCCCTGCCATCAGGGCTGCTGGCCATATCCTGGGTGGCCGGAGGATTTTTCAGTATAATTGTTTTACATTTCCCGTCAAGAAGGGCGCCGTAAAGTGCAACAACACCCATCTCTTCCCTGGCGGCAATCCCTATTGAATCGGCATTCACGCCATCAAGCGTCCTGCAGAATTCAATGCATCTGGTAAGGTCATAGACCTGCATTGATGCAAGTGTTCTTCCCAGCCATGCCGATGCTCGACGTACATGCCATTGCAGGTTTGGATCCCAGCCGAATTCCCCGACACCTCTTACCTCCAAATAGGCAATATTCCATTTACTATCAAGACCTTCGATAAATCCTTCCGATTCCCACCGCGATTCATTTGGATTGCGCAGCACGATCATCAATGGCTTTTTCCGTGACGGGTCATTTCTCCAACGTATGTCAACCTTAAGTCTCCATCCCGCCTCCGAAACAAAACTGTAAATATCGCTTCCGGATTCTGCCCTGTCAAGAGTCCTGAACACTTTTACCGGATCAAATGAAGGAGGATTCTCAGGGAAAGCCGCGAAACTTTTCTTTTTAAGAAAATCTTTAACTGTACCGCGGAATTCATTCAGTTCACTTTCTGTTGTTATTTGGGGATTTAAAGCCAGTTTAACGAAAGAATCCTGAATTGTGGTCGTTCTGTCATCTGGAGGAGGACCTTCGGTATAAGCTTTTAGTTCTTCTTCTGACAGCATATAAGCCGGTGAGGTATCAATATCACCCGCCTCTTCAGGAGAAATTGATTTTCCCATAAGATGTCCGGAGAAAAAGGAGAATATTTTCTCCCTGGAATTCTTATGATATGAATGACCACCGGGGGTATCAATATACTCAATATTAGCAGGAGCATTGTGTAACTTATAGATCCTTTGGAGGTCATCATAGATCCTTTTAACCGATTCGATCTGGTTCAAACCATCACGGTCGGCCTGGCATATCAGCAAAGGCCGGGGAGATATCAGCGCTCCTATATCCTGGAAATCAATAAGGTAAGTGTTAATGGCCATCATACAGTCGCAATGACCGTCAATTGTTCGAGTTGATATCTGTGCTTCCATTGTACTGGCTCCGCATACTGGCGCGACAGCTTTAACCCTCGGATCAGCTGCGGCAAGGAACCAGCTTATTGCACCACCTCCTGAAATTCCCGTGGCACCCATATTCTGAATGTCTACTTCGGGTCTTTCAGAAAGCAGGTCGAGTCCCCGGATCGCATTCCAGACTTCCACTCCGGCAGGAGTATAGCCCCGACTGTACCAGTTGAACCAGCCCCTGGCATAACATCCGTGGTGCTGGCCGCGAACCTCCCCGTACTGGATAGTTTCCACGATAAGGCAAACAAATCCAAGCTTCGCGAATTTTGCCGGGTGTGCCTGATAATGAACTTTCTGTGTCAATGAGTGGCCGCAGAGATAGATTATTGCAGGAGCCTTTCCATTTATATTATCAGGAATATAAAGATTGGCAGGCACATACAGACCGGGCAGTGATTCATAATAGAGCTTTTCTATTCTGTAACCGTCTCTCTGAATGGTTCCGGTAATTCTGACATTCAAGGGTGAACGCTCACCACTCAGAGGCATGTCCTGCATGCTAATCATTTCGATGAATTCAGCATATCTTTCCGGCCTGATCCTTTCCCACTCTTCAGCAGAAATTATTTCAGTACCGGAATTATCCGTTATATCCTTCGCTGCTTTCACGAGGTAATCACGGATATTATTTGACTGTACTTCTTTTGGTGTAACCGCAGTCTTGTTCCCTGAACAGGAAAAACTCAGGATCATGGCACTAATTAATAAAACAAGTGAAAACTGTTTTTTCATTTTCCGGAGGTATTTATTTTATTACACTGTTATTTGGTAAAAACTGATCGTTCCCCGCTTTGGCGCATAGCCGTCAGCCTGATTAACAAAAATAGTTGAATTACAATACATAAAGGTAATAATTTAGTTTGAGGTCAGCATAATATCGCGGGATCATTACATCTGCGAAAATCTTCATATAAACATATACTCAGGCGGTTACTGGCTCCTTGGCCTGCTTATGCCGTTCAGGCAGGGATCCAGGTTGGGCCCATATGAAAAAGAGTGAGAGTGAGAGCGGGAGTGAGAGGAAGAAGGAGAGTGAGAGTGAGAGCGAGGGTGAGAGTGAGAGTGAGAGCGGGAGTGAGAGCGCTGACAGTCACTCTCGTTCTTTTTCCTCAAGGCTCGCACCCACACTCACACTTTTTTCCTCAAGACTCGCTCTCACACTCACACTATCAACCAATTAAAACAACTAATAATTTCTGATCAACCTGTTTTTTGCCATCGCGGCAGTCTGACTCCATCGCTAATTCACGCCAGTGTCGTGATTTTTAACGCTCGTCCCTGATCCCAGCCGGGCCCATATGAAAAAGAGTGAGAGTGAGAGTGAGAGTGAGAGTGAGAGCGAGAGCGTGAGCGAGAGCGAGTGAACTCTCTCTTTTTCCTCGAGACTCGCTCTCACACTCACACTATCAATGTATTAGCAAATTTCTCCTTGGTTAAGAACATGTAAGGCAGCCCCTTCATCTTTGATTCCCTCACAACAATGTTGGTATGTCTATATATTGAAGTGCAAAGACGAAAAGACTTATATTAGATGTACTGACATCATGGAAAAAGGGGTGAAAAGACATAACCTTGGTGAGGTTCTCTCAACAAAAAATTATTTGCCTTTCGAAATTATTATTTATACAGCTTTTACTGATAAATATAAAGCATATGCTTTTGAGAGATATCTCAAATAAGATTCGGGAAAAGCTTTTTCAAAAAACATCTTGTTTGAAAAATGAAATAAAACACCAGTCTCAAAAATTGTAACTTTTTTGGTGTCAGTATCATGCCGGGATCCGGGTAAAAAATGAAATCTGCTTCCCGGACAACCGTTGTCCTAACTTTCGGGAGCGATCTTTGTTATCTGTTGGATGATATAAGCCTGATATGACATATTCTGAAAAAAAGGTTTACCGGATTGCTTTCCTGTTAAGTCTGTTCACCATCTTCTACAATATCCTCGAGGGTCTGGTATCAATGATTTTCGGACTTGAAGATGAGACACTCAGTTTATTCGGTTTTGGCGCCGACAGCTTTATTGAAGTTATTTCAGGTATTGGCGTTGCCACCATGATAATCCGTATATGGAAAAATCCGCAAAGTCCCAGGAGCAGATTTGAGATTAACGCATTAAGGATTACCGGGACATCATTTTTCCTTTTGTCAGCCCTGTTGCTTTCCGGCATGGTTTATAACATCTTCAATAATATGAAGCCGAAAACCACCCTATGGGGAGTGATAATATCCCTGGCTTCAATTGCCGTCATGATCTGGCTGATGAATGCCAAGAAGAATGCCGGGAAAAAGCTCGGTTCCGGTGCAATAATCGCCGATGCAAACTGCACGAGGATATGTGTTTATATGTCGCTGGTACTGCTGGCATCGAGCCTTATTTACGAATTAACGGGGTTTGCCTGGGCCGATGCCATCGGAGCAGCAGGTCTTGCATATTTCTCCATATCGGAAGGCAGGGAAGCTTTCGAAGAAGCAAGGGGAAAGGAATGTGAATGCTGACATATGAGTGCCGCAAATCGTATAACTCTGCCTTACCAGCGATCCGGATCCTCATCCTGTGGTAACCGGTTCCGTGTTGTATTAAAAAATCAAGCAACGGTAAAACCATGCTATGGTTAATATGGCCGGGACCGGTCCCGGTACAGACAGGCAATGCCGGTGAATTCATGATACAGAAAATGATGTTCAGTCAGGCAGAGTTGTCTCAATGCTCCGGCACCTGACTCCCTGGCTGAGGTACCGGGGAGCGGTTCTCACGGTACCTGTCCGACGGGTTCAGCTGATAGGACCATATGCTGCATAAAAGTTTATCTGTTTAACATAGACTATCCCATGGTTCCCCGCACTGAAAATTATCTCTTTTCCCGTAACTTTATTGTAATTTTATTGCTTCGATGCACTGTATGTCATTCCAGTTAACCCGGGCCATGAAAAGCATTGCTTCCGCACTTGTTGCATTATTCATTCTGACAGGAATATGCGCTTTCAGAACAGGCGGAAATAATAAAGCATCAGATGGAAATCAGAACTGCCGCAGCGGTGTTGCAGTAATAATGACAGGAGCCGCCGCCAGAATCCCGCAGGAGGCTGCCTTGCTCGAGGAACTTGACAACAGAGGCCTGTTCAAAGATGTCGTATTCATCTCCGGTGTAAGCTCCGGGGCGCTTAATTCAGTGATGCTAAACGCTGTTCTAAGCGGTAAATTATCGTGGGAGAAGTACCGGAACATACTTTTCGGCCTGAAAAACAGTGATATTTTCACCCAGGGCCAGAAGAAAATCCCGGTTAACTCCGCACCCGAAAGAGAACTGTTCAGGAGGATAGTGGAAGACAGTCTCGGATACGAAACGATAGGCGATCTGCCGTTCACAACCGCGATATCATTCACTCACCTTCAGGAACTGGGTGTAAAGAAAAACGTTTACAGGATGTGCAGCCGCAAGATCAATCCTGAGTCTGACACAACCCTGAGCCTCGTCGATATAATGATGGCATCATCCGCATTCCCGGTGGCCTTCCCTCCCGTCAGGATAAAAAATGCCCGTACTATTCCCGACGTTGAATACGTTGACGGGGGAGTTGGTGAAGATCATGTACCCTACCACGCACTCCTGCAATTCGAAGAATTCAGGGGAAAGGGCGTGGATACGGTTTACATTATAAGCCGGAAATGTGACAGTATACCCGAGGTAAGCGAAGAACTTATGAACCTGGGCATTAATGACAGGGGAATATTTGACAGGCTGGGTATTTCACTTGACGAGATCCTTAAAAAAGGAATCATCAAAAGACTTAAAGCCTATGCCAATGAAGCACCTGAACTGGTTTCCCGTACTTTTGTCTGGATGCCTGACTTTAAAGCGGATTTTCTCATGTTTGATTTCAGCAATCTGCAGGAGCAGTATGAAATGACTTCCCAATGGGCCAGGATCAATGAGCCGGTACCTCTCGCCGATTTTATCCGGGCTGAGAAGAAAAAGGAAAGATAATCACAGGCTGAATTTCAAATCATTAAATTTACCACCAGTAACTATTCATTTCACTATACCGGCCGAAAAAATGAAAAGACTTGATACGCTGTTTCATGATACCGAATCTCTTATCCTTTTCGGATCAATCATTATCGTAACAATACTTGTTTCAGTCATTATTGACAAAGGACTGATGAATAAGCTTGTCAGCAGGAGCAAAGCCGCTGGTAATGATATCACGAGTATTGTTTTTATTAAAAACATCATTCGTCTTACAATATATCTTTTTGGGGTTGGCTGGGCATTTCTCTCATTGCCAATAACGAAGAGTTTTGCCCACTCCCTGTTTGCGGGAGCCGGGGTAACAACCCTGATCATGGGTTTTTCAGCCCAGCAGATACTCAGCAATCTCATGAGCGGTATGTTCCTGATCCTGAACAGACCCTTCAGGATCCACGATACCATTGAGGTACAGGATTTCAGGGGTAAGGTTGTCAGGATAACATGGCACGACACAGTTATCGAGAACGAAGAAAATAGCAGGATCTTTGTTCCGAATTCGGTTATCACCTCAAATATCATTAAGGTCATATCTGTGAAATAGCCAGATAGAAGCAACCAATGGTACAGGAGGAATCCTTTCAAAAGATTTTTTCTTGAGTACCGGATTGACGCCCCGGTTTTTTTCACAGTTTTATCATTTCCGAAGGCCTGTTACGTTCCAGTACCAATATACGGGGGTGACCATTTAAATCAATCCCCCTTTCCGAAAAGGCCTTATACAGCGTATTGAGTGCCAGCTCCGGAGTATTGTTGTTCAGGCTCAGATGGGCAAGACAAATGTTTTCAAGATTATCGCCTGCCATTTCAGCAAGGAAGGAAGCTGCCTGATGATTTCCCAGGTGACCATGGTCGGATTTGATCCTTGCTTTCAGGAATTGCGGGTATTTTCCGTTTAATAGCATCTGCTCATCATAGTTTGATTCTATCACGAGAAGATTTGCAGCTTTAATATAAGGTGCAGATGTCTGACAGATATGTCCGAGGTCGGTGGCTATTGTAATTTTTTTTGTTCCGGCGGAAATATGCAATCCAATGGTTTCCGGTGCATCATGACATACCGGAAATACTTCGATTTCAAAACCTGCCAGGCTGAATGCCTGCCTCATGGGGATTTCCTTAATATACCCGGGTGAAATTTTTTTCTCTGCAGCTAAAATGCTTTCCCGGACCTTCATTGTTGCGTATGCCGGGATACTGTTCTTTCTTGTAAACACCTCCAGCCCCCTGATATGGTCCGAATGATTATGGGTAACAACCACACCATCTATCGAACGCATGGAAACATTTATTGTCCTTAGATAATTCCGGATGGAGGTTGCAGAAATGCCTGCATCGATTAAAATCCCATGACCCCTGTTGCCCAGATAATAACAGTTTCCACTGCTTCCACTGCTGAGACTGCAAAAAATCAAATCCATCAATACTGAATCACTGAAACAAAATTACAAAAATAAAGCAATCCCGGTTCCGCCTGTCGGAATCGCACTTCGATCACACCGCGAATGGATCAGCATCAACTTTCGTTGAATTAATTTAAAATTAGTTAAACAAAATAAACATATCCACCCTGCCATACCACCCGGAAAGGGACTTTTCAATAAGATATCCCCTTGGGAATAACAGTACTAGTTCCAACAAAAAAGCCCCATGTGTAGTTGCAAACTTCGCAGAACTCGCAGGCTTCCGCAATTTTCCACGAAACCGTCCGTTAGAATTCAAAACATACTGTTTTAAAAATTGTGTCGGCAAATGTTGAAACATCTGAAAAAAAGACAAATCTGCATTCAGTTAACAATTCGCTGGTTTCTGATGCTGTGAATTATTTCACACATCCAAATCCTCATCCGGATAAAAACTGGCCGTGGCCGGCTTTATGAACAGCCCGGGATCAGATGATAGTTATCGGATACATGAATACAAATAAATAATCAATCATTATTAACAAATTAAAATCAATTGAAATGAAAAAGAGCATCCTTATTGCGATAATGGTTTTTGCCATTTCACTTAACGCCCACAGCCAGTTTTCCTTTGGTGTGGCTCCAGGAATTGCAACGAATTCGGCCTATTTTGGCTATAAGGCCGGAAAGGTTGTCCCGTGGATCGGATTACAGGCGGCCAACGGCGGATTTAAGAATGAATATAAGGACCATTATTATAATGGTTCCGAATGGGTTACTGATGTGTCAAGCAGATCAGTAAATTTAAATTTACTTATGCCGTCAGTCGGAGTGAAATTATTTGCTGTTGAAAAAGGCGGCCTCAAGGCCTATTTCAATCTCAGCGGCAGTAAACCTATGATCAGTGGAAAAATGAAAGAAGACGGTGATGTAAATGAAGATTTCTCAGAAGATCTGAAAAAAATCAAACTGTTCGGTGCAGAACTTGGTTTTGGAGCGGAGTATTTTTTCAGCAATAATTTCAGCATAGGCGGCGAATATGCAATACGTTTTCTGGGGGGTAACTATACTGACAGGCATGAATATGAATACTGGGGAGAAACCGCAGTTGAAACAGACAAATTCTGCGCAAGAATTGCACCCACAATTGCCAAAATCACCCTTAACTTCTATTTCGGAGGGGGGGAATAAAACGATATGCAATACATTACAGGCTGCAGCGCTGGTTAACTGGCGCTGCAGTTTTTTTATTGCGGATTGATCCGCACTCTGCCAAAATTACTTAAAAACCTGCCTGGCATATACGGAAAATTGCAGTGGCTGAAATAAAGAAACATTAACTTTTTGGAAGTACAGGGCATGCAATATACCTTTGCATGTGATTTTAAAGCCGCCTGTTTTGTTTCGTACAATCATTGACAATGTCAGGACCTATGCAGTCATCACATTTGGCCTGATGCTAATGTCCGTAGCATGGACCGCCTTCCTCCTGCCTCACAGAATTGCAGGCAGCGGTGTTTCGGGTATCGGCGCCATAGTATTCTATGCCACGGGAATACCCATGGGATACACCTATCTTGCCATAAATGTAATACTTGTAATTGCCGGACTCAGGATTCTGGGAACAGGCTTCGGCGTGAAAACCATCTACGGAATTGTGTTGTCTGCCATCATGCTCACAGTGTTTCAGTCACTTATCCCGACGGCGGTGGTTCAGGAGAAGTTTATGTCAGCCATAATCGGAGGCATCCTTTGCGGAACCGGTCTGGCCATTGTCTTCAGCCAGGGTGGCAGCACAGGGGGAACTGATATAATTGCACTGATAATAATAAAATACCGGAATTACAGTCCCGGCAGGATAATTCTCCTGTGCGATGTATTCATAATCAGCTCCTCATATGTGGTCCTTACACACCTCGACTCGGCTCAGAGGGTGGAAACAATGGTTTACGGTTTCGTGACCATGGCTATCCAGGCCTATACCCTCGATGCGATACTGTCGGGCTACAGGCAGTCAGTTCAGATTTTCATTTTTTCGAAGCATTATGAAGCGATAGCCGACCAGATCACGTCTCGGATGCGCAGGGGTGTGACGGTTATCGACGGAACAGGATGGTACACCAAGGACAGCCAGAAGATAATAATAACCCTGGTCAGAAAAAACGAGGCCAGTGATGTTTACCGGATCATCAAGAGCATTGACGACAAGGCCTTCATCACCGTTGCCAGCGTAATGGGTGTCTACGGGAAAGGATTTGACGTTCTGAAGAAATGAAACAACCCGGAACCGGCTTATTCCATCGCCTGCACAATGCCTCAGAACCGAAAGGGACGAACTTCTTTTTTCTCCGGCTTTCACCCGAACACTGATCACAGCAGGCGGCAGTGATTCGGGATCTGTTAAGGCTTACACATCTGAACCGTCCAATTCCGCAAATCAGATTGTCTGAATTCAGCAAATTGTTAAAAATTGTGATAATCAGAAGCCGGACAGGAATTTTGTTAAATTTGAAATTTAAAGTACACAGGTACCGGAAAAACACAGTATTCCATGGCAGAACTCAAGGATAACTCCAGGAAAAGGATCAGCAAACCGCTGAAAGACAATGAAGGCATTTCAAGGCGGGAAGCATTAAAAACAATAGGGGTGATGTCGGCGGGAATATCATTCCTGAAAATCCCTGAGAATGAGATCTGTCCGCCGGCCTTTAATGCCGGACTGTCGTCCGATGCCCTCCGTCAGGATCCGATCCTGGCAGAAGCCATCAGCCAGCTTGAATATCTTACCCCGGCTAAAAAATTCATCGTCCAGCGCAGAGGTAATCCGGTGCTTCCAGAGCTGCCCGATGAACTGTTGCCGTCAATCGGGCTTACTCAGGAGACCTGGAAACTTGAAATCATCTCCGATCCCGAAAGCGACAGCGAACTGGGGAACCCTTTTACCATTGAAAACAACAACGCCCTCACCTGGTCCGGCCTGATGAAGATGGCTGAAAAGCATGCCGTAAGTTATCTCCATGTACTCAGCTGCACAAATGCACCAAAACCCTACGGTATGGGCCTGTGGGAAGGAATACCCCTGCGTGAGGTACTATGGCAGACAAAACCCGGGCGGAACATCAGACGGATCCGCTTCTCGGGCTATCACAACAACGATCCCAAGCAGATTTTTCAAAGTTCCCTGCCTATCAACCGGGTGCTCGAGGAGATCCCCGGAGAACTGCCTGTCATCCTCGCCTATAAACTTAACGGACAATACTTTTCTCATGCCAATGGCGGACCGGTCAGGTTATTCGTTCCCGGATTCTATGGCAACCGCTCAATCAAATGGCTTCAGAAAATAGTGCTTACAAACAATCATCAGGCCAACGACACGTACGCCGACTGGAACAATGATGTCGAAAGCCCTGTAAAAACATGCGCTAAGTTCATTAAGGTGCCGGCTGAGGTCAGGACGAATCAGATGTTTGCCTTTACGGGAATGGCCCAGGTCGGCCTGCTGGGACTGAGTAAGGTTCAGTATTGCATAATGCCTGCCGATGAGCCCCCTGACGCCAATGATCCCTACCTGGCACTGGCAGACTGGAGGGATGCAATGATCTTACCGCCGCCCGCGAACTGGGGCAGCGATTTGCCCGGCGGAAAACTGCCTGGCAACCTCATGCAAATTGACAGAAAAACGGGGAAGCTTGTTTCATGGCCGCTTCCCAACACGATAGTTCACTGGGCCGCATCGGCAAAAATTGATATCCCCGGAAAATACGACCTCCGGTGCAGAACAATCGATGCAAACGGCACAGCGCAACCGATGCCCCGACCATTCGGCCGGTCAGGAGTCAATGCGATCGAAGCGGCAAAAATTACCGCCAATTCATAGCAACTCATGTTTGCCCTGATCTGCGAAACGTTTGATTCCTGCCCGACACTTTTATCAGGAGTTGGTTGCTGCAGACAAGCAAAACATTTTCATGGAGAGATTGTTGTAATTTAGCTTTAACAAATTTTATTATACCGGGGATGAAATCGGTACGAAAGAAAATTGTCAGTTCACGAAGCGAATTTATCTCTGATGGCCTGAATGAGGAAGAACTCTCAGCAGATCCCATTGATCAGTTTGAAAAATGGATGGATGAGGCAATGAGGGAGGATCCCGAAATGGCCAATGCGGTACATCTCGCAACAATAGGGCCCGACGGAAGGCCGTCGGGAAGAATCGTGCTGCTCAGAGGATTTGACCAGAGAGGTTTTGTTTTCTATACCAACTACGACAGCAGAAAAGGATCAGATCTGAAGATCAACAATAATGCATCCATGACCTTTTTCTGGAGCAAATCGTACCGGCAGGTCCGAATTGAAGGTACAGTTTTCAAATTACCTCCCGGGGAATCGGATTCATATTTTTCAAGTCGTCCGCGTGAGAGTAATATCAGTGCACTGGCTTCCCGGCAAAGCAGGCCCCTGGAAAACAGGAAGATACTGGAAGAACGGGTCAGAGAACTGGAAAACAAGCTGAAGGATCAGACCATTAAACGACCCGACAACTGGGGCGGTTATTGCCTGTCCCCTTTATACATTGAGTTCTGGCAGGGCATGACCCACCGTCTCCATGACAGGATCTTCTACCGCAGGGAAAATACCAATACTTCATGGACCAGGGGCAGATTATATCCCTGAATCGCGGTCCCCGATCCTGGCCCCCGGTTCCGGATCACCGTTAAATCATCAAAAACCAATCAGCTTATCCGGCCTGTCTCAGCTACTGTTATTTAATTAACAGTGCCTCGGCACTTATTTTTGCAGTTCCACCGGCATACAACCGAGAAACCGGGCATTTTTCCTTGGTGACAGCCGCCAGTTCCTTCAGTCTGCCTTCAGACAGCCCGCTGCATTTAACCTTGCAGTGAAGCTTAATATCCTTAATATGCGGACCGGAATCATCCTTATCAATGGTTACTTCGGCCGTTGTCTCAATGCTTTCAGGGTCAAGCCCTTCTTCGGTAAGCAGAAGGGAAAGATACATGGAATAGCATCCGGCATGTGCCGCGCCCACCAGTTCCTCAGGATTAGTCCCTCCGGCATTCTCGAAACGCGAGGCAAATGTGTAGGTGCCTTCGTATCCGGTGAATTTCATTGTGCCCCGACCCTCTTTAATCTTTCCTTTCCAGTGCGCTTGTGCTTTTGATGTTGCCATAACTGTGGTGTTTTATTGTTATTTGATAATCAGGTTAATAAATGCGTTTAATATATGCTGCCCTTACTCATATTTTATCACTTCCACCGGACAGCTGTCGGCTGCATCCTTGATTCCCTCCTCAAAATCATTGAAGTTAACACCTTCTTTAACCGTTGCAATATCTTCAACCTTGAAGACTTCGGGGCAGATATCTTCACACAGCCCGCAGGATGTACATCCATCCTCGATCCAAACTTTACTGATTGCCATAATTTTGTTTAATTTTTCCTGTAATTTATTCAATAAACTTCAATTATCATAATATTTTGTAACGCCTTAATCTGCGGTACATCTAAATTCCAGTTCGGCCCTGACTGCTGAAACAGATTTCAGTCAGTTTCCTTGACTATCAGGCTTTTATCTACATTCAGATCCGACAGTATCTTTTCAACTGCATCCATCATGGGCGGTGGCCCGCACAGATAAATGTTCTTTCCGAAATCAGCTATCTGTTTTTCCAGGAAGTCCCTGGTTATATAACCATATGCATAACCTTCCACTTTTTCATCTGACAGGATATTAATGAAATTCTTTCCCAGAAGATACTCAAACTCATATTTCAGGATAATATCGTCATTTGTTTTGTTGGCATAGATCAGCTTATTATTTCCTATGGCATTGACTGACCCCAGGTATTTAAAGATGGAGATAAAAGGAGTTATACCCGCTCCTCCCGCAATGAAATATCCTTCCTTGCGATATTCAATTGCACCAAAAACGTCGTACAGGAGAAGTCTGTCATTCCTTTTCAGGTGAAGCAGTTGATTGGTCACTCCGTTCCGTGACGGATAGGTCTTGATCGTAAACTGAAGAAAATCATCATCCGGCAGGCTTGTAAATGTAAATGGCCTCTTTTCTTCCTGCCAGTTTTTCTTGTCTATTGCAATATCTATTGCCTGTCCGGGTGTGAAATTCAGTTCCGGCGGTCTTTCCGTCTGGATCTGAAGCACATCGCGGGTGATGTGTCCGATTGATTTGATTTTTACACTGTGTGCTTCCATTTTATACTTGTTTTTTATTCAGATTCAGTCTGGCTGATTTCTCCGGATTGATCACTCTTCGTTCCTGTCCTGTCGTACCGGCCGGCTGTGCAGGGGTCCTGGCATGATCACCGGATATCTGTTATTTTCCTGAAGATCCCGTTTGCTGTTGACGATCATCTTCTGTATCCTAAACAAATCGGGTTGAAAAAAGTTCTCCGATCCTAAATTCAGCGGTTTTTATTAAAGATTCACGATTGAATCAAATCCTGGATGGACCGAGTCCTGCCCGCCATATCACGTAAAGGGGCGTGAACCCGGCCTGGTCAAATCAGCTGCCCTTACAGGCAAAACGTATAAAAATGAAATCGTTGGAGTAAAATAATAGCTGCGTAACATATGATAAGGGAATACTTGCCGTTTACCAGATATAATGAAATATAAAAGGAGGATGGCTCAAAAAATGCGGCCCTTCTTATGCAAAAGGCACCAGGTTCTGCCAGGGCAAAATGGAAAACACATACCGGTAAATTATTCGCAGACCCGTACCGGTTGTGCCTGTCCGGTCAGAAGGATTCACTGAATCATTCTCAAATCCCGGGCGGTGGATTCGGAGGAACAGATATCAGGGTTCTGCGCGCAAAACTTAATAGAAACTAATGCCAGATATAAATCATGGATAAAAACACAATTCTTCAGTTCCTGAAAGACGTGGAGCTTTTCACCAATCTCACTGCTGATGAACTGCAGGAAGTTGCCGGGAACGCAAAAGAAAAGCATTACAATGCCGGGGCCACCCTGTTCCATGAGAATGACCCGCGGGAAGATGTTTTCATAATTTACGAGGGCGATGTTGAACTTTTCAAACAGGATTCCTATGGCGTTGAAGTCAGGCTGGCCTTATTTGGCAAGGGTGATTTCCTCGGCGAAGGGATATGGGATCATAAAACAACTCATTCAACTTCGGCAAGGATACTGGAAAAAGCCACCCTGCTTGTTGTCAACAGGGAGTTTTTAAATTATAATGCTGAAACCACCCTGAAGATCCTTGCAAATATCACCCGGGTTATTTCCAGGCGAATGCGCAATGTCAACAACCGGATGCTGAATCTGTCAACCCAGTATGAATCAGGAAGAACAAGATCTGAACAGGATCTTCTCGGAGTGCGTGAAGTGCCCTATGAGGCTTATTATGGCATACAGACACTCAGGGCGGCGGAAAACTTCAATATCACAGGGGTAACCCTGAACTTTTTCCCTTCAATAATTGAAGCATTGTCGATGGTAAAGGAAGCAGCTGCAAAGGCGAATTTCGAGCTGGGGCTGCTGGATAAAAAGATAAAGGATGCTATTGTGCAAGCCTGCCATGAACTGCAAAACGGGAAATACCAGAATCAGTTTGTGGTTGACATGATCCAGGGCGGTGCCGGTACCTCAACAAATATGAATGCCAATGAAGTGATTGCAAACCGGGCCCAGGAAATCCTCGGCCATGAAAAAGGCAGCTATTCCGTCTGTCATCCGAATAATCATGTAAACATGTCCCAGTCAACCAACGACGCATATCCCACGGCTGTAAAGATCGCACTGTTCAATTCAAACAAGAGAATCGTATCTGTTCTGAATACCCTGATTGAGTCATTCAGGAAAAAAGGGCATGAGTTTTCAGGTGTTATTAAAATGGGAAGAACACAGCTGCAGGATGCTGTCCCCATGACACTCGGTCAGGAGTTTGAAGCCTATGCGGTCACCCTCGGGGAAGAAGTTGAAAGGCTGAACCAGAATGCAAAATTGTTCCTTGAGATCAATATGGGCGCAACGGCAATAGGAACCGGCATAACCGCCGAACCCGGCTATTCGGAAATAGTGATCAGGCACCTGAGGAAGATCACGGGTCTCAACCTGGTCCTTGCATCCAACCTGGTAGAGGCCACACAGGATACAGGATCTTTTGTAATGTATTCATCCGCAATAAAACGCCTGGCTGTAAAACTATCAAAGATCTGCAACGACCTGAGATTGTTGTCTTCAGGGCCGCGAACCGGGATCTTTGAGATCAACCTTCCGCCCATGCAGCCCGGATCATCCATCATGCCGGGGAAGGTCAACCCGGTAATCCCTGAAGTCGTGAACCAGATCGCATTCAAGGTGATCGGAAATGACCTTACCGTTACCCTGGCTTCGGAAGCCGGACAGCTTGAACTGAATGTCTTTGAACCGGTAATTATCCAGAGCATTTTCGAATCCGTCGAGATGCTGATGAATGGCATGAACACCCTTAAATACCGCTGTATCGACGGAATCACGGCAAATGAGGAAAGGTGCAGGCAGATGGTCATGAACAGTATCGGCCTGATCACGGCACTGGTGCCCTACATCGGCTACGATCTCTCCGGAAAACTTGCAAAAGAGGCAATTGAAAAGAATGTAAGCCTCTATTCCCTTATCCTCGACAAGGGTATCCTCAGCGAAGAAAAACTCAACCAGGTACTTATGCCTGAAAATATGATCAAGCCCGTCAAAACCAATGGATTGATCCGTTAATTAAAGAAAGACTGCAAAAGCTCTGTATACATTTACAGAAATGCATCCCGGCAGGATTCCGCTTTTCCTGATATGAATGATTCACCGGATTTTTTCCGGTTGAACTCAAGTCTGCATAAGCAGTTCCCGCAACGCAACGGCATTGTTGTATTCATGCTCCCTCGATGAATACAGCAGCGTCAGGGTTCCATGCTTTTCTTCAAGCTGCCTGAGCTTTTTCAGTAAATCCTGCCTGCTGCCCAATTCTTCCCTGTACATTGATTTAAATTTTTCCCATCGGGAAGGATCATGACCGAACCACTTGCGCAGCTGATTGCTTGGTCCAACCTCCTTCATCCATTCATCCCAGGTGACATTGTCCTTTGAGATCCCCCTGGGCCAGAGCCTGTCAACCAGGACCCTGTAGTGTTCCCCGGGCTTTTCCGGATCATATACTCTTCTGAGCGTAATCATCTGACTGGTTGTTTAAGAATCATGAATCAAACAACAAATGCGGCAATTTGTTCAATATCAGCGGTAATTTCGACTGCGCCTCCCGCGGGAATCCGGATAAACTGATCCAACAGTCCAGATACCCGCCTCTGCAATATTTAAAAATCATTAAAAAAACGATCCTGCCATGCACCGGAAGCCGCACGTATTAAAAATAAACTATATTTGCCTGTTGTATCACGAAAAAATAAAAAGTAACACCATGTCCGTGATCCGATTCGGCGTTTCTCTTGAACGGGAAGTTCTTGCGGCCCTGGATAATTACACCAAAGATAACCGTATTAAGAACAGGTCCCAGGCAATCAAACACCTGATAAACAATAACCTGGTTGAAAAGAAATGGCATTGCAACAATGTCGTTGCCGGATCAATCACCCTGGTTTACAATTTCCATAAGCATGATCTGCTGGCCAACCTTACCGCCATACAACATGATTACCATACGACCATTCTTTCCTCACAGCATTTTCATCTCAGCCATAAAAGCTGCATGGAAATAATTGCCGTGAAGGGAAAAGCAAAAATCCTGACTGAACTGGCTGAGAAACTCATTGCAGTCAAGGGAATCCAGCATGGAAAACTGACAATGAGCAGGGCTGACTAATTTTTTTTATCCAACAGTAACACGAATATAATAAATGTAACACCTTAATGATTAACACCATTTCCATGAAAAAACTTAACAGAATCAAACCCGTTTGGCTTATACCACTATTACTGGCTTCATCACTGAAACTGCATTCACAGGTTTACACAATGGACACACTTCTGCTCCGAGAGGTTGTCGTGACCGCCACCAAAACCATGCGCAACCTGACCGAGGTGCCTGCCAGAATCTCGGTTGTGAAAAGCGGCCTGATTGAATCCACTCCCTTAATGCAGGTCGACGATATCCTGCGTTACACGCCCGGCATCAATGTAAACCGCTCTTCCGGAATGTACAGCCAGCGCCCCATGGTCACCCTGCGCGGATTGTCAGGCGATGAGCAGTCAAGGACACTTGTGCTTGTAAACGGAGTTCCTGTAAACACATCCGACGAGGGAGGTGTTAACTGGAACAGGATCAATCAGTTTGATATTGAAAGAATTGAAGTCTTCAAAGGACCGGGCTCTTCCCTGTATGGCAATAATGCAATGGGAGGTGTAATCAACCTTATTACCAGGAAGCCTTCAAAGCCCCAGGAAATACTTGGTGCAGTGAGCTACGGCACATTCAACACCCTCAGGCAGGACCTGAACATAAGAGTCAGATCTGAAAAGGGCTACTATGGCACGGTGTCACAATTTTTCCTGAAAAGCGACGGGTACAACAATATCGTTAAGGAGAAACGGACCCCGTATGATATTGCCAGGACACTGGAAGAGATTGGTGTGTCGGCCAGGGCCGGTTTCGACAAAAGCACCTGGTTCAACTGGGAACTGCAGTACGATATCTTCAGGGATAAAAAAGGTGAAGGCTATCAAATCTACACCCCTGAAGGATGCTACCGCAATTTCAACACGAATCTGTTCAGGGGAAACCTTAAGGGGAATGACGGCACGACGCGTTACGACCTGAGCCTGTATTACCAGCTTGAGCATTACTATGATATCAATGAGAGATTACGGGGCCCGAACTATTCACGTTACGATGTGAATTCATTCAGAAAGGATATGGGTACTTTGTTCAACATAAGCAGGGACCTCTCGTCAAAAAATACCTTAACGGCTGGTTTTGAATTAAAGCAGGGCAGCATTGAAGGCGGTGACTATTACCAGACTCCCCGCCAGACAGGTCCCTCCACCCAGGTTTACGATACTATTTTCAATGCAGGCAAAATAAAAACTGTTGCAGCGTATGCCCAGGACGAGCATTCCTTTCTGGATGGTAAAATACGATTCATAGCCGGTTTACGCTACGACCGGGTAAGCTTCTCCGACGGTGAATTCAAATCGACTGATCCATGGAACGTTACACCTGAACTAAAAGACCATACCTGGTCAGAGCTTTCTCCACGGTTGGGCCTGCGGCTGAACTTCATCGAGGAAGTTAGTGCCTATCTTTCATATTCACACGGTTTCAGGGCCTCGATACTCGACGACCTCACACGTACCGGCTATATGTGGGTGGGCCCGAAGTATGCCAATCCCGAGCTGGGTCCCGAATCACTCGACAATTATGAAATAGGCCTCGATATGGTACCGGCAAAAAAACTGAAGTTTTCTGCATCAGTTTATTATGCACGCGGCAAAGATTTTCTTTATTATGTGTCAACAGGCGACAGCCTGTTCGGCCGCCCGATATATATCCGGAAGAACGTTACCAATGTATATATTAAAGGCGCGGAAGCGGAGATCATGTATGAAATTGCAAACGGCTTCGATCTTATGGCTAACTACTCATACACCGATGCAAGAATCGATAAGTTTGCCGAAAGACCCGACCTTGTAAATAAGTATCTGAAGTACTCCCCCAAACATATAGCCTCTGCTTCCCTCTTCTGGAAAAACAGAATCGTTAATGCAAGCATCAGGGGTCTTTACAAGGGAGAACAGTTCAGCGATGACGCCAATGCACAGAAACTTGATGGATATTTTACCATGGATCTGATGCTTTCGAGGGATCTTTTTAAAAATTTTAACGTATCATTGGATATTCAGGACCTGTTTAATAACCGGCGTATGGAAACAGGTGAATATATCTCGCCCGGAAGGTTAATAACCGGTCGTGTTTCATTTAAATTCTGAAATGGGGAAAAAATATACAAGGCTTCTGATACTGATTGTATCATGCTACTCAATATTAAGTTGCAATAGTCCGCCCGCGACTGAAAGGAATGACTCGGTTGCGGTAAGGGACATGCTCGGAAGGGAAGTTTATGTTCCGTCAAAGATTAACAGAATTGTCGGGTTAAGGGCCGGCGCCCTGCGCCTTCTGGTTTATATGGATGTTATCGGCAAGGTTGCCGGAGTTGAAGAATTTGAACGAAAGGGTACAACGCCCTACGCGATGGCACATCCGGAACTGACACTGTTACCCTCGGTCGGCCCGTCAATGGGAGGTGACGCCGAACTGATAGTAAAGGTACAGCCGGATGTCATATTCATTACCTATACAACAACCGGCGATGCTGATGCACTGCAGCAAAAAACCGGCATACCGGTAATTGCCATTGAATGCCCCGAGTTAGGGACTGCGAGAGATACACTGTTTGCTTCCCTCAAACTGATCGGAAAAATACTGAACAGAAAAGGACGAGCCGATTCTCTCATTGCCTGGATAAATAATTCAATTGCAGATCTGAATGAACGCACGGCAGGAATTCCCGATTCAGAAAGGCCTACGGTTTATATAGGCGGTGTGCCATATTCGGGGATGCGTGGCATTAATTCAACCCAGCCCTTCTATCCTCCCTTTATCTTCACGAACGCAAAAAATGTTGCCTCATCCATCGATAAAAGGCTTATATCGCATGTGAAGGGTACCTATATAGATATTGAACAGCTGATGCTCTGGAACCCCGATATACTGTTTATTGATGTGTCGGGGCTCAGCCTGGTAAGGAAAGACCTTGAAAAGGGCAGCGCCCTGTCGGATCAGCTTGACGCATTTGCCAATAACCGCATCTTCACCCTGCTGCCCTACAACAACTATGCTGTAAACTATGAACTGGTTCTGGCAAATGCATGGTTCACAGGCAAGGTTATATATCCCGACCGGTTCAGGGATATTGATATCGAAGAAAAGACGAACGAAATACTCAGGGTATTCATGGGTAAAGACATTTATAAGGAAGTAATTTCCTCTGTACCGGTTTTCCGGCAGCTTACCAAAGATGATTTCCGATGACAGGCAGACTGGTCCTTGAATACAACAAATACCTTAGAAGAAGAATATTTTTCTTCCTCTTGGTTTTTCTTCTGCTCGTCATTATTGTATTAATTTCGCTGGTGTCGGGTTCTGCCGATATCGGTTTCCGGAGCATCATTGACCTTGTGGCCGGAAGAAGCTCAGCATTTGCCAGCCAGGTGCTCCTGAAAATCAGGATGCCCCGCATTGCCGGAGCCTTCCTGGCCGGAACGTCACTTGCCATATCAGGGGCAGTTTTCCAGAGCCTGCTGAGGAACCCCCTGGCCTCGCCGTTTACATTGGGCATCTCTGGCGCATCAGCATTTGGTGCAGCTTTTGCAATAATTCTGCTCGGCGCCGGAACCAGCTACGGCGGGTCAAATGATGTTGCCGTTATCAATAATCCTTACCTGGTAACCATTTCAGCTTTTATCTGGAGCCTCGCCAGCGTTGCTGTTATACTGCTTTTGTCGGGATACAGGGGATCAACCCCCGAAATCATCATTCTTGCGGGAATAATTATATCTTCGCTGTTCGGGGCGGGTATTTCGGCAATTCAGTATTTTTCAGACAATGTCCAGCTTGCATCCATCGTGTTCTGGACCTTCGGTGACCTGGGCAGGGCAACTTGGAGCAACTGCCTGATAATTGCCCTGGTGGTTTTTCCCGTATTGCTGTTCTTTATCCATCAGAGCTGGAATTACAAGTCACTCCAGTCGGGAGACGAATATGCAAAAAGCCTTGGGGTAAATGTTACCCGGGTGCGCCTGACCGGCATGGTTGTCGCTTCGCTCGCAACGGCTGTTGTGACATCTTTCTACGGTATTATTGCTTTCATCGGACTGGTTGTACCGCACATTGTGCGGAGGATAATCGGGGGCGATGAGCAGTTCCTGATTCCGGCCTCGGCTGTTTCAGGGGGCGCGTTTTTGCTTCTGTCGGATACCCTGGCCAGGACAATTATTTCCCCCGTCATCCTTCCGGTGGGAATTCTGACCTCATTCATTGGTGCACCACTGTTTTTGTTTCTGTTGATCAAAGGCATGGGTAAGGGATTCTGGTCATAAAACCTTTTTTATCATGAAGATCTCCATTCAGGATATTGAATTCAGCTATAACGGCGTGCCTGCACTTGAAAGCATTAGTGAAAAATTCGGGAAAGGGGATTTTATTGCTCTGGTGGGCCCGAACGGGTCAGGCAAAAGCACCCTGATCAAGTGTCTGAACGGAATATTGAAAGTTCACAAGGGCGTCGTGCTGATCGATGAAAAGGCAATCAACTCACTCACCCCGAACGAACTGGCAAAGGAAATCGCCTATGTTCCCCAGAGTGAGAATAAAAAACCGGTTCTAACGGTATTCGACATTGTGCTTCTGGGCAGAAAACCCTACATCAACTGGAAACCATCGAAACATGATCTTAAGATTACGGCAGAAATCATCAATCTGCTGCATCTCGAAACCCTTGCCCTGAAGGATTTCAATAAGTTGAGCGGCGGACAGCAGCAGATCGTCTATATTGCACGTGCACTTGCCCAGGAACCCGATATCCTGCTGCTCGACGAACCTACTGCCAACCTCGATATACGTCACCAGGTTGAAGTACTTGAAATATTGAAAGAGCTGGCCCGGAAAGGCATCACAATCGTCATTGCCCTGCATGATATAAACATAGCCGTCCGCTATGCTTCCCGAATAATGATGCTCAAGGAAGGAAAAGTTTTTGCCTCCGGAGGAAAAGAGATCATTAACGAGCAGAATATTGAAAATCTTTATGACATAAAGGTGAAAATATTCAGGGAAGACAGCCGGATCTTCATTATCCCTGAAGGAATATAAAAAATCACAAAATCTTTAAACAATGAAATCATTTGAGATAAAACCCGTCGGATACGTAAGCAATGAGTTCAATGATCCTGCCGACCGGCATGGGATGAAACAGAAACCCAGTACAATAACCATCAATGACGAATACCGCGAAGCCCTCCTGAATATCGGGGATTGCGAATATCTGGATATTGTTTTCTGGTTTCACAAGTCGGACAACTCACGGCTCACGGGCAAGATACCTTCCGGTGCCGAGAGAGGGGTCTTCGCCTCCAGGAGTCCGAAAAGGCCGAACCTGATCGGGGTCACAACGGTAAAGCTCCTTGAATACAGTGAAAACAAACTGGTTGTTACAGGACTTGATGCAATCAACAATACCCCGGTAATAGATATAAAGTGCTGCGATACCTCATTGTTTGCATCCGAATCAGAATTGAACGCCGTTCATTCTTCAATCCTCAGGTCAGATCCCCGGATCGAAATAAGGAACAACATTGCAGCAGGCAATACTGAATCACTTCTCGTTAAGGCCGGCCAGCTGCACGGACATTTCTGCCCGGGTCTTGCAATGGGTGTCATGGCTGCTGCATTTGCCATGAAAGAACTCGGGGCTGACTCGGATGGCATGGAGAACCTGCTGGCCATAACCGAAACAAACAACTGTTTCTCGGACGGAGTTCAGTTCGTAACCGGATGTTCATTCGGCAATAATTCCCTTATATTCAGGGATCTTGGAAAAACAGCCTTCACCCTTACCAGAAGGGATGGTAACGGTATCCGCATATGTTCGCGTCATGAATCGGGCGAGAGAGTGCATGAAGCATTTCCCGAATTCCGTAAATTCTATCAGTCAGTTGTCATAGAACAAAACCGCAGCGCCGAACTAGTCTCGCAATATACAAGGGTTGCCCTTCAAAGAGCCTTCGGTACACTGACCATCCCTTTCGAAAAGCTTTTCACCGTAAGCCGTGTGAAAGCCGAAATACCAGCTTATGCTCTGATACATGAAAGCGTTGTATGCGGGATCTGCAATGAGAGCGTCATGAAATCGCGGACCACACAAAACGGAGACTCCTTCACCTGCTTTGCATGCGGGGGAAAGGAATACGGTATCCTCGATGGCAGCGGTATTCATTTCTGATTGAACCGGTGCTGCCTTGTTATTCAAAACACCGCGGTATGGCAAATACCGCCGTAGTACATTGTCACCGATAATGTAAAGCAGGCCCCCTGGCGATCAGTGTTATTTCAGCCTGATTACTGCCTCGGTATCATCAACGGTAAGCTTTATTGCATCCTCATATCTGTTGATATTGAGATATATCATGTTTGCCTGATCGCTGTAGATACGGGTGAGTATCTGATTTCTGATCCTGAAGCTTCTGGGTTTTGCATTTGATTCAAATTCAAAATTCATCAGGATCTCATATTCATTGATTGCAACATCTGTCAGTTTTCCCGGCAGCAGCTTATTGTTGATATAGATCTGCACCCTGTCATTGAAGTATTTGTTCAACATGTCATGGGGATAGTCAGAATCTTCTGAACCTGTACCGGGTTTGAACCCGGGATGAAACAGCTTGTAATCCAGCTGGAAATCATCAAAGTACATCCTGAACATTACCTTCAGGCAGTCACTCTCTGCCTCCTGGGTCAATGTGGTGATGGATACATGAACCGGATGAAGTAAAAAGGCCAAATGCAGTATCAGTATCCTTAACATGTGTTAATAATATAACAGATGGGCATTTCGCTGTAGATATTCATCTTAAGGGGAATGTTTTTTCCGGGAGCTCAGGTGTGAACACAATCAGTGATTCGGTATTCCTGCCCCTTACAGAAGTAAGGTTCCTGACTTTGCTGGATAATCCGGTCAGAATTGTATTTCTGACTGTAATGCTTTTCAGTTTCTTGTCAACCCGGAACAGGAGGCTGAATTCAATATCCCCGCCATCCTCCTGCATTTTCAGCAGCTTGCCTATCACCTGCCTTTTGCCGGTGTATATCACTATTTTGGAATTCAGGTAATTGTTTGCCAGATCGGCGGGAAAAGGCCTGAAACTTCTCAGGGTTGCCAGATCAAGGTCATCGAAGATGGTCTGCTGGTAATCGCGCAGAAAAAGCTCATTGCTCAGCCTCACAACAGCCTTCAGTGAATCCGTCCCGTATACGTATTCAATGCTGGTGAATGTGACAGGCGGCGGCTGAGTTATGAATAACAATGATATGATCAATACTTTCAGCATGATATTCGTACCCGGCTCGGTTAAAGATCCTTCCATTCTGCTGGCGGATCCGGCAGGGCCTGCATAGTCCGTTTAAAACAGGCGGATTACATGCAAAAGTATGAATTATAATTGCCTTTTGCTACCCGGAACAAACGCCGCTGAATGTATTCTCCTTCCGGTGGCACATTGCCTAACGGCAACCCGGCTGCCCGGTACCAGTCTGAGCCGGATAAGCTTACGGCTCCAGTATCCTGATCTCCGAAGTGATTTCCATTGCCTTCCTGTAAACCCCACTTACACCGCAATACTTCTCCGTTGACAGGTCAATTGCTTTCTGAAGCTTGTCGGCGGGAAGATCCTTTCCGGTAAATTCATAAATGACATGCATCCTGTAAAAGTACTTCGGATGTTCCTCTGTCAAATCCCCATCCACGATAACATTCAATCCGTCGATATCAACGCGCATCTTTTTCAATATGGCGGCAACATCCATCCCGGTGCATCCCGCAAGCGCAGTAAGCATGAGAAGCTTCGGCCTGGGTCCGCGGTTTTCGCCTCCCGAAGCAGTCCCGGCATCTATGATAATTTTATGGCCGTTTACTTCTGATTCAAAGGCCATGTTCCCGAGCCACCTCGTGGAAACGGTTTCACTTTTTGCCATACACTGTCAGGTATTGCTATATCTTTTCAGTCTCAACAACCTTGGCAAGGATGTCGGTATAGGGCAATATCAGGTATTTACTGTTTTCAAATTCTGCCTCCGTTCCTGTAAACGGCTTGTAGAGAACAATGTCGCCCGGCTTTATTTCCGCATTCTCAATAACTCCCATCCACACAACCGGGGCTGTTTTGGGCTTCTCTCTCGCAGTGTCGGGAATAATTATGCCCGATGAGGTCTTCTGTTCATTCTTCGATTCGGTGATGTCAAGCACCACCAGCTGGTTTATTGGCTGCAATTCTTTCATGTTCCTGTTCAATTTTCTGGATTATTGTATTTTAAGTAATTCTTTCAAACGCGGCTGATCAAAGCCCACTACAATCTGTCCGTCGATATCGGTCTGGGGAACTCCCTGCTGGCCGGAACGGCGGACCATAGCTTCTGCACCGGCCTGATCACGTGAAACATCAATGTCGGTATATTGAATACCGTTTTTATTTAGCCATGCCTTAAGGGTATTGCACCACGAACAGGCAGGGGTGGAATATACTGTTACAGTCCTGGCAGGCTTATTCCCCGATTCTGTATCAGGTCTGTAAAGGCTGTTCTGTATCAGGGCAAGATAATAACTGCTGTCGTGGCAACCCTTTACCACGCCGGTGAGCCTGCCGTCGTCAAAAACCAGGAGGGAAGGAACACTGTCGATCCCGTAATGACTGTGGATATCCCTTACTTCATTAACATCGGCAGAAAAGAACCTGATTTTGTCGTTTCCCTCCGCCACCTTCCCCACATTCTTACAGGCGCATGCACTCTGTTCACTTCCTCCCCTGTAAAGCAGGAGAAAACATTTGCCTTCAGCCGGTAAACCGGAAACAAATTCACGATATGACAACACTTTTTCCATTTAAGACGCTTTGCTGATCCGGCTCATTAAAAATTCTTTCGTCTTGACCCCGACAAAACGGTCAACCTCCTTTCCGTTCCTGAAAAGCACCATGGTCGGAATGTTTCTTACCCTGAACCTCTGTGCCAGACCCTGGTATTTTTCGACATCAACCTTTCCGACACAGGCATTGCCGCTGAGTTCTCCCGCAATTTCATTGAGCACGGGCGCCATCATCCTGCACGGTACACACCATCCTGCCCAGAAATCAACAAGAACAACCCTGTTCCTTATCTGATGCTGAAAATTCTTGTCGGTAAGTGTAAGAATATTTTCATGGTCCTCCACAACCGGAATATTTTTCATTTTCCTCCTTGCAAAAAAATACAGGGATACAAGTAAGAGAACCAAAATCCCGCTGATAATCAGTATTGTATTCATATCAAGTTTCCGCTGGTTGCCTATGTTTTATTTTCAACTCATTGATATATGCTGTGGCGGCAAGGGCGGCTATTGTCCCGTCGCCCGTTGCAATCGTCACCTGCCTGTAACGCTTGGCATTACTGTCGCCGGCAGCATACACTCCTTCAATATTCGTCGACATGACGGCATCGACAATGATTTCACCCGACTGGTTCAGGCCTACCTTCCCCCTGAGGAATTCGGTGTTGGGAACATAACCTATGAAGATGAAAGCACCATCAGTCCTTAAATTCCTTGTTCCGCCCGTTCTGAGATCCGTTATTTCCACTCCTTCCAGTTTTTCCCCGCCATAAAAACCCGTAACAGCCGACTCCATCACGAAACTTATCTTCGGGTTCCTGCGAGCTTCCCCGATCGCATGTTCAAACGCCTGGAAATGGTCAAACTGATGAATAACGGTCACTTTTGAAGCATATTTCGTAAGTGACACTGCTTCTTCGAGAGCAGAATTTCCCCCTCCTACCACAATGATCTCCCTGCCTGTGAAAAAATCACCATCGCATGTAGCACAATATGATATTCCCCGTCCCTTGAACTCATCTTCTCCCTTAACCCCCAGTGTCCTGGGCCTTCCTCCGGGAGACAGGATAACCGCTCCGGCCGTGTATTCTGTTCCGTCCGACAGTATAATATGCTTTAAGGTACCTGTGAGCTCAAGATCCTTTATTGAAATATTTGCCTTTATATCGCATCCGAAATTCCTGGCCTGTTTTTTCATTATCCCCGAAAGCTGGTATCCGCTTATACTTTCAACCCCGGGATAATTGGCTATTTCATGTGTAAGCACCATCTGACCACCGACAATACCTTCATCAAGAATCAGCGTTCTCATACGGGCCCTCGACAGATAAATGCCCGCGGTGAGACCAGCCGGTCCGGCTCCGATTACTATTGCATCGTAATGATTACCAGCACTCATATTCAGGCTGTTACTGCAGGTGAAAACTCCTTGTCGAGAATGGCCCTAACCTGTTCCATGGTCTGGATGCTTGATGTCGCCCTTACAACCCTGCCCTCCTTGTAATAAATAGTGAAAGGAATTCCCATAAATCCCCTGACTTCAGGAAGCGACCTTATAATATGCGCTTCAGGATTGTCAAATTCCATATCGTAAAATTTAACATGCCTGTATTCATCCTCAAGATCTTCAGCTATTCCATAAACCGGGATACACATCGGACCCATGCGCCCGCAGATTACCATAACATTCTCATTCTCACTTATGGCCCTTTTCAGATCGGCTGCCGTTTCAAGATGTTTCAGATTCGTGTATAACATTACTTTTCAGTTTTAAAATTCGTGTGGCAAAAATACACTCCCACAGGATATCCTTAAAGAAAATTACCAATGCGGATGACAATCCCCGGGTTGAAACAGAACAACTTTTTAATTGATTTGGATTAACTTTGTGCCCGGTAAGATACGTTTGCCGGTCAGGCGGCATTTATGGATCAGATCATTAAAACATGAAGACCATATTCGAGACAGACAGGGAATTTATATGCGATATCCAGGCACCGTGTTTCAGGGATCTTAGCCCCGAAGAGACCGGATTCATCAGGGCAGGGAAAACACAGGTGCTTTTCAGAAAGGGCGACAACCTGACAAAGCAGGGTGCTTTTACCTCCTATGTATTATTTCTTGCCAAAGGCCTTGCAAAACAATACCTCGAAGGCGACAGCTCAAAAACCTTTAACCTCAGGATCATAAGATCGGGAGAATTCCTTGGGCTGTCGGCAGTATTTTCTGAAAATAAATTTGGATATTCCGCATCGGCCCTCACCGATTGCCAGGCCTTCCTTATTGAAAAAGAAACCATTGCAAAAGTGATAAAACAAAACGGCCTGTTCGGTTTCAGCCTGGCCAGAAGGTATTGTGAACAAAATAACAATCTCCTGTCAGTTATACAGGATCTCAACTATAAACAGATGAACGGCCGCCTTGCCGGGACATTGCTGTACCTTGATTCTCTCAGATCTGAAGCTCCTGATATCTTCCAGTTCCTTTCAAGAAAGGACCTGGCTGATTTCGCCGGTATATCGACTGAAAGTGCAGTGAAGCTCCTCAAGCTTTTTGAAAAGGACGGACTTATCGAACTGGATGAAAAGGATGTTATCCTGAAAAACCACGGTTCGCTGTCGGAAATAAGTAAAAGGGGTTAATCCGCAGGTAATTTCATCTAACCTTAACCGCCCGGGCCGGCTGCGGCCGGGCTGCGGCTACCAACAACCGGTGTTGATAATTTTCACCCCGCCAGGCAGCCCGGAGCATGGTACCCGAGAGAAATAAAGACTATTTTTGACTGCAAAATAATCCAAAAACAGGAACAAAAATGTCGCAACAGTATTTAGATCACTCCAGGGCAATCCTGACATCTGAGCGTTCAAACTTCAAGGGAGGCAGTAAAGGCTCAGGCATCATATCATTATTTGGGTATCAGAACGAATATGATCTGAGAAAGGGTTACCCGCTGCTGACAACGAAAAAGATGTTCACCGCATCGATGTTCCATGAAACGATATGGTTCCTGAGGGGTGACACGAATATCAAATATCTTGAAGACAATAACTGTCCCATCTGGAGGCCTGATGCCTTTCAGGCCAACCTGCCGGGACTGCAGAAGGAAGGAATTTTCCCTGAAGGTATTGTAAAGTACTCTGCCGACTGGGACAAGGCAATGCAGGAATATGGCCAGAGGATAAAGGAAGATGCTGGATTTGCCGAAAGATGGGGCGATGCCGGACCCATCTACGGGAAACAATGGCGGAGGTGGGAATATTATGATCATGACAGGGGAATGTTTGTCGAAATAGATCAGGTAGGGCAAATGATAGAAGGGCTGAAAAAGAATCCGACCGGGAAAAAGCATATCGTCGATTCATGGAACCCGGGTGATACACCGAAAATGTCATTGCCGCCGTGTCATGTCCTCTACCAGGCAACTGCCAATGAAGAAGGCGAACTGGAACTGCAGCTTTATCAGAGAAGCTGCGACCAATTCCTGGGTGTTCCTTTCAATATAGCCAGCTATGCTGCTCTTACACATGTAATTGCCCGTGGAGCAGGGATGATACCCAAAACTTTCATTCATACTTTCGGAGATTCGCACTTTTACTCCAGCATCGGAAAAAGAACCCTCTGGCACAGGGATAATTTCAGGGAACTGCAAAAAAGGGTAAGGAATGTGGCAGACAGGGAAGAATACCTTGAAGTGGTTGAATGGATAAATAAAAATGCACCCGCCGACGGGAACGAGGAAAAATATGACCATGTAACTGCCATCCTCGAACAAATGTCGCGCGAACCCAGGCCAATGCCCCGTCTGCACATTGCGGACAAACCATTCGATCAGCTTACAGTTGATGACTTTGTTATAGAAAACTATGATCCCCATCCTCCCATCAGAAGGAGTATGGCTGTATAGGCAGAAATTGCCGGGACAATATCATCATAAATTTACGGATCACATCTTAAGCGGCCCGTTCTTTCAGATCCGGCCGCCTCGCTGCCATGCTCCTGCAGATAAGATGGATTATCATGCATGCCAAACGCAAAAACGGTTTTGAATCATTCTGAAAATTTCCTACGTCCATGCTGAATCTGTCCTTATCCGCATAATTATTCAGGAAGATCAGCCGGCCGGTAATCTCCCGATGGATTTTTTTTGCGCGGTGTCATTATTTGACATATGCTTTTATTAATTTTGACATGACCGCCGGGAATCGGGAGAGGGGAATAACACTGATGTTTCAGTATTATGGCTGAAAGACCGGGGCATCATTTCATGTTTAATCTAAATTCTCCACAATGAAAAGACAGAACAAAAAAACCAGTCTGGTATCACGGCGTCAGTTCATCGGAACTGCTGCAGCCGCCGCAACCGCTTTATCAATAGTACCGGTCGCAACCCGTTGCAAGGGACCTGTACATACTGAAACTCCTGAAAAATCAGCCGGTCTGCCCGACTCCAGATTTGGCGGGGTTCAGATAGGAACTATAACATACAGCTGGCGGGATCAGCCGGGTGGTGTGGAAAACATCCTGAAATACTGCAGGGAAGCCGGAATAAGTTCCATCGAGCTTATGAGTGATGCCATTGAGTCATGGGCAGGAAAACCTCCGAGTCCCACGGAGCTGCCCGGTTCATTGCCGCCCGAAGCACAGGCCAGGCTGGATAACCTGACCAAACAGTACAAATCGACACCTGAACAGATAAGGAAAAGCGTTGATCCGCCGGTCTGGCAGATGATCGTCGCCATGATCGTGGGTACAACCGCGGAACAATTACAATGGCGCTTATCCGTACCTGTCACGAAATTTGAGGAACTGAGAAAAATGTTCAATGACGCGGGTGTCGGAATACATATAGCCAAATTTTCTCCGGCCGGATGGTCTGACGGGGAAATTGATTATGCCTTTAAAGCTGCAAAGGCACTGGGAGCAAAAGGTGTCACCGATGAATCAGGAGTGGAAACTGCAAAACGGCTGGGACCGTTCGCCGAAAAACATGGAATGTTTGCCATAATGCATAATCACTACCAGTTTGCAGACAAGAATTTCAATGTCGATGAGGTGCTTGCGGCATCACCTGCAATCATGCTGAATTTCGACTGCGGTCATTATTTTGGCTCGACAGGATTGAACCCGGTGGATTTCATTGAAAAGTACCATGACAGGATTTTCAGCCTGCACCTGAAAGACAAAACAGGCCCAAATACCGATCCCCCGAATGAAAACCAGGTATGGGGCCAGGGAGAAGTACCTCTTGCAGATGTGCTCCTCCTCCTGAAAAAGCATGCGGACGAAGACGGGTGGCCAAAACATGCTGATATAGAACTTGAGTACCCTGTAAAAATATGGTCTAACTCAGTTAAGGAAGTCAGAACCTGTCTTGCCTACGCCAGGCAAATACTTGTCTGAGAAAAGTCCCTGCCGGGATTCTCCTTTCAGGGATATCATAACGGATATCGGCATTGGAGGACAATGTCCGGCATTCATTGCATACAGTTATGTTGCCGTAAGCTCCCTGCCGGCAAGTTCAGGAGTATTATTGATCCTGGATCACTCCGGAGAGCTTTTCAATCCTGATTTATATATACTTCAGATATAAGGCAGGGTAAGTTCCCAGCCCGGGGAATCAAAATAACGATATCCGGAAGCAGCCTGCCGTTACGGGATCCGGCAGCACGGCAGGAGATGGAAGCTGCTGATCTCAGGGATATGCCGGGAGCTCAAACGTGCTGTCGCAATAAGATCAATACGCGAGCCCGTTACCGGTCCAATGAACCGGACAGTTGCTGAAAGAACTTACAAACCGGTAACTAATAATAATGTAACTTACATACATGTTAGTTAATTGTTTTTATTAACTTTGAAAAAACATTTCATGAAAGCGCCATTTGTATTCGGGAAGGTAGCAACGAAGGACGATTTTACCGACAGGGAGAATGAGGTCCGGAGGCTGGTATCCAATTTTGTCTCAGGTACCAATTCGATACTGATTTCACCCAGGAGGTGGGGCAAGTCATCACTTGTTGTCAGGGCTTCGGAAGTTGCGCTGAAGAAGAACAGGAAAATGAAGTTTTGCTTTGTCGACCTGAATAATATCCGTACGGAAGAACAATTTTACGAGGCACTGGCCACTTCTGTCCTAAGGGCCTCTGCAACCAGGATTCAGGCAATAGCGGAAAATGCCCGGAAATTCATGGGAAGGTTTGTGCCAAACCTGACATTCAGTCCGGGAACCGGACCGGAGATTAAACTGAGCCTTGACTGGAAGGAAGTTAAAAAGGAACCGGGAGATATTGTCGATTTGCCTGAGAAGCTGGCCCGTAATTCGGGAATGAATTTCATAATATGCATTGACGAATTCCAGAACATTTCGGAATTCACTGATCCCGTGTCATTCCAGAAACAAATGAGGGCACACTGGCAGCATCATCATAATGTATCGTATTGCCTTTACGGAAGCAAAAGGCACATGATGATGGATGTTTTTGAATCTCCCTCAATGCCTTTCTACAAATTCGGGGATATCATTTTTCTTGACAAGATCAGTGCTGCCGACTGGAAGAGTTTTTTAACAAAGAGATTTGAGGACACGGGCAAGCGGATCGGCGGGGAAGAAGCCGGGCTTATATCGGAACTGGCCGATTGCCACCCCTATTATGTCCAGCAGCTGGCCCGGCAATCATGGCTGAGAACGGAAACCGTATGTTCAGCTGAAATAATCAGAAGTGCATTTTCCGATCTCATTCTTCAGATGAGCATGCTTTTCCAGACAATCACGGACGGACTCAGCAATACCCAGCTGAATTTCCTGAGAGCCCTGCTTTCAGGGGCAGAACAACTGAGCTCTCAGGAAAATATCATTGAATATCAGCTGGGTACGTCTGCAAACGTGGTAAGGATAAAAAAGGCACTGATCAGCAAGGAAATCATTGATACCGGTAAGAACAGGATATTTTTCCTCGATCCTGTATACAGAAGATGGCTCATGGAGTATTACTTTAAATTATGAAGACCTTTTCCCGGGGATTTCAATGAGAGATTGATATCGGGCCTCATATAGTTTTCTGTCATCCGGCTTTCACCCCTCATGCAAAATTCCGCATACCTGGCCGTGCCGGTACTGATCTCAGAACGATCATTCCGGGGACATCCTGTTTAAAAGATGAGAACCTGAAAATCTCCGCTTTAAAAAGTATATGCACCTTTCTGCAAATGATCCGCCGACGTTACAACTCACGCTGCATCGCCGGCAGGGTCGAATGGTCAGCCGGCAGGCTTTTCACCAATCCCGGCAATGGATCTTCTCATAGGATCCTCCGGGAGAACAAACCGACAGGGAGAGCCCTCCGTTCACCTCGAGAGCAGCCCTCCCTCCTTCACGCTGAGCAGCAAGACCCAGGGGAATGACGGCCATCAGGGCTGCTGCAATAAATGCTTTTGTCTTCATCTTAAACTGTTTTAATGATTTGTGTCTTTTCGTCGGTGCAAAAGTATAAGCAGCCTCCCGGGACGAAAAATAAAAGATGACAGGGGCATGAAAACAGGTGCTGAAAGTGCAATCAGGAGGAATGAGGGTGACGGGGCTTATGCTTCCCCGGCCAGCTTGCTGAAACTGTTTCATCCCGGAAATCAATATACCATATGGTACAGTTTTTGTACCAACCAGATTAATACGACATTAACCCGATGAAGGTTCCTCTCATAGCATTCATTCTCGTTACCGCAATGGGTTTTTCTGGTTGTGAAAAATATAACAGCAGTCGTGACGTAGATAAATATATTGATGAATTGATTTCGGGCACATATAAATCATATGATCTGCCGGATTTCAATACCACTGACATATCCGCCTTACTTGAGTACAGGAATGAAACCACTGTCATCACAAACTTTCCCCAAAACCCGGTTTCTTCTTTCCGGCAATCAGAATGTAAACTGGGGATGATGGTTTTATGGACAGTAGAATCCCTAAGGGCTGTTGAAAACAACAGCAGGTTCCTAATAGGAAGGTTTCCTTCACTAAACCCTGTTCTTGTGCTAAAGGAGTCTTCAGAACCGCAGATGGTTTTTGATGATAAATCACATAAAGAGGCTGCCAAAGCCTATTACGACTGGTGGAATTCATGCCGCCCTTTTAAGGATAAGATCAGCACTGACCCGCTGGCGAAAACACATTATAGATGGCATTAGTCTTGAAAAACAGACCGGTTCATACCAGGCTCGCTTATGTGCTGCGTCAGGAATTTCCGGTAAGGGAGGACTGTCAGGCAGCAGGCAGTGCGCCCCGGCCCTGTTCATACCGGCACTGGAACAAATTCATAGCAGAACTTAACGGCAAAAATCCCTGCCGGCGAAGCCAGATTAACATGAACATATTCCTGAAATTCAAAACAACAATTAATATGCACAAATCCATTGTGATTTTTTTACTGCTCATCCACTGCGGTATGATCTCCGGACAAAAAGTATATAGTGTCGGATATCCCAACCAGGCAGATGTGAAAGTATTTGTTGTAAAATATGAAAACCAGGCAGACCTGAAAGTATTCAGGGTGAAATACGAAAACCAGGCTGGTGAGAACAACGGAAAGTGGTTTTTCACTGAATACCCGAATCAGGCAGGGAAAAAGATTTATTTTGTTGAATACCAAAACCAGGCAGACTTGAAGATTTATTTCGTCAAGTATGAAAATCAGGCCGGGTGGAGGGAGAAGAACAAAATGCATCTGATGTATTGAACAGATCTGATCTTCTTTTCAGAAAGCCTTTCCCGTCAGCGCAAAGGCAATGGCGGCAATCCAAAAAAGGTAAAGCAGGTTCCCTTACTGACAATGCCATGAATGTCAGCTGTTAAACGGGTCCGGGAAGGGAGCTTATTGACTATCGTACCATACATCAGACAGATATAGTACGACATTAATATATTATCAATAATAAATAATTTATATTGAAAATTATACGAACCCTATCTTAATTAATTTTCCCGATCCAGGTTTTACTGCCGGACCGGCTCAGTTATGGTACGACAGACCGTAACCAAACCTGAAGGCCGGATTCTCCGAGTCGAAAGGCACATCCTCTTTTTGCTTTCTGACTGCATCCATCGATGATGGCATTTCTACAGGAAGTTTTCCCACGGGGTTAAATACCCCAAATACAACATCAAGAATTGCTGCATCGCTGCATCCGTAATTTGCCAGGAGGCCCCTGCTTGCAGCAGCTATCTCAGGTATTACAGCGGGCCTGTCGGTGTAGATATCAACTATTGACGGAACCTTATCAATGAGACGGAGTATTTTTGATTTCTCCTTTTCCCTGAAATCAAGATCGCCGCTGGAAAAAAGACGCCCAAGGATTCCTGCTCCTTTCAGTACACCCGACGGCGCTTTGATCCTTAATATCGCAAAATCTGCTTCAGAAGGTTTTTTTACAACCTGTCCGTATTCAGCTGCCACTTCAGGATCTATATTCTCAATATAGATCCTGGTCCCCTTTTTCAGCGGAAGAACGGCCTTTTTATCTATTGTGTCATTTTTTAAAAGTACCACTGAGCTTCTCTGTGCCAGTTCGCCGGCTGCCCTGAATGCCGGATTGCCTACAATCTCCACGGCTTTGTTCTCATCCACGTAAGGATCATCAAACAAACCCTGTATGAATTTCATTCTTATCAGCCTCCTTACAGAAGTGTCAAGCCTGCTTTCTGAAAGTTTTCCGGCCTTCACCGCCCTGACAATAAGTTCTGGGACAGTTTCACCTCCGAATTGGTCCACACCGGCATTCAGGGCTTTCACAATCCTGTCCTCCCCGGAATAACTTTCCATTCCCCAGCACCTTGCAGTCATAATTGTTCTCCCAAAAACCTTCCAGTCGGATATGATACCCCAGTCAGTGCATACAATGCCATCAAATTTGTACTTCTCACGGAGAAGACCAGTGATAATTTCCTTGTTAAACGACATCCCCACCTCTTCCATTCCGATTCCCCTGGGAACCCCGTAATAAGGCATTATCTCCGCCGTCCCTGCCCTGAAAGCAGCCTCGAAAGGCAGGAGGTGATAATTGAAATTATTCCCGGGGTATACCTGCCCCTTCTGAACCTTGAAATGCGGATCTATACCATCTTTCTGCGGACCGCCGCCGGGAAAATGTTTTGTCATGCAGGCAACACTGCATGGTCCCATTGTATCTCCCTGGAAGCCCTTGATATACGCATATGCAAGCCTGGAGGAGAGTGCGGCATCCTCCCCGAATGTCGAGTTTATTCTTCCCCACCGGGGTTCTGTCGCAAGGTCGACCTGGGGATGTAGTGCTACCCTGATCCCAACGGCCAGGTATTCCCTGCGCGCTATATCTGCAAATTCAGCAACAGTCAGCGAATCTCCTATGGCTGCGAGTCCAATCGGTTCAGGGAACTGGGAAAAATCACCTGCAAATGCTGATGCAAGGGGATTATTGCTGAAATGATTACGCGGATCAGTTCCAATTGTAACAGGTATACCAAGTCTCGTCCTTTCTGCAAGCTTCTGTAAACTGTTATTCCACGCAGCCATCTCCTTTTTCCCGGTCCCAAGAAGGATATTGAAGTGATTTATTTTCTTCTGAAGGATCATTTTTGTTGTCCCCATGAACATGAAGGAGAAGGGGTTGGAAAGCGACGGGCTTTCTGCCGGCGATCCGTCACCGTTCATACCGATCATCGGGAAAAACATTGTTCCCGCCTTCTCCTCCAGGTTCATCTGCGAGAGGAGGTCCTCAACCCTTTCATTGACCGGTTTCCTTGAATCTTCATAGACATCCAGCTTCCCGTTCTTGTTAAGGTCGCGGAAAGTATATCCTTCAGTTGTGATGGTTTTTACTTCAGGTCCTCCGAGGGCCCTGGCTTTCTTTTCTGCACGAACGGTTGAGATTTTAATGACAAGGAAGCCAACAGCAAGCAGGAGGATAACGGCCCCAATGAGCGCACCGACTGTCCGGAGCAGGTATTTCAGCAGTTTTTTCATCTTTATCGTTTTAAGGGAGATCGCGGAATAATAAGCTAAGAGTTCCTTATGTAAGTGACAGCAATGGCAGTAACTATTTTCCCGAAAAACCTGTCGACTGTCCTGCCGAACGAGGATTTTTCAAGACCCTTCAGCCTGGCTATTATTTGTTTTTTTAATGAATACAGGGAGGAAGTACTTGTTTCATAACCCCCCGGTTTATTTCTTTCGAGCCAGAGTATTTTATTGGTTTCGATATATCCCGTTAATGTTTTATCCATTCCTTCCAGGAGCTCCTTTTGCTTTTCCATTGAAAGCAGCCTCCTGTTCTGGATATAATACTGGAGGTCGACAGCTGTTTTAAGAAGCTTCAGTGTATTGAGGTATTCATTTCTTACCAGCAGGCCGTCATCTCCCCCGGGGCTCGTTTTTTCAAGAAGGATATTGGCAGAATCAATCAGTGCATACATCCCTTCAAAATTGTAAGCGTGCCTTTTATTATAGGATTCCATGAAACCGCTTATCAGTTCCGGGGAAAGGTCTCCCATGAGAACCGTGATTCCTTCCTGCATTTTTCTCCATATCTCCTCCACCAGGACTTCATCCCTGATCCCGAGCTGGAAACCCATGACAGTGCTGGTCATCGATACGCCGGGTTTCTCCTCATACGCCGGGTATTTCCCCAGGTTAAACGCCAGCTGGCCCATGATTCCTGATTTGTCGCGATACATGTACGAGGAAAGGAATGTTTCAAGGGGCACATTGTCAGCGCCGACATTATTCCACGCCAGTGCCCCTCCCAGGCAATAGCCCGGGTAGCTGACGGGCAGGTACTGCCAGTGACCCATGTCGCCCCAGTCGGTCAGCAGCATTCCTTTTGCCCCGTGTTTAACACCGGCATCAACCGCATTGCTGATATTGGCTTTCATGTTGTCACTGCGGCCCACGAGACTTGACCAGCTGCTCGTCCCGGGACAAACCATGAAATTAACCCCGGCGGCCCTGAAGTTTCCTGCATTCTTTTCAAAAGGATACATGGCTTCATATCCCCAGTCGAGAAGCGTAACATCAGGGGGAATTCTGTTCAGCGCTTCAGGCGAGCGCAGCACTATGTCTCCCCACATCATCATCTTCTTACCCCTCGATGTTACAATATCGTGGACTTTCAACGCGTAATCCATATAAACATTAACCACGCCTTTTTCCTCGCACAGCTTTTTGCTTTTACCTTTTCCCAGGTCGAACGTCTCATCCATGTTTACATTGAAATATCCGGAGGTGAAATTTGGCAGCAGATCGTCGGTCATTCTCGTTACAAGCTCTATGCTTCGCGGATCGGACGGGTCGAGGGTTCCTTTCATATCGATCAGGCCAAACAGCCTGAAGCCTTCCGGACATTCAGCCAGATCGGCATACTGTTCAGTGTTGAGCCACGACATCATGTGCCCGAACATGTTCTGGTTGGGAACAAGGTCTATGAAGTTTTTCCTGCAAAGGGTATCGAGGGCTTTTATGTCCTCACCTGTTACCGGGGTTTCGGTTTCTGCCCAGAGGTCGGTGAATGAAGGGTAGGCAAAGGAGAATCCTTCTATATAAAGTTCAAGATGATTGAATTTAAGATCGGCCAGTGTCTCGGCAAGCCTGAAGAGGGTCTCCCTTGTCGGGATCTTGTTACGGCTTATGTCGAACATGAGACCTCGCACCTCCAGGTCAGGCCAGTCTTCTATGGTAATGCATGGGATATTTCCTTCATAATTCCTGTTAAGCACCTTCAAACTTATGATTGAGTAGAAAAGACCTTCAGCCGAACTGTATTCAACCCTTATCCTGGCGGGAGTTATTTCCATCTTGTAACCCTGCCTGTGTATGCCGGGCCTGAACCTGAAAATGACTGTCCCCCCGGCATGGGTACTGACAGACCTTACCCCATCAATCCTGTCAAGCCAGTACCTGACATTGCCTTTAAGAGAATCTGCAACGGTGAAGGATAATTTCCCGGGCATTTTAAAACGTCCTTTTCCCTCCGTTACCTTTTTCGGAACGGGGAGCAGGTTAAGCCCCGAACCGTTTGCCTGCCGGCCGGATACCAAGACGATCCTGTTTTCAGTCTTTTCAAGTGCATCCCTTGTGCTGATTACTTTCTTTTCGAGGGAGTTATACTTAAGTAAAAAGAAAACAACCAGGATAACAAAGAGAAATAAAGCACCGGCTAAAATATAAAGGAGGACCCGTGACAGTTTTTTCATGGTTACCTGTTTTAAGCTAACCTGTTGTCAGGTAACAGTAAAGTTAAATTGTTTTTCCGACAATCTGTTTGAGAATCTATAATAACGGCAGGGAAAAATGCGAATACCGGACTGAACCCGTCTATACCCCCTGTATGCCCGTAACCGGTCCTGTCATAAAAGGGGAATTGGAACAATCCCATTCCAGGCTGGTCCCTGATAGTTTTCATCATTTCAAGGCTCTGGCTGTCAGGGAGCCTGCCGCCAAACAGGGCATCGCCGAATCTTGTAATGTCCGCGGCCGTGGATACAATGCCTCCAGCGTCCAATGGAATGGAGATATCTGTTTCCGATTCAGCTTTTCAGGTATCCCGGAACCTGTTATTTGCTTCAAGGGCATCAAAATACTGATCCGGCTTTGCCCTGTCAAAGTCCTGTGCCAGCCCGTGAAGTCCCAGGATCATTATTCCCAAAATGGTAAACAACGACTTTTTCATTTTCCCGGTGATTTTTATCACGTAAAGTTAAGCTGTTTAAATCATCTTTTAACGGTGATTACTATTCTTTTACAGAGCTTTTACACTCATGTCAGTCGCTGTGCACCGATAGAATTTATTGGGATTATTTCTTAAATCCCAGTTTTATAGCCGGCTCGAGGTCCGATTCGCGGATCAGGACCTTGATCCGTCGTCCCGATGGACAGAAACAGGCTTCGCAGAATGGCCCGTTGGAATAGGTTTCGATTTTTATGTCAAATACACTGATGTCATTACTTTGCAGGTATTTTTTTACCCTGGTTTCCGTGTCGTGCGCAATGATATTGTCCCACGCGTTTGCACACTGGGTCTCGTTAATGAACACCCATACATTGTCTTCAACGATCGGCCTTACAGTGAGAGAATTTTTATCTACATGTTCTATATCAAGCCTATACCTCGCAAGTCCTCCCCAGTATCCAACCGAGATCTGAACCAGGGTATCGTTTACCATCGACCAGGTGCCGTGATAATCTGCATATATTATCTGCGGCGTAGCACAAAAGCTTGAATTCTTTCTTTCGGTCATGGTACCGTCACTGTTAAATTTATAACAGTGATTATCAATAAAATGATCGCTTCTTTTAAATACTGATGAATTACCCTGGTATTCAGAGTAGTTCCAGATCCCTATCAGCAGGTTGCCGGGATCGATCCGGGTATCATCCTTCTTCCAATGATTTCACGGCATTGTCATTGCTTAGAATAAATGACTTGACGAGCGGTTTGTCAAGTATACCGGAAAGACCATCAATATGCCTGGCATCTGTCCTTTCAATTCTTCCCGACATTTTTATCTCGATAGCAATATAACCTTTTTCCGTTTCAATTAGAAGATCGATTTCCCTGCCATCAACAGTACGAAGGTGATAAAATGTGCAAGAAAAATTTAAATTCCGAGCCTGTTTGAAAATTTCCGCCACGATAGCGCTCTCATACTCATTTCCCGACATTCCGCCCCTTTTCCCGATTATTGCCCTCTGAATGCCAGGATCGAGGTAATGAAGCTTTGCACTTTTTGTAAGCCGTTTCACCTTGTTCCTTGTCCATGGCTGAAGCTGAAGTGTCTGATAGCTCATGTCAAGGTAGTTTACAAATCTCTGTGCAGTTGCCGCCGTAACTCCGGCTTCCCTTACCAGATCGGAATAATTAATCAGTTGTCCGGTAAGGAGGGATGCCATCTTCTGCATACTGACGAAAGGTTCCGGGTATTTCAACCGCACCCGCTGGGAGCCGGGACCAGAAGTCAGGCGTTCAGCCACTTTCTGAAGGCAGCTGCCCTGTCGATGCTCACCACGGTATCAAGTTCATTATCAGCTTTTGGCTTGAGTTCCAGCCTGATTCTCCCCCGCGACCATGCTGTCATCCCGGCGATGGCATCAATATTCACCAGGTATTTCCTGTTAACCCTGAAAAAAATCGCTGGGTCCAGTATCTTCTCCAGCCCTTCAAGGCTGAATTCCGAAGGGAATGTCTGTCCCTGGGAAGTCTTCATATATACTCCTTTTCCGAGGGCGTGGAACCATGCTATATCCGTCACCTCTATCTTCCTGATCTTTTCACCTGTCTGTATCAGGAAGCGCTTCCTGTAACCCGGATCCCTTCCCTGTACCTGAGCGAGGAGGGAATCAAAGTCGATGCTGAAGGCTGTCCTGAGTGTATGGTACTTTCTTAAACTTTCGGCCAGGTCTTCACGCCGGATGGGTTTGAGCAGGTAAGCGATGCTGTTAAGCCTGAATGCCTTCACCGCGTACTGGTCATATGCCGTGGTAAATATTACCGGAGTATTGACTGCCACCTGCTCGAAGATGCTGAAGCTAATACCGTCTGAAAGCTGTATATCCAGGAAGATTATATCAGCCTGGTTATTCATAAGCCATCTCACTGAATCCCTGATCGATCCGGTTTTATTTACAACGTTTACCGCGGGATCTATGTCCATGAGCATTTTCTCCAGCTTATCAGCAGCAACGCTTTCGTCTTCAATTATCAGTGCTTTCATCGCTTTCAGGATTTACAAGTGGCAATCTAGCTATATAATGATCGTTCTCAACCGTAAAACGAGGTATCCGATTGCTTATCAACGAGTAACGCCTCGTGAGATTTTTGAGCCCCACCCCGGTTGACGCGGTTGCTGAAATTTTAGGTTGAAGCCTGTTTGACACTACCAGCACCATGTCGCCGCTTCCTATATCTATATGCAATGGTTTTGACTGGTTCACGATATTATGCTTAATGGCATTCTCGAGGACTACCTGCAGTGACAGCGGGGGTAGCAATAGCCCCAGCATTCCTGCAGTCAAATTAATTGTCCATGAAAGGTTTTCTCCATAGCGCATCTGCTGAAGATAAAAATATGAACGCGCGAATTCCAGTTCCCTTCCGAGGGTTGTCGCGGGTTGTTCAACCGTCTCGAGAACATAACGGTAAATCCGGGAGAACTCGTCAATGAACTCCTGTGCCCTGGCGACATCTTTTTCGATCAACCCCGACAGCACGTTCAGGCTGTTAAACATGAAATGGGGGTTGATCTGGCTTCTCAGCATCTCGAATCGAATCTGTGTCAGCTCGCGTTCAAGCATTTCAGCCTTTTTGGCTGCCTCGGCTCCCCGGTTGTAAGAAACCCAGGCTTCAAGAACCCCTGCCACTATAATGTTCACGACAGCAAAGACGAGGGCATTATAGAGAAACACAAGTTTCAAAGGCTCCGTGTAAGCACTTATGGTATTGGCGGTCAGAGTCATAAGCACTGAAACTGCAACAGCAAGGGCAAGTGATGCAGGAAACTGGATCAGTACCCTTTCCATTACTTTCCGGTTCCAGGGAAGTTCCCTGTTAAGCCAGTCAATTAACAAAAGGTCGGGGACGATTATCAAAGTCGCTGCAGGCACCGTGAGGAGCACTCCTCGAAGGAGCCTGAGCAGGAAATGATTGAAGTTATCAAGAGGGTAGAATCCGCTGAGATTGTTATAAACAATCACGATCAGCTGTACCGTCACTGATATCCCGATGATGAACCTGATCAGCCTCCCTGCAGGGATGAGCCTGTTTAACCGCCGTATTAAGTTTATCGCCATGCTGGTATATTTACCCGATATTCCGGTAAGCTGATTCCCGAATAGCAAAAATAACTGAAAACCTGTATCCCTGTCATGATTACTGTCTTATCTGATCAGATTCAGCTGCATCCTCAGATACCCGGTACCGCTGGTGCTGTAATAGCGCATTTTCCAGGCGCCGCAGCCGGCCGGATAGTACCTGTCGATCTTAAACTCCCCGGGGGCTTCGACGGCAGCACTAAAGACCACCGCCCCCGATGGTGACATCAACTCTGCCGACAATGTGCCTTTCGATACTCTCATTATTCCTGTCAGATGTATGGCACTGACTGTGAAATCAACTGTAACCGTGTTTTTCCCTTCAGAGCCGGGCCCGACCGGCAGATCAAAACCATACCGGCCGGCTGCCATCGGCTCACAGGTGTTCAGGATTGTAATTGCAACTGCCGACATTATCAGAACTATTTCCCTGAAATTCATCATTTTTTATACTGAGAACTGATTCAGAATCTTCTGATGATGCCAAGCCTGACGGAGAAGTAATTCCTGTCGGGGATTGGTGAGGTGGTTGTATGGCCTTCCTTTTCAGGAAGGGAATTGAACCTGACCTCGGGGAGGAGAGACCATTTTTCTGCCAGCGGAAGATCAACACCGCATCCTGCCTGCCAGCCGGGTCCGTGTGTGGTGTCGAAAAGCAGTTCGCCTGACGGGTCTTCGATCTCTGTATGCTTGTATTGGAAGCCTCCTCTTATAAAGAACGAGCTGTTTGAGAATTCAATCCGGCGCTTGTATTGAAGTCCGACACTGTAACCCGTTTCTTCGAAATCGCACCGGTACCCGGCTGGTGCATAATCATTCCTGAAGGCGTTGTAACCCCAGCCGCAGTAAATGCCGAGGTGTTTCGCAAAACGGTAATGAAAGAGTGCCTCACCGCCTGCGCCTGCATTTGTCACGGATCCGCCGGGAGAACAAACCGACAGGGAGAGCCCCCCGTTTATCTCCAGGGAAGCCCTTGCTTTCCCACCCCCTGCAATGAGCCCCAGGGGAAAGCCAGCTAAAAGAACTACTGTAATAAACACTTTTGACTTCATTTTCAATTGCTTTTAAGGATTCGTATTTTTTTTTGTCGAAGCAAAAGTAAAAGCAGCTACCCGGGGTAGAAAAGAAAAGATGACAGGGGCGTGAAAAAGGCCGCTGAAGGTGTTTATTCAGGGTACGAAAGGCCTGAACCCAACCAGGCAAAGAAGTGGAAGATATTATTCATGCTGAACAGCACCTGCATGTTCATGTGTAATAGCCCGGGAGGGCTAAAATTATGATTGCATCCTGAAATATTACAGGTCCGGCGCGTGAAGCGCCTGTTCCCGGAACCTGGGGCTCCGGGATGATCCAGGCAATTAATCATTCAATATATTTCTCAGCCCCAAAAAGGAGCAGCAACAATAGGTAAACCCGCAGTGGTTTAAGGTCAGTTTTTTAGTTTTTTTCTTCGCCGTCCTTCCCCGTCAGCTGCCCTTAAGGCTGCCACAACTGCTTTCGGGGTTATTTCACCGGCTTCATTGTGAATTGTTTCTCCCTCGGCGCAGGAAGCTTCACCCACGCGTAAAAGGTCTTCATCCGAAGGGTTTTTTAGTCCCAGCTCTTCAAAAGTAACAGGCAGGCCAACTGCAAGGCAAAGGGAATAGACGTCATCAATAATATCGGCAGGGCGATCTGTAAGGAACAAGGTTGCAAGCACACCGAAGGCCACCTTTTCACCATGGAAAAGATGATGAGTCTCTTTTAAAACCGTGAGCCCGTTGTGTATGGCATGACTAGCAGCAAGGCCCCCGCTCTCGAAACCCAGGCCGCTCAACAGGATGGAGGCTTCCACGACATGTTCAAATGCCGGAGTCACCACGTGAGCCTCTGCCGATACCATGGCTGCCTCGCCATATTCAAACAAGGTGTCGTAGCAGAGACGTGCCAGGGCCATTGCAGTCATGGAACCCGGGTACCCGGTCATGTTGGGGGCAACTGTCCTCCGACACGAGTCGGCCTCAAACCACGTGGCAAGAGCATCCCCGATTCCACACCTGAGAAAACGTGCCGGTGCCTCCGCTATGATTTCAGTGTCAACAAGCACCAGCTCAGGATTTCTTGGAAGGAAAAGGTATCTTTTAAACTCACCCTTAGGGGTATATATAACGGAAAGAGCACTGCAGGGGGCATCGGTGGAGGCAAGCGTCGGTACAATAATGACAGGCTTCTCCACTGAATGAGCCACTGCCTTGGCCGTGTCAAGAGTCTTACCGCCGCCGATACCGGCAATAAACTCACAGCCTGCATCTGTCGCTGCCCTCGTCAGCCTCGATATCTCCTCGTCGGAACATTCCCCCTCGAACCTCTCGGTCTTAATCTTAACCTCTTCCCCGATCTTCTTACTATATCGGGGCAGGATATTGTCGTAAACAAACGGATCACATATAAGGTAACCTTTTTTGCCAAACCTGGCCATTTCGCCGCCCAGCTTAAGAGCTGCTCCAGCACCCTGAACATACCTTCCCGGGAAAATTGTTGTTGTTATCATGTTGAGTAATAATTAGTGTATTAATTTAACAATAAACTCGGTAAAAGGTTGGGATAAAACTCATTGTTTCCAGCATGTATTGTCAGGCAAAGATTGGCTTACAGGATACCTCGTAACGTACCAGCCTGCTGTTTCACTCCCTTTTAAACTCAAACTGCCCGCCGCCCTGTTTGAGGATCATTGTACCGTTTGCCGGATTGAATTCCATAACCACGCCAGCCTGGTCGAATTTGAACACGTCTTTGCCTGATGGTTCAAGAGGAAAGGAAGGTTGCCCGGTACCCTGCCCGATAAGAGTGTTGTTTTCCCTTGTTATGGTAATTTTGATCGGGATCCGGGCTGAAACATAGACGCCAAGGTAACTGTCAAGTTCTTCAGGGCTCACATGGTAAGCCGAAAATACCGGAATATCGTAGGGCCTGTTGTAAAGGACGCTCAGAACGGCAATTGAAATATTGTTGTTATTGAAGTTAGTGCCGTTTGAGGTCAGCGCGTAGGAAATATTTCCATCCCCGAAAAACGCGAACACCGAGCTGAACCCGTCTATACCTCCTGTATGCCCGTAACCGGTCCTGTCATAAAAGGGGATCTGGAATAATCCCATTCCAAACTGGCCTATAATGGTTTTCATCATATCAAGGCTCTGGCTGCCAAGAAGCCTGCCGCCAAACAGGGCATCGCTGAATCTTGTAAGGTCCGCGGCAGTGGAAACTATACCCCCGGCGCCCAATGGTATGGAAATATCAGTTTCCGGTTCAACTTTCCAGGTGTCCTGGAACCTGTACGATTTGCACTCGTTCCCGGAAGGATTGATCTTTGATCCCAGTGCGGTTTCTGCCAGCCCCAGAGGTTTGGTGATATATTCCTCGAGCAATACAGCATAGGGCTTTTTAAAGGCTTCCTCGAGTATGAAGGTAAGGAGCACGTAGTTTGAATTGCTGTACTCCGATTTGCTGCCGGGCTCGAAATCACTGCCCCCTTTGGCAATGATTTCGATCATTTCCCTGGCGGTTTTTGGCTGGGTGTTCCAGGTCAGGTAGGCCGGGTCATCGGTAAAACTGTGTATCCCGCTCCGGTGACGGAGCAATTGTTCGATCGTGATCAGACCGGCATTTTTTATTGCAGGGAAATAACGGCCGATTGTCTGATCCAGATCCAGCATCTTCTCTTCAACTGCTTTCAGAACCAATACCGCGGTAAAGGTCTTGGAGATTGAGCCGATCCTGTATTTAGAATGTTCATCTGCCTTTTTCTGGTTCTCGAAATCGGAAAATCCCAGGGTCCTTGAATAGATGATATTCCCGTCACGTGAAACGGCCACGCTGCCCATGAACCTGTTATTTGCTTCAAGGGCATCAAAATACTGATCCAGTTTTGCCCTGTCAAAGTCCTGTGCCAGCCCGTGAAGTCCCAGGATCATTATTCCCAATATGGTAAACAACGACTTTTTCATTTTTCCGGAAAATCTTTTAACGTAAAGTTACGCCGGATAAAACATTCTTGTACAACGATAACCTTTTATATTACAGGTATTTTATCATCGTGGTCGTCCCGCCGAACCGGCAGAATATATTGGGATTATTTCTTAAATCCCAGTTTTTTAGCCGGCTCCAGGTCAGAACCCGCGGATTATCTGCATAAGACTTGTCCGCCTTTTGAAGTTAGCCCGTATCTCTGCAGCTATTCGTTCCGATCGTCCGGGATTGACCCGTTTCATCAGGTCCAGACATTCAGCTATTCTTTCGTAATTGTTTTTTCCTGTCTGCTTCAGATTTTCTTCGATCCTTCCTTTCAGAAAAGCCTCCGTTTCTGCCGGGAAATGTTTGTGGTTCTTTTTGTAAAAATCGAAAGCCACTTCCTCATAAAAAAGGCCGGGTTCCCGTACCAGATCAAGGGCCTCTTTCATCCGGTTTTCTTTTTCATAAAAAGTCAACAAAACTTCGGGATTTTTCTGCTTAATAATCCTTTCACATTCGGACCCCACTGAGCCTTTCAGAGTTTTTATCTTCTGAAGAACCGCGATCTCCGGGCATTGTGCTGCAACCTCCAAAGAAACTGCATCCATGTCCATATTCAGCTTATGCGCTGCATCCAGATAAAATTCGCATATCCGGAAGTCTGCCAGAGGATAAAATCCCTCCGGGTCATCCTTGATAAGATCAATGACTTCCTGTAAGCGGTTCTGCTCCGATAACTGCCGGCAAAAGGATAAAAAATGATCAGTTTCCGAACGGCTGATTACACGGAGAATGGCTTCCTTCTCATCAGAGGCAAGCTCAGGCTCCAGGGTTTTGTATAATCGCGAGACTAGCGAGAGAGGTATTTCTTTTTCCCGGTTAACGAATGTTTTCAGATCATTAACTTCATCTTTTGAAAAGAAACGGTGGTATGATTCCTGTATAAGTGAAAAGGTATCGTATGACATCTCATTCAGAGCCTGATCCAGTTCCTTCAGGTATTTTGTCTTGGCCTCATAAGGAAGCTGTTTAACATAAGCAATCACGTATTCGCAAAAGTCATCCGATTCAAAATAATCATCCCCCGAATAATCGTCGATATACAGATATCCTTCATTGAACGCATTTTCAATCTCCCGGATAATAAAAAGGAGCAATTCGCCCAAATTTTCACTTAGCTGGTTTTCAAGACCTTTCAGATTGTCGAGTTGTGAAAGCAGGGCGCTTTCCATACCACCTGGATCATACAGAAGATCAGGATCTTCAAAAAACTTCTTTATTTTCTTTTCAGCTCTTTTGAAAATCGAACCGGCATCCTTTTCAGGCATTTCCCTGTTCCGTATTTCCGTTATAAAATTTTCAGGCGCAAACTTCATTACAAGAAGCACCAGGTCTTTTTTTGACAATTTTTCCAGATATCTTTTCAGGAAATCAAGAGATTTGGACGTTGTGGGGCAATTGAGACTGAATGTGTCAATATGATCAGTACCTTCATGTATTAAATTAAGAAGCACTGCAACCGTGTGCTTACATACTCCATCAAATGGGCAGGTACAGGCGCCGTAAACAGCTCCCGCTTCAAGGCTGAATTCGATCTGGTATTCTCTTGTGCCTTTTACAGTGGCTATAACCGTGTTATTGGCCTGATTGAGCATGAGTTCTTCCACCATGCCTTCCTCGTAATATTCCTGACCTCTCCGGTATACTTTATAATCGCAGCAATCCCTCACGTCTTCATCAGTAATCGCTGCAAGGCATTCTATAATTGATCCTGTTTCTGCATCAAAAAGATATTCTCCATATGTTTTTCTCATTCGCGGATAATTTGAAATTCCGATTCAGTCAAAATTAATACTTTTACTTCAGGAACAGATGAACGCAATAAGTAATAAAAGAATTCTGCCAGCAGGAGATGTCGCGTGAGGGATCTTTCGCATTTCACAATCTGGACCTGATCAAGGAAGCCTTGAGGAAAAAACCTAGCGGCTAAAACCAATTTTAGAACTATCCTATCATTCAAGATCAACGTGTTAGAAATAAATCCCGCACTAATTTTACGAAGCGTCACAAGTCAGGACACCTTTTAACGATGATTAGTATTCTTTTGCAGGGCTTTTATACTCATGTCAGTCGCGGTGAACCGGCAGAATATATTGGGATTATTTCTTAAATCCCAGTTTTGTAGCCGGCTCGAGGTCCGATTCGCGGATCAGGACCTTGATCCGGCGCCCCGAGGGGCAGAAACAGGCTTCGCAGAATGGCCCGTTGGAATAGGTTTCGATTTTTATGTCTAATACACTGATGTCATTTCTTTGCAGGTATTTTTTTACCCTGGTTTCCGTGTCGTGCGCAATGATATTGTCCCACGCGTTTGCACACTGGGTCTCGTTAATGAACACCCATACATTGTCTTCAACGATCGGCCTTACTGTGAGAGAATTTTTATCTACATGTTCTATATCAAGCCTGTACCTGGCAAGTCCTCCCCAGTACCCAACCGAGATCTGGACCAGGGTATCGTTTACCATCGACCAGGTGCCGGGATAATCTGCATATGTTATTGGCGGCGTAGCGCAAAAGCCTGAATTCTTTCTTTCGATCATGGACCCGTCACTGTTAAATTTATAACAGTGATTATCAATAAATTGATCACTCCTTTTAAATACTGATGAATTACCCTGGTATTCAGAGTAGTTCCAGATCCCTATCAGCAGGTTGCCGGGATCGATCCGGGTATCATCTTTCGAGCAGCCTGTAACCAGGGTCAGGAGGATAAATTGCAGAATGCAGATCTTTTTCATTGGATCATTTTAAAAAAATGGACAAATTTTATGCCATTCCACATGTTTTAAAAGAGTAATCCATTACGCCCGACAGGCTTATATGGCGATAACGGTTAGCTGAAAGGAGGGTGTATTATACCGGGAAAAAGGATTTGCTTTTTACTGTAATACCATCGCCCACGTAAGCTTTGGTAAAGAATTTAATGTATTGTTGAATTTCCTGGCCGGATCTATTATATTGCCATGAACAAATCCTTCGTGAAATGACCATAATACCTGCATTGTTTTAATTTACAGGATTGTATGTAGTGCATTATCCCATGCAGTGTAGAATTGACAATTTCACGGGCCTCAGGTTTGTCTTTTATATACACGACAACCTATCGAGGCTTTATTCAATTGTCTTACAGACAAAGCAGTCATTCAAAGAGCGCCGAAGTCGCGTTCATCCAGGGACTTAATTGCTCATATCTTTGGAAGAACCGCGGCTGCTAACATATTTTTAATTTTTTACTCTTAATTTGCATAATTACATCAAATCAATCGGAAAAAACCATTAAGGATAACAATTGAGTCCCGGACCGCCTTTGTCCACCGGAGCTTTCTTTGACCAACGAAATTTTAGCGAAGGTGGAAGGGCCCAATCACAACAAAATTGCCAGTCTCCACTTAACCCTGACAGTCAAGGGTCGTGATTATACTTTTTTATGTAAGGAACATCGATGCCGGGATTGCCAGGATACCTTCTTCCAATGATTTCACGGCATTGTCATTGCTTAGAATAAATGACTTGATGAGCGGTTTGTCAAGTATACCGGAAAGACCATCAATATGCCTGGCATCTGTCCTTTCAATTCTTCCCGACATTTTTATCTCGATAGCAATATAACCTTTTTCCGTTTCAATAAGAAGATCGACTTCCCTGCCATCAACAGTACGAAGGTGATAGAATGTGCAAGAAAAATTTAAATTCCGAGCCTGCTTGAAAATTTCCGCCACGATAGCGCTCTCATACTCATTTCCCGACATTCCGCCCCTTTTCCCGATTATTGCCCTCTGAATGCCAGGATCGAGGTAATGAAGCTTTGCACTTTTTGTAAGCCGTTTCACCTTGTTCTTTGTCCATGGCTGAAGCTGAAGTGTCTGATAGCTCATGTCAAGGTAGCTTACAAATCTCTGTGCAGTAGCCGCCGTAACTCCGGCTTCCCTTGCCAGATCGGAATAATTAATCAGTTGCCCGGTAAGGAGGGATGTCATCTTCTGTACCTTGACGAAAGGCTCAAGGTACCTGAAATTAGCAAGGTCGCGCACATCCCGTTCAAGATAGGTGCGGACATAGCCGGTAAGCCATTCATACCTCTCTTCATTGCCCAGTGCAGGATCGACGAGTGCCGGATATCCTCCGAACTCAAGATACCACCGGAACGCGGCATTTCTTTCAGCGTATGCTGCATCCATCATAAATGAAGGTGAAAGCGGCGGTAACTCGAAAGATTCAAGATATTTCTGGAAGAATGATCTGTTTACAGTATCTGACCAGTCTTGAGATAAAATTTCAGGGATTGTAAGAGGATAAAGCTCGAAGATCGCGCATCGGCCTGCCAGTGATTCACGCACCTTGCTCATCAGGAGAAGCTGGCTTGAACCGGTAAGAATATAGCGGGAATCATTGAATCTGTCATATACGGCTTTGATACTTTCCACAACAGAAGGGATTTTCTGTACTTCATCGAGGACGGCCGACGGATACAAATGGTTCCACTGGTCAGCTGTAAGGGATGCATACTGCCCTGAAAGCATTGGATCGTCAAGTGCAATGTATTTCATTTCAGGAAAGGCGAGTTTTGCAAGGGTGGTTTTACCAGTCTGTCTTGCTCCTGTAAGGACGACTATTCTCCCGGCGGCAGATTTACTCTTCCTTATAATAGCGTTTTTTATAGAACGTGATTTCATATACAAGCGTAATTTATATATTAATAGTGATAAATATACGCTTTTCTTAATATTAAGTCAAATAAAAAATCCACCCTTTTAGGTTATTTTACTCACCTGGATCGTGGAAGTTCTACAACCAGGAATGGTCGGCAGTTATTAAGTTCATTGTATAACTAATAGCAGAAAACAGGCATTAAATCCATAAAATTTTCGTTTAATCAATACGAGCAATTTTCATAGTATGATCAAGCGCCTCTACAGCTCCTGGCACATTGCCGACCAGGGTGAACGATCGGCTGATAAGCTTTTCACGAGCCTTGATGATGAGATATTTTACATAATCCATCATCTCAGGATCTCATCTGATTACCATAAGACTCAACTTGCGGGCGAGATTGATTTTCTTGTTTTTACCCGCCTTGGACTGATGGTCATTGAAGTGAAGGGAGGTGAGATTGGTTTCGGCCAAAGGTCAGATGAAACGACGGGGTATTACAGGATGACAGGTCCCCGTTCAAGGGAAGCCATGGACGATCCTTTCTCCCAGGTTGATGGAAATGCCGGTGCAGTCAGGAAGTATCTTTGGAAAAAAGGTCTGAAGAATATTTTCGTTGGGAAAATGGTTTGCTTCCCTGATTGTGCCTTTGGCCGGAAGGGAATGAGCATTGACTTTCTCTGGCACCGGAGATGCGGCAAAGGCCTGTCAGCAATGGTTCTTGAATCTCTGGAAGACCAAATCGAAAAGTTCAGGGAGGATCAGAAACTGTTGGGGAAAACCAGGATGATAAGCTGGAAGGAACTGGAAGAGGAGGAAATAATCAGATTATGCGATGAACTGACGCCCAGGTTCGATCCTGACCTGTACCGATCCCTCCTGAGACTCAACCTGGAAGAATCGGACAGGCGCAGAAAGGAAGGGCTTGCAATATTAAAAGGCCTTGACTCCAACAGGCGCATAATGATACAAGGCCCCCCCGGAAGTGGAAAGTCAACATATGCTGTCGATTTAATCAGGCGACTAACTTGTGATAATGCCAAAACCGGACTTTATATCTGCTGGAACGAGCTCCTGGCAGCGGAGATGAACCAAAAGCTGACGGATCCGGAACTTGGCATACCTCCTGACAGGATAAATGTGAGACTCTATTTTGACATGGCGTCCGAACTTGGAAAATTATCGGGCGAAAGATCGCTGATCCCCTCCAGGGAGGTCGTAAAAAAAGGAGAGCTGAGGCAGTGCGTGAAGGGAGCGGTTTCAAAAGCCGGACGAAGGCCCGACAAGGAGAAATACGATTTTGTGGTAGTCGACGAGGCCCAGGATATCTTCGACAAGGGCATCGACTTCATGCTGAAAGCCCTTTTGAAAGGCAACAATCCTATTGAGAACGGAAGCTGGTTCATCTTCTACGATGACAGCCAGGATTATCCCGACGGCAGCGATCTTACTCATTACATACGTACACGTGACATGTTCAGCTCATATGCTGCAACGTATAATCTCACATCGAGCCTCAGGGTCAATACAGGGCACGGGATTGATGAATTTGTTCAGGATGCAGCATCGGGAATCCTCAACATAAAAAAGGATTACGGCGAGGATGTTTCAATAAGCGGATGGAGAAGCCCTGAGGAGGCAGTTAAGTTGATAAAATCTGCCCTCGTGCGTGAGAAAGGACTTGGGGGAGTGAAAAATGAGAATTGCATTGTGCTTTTTACTGCCGACCTTCTCAGGGAAGGATCGGAATTGTTGTCCGCAATTCGGCAAGATGAAGGTTTTGACCTGTTGGCTCCGGGCAATTATACAATTATATCAGGCAAGGCACGTTACACAACCATGCTAAAGGCAAAGGGATTGGAGAGGGATGTTGTGATACTGGTCAGCTCACCGCTTTCTGACAGAAGAAATCAGTTTCAGGTATTTATAGGGGCGTCGAGGGCAAAGGCGAAGGTGTGGCTTTTGACTGAAGTGACTAAGTGACTTAGGGACGAGGAGACTGCAAGGCTGTAGTACTTCAAGACATCCATTGACAGGAGAAATCATTTCCTTGTATCTGCATCCGCATCCGGAGCCGGATATTTTCTGCTGGCTATGATTGACTTAGTGAAAAATTTTAATTAAATTTATCAAAATTATGCTCGCTGCATATAAAAGCATTAATGAATTAAAACAAGGTATCACTAATTGTGATACCAACAGATTATGAGTAAGTTGCCTGCCATCATGGAAGAGACCATTGCCAGTTTCATTTATTTTGTGAGGGGTGAAAAGGTAATGCTGGATGCTGATCTGGCAAAGCTTTATATGGTGGAAACCAGGGTATTAAAGCAGGCAGTAAGAAGAAATATAAGACGGTTCCCTGTGGATTTTATGTTTGAGCTTACAGATCAGGAGATTGATACTTTGGTATCACAAAATGTGATACCATCAAAAAAAGTATTAGGTGGATCAAAACCATTTGCTTTTACAGAACAGGGTATTGCCATGCTTTCAAGTATTCTGAACAGCAATACAGCAGTGCAGGTCAATATTGCAATTCTACGGACATTTGTAAAATTAAGGAAACTGCTGGAGGTTCATAAAGATCTGGCCATCAAAATAGGAAAGCTTGAGCAAAAGTATGATGAGCTGTTCAGAATCGTTTTCACGGCTTTACAGCAAATGATCAGGGAAAACAATGAGCCGAGACCCAAAATTGGGTTTAAACAATCCGGAGAATAGCAAGCTTTGGTACGAAGAATTATATCACCATGCCAGAGTTTTGACAAAGGTCGCACCTCTGCCGTAGGCCCTGAAAGGACTGAATATGATTCATATCCATCTTAAGTATCAACTCGGGCAATTATCCTATTCTGAAATATTCACGAATTTTTATCTGAAACGATAAGAGTCTGAGGGAAAGAGTGTTATGCTTGCCGTTTTTGCTTGATTAGGCTGGAGCCTGGACTTTTATAATACACTGGATTTTTGGGGTCATAATCTCGTTCTAAATCCATTAGGCTTTAAATTTTGAGTCTCATTCTTGTCCGGTTTTTAATATTCCCAGACAGATCTTATTTCATATTTCAACTAATTTCGTAATGCTTCGCTTAAAAATTTTATAGCTTCTGTCTTATCTGTAGTCATTGGTACTGCCGTAAGCAGGAGATTTATTTTTCGATTACCAGCGTATAATGAAGCTTTATGGAAGATCCTGTTTCTAGAAATCATTGATCTCCAGGTAGTTTCTTGACATGGGTAAACCAGACAACTTGTTATATTTCTTTTATCTGATAAAGTTGAATAGGCTAATATTTGAAGCAGATCTTCCCGGTGTTGTTCTCTTATTACTTCCTCAACTCTACTCCATGTATGAAAATTAATCTCTTCCCAATGCTGTTTGTACTTTGCATCGAGGATTATAATATCATTCTCCCTTTCAATAATTACATCAGGCAGTAAATATTTCTGAGAGCCTGTGAATGGGGGATCCCAAGAGATAGGAGTGATAGTTTCACGCTTTCTGCCTGCTTTTACCTGGCCGCCAATATTACGAACAATATCACCAGCTACAGTTTCTATCCAGGCTTCAAAGAAATGTTCCATTGGCATTATCCATGGCAGACCCTGTAAGTTTGAAAGCCCGGCTAAGCCTCGTTCCTCAATTGTCCATTCAATAGCCCGTAGACCCTCTCTAAAAGCCTCAGTACGGATTGGAATAGTATTCCAGCGTTGCATGCTAATTGAGGTAGGTTGTTTTGGCAACACTGAATTAACTCTAGAAATCAAATATTGGCAAAGTTCAACTAATTGCAATACAAAGATACCTGCTGTCCTCTGACTTTGAAGCGAAGCCATTATGAGTTTAAGAGTATGGTGAATACCCGACTTAAGGTCATCATTATCTTGTAAACTGGGATATTTACAGGGTATATTTAGTAATCTTAATGTTGGCAGGCGCCGGGTGGCATACTGATTCCAGTTTACTGAACCCTTTGGAGCACTAAGATCCGCCTCAATGAAACTGAAATTTCTGTTAAGCTGATCAAGCATTAACTGGATCCTGTACAAAGTGATACTTGAGAGAACCCATGGCGGGATCTTCCTTTCTGTCCCGGGCACTAAAGGTAGTCTCAAAGGAGTCGGGACAATTTTCCATCCCATTGACGAAAGCATTGGACCTAAGCCTGACCAATCAAATCTTGGTTTAATTATAAGTCCGTAATCTACCCTTCCGGAGGTAGGTGACAGCAAAGGTGCAGCGCCAATGCAATTTGTTGATGAGAATAAAAGCGATATTTTTTGTCCATCGTATCTGATTTCAACGCTTACCCCAAAGTCGTGAAGTATACCTCTGTTGTCGTGTATGAATTGAGTGGCAAGCCTGGCAATCTGAGATTCAGGATTACGAGTCCTGCCATCCTTCAATAAAAACTGTGCAGGTATCTCGCACAATCCCAAATCAGTCATTTCAATACATTGAGTAGCCGATTTCTCCACTGAGACTTGTGGAGCCCGGAAAAACGATCTTTTTCCTGATTGTTTAGCCATGTTTCAACAAACATCTTACAGACTTTCTATCCACTGCAGGTGACCTCTTATCGAATCAGCAAATGAGGCAACATATCCTTGTGCCAGATATTCTTCAAGTAGTGGCACAAGTTCAACCTTCAATGTATTTTTTGCTTTCTCAGGGTCAATTTCGAGAAAATATGAGTGCCCAGGGACCAGGTTAAATGCTTCATCGTTCGAGTATTCCACAAAAATAGAAATAGTCTTCAGGAAAGCTTCCTGCATCAGCTCACAGGAATTTTGCATAACAACTTCCATTTGCGGCCAGAGCTTGAGATATGCAAATCTTCTTCGTACAGCAACATCAACAATAGCGATACTCCTGTCGGCAGTATTCATGGTCCCCAGTATATGTAAGTTTTCCGGAAGTTGCAAAACGTTGAAAATGGGTTCACCATAATCATGTGCAAGCTTTACTTTTCTGGCGCTCTTAGGCTCAAACAGATATATTGCTTCGCCAAGCACCTTTGACAGATCTGCCCGATTGATTTCATCAATATTCAGCAGGTAACTCCTGCCGTCTGATTTTAATGTTTCGACGACAGCCTCAATTAATTCACCTTTTTTAGGTGTAAAATGAAAGCCTAATTCACTGGTGTCCTTTTCTGGTGACAGACCGCCAATAAAAGTCTCATAAGTTGTGTTAGGATGAAACTGAATTGTTGTCCCGTGGTTATGATAGTTTTCACTCAAAATTTGCATTGCCATTCTTGTTTTCCCGATTCCCGGAGGCCCCTCCAGAATGACATATTTTCGTGTATTTAAAAGGTCAACAACTTCTTGTGAGTCGATCTTTGGGAATAAGTTGGTAAAGTATTCAGCTCTTATGTTTTCGTTATCTTGTATAGAGCCTGCTCTTGGAGTAATCCCCCTTTCTTCAAACATAAGATCAAGGAATGCCTTTAGTAATTTAGCTGTGGTTTCCTGGTTCTCTGTCGGCCGGTAAATTCCATAAAGTACCTTGCCGTATCTGTCAAATACCGATGAATAATCACTAAAAATCTGTCTGATGTTAAACGGGACGTCCAGATCCGTTCTTGTAGGATCTTGTTTTGACCATGCTAACAATTCTCCTTTTTCATGCTGGGAGTTCACCATGTTGCAGATTGCCCGAACTTTCCTGATATGACCAGGACGTCCAAGGACACTCTCATCCGGACTCAGGCCCTGGGTTCCAATTACTAATGATACGAGGCATGGACCGTTGTCTACGGGAAAAATCACAAATGACATACCTCCATAAGCTCTTGAATCAGGGTTTGAAGGATGGATTAAAGCTGCAAATGGCACTCCGCTTTCGGGTGAAAATCCTGGTGCTCAAAGAGTAATTGTTTTTTTGCTTTCTCTGGATATCTGGAATTTGAGCTGGAATAAAGTTCGTCAAATGCTTCTTCACATCTTTGTTTCCAGTTAAATGCAAGCGATAAGCCATCACGAACATGCACATTTGGTGGCCCCTACGCGCAATATCCAACCCCTCGGCCACCAAAAGAGCATGTTTTGTCATCCCGCCGTTTCATATTAAATTTGGATCATGGATGTCCTTACTCCAGAGCAACGATCAAAAAATATGAAGGCTATCAGAAGCAAAAACACTAAGATGGAAGTGCTTCTGGCGAAAAGTCTATGGGCAAAAGGAATCAGATATAGAAAGAATGATCAAACAGTCTATGGTAAACCGGACTTAACAATTAAAAAACATAAAATTGCTATATTCGTAGACAGTGAATACTTTCACGGTAAAAACTGGAATACAAATAGATACAGAATCAAGACAAATAGAGAGTTTTGGTGGAAGAAGATAGAATCAAACATGAAACGAGACAAATCAGTTAATGCTTATCTTGTTGAAAAAAAATGGAAAGTCATAAGATTTTGGAGCCAGGATATTAATAAAAAACTGGACATTTGTATTAATAAAATCATTGAAGCAATTAACAACCAAAAGGATGCTTAAATACTCCGACATAAGGAGAAAACTAAACATAAATATCTCAGGACCAGAACAAACTCATTTGGCCTATCTTACTCATTTTCTTCAATCACAGAAAAATGGAGTATCACATTTGTTTATAACACAGGCCACTGAATATATTTACAAACTAAAACTGGAAGCAGATCCGGTAGACGAGCCATACTTCCAAGACAGACTACCGATTGAATGGGATATACCATTTCCGCCTGTCCAAAAACCAAAATTCACCTTCATTGATCTCTTTGCAGGAATTGGAGGATTTAGGATAGCCTTCCAAAGTCATGGAGGTAAATGTGTCTTTTCAAGTGAATGGAATTATTTTGCTCAAAAAACCTATGAGGCAAATTTCGGAGAGGTACCATTCGGTGACATTACAAAAATTAACGAAAAAGAGATCCCGGATCATGATGTTCTAGTAGCCGGATTTCCATGTCAGCCATTTTCGATTGCCGGTGTATCAAAAAAGAACGCACTGGGCAGGAATCACGGATTTAAAGATGAAACACAGGGAACATTATTCTTTGACATAGCCAGAATACTTAACGAAAAGAAACCCAAAGCTTTTCTACTTGAGAATGTTAAGAATCTAGTTTCACACGATTCAGGTAATACATTTCGTATTATTTCAAAAACTCTTGATAATCTTGGATATAACATACATTTTGATGTTCTTGATGGTAAGTATTTTGTACCTCAACACCGTGAGAGAATCGTAATCGTTGGATTCTTAAGAGAAATTTTCAAGGGAAAGGAAGAATTTCAATTTACCGAAATGCCTGCTCCAATTCACAAACTGTCCGATATACTAGAAAAGAATCCTGATAAAAAATATACACTTACAGATAAATTGTGGGAATACTTAAAGAACTATTCCGAAAAACACAAAACAAAAGGTAATGGATTCGGATTTGGTCTGACAGATATAAATGGAATTTCCAGAACCTTGAGCGCTCGTTATTACAAGGACGGTTCTGAAATCCTTATTCCGCAAAAAGGCAGGAATCCCAGAAGACTGACTCCAAGAGAGTGTGCCAGATTGCAAGGCTATCCTGATAAATTCATTATTCCTGTATCAGACAATCAAGCTTACAGACAATTTGGAAATTCTGTCGTAGTTCCTCTAATGAAAGCTGTTGCCGGAAAACTGGTTTCCGAACTTCAAAAACAAAATGGACAGTATTCTTCAAAACGCAGTACAGTCAGCACAAAAAGCTGAAATAGCATTTACAAAATTTATTACTGCTAACGATACCGCTACTACAGGAGGTCATCAGTCAGGCTTTCACATTCATAAAAATGCCTGGCCCTTATTCTTTTCAAAACCGGGAGAGAAAGGCAGTAACCGTGATTTAATGGTTACAATTAAATGGCAAAATGACTTTATTACGACAAGTCGTTTTATCTACTACGGTGTTGGTACAAGAAATGAATATAGACTAACAAGGTTCGGAAAAGGATTCCCTTTCTTAACAGAAGATAATGTCGGTGACTTATTGATCCTATGCAAACGCGAATCCGAAAATTATGAAGCATTTGTACTTCAGAAAGACGAAGAAATAGAAGATTTTCTTGCAGCGCTCAATATTACTGTAAACGACACAAATAAAATTATTCCAAAACAATTTGAGCTTTCTCGGGAAGATAAAATGTATCAGTGCTTTATTACCTATCTGAAATCACTGAAAATAGACTTTCCAGTAACGACAGAACTTTCACTTAATGCAAGACGATGCTTCAATAATGCTTTTGAAATAAAACTTAATCAGGTAATAAATGATCCGGACAATATTTTGATTAACTGGCTTGATGCAGAGTTTAAACTGTTTAAAACAATCGAAAATGACCGGTATGCTATTAGGATTAATACTCCCTTCTCCTCAGTAGAAGAATTAGTCGAAACAGCAAATACGATCCTGAACCGAAGAAAAAGCAGAGCAGGTAAATCTCTAGAACATCATCTAACAGAAGTCTTTAGTCTTTCACAAGTATCTTTTGAATCTCAAGTAAATACAGAAGGTAATAAGAAGCCCGACTTTTTATTCCCAAGTCAGGAAGCATATCTTAATCCAAGATTTAATCCTGAAAAACTTTGTGTTTTGGCGTCAAAGACAACATGTAAAGACAGATGGAGACAAATTCTTAACGAGGCAGACAGGATTAAAACAAAACACCTTTTTACTTTACAGCAGGGGATATCTTCCAACCAACTGGATGAAATGATTAAATCAAATGTTCAATTGGTAGTGCCTAGATTTTATATTTCAAGTTTTCCTACAAAATATCGGGACCAAATTCTGACTCTGGGCAGCTTCATCAAATATATTCAGACTACTCAGACATGATCCGGATGCAGGCACTTTTGCAAGTCACACAAGCGACACAAAACCAAAACTTGCAAAAGAGCCTGCTAGTACAACATGACTATTACCTGGACAAATAAAATACGCCTGCATATAACACGGACGGTATCTGCACCTTTGGTATAGATCAGTTGTATTAGTTTTTCCATAAATGAAAATCTTTGGTTTTCTAAGTTAATGAAATATTCATTTCACATAAATTTCATTCAATTCCTGATTTGTTTTGAAACTTCGGAAATTTTAAGACCTTAATTCAAGAGGTTATTTAATTTTTTATTTTCAAGTCATACCTGGGTAACCACATCAAAAAGGCAAATTCCCGAGTGTCAATTAAAGTTATTGCCTAAGCCTTCAGCCGAGTACGGGTTTATTAAAAAACCACATTTCCCGCCGTCTATCTTTTATCATTCAACCTATTATACGATAATGCTCCATAACCTATTTAATGAATGATCTGATAACCAACCAAAATCGGCATAGATAAATATAACAGGCTTATATACAGCATCATACCTTCGTCAACGAATTCCGGCGATTCGTCATTTTGCAAAAAAAGCTCCGTGAATAAGCTCCCCCTTAACTGAAAGATTGAATCCTGTCAGGGAATTGTTTTCAACTGTTTTAAACGATCCGGCACCCGTGTATGACTCGTCATGGTGCTTTTCGGCTTCCATGAAACTATCAATCATTTCCTGGACCCTGTAATATGCCTCATGCATATCAGGCGACTTCTGATTTTTCCCTGTCAGGGCCATCCGGAAAGCAGAATCCCTCAACAATGGGAAATAATATTGGTATGCCGCTTCAGTTCCGAATATGTCGGCGCATATAACCTTTGAATCCATGAACACTGCAATGCAGTTGCACCCCTTTTCAGCATCACACGATGGGAACTCCCTGCCTTTGGATTCCATGGCAAATCTGACAAGGTCGGAATAACTCTCGGTTTCGCTGACGAAGTTCATCGAGGCCATTTTCCTGCTGACTTGCGACCATACCTCCCTCTGCGTGTCATACTGCCCTCCCACTGGATTGATCCTTTTTGATGCCTGGGAAGCGGCTTTTTCCCTCCGAAGGTCGGGATCAGCAAGGCTGCCGGGATTGGTAAAATTTTTTGTCGTGTACTGCCACCTCATCCTTTCAACACACGAAACATCAAGGAGTGTTTTTGTCATCGGAGCCAGAAGCACCGATTTGTTAAGCACCCTGTTCTGCTTTGCCCCGGCAAGGACATCGGCATCAGTCAGAAGCAGATATGATTCCGTATTGTTGAGGGCGATGAGCGTCCCAACAACGCCTGCTCCCGTTGCCTCGGAAATCACGAGTCCGCCTGTAATCATTTCCGGTGCGGCAGGCTTGAAGTTAAATGTTGTTTCAGGTTTAACACTTGCCTGTATTATGGCCAGGTTGCCATAAGCTGTGAATTGTTTTGTTGTTGTTTTTATGACCTGGATTATTTGATTAATAGTTGAAAGATCATTATAGTTGTCTTGCGGTCTTGCGGTCTTGCGGTCTTGCGGTCTTGCGGGTCTTGCAGGTCCCTTCTTTTGAAACCGTCTGCTCAACCTTCACGACTTGCACCACTTGCACGACTTGTAAGACTTTCTTATCTTTAATGTACAAATGAAACCAGTGCCACTGCAGTCTTTCTGCATTAAAAAATCTTTTTTATATGCCTTCAAACCTTAATGCCCTGATACGTTACAAAACCATCAATTCCTGTCTTTACGGGGGAAGGAGAAGGTGGTCCCTGGAAGAACTTATCGACAGGTGTTCCGAAGCTCTGACCGAATACCGCGGGCGAAAAAGTTCTGTATCTGAAAGAACGATCAGGGACGATATCCGTGTCATGCGAAGCGATATTCTTGGATTCAACGCACCCATAAAGCAGAAGGACGGTTTGTACTTTTACGATGACCCTTATTACTCCATACTCTCAATCAGTTTGACCGACTCGGGACTGATTAAGAAGATCCTTGAAACACTTATCAGGATACGTCCTGAGGTCAATCATCCCGAGCTCGAGATCCTTATCGAAAAACTGACGGGACTGTCAGGCATTAAACCATCAACTGAAATCATGGAACATACTCTGGATTACCGTATTCAGGAGTTTCCAGCCGGCATTCGCTACAAAATTGACAGTTCAGCCAAAACAGGCCTTCCTTCAGATCCTGTCAAAGAGGCCGCGAAAAAGATGGTAAAAGAACCTGGTCTGACTATTCCCGGGGACTTAGCATTATGCTGGGGTGATGTTCTGGGGCTGATCCACCGCCCATTTACTAGATAGATGAAATTTTAAAAGACCACAACCGTAATTAATTGAAGAAAGGAGAAAAAATCTTCTTTTGGGGATTATATTCCTAAAATATACCTATATTTGAGGATTATATTCCCCAAAATATGATTACAAGACTGCTTGAAGAAAAAATACTATCGAAACTGAATTCAGGAAAAGCAATCATTCTACTGGGTCCAAGGCAGACCGGAAAAACAACCCTCCTTGAGAAAATAGCAGGTCAGACAGGGAAATATCTGCTTATTGACTGCGATGATTCCATGGTCAGGTCTCAGATGGAAAATGCAAATACTGAAGATATCAGGCGTATTATCGGCAATCATAAAACAGTATTTTTTGATGAAGCCCAAAGAATCAAAAATATCGGACTTGTTCTAAAGATTATCACTGATAAATTTAAGGATGTTCAGCTTCTGGTGAGCGGATCTTCGTCCCTTGACCTTCTGAGTGAAATCAATGAACCACTCACAGGAAGGAAATGGGAATATTATTTGTATCCCATCAGCTGGGCAGAGTTCAGTATTTATGCAGGGCAGCTTAAAAGCATTCAGCAGCTGGAGACAAGGATTCTTTTCGGAATGTATCCGGAGGTGATTAATAAACAAGGTAATGAAAGAGAAACGCTCAGGCAGTTGTCGGGGAGCTTCCTTTACAAAGACCTCTTGTCATATCAGGGAATAAGGAAACCTGATCTTCTCGAAAAACTACTCAGAGCGGTGGCGCTTCAGACAGGAAGCGAAGTGTCATATAGCGAACTTGCGTCACTGCTGCAAGTTGACAGAAAGACCATCATCACTTATCTTGACCTTCTCGAAAAGGCCTTTGTCATTTTCAGGCTTCAGGCATTCAGCGGAAACCTGAGGAATGAGATAACCTCGACCCGGAAAATATATTTCTATGACACGGGTATAAGAAATGCTCTTCTGGCAAATTTCAATCCTTTGAATATCAGACAGGATACAGGAGCCCTATGGGAGAACTTCCTTATATCTGAAAGGATGAAGCACCTTCATTATAACGGAATCTGGGCCAATTGTTTCTTCTGGCGCACTAAAGACCGCCAGGAAATTGACTACCTTGAAGAAAGAGAAGGAAAACTTTACGCCTTTGAATTTAAGTGGAATCCCGTAAAGAAGCACAGGTTCCCGGTTACATTTCTGAATGCATATCCCGGGAGCTCTGCAGAATTGATCTCTCAGGATAATTTTTCAGATTTCATTTCCTGAAAGCATCGTTCCTTTCCACAATCCCCTCCCCTTTTCCCTGGCCCTGCGGGCAAGTTTGACGAATTGTTCAGCATATCTTACATTGGGCGGCACCGTCAATACCATGGCATATCCCTCCCTCAGCAGCCTGGCATTGAGAAAAGTGCCGTCCCTGAGGAAAAAATAGGCCAGCACCCGGTGGTAATGATCGAAGGTATCCACGTCAAACTCAAGCCTGACACTTTTGCCAAGAATCAGCTTTGAAAGATATTCCCTCGATTCCTCAGCATAAAACCCTGCCTCCTTATACCTCGTCCTCCGGGTCTCCGGAGCATCGATACCGATGAGTCTCACTGCCATCCCCTTCTCAGAACCATCGTCGACCCTGAATGTGTCGCCATCAATGACCCTGATCACCTGGTAGTATCTGACTTCAGGTTCCTTTGCGTTTAACCTGCCCGGAGCATGGCACGAAAGGGAAATAAGCAGGCAGGCTGACATCAGTCCTGCAGTCAGTGATCCGTGCATCCTTATAATAGTCATTCAGTTAAAACCGCTGCATACGCTCAATACAGCGGAAAGTTAAACAATTCCGGGAATCCGGGAACAGCCCGGGGAATGCAAAGGAAACAAAAGGCGGGCAGAGAAAGGACCAGGGGCAGAAATTCTACTCAAAAAGGTTGTAAACATCCATGATCTCATCCATGATCTTTTTAATATTGATCTTCAGATCAATCAACCTGCCGGTTCTAAGATCAAACACCCAGCCGTGAATGGATATCCTTTTTTCGAGCAGTGCCTTCTGAACATCCCGGGTTTTCACAATGTTGATGCACTGCTCCAGGACATTCAGCTCAACAAGCCTGTCGTAGCGCCGTTCAACGGAGGCAATGCCGTTAAGCTCTTTTCTGTGCAGGCGGTATACATCCCGGATATGCCTGAGCCAGGGATTTAAAAGCCCCTCGTCCCGGGCAGTCATCGCAGCCTTTACACCGCCGCAGTTATAATGACCGCACACGATAATATGCTTAATCCTTACATGGTTCACCGCATAGCTGATCACCGACAGAGCATTCAGGTCATTGCTGGGAACAACATTGCCTATGTTCCGGTGCATGAAGACATCTCCCGGCTTGGTCCCCAGCAGTGATTCAACTGAAACCCTGCTGTCGGAACATCCGAAGAAAAGGTATTCCGGCGTCTGCTGCCCCGCCAGCTTCACAAAATACTCCGGGTCAGACTCCAGCCTTTCTGCAATCCATTTCCTGTTATGACTGAAGATATCACTGATTTTCATCATAATATAATTTTGATTTTAATGGTATGATGCCCGCCTGACCCGTCGGGCAGGGAACCGCACATGATTGACTTTGTCGAGCTCGCAAGCTCGATTGAAAATTATATTCTTATCGTGTTTGTGATTGTGGTCAATCATGTAGGTTTCATCTTAAAATAGTTTTAATCTGGTTGCAATGATGCCTGCCGCTAATCTGCCGGTTCAGGCTTCCGATAAATCCATGAATCCGTAATAACGCTAAGATAAAATTATTAAAGCAACCCGGCTGCTCCCCGTGTTGAGAAAACAGCTATATTTATCGTGAAATGAAATTCGCTGACAATGCACTGAGGCATGCAGGTATATGATCTGCCGGAATTATCAACAATAAACAGTTAAAAGGAGATATATGAAATTCAGAGTTGAATCACAGGGATTTAAAATGAGTCCTTCCTTAAGGAAGTTCGCCAGGGAAAAGCTGGGATCACTTAGTTCGTATTATGCCGAAATACAGGAGATAGAAGTAACTCTTGTAATGGAGGTCAAAGGTGCAAGGGAGGTTGTTAACTGTATCCTGAACATCAGGATGCCCGGCAGGGATGCTTATGTTAAATCCACCGCTTCCATATTTGAGGATGCAATCCTGAAAGCTGCGGAATCGGCCAGGAGAAAGCTGAGAAAACGCAAGACACAACTGGAGAATGCAAAAAGAAAAGCCACGCCCAACAGAAGGGTTTCAGCAAAAAAAGCTTCAGCAAAGTAACTGAACTCCTCCTGTACCGGCTTTTCCGATAAGCCACCGGCTGTTTTCACGAAAACGGGGGATTGGAAACAGCGGTTCTGCCTGGCATCTCCGGGTCATTCCTCCGGATTTCCCGGGAAATGATTTCAGAATCCGGCAGCCGGTCCGATGATCCCGGAAATTCAGCGCTTATCAGCTGCCTGTTCCTGTTAAAAGCCCTGGCGGACCGGATTTTATGCCTCCCTGCCAGCAAAATGCAGACAGCAAAAGAAGTTATTGAAACATTCATGGAAACACCGAAGAGATAATTATCATAAATTCCTGCTATAATTGCTGTTATTGTATAATTTAGCGCATATTTTTTCAGAAGATAACATTAACTCCAAAACATCCGGTTTATGAAGACAAGAACTCTATGGGTCGGTCTAATAGTGATCACTCTTATCAGTTTCTCCGTATTGTTGTTTTTCGGTAAAGAAATCTACAGGCTCAAACCTCCAATACCTGAGAAGGTTGTCTCTGAAGGAGGGGAGGTACTTTTTACAATGCAGCAGATCAGGGACGGGCAGAATGTGTGGCAGTCAATCGGCGGCCAGCAGATAGGCTCGGTCTGGGGTCATGGTGCATATGTGGCTCCCGACTGGTCGGCAGACTGGCTGCACCGCGAGGCCGGTTTCATCCTCGATGAATGGTCTTCCGCGGAGTTCGGTGTTCCTTTTGACAGGCTTGAAAAGGAAAAACAGGTAATGCTTGAGGTTCGGCTTCAGAAAGCTTTGCGGGCCAACACATACAATGAAAGCACCGGGATACTGACCATATCCGGGGAAAGGGCCAGGGCAGTAAAAAGCATTTCATCATATTATGCAGGTCTTTTCATGAATAACCCTTCCCTTGAAAAGGAAAGGACAGCATATTCCATTCCTGCCAATACAATCAAGGACAATGACAGGATGGCTGCCATGAATGCCTTTTTCTTTTGGGCCGCATGGGCCTGTGTAACGGAACGGCCCGGGTCAACCCATACCTACACCAGCAACTGGCCGCCTGATCCGGCCATAGGAAACATCCCATCGGCAGGCATTGTCCTGTGGACAGGATTCAGCGTGATAATGCTGCTGGTAGGGATAGGCCTCCTTGCTTATTATAATGCAAGGAACAGGTCCGACGTCCTCGACAGCTCACTGCTTCCCCAGAATGATCCGCTGGGCGGACTGCATCCCACTCCTTCAATGAAAGCGGTACTGAAATACTACTGGGTGGTGGTTGGGCTTATCCTGCTGCAGATCCTCACAGGCGTGATAACCGCACATTACGGAGTGGAGGGTAATCAATTCTACGGATTGAGCCTTGCCAGCATCATGCCCTATTCAATCTCAAGAACCTGGCATATCCAGCTTGCACTGTTTTGGATAGCAACCGCATGGCTGGCTGCAGGATTGTACATTGCCCCGGCTGTTTCAGGCCATGAACCCAGATTCCAGAAAGCAGGCGTCAATTTCCTGTTTTTTGCATTGCTGGTCATTGTCGTTGGCTCAATGGCAGGAGAGTGGATGGGCGTTATGCAGAAACTCGGACTGGTAAAGAACTTCTGGTTTGGCCACCAGGGTTACGAGTATGTTGATCTTGGCAGATTCTGGCAGGCATTTTTGTTTATCGGTTTCATCATATGGCTTTTCCTGATGTTCAGGGCATTGTGGCCTGCCATCACCAAACGTTCAGAGAGCCGCGAGCTGCTGATCCTCTTCAGCATTGCAACAGTGGCCATTGCCGCGTTCTACGGGGCGGGCCTCATGTGGGGCCGGCAGACCCACCTCTCCATTGCCGAATACTGGCGCTGGTGGGTGGTCCACCTGTGGGTTGAGGGCTTCTTTGAAGTGTTTGCCACGGTTATTGCCGCCTTCCTTTTTGTCAGGATGGGGCTGCTCAACATCAGGTATGCAACCGCCGGTGTACTTTTCGCCACAATCGTTTACCTGGCCGGCGGAGTCCTCGGGACTTTCCACCACCTCTATTTTGCCGGTACCCCGACCGCTGTTATCGCACTCGGCGCAACCTTCAGCGCGCTCGAGGTAGTGCCGCTGGTCTTCATGGGGTTCGAAGCCTATCATAACCTGCAGCTGAGCAAGGCTACAGCCTGGGTCAAAGCATATAAGTGGCCCATTTACTTCATCATCTCGGTCAGCTTCTGGAACCTGGTCGGAGCCGGACTTTTCGGATTCCTCATCAATCCGCCCATTGCCCTTTACTACATGCAGGGACTCAACACCACCCCGCTTCACGGTCACGCCGCACTGTTCGGAGTATTCGGCATGCTGGCAATAGGCCTGATGCTGTTTGTGCTCAAAGGCCTGACCATCAAGTACGAATGGAAAACCAAAATGCTTAGCATTGCATTCTGGACCATGAACGGCGGACTCATGCTTATGCTGCTGCTGAGCCTGCTCCCTGTAGGAGTATTGCAGACAGTGGCCAGCATAAAGGTTGGGATGTGGTATGCACGATCAATAGAATTCATGCAGGAAGATCATATGCAGGTATTCCGCTGGCTCAGGCTCGTGGGTGATACTGTTTTCGCGGTGGGTGCCGTGGCACTGGCGCTGTTCGTTATCGGACTGAAAACAGGATGGTCAATAGATACAACGCGGAAGCTATACAACGATTAACCGCACTGCTATTAAGTATTGATCGGATTCCCGTTTTTCTGACAGGCTTGCACGGCTGTGCAGATTTGCCTCTCAGGAAACAGGATCCCTGCTGATAAAGTTTTTAAATACGGAAAAAAGCGGGCCGGCTCACCAGCCGCCGCCACCGCCGCCACCGCCACCGCCGCCCGAACTCCCTCCGCCTCCGCTGCCCGAAGACGAACCCGGGGCCATGGAGGCTGAGGAAATGGCAGATGAAAAACTATGTCCTACACTTGAAGTGAAACCAAGCGGCGAAAATTTCGCGGCACTTGCCGGCCCCACATACCACGAAGGACTATAATCAGTGGCATCCTTCAACGACCGCTTCAATGCATTTTCAAACCTTTTTCCCCACGCATTCTCCACCCCGAGGGCAATGGCAAAGGGAAGGTACTTTTCAAACCGCCCCGGAGTCAGCTCCGGCTCATCTGCCAGGTTCAGACGATCCTTCTCGGCTACCGAAAGATACATCCGGAAGCCTTCGGCTTCATCCATCAATGCCCTGCCCCGAACTGTAGGAGCCTTTATCAGCCAGAAGAAAAGGAGCAACAGTGCCAGGAAAAGAACAATGAGAATAATCGGGACCAGCGGGGAGGGTGATATGATAAACGCCAGTATCGTCCAGATCACCGAAAAAATAAATCCGGATAACAGCAGCCGTGTATTGAATTTGAAATACTCAGGTGTCAGTTTCCCTTTCAGAACATCATTTACCTTGTTTCGTGCCTCTTCAAAAAGCTCGTGATTCTTATTGTCAAGCTCAATTTCCGGTTCACGTGAAAAAAGTACATCGGCCAGGGCTTTTTCCTCGGGATTAAGCTTGGTCGCTGCCTCCGGTACAAGGCTGATGCTGTATTTTTTTTTCGTATGGTAAATGGTGATATAGCCGTTTACAGCCATATTAACCAGCGCTGAGGTTATTACCCTTTCTTTCATTCCCATTCCTGCAAGATATCCCGTTGCCGCGGGACTGAAACCTTCAGGAGGGTCATAAAGAGGTATTATTGTTCCTTTAGCAGGATCCTTCCCGGCAATCCTCCACTTCCAGTAATACAGCAATATTGTAATGACAAGTCCGGCAAGGGCGAAAACAACGTGCCGGTTATCCTTCAGAAAAAACGTCATCTTTTGCATGACGGAAGGCGGGGTGACGAATCCTTTCGGCCAGGCCACTGCAAACGTGAGCTGTTCCCGGGGCTGCAGGGGGCGTGTGGTGGTAAGGGTCACCACATTGCCGTCAACGGTCATTTCACAATCGCAACCCGTGGACCCGGCAAAGCCTGAATAGGCAGCCTTCTGAACAACATCAGCCCCTGCCGGAAGCTGAACCGTAACCGTGGCAGCCTCAATGGGGAACACCCAGTCGCCGCCGATGGCATTGTAATACAGCTCATCATAATTCCTGAAAAAGCCTATCTGCCTGGTCGTCCTGAATGACAGGGAATACTCATAAACCCCGGGAGTGAGTTCCACATCCCTGTCGCCTATATACACGACAATGCCATTGGATCTGTTTTCGGTAAACCAGGGCTCGGGAACGCCGTTCTTCAGCACTTCAGTAACCTCAAATCCCACCCGGAAACGGTTCCCCAGCCTGTCGGTATATTTTGTAGGAAAACTCCTGTAAATCCCCCTTTTAATCTCATTGCCTTCCGCCACGACCTTTATCTGTTCCCGGACAAGCAGGGTGCCGTCCGTTTCAATGACGCAATAAATGTCATATGACAGGATCCTCTCCTGTGAAAATGTTAACACTCCGGCGGAAATGAAAATGAAAAATATGAATACCCTTTTCATGGTGAACAGATTACAGATTAACCCCCGGAACGTTTCTTTCCGATTCATTCTGGATATCAAAAAAATCACGGCTTCTGCGCCCGGTTATTCTGGCAACAAGAGATGATGGAAATTGTTCAATGATTATATTATAATTCCTGACTGTCCCGTTGTAATAACGGCGGGCTTTCTGAAGATCATTCTCGATCCTGGAGATATCGCGCTGCAACTCCAGGAAATTCTGACTGGCTTTAAGCTCAGGGTAATTCTCGACCACGACGAAAAGTTTTCCCAGGGCTTTTGAAAGTTCAACCTCTGCCTTTTCCGACTCCCTGACACCGGTGGCTGACATACCGCGTGTACGGAGCGAGGTTATCGCATCAAAAAGCTGCCGCTCATGCCTGGCATAACCCTGAACCGTATTTACAAGAAGGGGTATAAGGTCGTGGCGTTTCCTGAGCTGCACATCTATGCCGCTCCATGCTTCCCTGGCAAGATTATCAAGCTTTACAAGCCTGTTGTAGAAATACAGGAATACTCCTCCGAATAACACTGCCAATGCCGTGATCAGTATAGTCATTGTGTTGTTTTTTAAGGTCATTACTCTGCCCTGTGTCTTAGCCGGATACAGCCGATCCGAAAGAACAGCAGCTATTTTATGTTCAGCCCGCTTACCTTCAGTTTCAGTTTCGTATCATTAAGATCATCCAGGTAACAATATCCCTTTATGACTCTTCTTTCTCCGGGCAACAGTGAGAAATAGTTGTCATCAAGATAAACCGGTGCAACAAAATGCCCCGTTCCGGCTTCAAGCAGCATTAGTTCAACCGAATGTGCGAGGTTACCTGAATGATTTTCAACTTCAATGATGATTTGCATTTTATCATCTTCAGGTGTAAATATTAATTTTGATTCCAGTTTAACATCCGGCAAACCATTGATCTGGCGAAGGTTCTGATGCTTCCTTGTAGGGGTGTGCACAAAATAGGTTCTTCCCCAGTCAAACTCATGTTTTGTCTGCGTGAGGAGATACTGGTTGATTGCCAGATTCTCCCCGTCAACGCCGACGATCCGAAGATCGAGGAAATATGTCGGATCCAGCCCCTTAATCTGATCAGGCAGCCGGAAAATGGCTTTTTTATCATCTCCTGCAAGCCCGAAGGATATCTCCCTGCTCAGCAGTTCCTTCATATTGAGGTTAAACACTTTAATGCGAAGCATCAGATTATCATGCCTGACCGGGGAGGAGTTCGTCACGACGATTTCGTTTTTCCCGTAATCATATATCGCCTGCAGTGGCTGAAGGGCTTTCCTGGTTCCGTAGAAGGCACCGTTTGGAAGAAGATCGAAGCCATAGAGCTGCCAGATAAGCTTGGGCCATGAGGAATTGAGCATCCACTGGATGATACCCGTTGCATCATAACGGTTCACTTGGAAAGCTTCAAACATGGGTCTCACCGACTCATAATTCAGCATCTGGGCCTTGGTGCAATATTCCTCCAGTGAGGATGGTTTCCCGAAACGCTCGTTCATTGCCGTATTGTAACGGTCAAGCGTATTGAAGGCATGCCTTCCGCAATGATATTCCCATGTATCGTTGATGGGCCAGAGCAATTCAGCCGGAATCATTTCACGCATCGATTCAACAGGCGGCACCTGTGCTCCCGGTCCGGTTTCGGTATTAAAGCCGTATGCGCCGCCGAAAATGGTGTCGATATACCAGTAAACCGGAGGCACATATTCATACGGGCCTTCCATCTTCATACCCGACCATCCGGAAATCGTGCTTTTCCTCATGGAAGCTGAGGTAACCATTGGCCGGGAAGGATCATCTTCAGCAAGTATGGCAATGTATTTCTTTTCAAGCTCGGGCAGGGGAAGCATATCGCTGCCCGTCATCCACATGAAAATACTGGGATGGTTGCGGAGCCACTTTATCATATCTCTCCACGACCTGGAAATCAGTTCTATTTCCTCCGGTGTCTGGATACATCCGTATAACTCATCGCATTCTTCCTTGCCGCAATATTCCGGCCATTCCCACTGACAGCTCCATCCGGTCATAATAAGGATCCCTTCTCTGTCGCAGATGTCATACATATCGTGGTTGTTACCCCAGAAACCCTCCGGTCTGATGGCATTCATGTTCATGTGTTTGACATATGCAATCTGGCGCTCAAGCTTCAGCGAGTCCGGCATGAGGAAAAGCTGGTCGACCCATCCACCCCCTTTTACCAGTATTTTTCTGCCGTTAAGACGGTATCCCTTATGTTCCCTTCCATACTTCGGATATGTGTACCATGAAATATCACGTATCCCGAAATGTATTGCCGCCTTGTCGCTGATCGCGCCGGAGTTGGTGAACCTGACCTCCAGGTCATACAGTTCAGGGCTGCCAAGGTCGTGGGTCCACCACACCCTCGGGTCTTCAAGCTTCAGTGCAGGATAATCCTCAGGTTTGAAGGTGACCAGTTTCTTTTCACCCGGCTCAAGTTTAACCTTTTGCTTCAGACGGATCCCGTCACCTATGGAAACTTCAGCATAACCCGTGGTTTTTCTGCTTCCGTTGTTAGTTGCTTCGCAGGTAACGGTAAGTTCGGCATGTTTCAGGGTGGCTGTATCGAGCCTTGTGAGGACGAAAGGATATTTCAGTGAGACCACGCCTGTTGACCGCAGCCTCACTTCCCGCCATAACCCCATTCCCCGGTCGGGAGCCTCGGGATTCCAGTCAACGAATCCCACCGTCAGATCACCTGCTGCCGGAGGAAAAACCTCAACTGCCAGATAATTCTCCCCGTCCTTTCTTATCAGGCCGGTTACATTGAACGAAAACTGCCGGAAAGGCCCTGCCAGTGTATCGGACGATGCTATCCGGCTGCCATTGAGCCAGATATTGGCCCTGTAGATTATTCCGTCAAACTCAAGCAGCCAGTTTGAGGCTCCGTCATTGTTTATCCTGAAGCTTTTCCGGTACCACCATGAACTTTTAAAGTCATTGGGATCGGCTTTTTCAAGATTTTTCCCGAAAAAAACATCCCCATAAATCCCGTTTTTGACCAGGCTTCCGAATACTGTGGACGGCACTTCGGCCCTGTACCAGCCGGGTTCTTCAACTCCGGCCGCGGAGAGTTCCTCCCCGCCCTTTTCTGTCTTCAGTGATGACTTGATCTGCCATTCCTTGCCAAGTAAAATTACAGAGGCCGTTTCTTTTTTCCCGGAACACGAAAGCAGCACTGAGGCAAGGAGAATCAGCAATGCAAACCGGCAAACCGGATAATGGAGATTAGGTTTCATCGGATCATTATTGTTTTTTATGTTACAGTAATCCTATAAATTTATTAAAAAATGGGGTGCTCTGGTCAATTTCCCCGAATTCTTTTGTGCCAGGACATGTAAAAGGACAGGAATCATCAGGACCATATACCCTGATATGGGAAAATGTCATATTACCTTTCACGGCCGGTTGTTTCCGTTGACATAAAAAGAAGTGTGTAAAAATCCGCGGTGTTTTTCAATGACCGATTCCAGGTTTTTTCCTGTTTCTTATCAGGACAAGGATTATCAGCAGATTTATCAGGGAGAGGGCAACAAAAACCAGGAAGCCTCTTGCGTATCCTTCTGTACCGTATTTCCCGGCTATTTCTCCCATCAGGGGAGGCAGGGCAAATCCGCCGAATGCCCCCAGCCCTCCAATCCAGCCGGAAGCTCCGCCAACAGCCTTCGGCACATAAGTCGGAACCAGCTTGAAAATGGCGCCGTTTGAAATACCCATCCCGAGAGCCAGCAGGATGACAATCAGGATACTGAACACAACCCCTGAGGAGAATGACAAAAGGGCAGCCGAGACCAGGATCATGATCATTGAGATTAATATGGTCCGTTCCCCGCCGAATCTGTCGGCAGCCTTTCCTCCATAGACACGGATAAGGGATGCAAGAATGGAGAAGGTTGCCGTTAAAAGGCCTGCCTTTACGGGTTCAAAACCCTGGAATTCGTTCCAGTATGTGGGAAACCACGCAGTCAGTGCAATAAAGCCTCCGAAGGTTGTAAAATAAAGTATCACCAGGGCCCAGGTTCCCGGTATCGCGGCAGAAGTAAGGAGGCTCTCCTTCACGCCGCCCGAAGGGAAGATCTCCTGGCCGTGTTCATGGGCCTTCGCCCGGGCTTCATCATCTGACAGACCGGCCCTCCTGTATTGGAAATAATATGAATTCTGACCTATGAGCCCGTAAAGTACCGTTCCAAGGAGAAGGAAAAGGAACCATGCAAAATAGGCTGATATGAAGCCGAAACGTGTAAGGAACAGCGGCAGGATTATCGAAAAAATTCCCGGAGCCAGGTTCCCCATCCCGGCGTAGATTCCCAGGGCACTTCCCTGTCTGTTCCGAGGGAACCAGTATGAGGTCTGGGCAATGCCCACCGAAAAGGTGGCAATACCGCAGCCGCTCAGAAAACCGAAAAACAGCACCAGCCAGTACATCCCCTGCATATCCCCGGGATATGATGTATGCAAAAGCAGGGTGACCCCCCCGAGACCGACGAGGCTCAATATCATCAGTACCATAAAGGGTATCTTGCCCCCGGTGATATCTACCCAGGCTCCGAAGGGTATCCGGAGCAATGACCCTGACAACGACGGGATGGCAATCAGCAAGCCTACCATGGCCGGAGTCAGATCCATGGCTTCCCTGAATTTCACGGCCGTTGGCCCGTAAAGGGCCACCGCTGCAAATCCAAAAAAAAATCCGATGGTGGTACCCAGTAATCCCTTTGAAGGGTTCCCTTTGAGATGCATAATGTCAGATTGAAATTTTAATATTGCAATTTATCCAAAACATGAAAAAGGAATAAGAAAAAATGAAAATTATCATTCTGAGATTTGCTTCAGTGAAAAGATAATCCGCTGCAAATGCTTCAAATGCTTTTCAGGCCGGAGATATTTATCATACAATAATGACTATTTTTACAAAATCCCAATAAAAATCCGATTATGAAACCCACATGATATAAAATCACAAACAAGCATGAAAATAAAATTCATGCAGGTTCCATGTGAACCACTTAATCTTCAGTAGTATATAAAATTATTTTCACATGAAAATTATATCATGGAATGTGAATGGCATCCGGGCCGCGGCAAAGAAATCGTTTTTTAAAGATCTTGAAATGATGGATCCCGACATAATCTGTCTCCAGGAAACCAAGGCACAGGATCACCAGGTTGCCGAGACACTTGAATCTGTCGGTCATTTTCATATCTTTTCGAACTCCGCCCAAAGGCCGGGATATTCAGGGACCGCCGTCATCTCGAAAATCAAGCCCCTTGGTATTTCAAAAGATATCGATGTCAGCGAACATGATACTGAAGGCCGTGTTATTTGCCTTGAATTTGAACAGTTCTTCCTCGTGAATGTGTATGTTCCCAATTCGGGTGCCGAACTTGCAAGACTGACCTACAGACAGGAATGGGATAAGGCTTTTTTCAGCTATCTGAAGAATCTTGAAAAGGTCAAACCGCTGGTAATCTGCGGCGACCTCAACGTTGCCCACAGGGAAATAGACCTGGCGCGCCCAAGGGAAAACTACAACAAGACTGCCGGCTACATGCAGGAAGAAATTGACGGAATGGACAGGCTGATAGAAGGCGGATTTGCCGATACCTTCCGCCATTTCTATCCCGATCAGGCGGAAAGATACTCATGGTGGAGCTTCAGGGCCGGGGCAAGACGAAAGAATATCGGATGGAGAATCGATTATTTCCTTGTCAGCAGGGCATTCCTTCCAAAGGTGAAGGATGCATTTATCCTGGAGGAAATCGGCGGATCAGATCATTGTCCCGTTGGAGTGATACTCGATATTTAATATATTATAATAAGGTATCCCCGTAAATCAGAATCATCCCCCTATCTCCCTTGCCTTTTCCTGGGCACTCAGGGCCAGCCAGGCGGCAAGGAAGCAATGTTCCTGCGACATTGACGTTTCAGTACGGTTGATAACATCATTCACCAGTTGTTCCCCGTATGGTGTTCGGACTTCTGAACAGTCATAATAAACTGTCTCTTTCCGGTTCACCAGGAAAAGATGGTTGCCTCCTTTCCTGCCTGCGATATCAATATATTTCCGCAATTCTATATAACCTTCGGTACCCAGTATGAATGTCCTTCCATCACCCCATGTTGCGAGTCCGTCGGGGGTGAACCAGTCAATGCGGATATAACCCGTTGCATGCGGGCTTCTTACTATCATATCGCCAAAATCCCGGTAAGCCGGATAGCCGGCAGTATTGAAATTGCCCACCTGGGAAACGACTACCTCAGCTTCCGGGGAACCTGTATAAAAGAGAAACTGATCGCACTGGTGCGATCCAATGTCACATAATATTCCCCCGGCCCTGGATGGATCAAAGAACCAGGCAGGGCGCGAAGCGGGATTCATCCGGTGCGGTCCCAGCCCGATGGTCTGGACTACTTTTCCAATGGCCCCTGCCATGACCAGCTCCCCTGCCTTGACCGCGGCGGGGCTTCCCAGCCGCTCACCGTACATTATGGAGTAAATTCGGTTTTCTGCCTTCTGAACTTTCCTTACCTCGTCATATTGACTCATTGTGATAATTCCGGGTTTGTCAACCATGAAATCCTTTCCTGCCTTCATAACCCTTATTCCCAGGGGTGCCCTTTCGACCGGGATGGAAGCACTGACCACCATCTGAATCGTTTTATCCCCCAGGATCTCTTCCTCGCTCCTGGCAATTCTCACACCGGGATATCGCTTTTTGAAACCGGAAAGCAATTCCGGTTCCAGCGCATAAACAGATACCAGTTTCCCACCGCCGCCAATTACTGCATCCGTCATTTCATAAATATGGCCGTGATTGAGCCCTATTACCGAAAACCTTATTGTTCCTGACGGTACAGTCCGTTTAACAGGTTTAACCTTTATCTCAGCCGGACTGGAAGCATGATTTATTCCCTGACCAATAATTCCTTGCGGGAACATTGACAAAGCTGCCAGCCCTGTTGCCGGACCAATGGAGTTCTTCAGGAATCTGCGTCGGTTGGTTTGCATGATTGCAAGTGTTTAATCAGTAGATGAAAATATCAAACTTAAGAAAAATGATTAAAAATGATCTCCGGAAAAATCATACAATGCTTCAAACCATTAATATCTTCCAGTCCGATCATCAGTATACCAACAGGGGAAAATGACTTCCGGAAACGGTATCCATCCTTGCTGCAGCACTTCCGTCAGGCAGGAAAACGGCCTCGTAAAATCAGCCGGAACGGGATCAGCTTCCAGGCTGGTTACCTGATAACAACGACCCGTTTTTCTCCCTTATAACTTCTAATACTGCCTGATTGCTTCAGATAGTTTATGGTCGCCTCAGCAGTAGTGAGAAAAAGCGACTGGCCCGGATCAGCATGATCATACCTGTAAACAGATGTCATGTAACTGTTCATGGCAACGGTATAGGTCTTATTCATGTCGAACGGAGTACCGTTTTCAGTAAGTAGAACAACCTCTTTCAGGTTACCCTTGCCATCCATCGTGAGTTCAGTCCTGATCCCCGATGGCCAGAGCGGTGAATTGTCATCAAGGGGAAATGCCGCAAACATAAGGGAACGAATCTCATTCCCCGTAAGCCTCGTTACAACAAGTTCATTTCCGAACGGATCAAGCTGATAAACATTCATAACTGTTATCGGACCTTTTACCAGGTGATTGATACGAACACCCCCGGGGTTAACAAACGAAATATCTGCCTTTGCAGCATCACGCTGGGCATCGGCCATAAGGTATCCCAGTTCCTGGTGTGAGGAAAGATCATCTTCAGCCGTCGCAATCACTTCATTGAGAACCGGGTTATCATTGAACTTATCGACCATTGCACGAACGGAGGTTTTTTCAGATCCCGATCCCGAAACACTGATCAGCTTCATGCTGCGGTCCAGGGTACCGTCACTTTTCAGGGATAACCTGATAAGGGTACCGTATCTGAGTTTACTCCCCGCCTGGGTAATCAGGATCCCGTTATGGATCTGCTCTTTGTCAATCCGTGTATGCGAATGCCCCCCGATAATGAGACTGATTCCCTTTGGCATTGCTTCGGCCAGTTTCACATCGTTCTCAAAGCCTATATGGGTCAATGGAATAAAGATGTCACACTGATCCTTCAGCCACATAAATTCACGGGCGGTTTCGAAGGGAGAACTGAATGTGAATCCTTTAACATTATCAGGATGTGAGTCGGGAATACCGTTCTGATTGATCTGCAGCAGCCCGAGAAATGCCAGTCTCAGTCCGTTGGGCAGGGTGATGATTTTATAGGGGCTTATCAGGATGTCCAGGGCGGGATCTGATGCCAGGTTGGCACAGATAAAGCTGAATCGCGCCTTGTGAGTCAGGTTGCTGAATCCGTCCTGGTGTGAATCGAACTCATGATTCCCCACTGCACTCAGATCAAAGCCCGTGGCATTCATCAGTTCAATCATCGGCAGTCCCTTTTCGGGAAACTGGTCGTTCACAGGATTCCCTGTCTGATTGTCACCTGCGCCAACCAGAAGCATATCAGGATAAATACCCCGCAGGCTATCAACGATAAATGCCAGTCTGGGAAAATTATCAATTGCAGCGTGCATGTCGTTAACTGCAAAGATAACGGCCTGCCTTCCGGACTCCCTGCCTGCAGGGGCTTTTCTGCCGGTGCTGCAGGAGTAAGCAAGTCCGGCGATAAGTAGCAGTGAAACGAGTCCCGGGAATGAAACATCCTTCCCGCGCCCTTTCCTGATAAAAAGCACGCTGCCGTCAGTCAGTTCCCCGTCCCCGGCAACCTGGTTCCCGTATCCGTCCTCCACAACAGGATTACGTACACGGCTCTTTTTCCCCGATTGCGAATAATACTTGAGCACGGCATCCTTCACCCGTGCCCCTTCGTGAAGCTCAAGCTGTAAATTGTTCACAGTGATTTTCATATGTTACGGATTTGAAAATGATACATAGATTTTAATTACCAGGCACATGAAATCGATCAATGCTGCCGGATCCCGGCCTGTTTTCCGGGTTATCCGGCTTGTCCTTCATTTTCACGGATCTGTACTCTTCTGATCTTGCCGCTGATCGTTTTAGGCAGTTCAGCGACGAATTCAACTATCCTCGGATACTTATAGGGAGCTGTTACTCTCTTAACATGATCCTGAAGTATTTTGGCCAGTTCTTCACCCGGTTCATAATTCCCGGCAAGGACCACCGTTGCCTTAACTATCTGTCCCCTGTCGGGATCAGGCACCGCGGTTACCGCACATTCAAGCACGGCAGGATGCTCAATAAGCGCACTTTCGACTTCGAAAGGACCGATCCTGTAGCCCGAACTCTTGATGACATCATCCGCCCTGCCGACAAACCAGTAATATCCGTCCTCGTCGCGCCAGGCCATATCGCCGGTTCTGTAAACTCCGTCCGACCAGACGGTCCTGGTCAGTTCTGCGTCCCGGTAATAACCCCTGAACATTCCTGAGGGCTTTTTCTTCCCTGTATAAATGACAATCTCTCCTTCATACCCCACTTCGCAGGAATTCCCCGACTCATCAACAATATCAATATCATAACCGGGGGTTGGCTTTCCCATTGAACCGGGTTTGGGATCCATCCAGGGATAGGTGGCTATGGCAACCGTACATTCAGTCTGTCCGTACCCTTCCATCAGCGGGATCCCGGTCTTTTCAAGAAAGATCCTGAATACTTCGGGATTTAACGGCTCACCGGCAACAACACAGTATTTCAGACTGCCCAGATCAATACCGTCAAAATCTTCCTTTATAAGAAACCTGTAAATGGTCGGAGGGGCACAGAAGGTAGTTACCTTGTATTTCTCAATAACTTTAAGGATATCCCGGGGAACAAACTTATCATAATCATAAGTCATAACCGCACTCCCTGCCAGCCACTGACCATATATCTTACCCCAGGCTGATTTCGCCCAACCGGTGTCTGCAATGGTGAAATGGAGGCCGTTCTCCTGTACATTCTGCCAGTATTTTGCCGTAACAATGTGACCCAGAGGATAAGTGAAATCATGTGTTACCATTTTGGGCATACCGGTTGTTCCCGATGTAAAATAGAGAAGCATGATATCATTGTTGCCAGGCGCTTCATCCGCAGCAGGCTTTGGAAACTCCTCCGGACTCTCTTCCATTCCCCGCGTAAAATTGAGCCAGCCCCTGCTGTCCCTGTCAATCACCGCTTTCAGCTTCAGGGTCGGGGACAGGGTTTCAGATTCCTCAATATGCTGCATAACAAGTGGATCAGGTACGCAAACGATCATTTTTATCCCTGCGGCATTGTTCCTGTAAATTATGTCTTTTGCGGACAAAAGGTGAGTGGCGGGAATCGTGATTGCCCCTATCCTGTTCAGGGCCAGTGTGCAGAACCAGAAAGCATAATGCCTTTTAAGGATCAGCATCACCGGATCACCCTTGCATATACCCGCAGACCTGAAGAATCCGGCAGCCTTATCACTGTAGTATTTCATCTGCGCGAAAGTGAAAACGGCCTCGTTGCCCTTGTCGTCACACCATACCATGGCCGTCTTTTCTGGTTCGACCCGGGCTATTTCATCAACAACATCCCAGGCAAAATTGAAATTCTCCGGTGTATCAATCTCAAAGCCGGAACAAAATTCCCCATACGACCCAAACTCAGTTTGCTTTAAGTATTTATTTATAATCATCATCCAGATCCGAATTAATCCTATAAAACCATTGCCAGGAATCTTACCTGCTCATTATTAAGGGCCTTCATTGCATGATTGTAACCGGAATCAAAATAAACAGCATCTCCGGCGTTCAATACAATTTCATGCCCTCCTATTACCGTCAGCATTGATCCCTCCAGGACATAATTAAACTCCTGGCCGGGATGTGAACTGAACTCAGGCAATGATCCTTCCGGCTTCGGATCAATCGTAACCATAAATACCTCAGCCTTTTTGTTGATAAAATGTCCGGCAAGACTCTCATACCGGTACTGCTGCCTGCGCTCAAGCTTCAGCCCCTTTCCTTTCCTGACAATGCTGAATATCTGCAGCCTCGGGGCATCCCCCCCGAGCAGGACCGACATATCAACATTGAACATCTCGGATATTCTGAATATTATGCCCACAGGAATATCCGCTTCCCCGCTTTCATATTTCAAATAAAGATCTGTTGAAAGACCCAGCTTTAATGCAAGAGTTTCTGGCGAAACCTCCGAGATCTCACGGATCTCCTTTATCCTTGTGGCAACCTGCCTTATCTGATCTGTCATGATTCCGGGTTTTTGGGATCTCAATATTACATAAATTATTTAATTGTGACCTGAACGGCGTGCTGGTAAATATCACAGGGGAAGATCGGCCATCCGGCCCGGGCAGTCGTTGTCAATACCCGATGACAATCATTGCCTGCCGGTATATCATTGACCGGGAACAGTCCCGGTATCTGAATAATCAATGCCGCCTTCCTTACCAATTTATTCTGGCAATATTTGATTCTTTTAACCCCATCGGATGAAATCCCGCCCGGGGAGCTGAATGGAACCGTTTTTCAGATTTTTTCAACTTTCCGTTTTTCAGGCCGATAATTCCTTTTGTGAATTACCTGTTAATAGAAATTCAGAGTTTTTTAATTCCATGTCTTATTTTTTTCGCACTTTCATTTTATTTTCAAAAATTCCGTTTGTAATCAAGGTAGTTGTAATATACGATCTGAATCCCTCCTGGGATCACACAGAAATCAGGGAAGTCCGGAACTCCGCCAGGATTCTTTTTGAGTCACTTCAGCTTGAAGGGATTAAAGCCTATATCGAGGAGCTGAATAACCCGCACCTGGAAAGGATCCTTGAAAAATACAATCCCGATAACACCATAATTTTTAATCTGTGTGAAAGCCTGCCCGGATTGCAATACAGTGAAAAAAAGATTGTTGAAATAATTGAGAACCACGGATTCACCTACACCGGGAATACGCCGGAAGTGATTGGGCTGAGCTACGACAAGCAAAAGGTAAAGGATGTTCTATCTTCCATGGGCATCATGGTGCCCCGCGGTGCAATACTTGACCCGGAAGAGGCTGAAGGATGGACACTTTTTCCGGCAATTGTAAAACCCTCCCGCGAGCACTGCAGCCTTACTATCACAGAAAAATCAGTGGTCTATGACACTTCCTCCCTCAGGGAACAAATCCTGCTCGTAAACAATGAATTGAAACAACAGGCCATGGTTGAGGATTTCATCGATGGCCGCGAATTCCATGTGTCGGTTTGGAACAATGAGGAACCGGAAATGCTGCCCCCTGCAGAAATGGATTTTTCAGCTTTCCGTGAAGCCAAAGAAAGGCTGTGTACCTACGATTCGAAATTTATACCGGGCTCGGAACATTATGAGAAAATCCAGACACTTGTTCCCGCTCCCCTCGACGGAAAACAATTCAGGAAACTTGAAAAAACAGCACTTGCAGCTTGGAAAGGATTCGGATGCCGCGATTATGCCAGGTTCGACTTCCGCCTGCGCAATGATGAATTTTACCTCCTCGACATCAATCCGAATAATGATATCAGCGTTGATACGAGTTTTTCAATGGCAGCTGAAATACAGAATTACTCCTACAGCCAGATGGTAAAACGGATTATGCTGATGGCTGCTGAACGACATCCTGAACTTGCAGAGGAATTCCAGCTTAATAATCTGCCGGCCCGCGGCCATTCAAGAAAAAGTATCGTTGCATAAAAGCTGCCCGTATTTCAGTCTTCCCGTTTTTTTGCTTTTACCTGCCTCCGGCTGATTGCTTCCGCTGGTATCCCAGCCCCTGAAAATACCGTAACACTGGCGGCAGATTTCCCCCTACTGTCTGCCGCTGACCGGAAACATTGATCGCCCCGGTGAAACGATACTGCCTTTGCGGCCTGTCATGATCACTTTTATAAGAAATTTCTGCAGCATTTCACGGGCCTGCTGCGTATATGTTATGTGATTAAATCATAAATCATTACCAATAAAAGATAACAATATGAAAACCAATGTGATACAAATTCTGGCAATATTTGCGGCACTTATTTTTGCCGGCTCATGCTCAAAAAGTGACAGTCCTGAACCAGATCTGACACCAGCGAATATTAAGCTGACTCCTGTAGCACTGCAGGCTATTCAGAGCAGCAATGAATTTGGCATCGGTCTTTTCACCAGGGTTGCAGAAGAAGAAAATATGAACCTGATGCTTTCGCCCCTCAGTGCAAGCACAGTCCTTACAATGCTGCTCAACGGCTGCGGTGAAAATACATACACCCAGCTTAAGGAAATGCTGAATTATCCTTCCGGAATGACTATCGGTGATATCAATGAAGCCTACAAGAGTCTTGTCGGTCAACTCCTGAAAGCCGATCCGGATGTAAAACTTTCACTGGCGAATGCTATCTTCTACAGGAACGGTTTCACTGTAAAACTCCCGTTTCTTGCTGTAATGGGCAATGACTACAGTGCCACGGTTGGCGGACTCGATTTTGATTCCCCGTCAGCCCTGGCAACAATCAATAAATGGGCAAATGACAATACCAACGGAAAAATACCCAAAGTGCTCGACGAAATCGATCCCGATGCAGTGATGTTCCTCATGAACGCCCTGTATTTTAATGGCGACTGGAGCTATCAGTTCGATAAATCACTTACACAGGACCGTCCTTTCTATCCCGACGGCAGCAGTACAATAAATGTAAGTACCATGAATAGCGAAGTGGGTGCTAAGATTGTTGCAGGCACCGGCTTCAGGGCCATTGAAATGCCCTATGGCCGTACAAATTTCACAATGGTGGTGATTGTGCCGGATAAAACCCTCGCCGGATTTTATACTTCATTTACCCCACTGGCGTGGTCGCAACTTACTGGTTCACTGGACGCCAAGCCTGAATTCGACAAAATAAAGGTTTATATGCCAAAATTCAAATTCTCATACGAAAAATATCTTAACAGCCAGTTGCAAAGCATGGGAATGGTCGATGCATTCATCCCTTACCAGGCGAACCTTTCAGGTATTTCCGACGCGTCCATCTTTGTCAGCTTCGTGAAACAGAACACTTTCGTTGAGGTTGATGAGGAAGGAACCGAGGCTGCTGCTGTTACAACAATCGGAGTAAATATAACGAGTATGCCTTCTGAACCGCTCCAGTTTGTAATTGACAAGTCATTCATTTTCGCGATACGGGAACGGACAACCAACACCCTGCTCTTTATCGGACAGGTTGTAAATCCGGAGAACTAGGACACATGATTTTCAAGTACGCCATAAAGCCTGCAAAAGTGTTGGATCCGGGTAATAAAGACATAAGGAAGGTACTGCAAGGGTCTTCCCCCCGGACAGGCAGGCTGCAGATTTCTTAACAGACAGATAACAGATAACAGGAAGAGCCCGGATGGAGAGGAAGCGAAAGGCCGAAGGTCAGGCACCCAACACGCACTGAAGCGATCCCTGATTACTGAACACCGAATACTGAATACCGATTACTGAATACATAAAAAATCATAAACACCCGCAACCAACATGAAGACATTTATCAGAACATCAGTCACCCTTCTCATCCTTGCCGCATCCCTTCCTGCCTGCATGGACAAGACAGTGGAACGTATCACCTACGAGGCAAATGTACCGATATACATGCCGTTCAATAAATTCCGGGCCAGCTTCAGCAAAAGTGAGCCGGTTGAAATAACAGCCCCGGGAAAATTCTATTTCAAGGATAATTATCTTTTTGTTAACGAGGTCGGTAAAGGAATCCATGTAATCGACAATTCAAACCCGGCCAACCCAATAAAGATCGCCTTCTACGAAATAATGGGCAACGTTGACATGGCCATACGGGGAAACATCCTTTTTGCCGACAGCTACATCGACCTGGTTGCAATAGATATCTCCGACATTGAAAACCCGGTAGAGACCGGAAGAATTAAAAACATCTTTCCCGAGGTTGTTCCGGAAGGCGATATCTGGTATCCTTATGCCATGGTTGACAAGTCGAAAGGTGTTATTGTAGGCTGGGAAGTAAAAACAGTCACTGAGGAACACGAGCCCGGCAGTAAATGGGATGGCTGGATATACCGTAAGGAAATGGTGATGATGGGAGCTGCCGACAGCAGGGCAAACTGGTCGGCCGGTGCAGGAACTGCAGGTTCAATGGCAAGATTCATGCTGAATGGCAGGTATCTGCATCTTATTGCCCATCCGTGGATGCTGAAGACCGTCGATGTTGAAGATTCACGCAAGATGAATATTGCCGACAGCGTAAATGTTTCCCGCAATATGGAAACCCTTTTCCTCCTTGGGCAGAATATGTTTGTCGGAACAACCACGGGCATGCTGATATATGATGTATCAGATCCTGTTAAACCCGTCCTGGTGTCACAGTACGACCATATCACCGCATGCGATCCGGTAGTGGCGGACGGCGACTATGCATATGTGACCCTCCGTACAGGCACCAGATGTGCCAACGGGCAGAACCTGCTCGAAGTGATTGACATATCATCAATCACTAGCCCCTACCTGGTTAAATCCTATCCCATGTACAATCCGCACGGACTGGGGATCGACGGCAATCTCCTCTTCATTTGCGACGGGGCAGCCGGCCTGAAGATCTTCGATAAGTCCGATCCCCTCGATATTATTAATAAAAAAATTGCCCATTATCCCGATTTCCTGACATTTGACGTGATACCAATGAAAGGTATACTCATGCTTGTGGGAGAGGACGGTATATACCAGTATAATTATTCTGATCCCACAAACATTGTACAGATAAGTCACATCCCTATAACAGGTGATAAAAAATAAAATATGTACGGAACAAGAATCACCGCAGCAATTGTGCTGTTTTTTCTGACCTTCACGCTAAATGCACAAAACCGGTCAAAACAGACAATTGTCCTTAATAACGGCTCGCGCTTGACGGGTACCGTTCTGGCTGATTCTTCCGGTTACCTTAAACTCAGAATTACAGCCCCGCAGGTTCTGACACTTGAAAAATCCGGTATCGCACTGATCAAACCTGACCTGCGCACTGAAAAACCTGTTACCGACAGGCATGGTTATTCGATAAGACTATCTGCATCAGTACTGGCAGGGCGCAACCTTGACGGGAACATCCGCGATTTAAGTATTCACCTGTCAAACGGATATCAGTTCAGGAACGGAATATGTGCAGGTTTCGGCAGCGGTATTGAAAAATTTGATGAAGTTTCCGTTCTGCCTGTATACGCCGATCTCAGATACCATCTTCTCAAATCACGCCTTTCGCCATTTTTTTGGGTTAAGGGCGGCATTTCATTCACCTATGACGATCTTGGCGACAGGCAAAATTATTACTATGGCTATTATTCCGAATCAAAGGGAGGATTCATGTTCAACACTGGAGCAGGTATCGAACTAGCCTCGTGGCGGAGGAATGCCGTGAACATGGGTGTGGGTTACCGGTATCAGAAGATCACTTTCAGGCAAGTGAACAGGTGGAATGAGGAAGTTATAAATGAGCTAGTTTCCAGTTTTAACCGCATTGAGCTTCAATTCGGTCTTGTATTCAGGTAAAGAAGAATTATGCGCAGTTAAGTCATAAAACCATCCAAATTAAGTTATTTTGATACAGCTTAATCCGGATGGCAGGAATGAGAAAAAGTGATAAGGATGAACATACACTGTCTGACCTGGAACTTATCAGGCGCTGTTCGGAAGGAGATCCGCGTGCACAGGAACTTCTTTACAAACGCTATTTTTCTTATGCCATGTCAGTCTGCATCAGGTATACAAGGAACAGGTATGAGGCCATGGAGATCGTTAACGACAGTTTCATGAAAGTGCTGGACAACATAAGGGAGCATGACGGTTCGGGATCCTTCAGGTCATGGTACGGCAGGATCCTGGTCAATTCGGCCATCGATAATTACAGGAGGAACGCAAGACATAATTCCCATCTGCAGATTAGCGAGATAGAATCAACCGAAGACTGCGAACCGGAGATCAGCGCGGAACTGTCAGCAAATGAGATCCTTTCCCTGTTCGATCTGCTTCCCGATCATTACCGGGTAACTTTCAACCTCTATGAGATCGAAGGTTATTCCCATGAAGAAATAGGGCAAATGCTTGATATCAGCTCTTCAACCTCAAGGTCAAATCTTTCCAGGGCAAAGAAAATGCTCAGGGAACTGTATAAAAGAAACTTCAATCCCGGAAACAGCAGCAATGAACAGGTTTGACGACATATTCAGGGATAATGTTGAAAAGGCTTTCAGCAGCTACAATGCCGACCATCTTGCAGAAGAGGGATGGAATTCGTTCGTTGCCGGGAAAGCGAAGCGGCGCAGGCGGACAATATGGTTCCCGCTGTGGGCGCGTGCAGCTTCAGTGATGCTGGTAATTGGTCTTGGCGTTTTTATTGCATATAAGGCATCCATACGGCATTCTGCCCCGGAGATTCTCTCCGGACCGGGATCATCGTCAAATCTTCCCGCGGAGTCACCCGCAGAAGATAAAACCCCGGAACCGTCTTCTGCATCAGCTGCCAGACCGTCGATTTCAGGCACAACGCCCGTACAGGATAAAACCGAAAAAAGCCCCGCCTGGCAACAGAATTCTTATGAAGAAAAGTACTCACCGTCAGAGTTTATCCTCACAGGCGCTGAACCCCTCCCGCTTCCGGAAATCTCGCTCGACAGGTTTATTAATCGTTATGGATCCCCACCTCCTCATGTTCTGGCTGAGAACGAATTGCCTGAAGATAAAATACCTGAAGACCCTGTTTCAGCCGCCGTGATGCCTGAAGGCTTTGTCATGGATAAAAACTCATCCGGAGGAGAAAAGCGTCACGGGACGGGAATCCTCATGGCAGGAGTATCAGGATTGCTGGCACAGAGTGCCGGAACAGCGTCTCCGTCATCAGGCCTGTCGGTTGGCTTTTACCTCGATCAGAAGCTCTCAGGGAAAATCTCGGTCCGTCCCGGACTCGCCATAGCCATGCAGTCGTTCGGAACAGGGGACGTCAGCAGCCAGGACAGATTCAATTATACCATGTCGCTGAACGACGGAACAAAGGGCATACCTCATTCATCCAGCGGACATCTGAGCATGCTGGCAATGGAAGTGCCGCTGAATATTGTTTTCAGGATCTCGGGAAAGGAGCGCTCGGGGTTCTACCTGTCGACCGGAGCATCCACCATGATCTATCTCAGCCAGCAGTTCAGGGCCGGTTACGTTAACAAATACACAAAATCGGAGATCAACACCATGACAGGTGAATCCTTTTCCGAAACCCGTTATTCGACCGTTGAGGTCGAAAATAATTACAGCGCATTCAGCCATACAGACTTTTTCGGACTTGCCAACCTGTCGGCAGGATACTCCTTCGCCTACGGCAAAACAGGCACTATGCTCGTGGAGCCTTTCCTGCAACTGCCCGTAAGCGATCTTACCAGCCTTAACCTCAGAGTCAGGTACGGAGGTATTTCAATGAAACTGAAGTTCGGCAGACAGGAACGGGATAATTAAAGAAATAATTGCTTTCGGATTTACCAGGGTCATCCCTTCCGCCACTGAACCCCGTGGCCTGAAAAACACCACCGCTATTTATGAAATGTAAAACTAACGGGAATATTTCTGCCCCTACTTAATGGGCTTCATTTATACATTATTTTCCGAATAATTAATACCTTTCGTGAAATGAAACTGCCTGGCCTAACCAAAATATTTAACAGAATGAAAAAGCTGTTCCGTGCACTGGTCATTATCTTTGCATTGCTTGTACTGATTGTCATAATTAAAACTGCGACATTCAGTTCGATGCAGCTCAAACCTGAAGCAATAGAGCTTCCTGCTTTCCCTGACGCAAGCGTTGAACATCTGTCGGAAGCAATTACATATCCCACAATCTCGGAAGCAATTGATTCCCCTGTTGACACAGCCGCTTTTAAGGGATTCCACAAATTTCTCATGGAAGCCTATCCGCTGATACACCGGGATCTTAAAAAAGAAGTCTTTTCGTCATTCAGCCTGCTCTATACCTGGGAAGGCAGTGATTCACGCCTGAAACCGGTCGTTCTTACAGCCCACCTTGATGTTGTACCAACGGGCGAATTGAGTTCATGGTCGGAGCCTCCGTTTTCCGGAAAAAATGACGGCACATTCATATGGGGAAGAGGAACCCTCGATGACAAGTCCTCAATGATATCAATAATGGAGGCTGTTGAAAAGCTTTTGTCCGAAAACTACAAACCCGAAAGAACCATTTACCTGGCATTTGGTCATGACGAAGAGATCGGCGGACTGAAAGGCGCAGGAGTGATGGCTGGTGAACTGGTAAAAAGAAACCTTGATGCTGAATTTGTTCTCGATGAGGGTTATGCAGTAACAATCGGAATGGTTCCAATGATAAAAAAACCGGTTGCACTTATCGGCACCTCGGAAAAAGGATATTTGTCGGTCAGCCTCTCTGTTGAGATGGAAGGTGGCCATTCAGCCTTTCCGGCAAGGGAATCGGCAATTACCCTGATCACAGGAGCTTTGAACAGGATCGTCAGCAACCAGATGAAATCCGGGATATCAGAACCAGTAAATGACTTTATCAGGTATATCGGCCCGGAGATGCCCTGGTATGCAAGGGCAATATTTGCCAACAAATGGCTTTTCAAAGGGCTGATCCTTAAAATATATGAGGGAGGAAATAACTCCAACGCCCTTGTAAGGACAACCACCGCTCCGACAATTATTCATGCCGGAATTAAAGACAACGTGATACCCACCCGGGCGGAAGCAGTTGTGAATTTCAGGATACTGCCAGGTGAAACCTCAGGTGATGTCATAAATCACCTTGAAAGGGTCATTGCTGATGACCGGATCAGCATCCGGCCGCTTGAAGACCTGAAAGAGCCTGCACCCGTTTCCCCGATTGATGCACCCGGATTTGATATTATTCACAAGACCATAAGACAGGTTTATCCCGAGGCACTTGTTGCACCAACAATGATGCTGGCAGCCTCAGACAGCAGGAAGTATCTGGGAATCAGCAGGAATATCTACAATTTCGCACCGATCATTGTTACCGATGAGGATCTTGCGAGAACACACGGGCTAAATGAAAGGACTCAAATCGGGCATTTCATCCGCGGCGTCGGTTTTTACTACCAGCTGATCAGGAACTGCAACAATCAATCAGCCGGCTGATTTTCCCTGTCAGTTCAACATGTCCTTCTGAAGAGAATCCGGGTTACTCATCATCTCCTGCACCATCCTTGTAACACTTCTGAAATCAATTTTCCCGGTACCCATAATCGGCAGGTCCCTTATCAAAGCAAATTGCCTGGGAAGCGCGATCATGGGCAACTCATTCATCATCTTCCTGAGTATTTCCGTTTTGTTTATCTCTTCTGAAACAGCAGCAACGATATATGATCCCTTCTTCTCATCCGATACCTCAACAACACAGCAGGAGATTCCGTTGGGTAGCAGTTTCTCCAGTACATTCTCAACCCTGACCAGTGAGATCATTTCACCTCCGACCTTTGCAAATCTCTTGAAGCGGCCTGCATGCCACAGGAAACCATCCTCATCAAGGAAACCCATATCGCCGGTATTGTACCAGCCGTCGGAAAGGACCTCTGCTGTCTGTTCAGGATCATCATAATAACCTTTCATCACCGAGTCCCCCTTGACAAATATCAATCCCACCTCACGGGGTTTGCACCCTTCCCCGCTTTCAAAATTGATTATCTTCACCTCGACGCCGGGAATCACTTTTCCGATACTGCCGGGCCTGTTGAATTCAGGTGAATTCGTTGAAACCACCGGCGACGTTTCCGTGGCACCATAACCCTCAAGAAGTGCCACCCCGTGCTTTTTCATAAATCCTTCCCTGAGTGAATCCGGACACTTATCGGCCCCTGCAATCATCAGCCTGAGTGACTTGTAATCCCCGGGCTCTGATTTCTGAAGATATCCCCAAAAAAAACTGGGAGTGCCAACCATCAGGGTCGGCCTCTCTTCCCGTGCAATATTGCTTATCGTCTGAAAATCAAGAGGATTTGCATATGTTATCATTGTCATTCCATAACACAGGGGCGTCCACAGATTGACCGTTAAACCAAATACATGGAAGAAAACAAGGTTTGCCAGCAATACATCTGAGTCGGACAGACTTACATATTTCCCGAAGTTTATCAGATTTGAGGCAATATTGAGATGTGTCAGCTGAACAGCTTTCGGATCCTTTTCACTCCCGCTGGTAAACAGGATTGTTGCAGTGTCATTTTCTTCCCCCTGGTGGATCATTTTGAGTACCATCTTCACAGGAAGCTTCGATTTCAAAGCCGCTTTCAGCTTTTCACCGGTGGTGACACCCTCCATAATATCCTCAATCATCACCATCCCGTCGATCACGGGGCATTTTACTTTTTCAAGCAGCGCCTTGGAGGTGATGATTGTTTTGAACTTGCATTTTTTCTGAGCATACAATGCATTTTCCCTGGCTCCTGTTGAATAATTGATCATCACCGGTATCCTTCCGCTCATCAGCGCCCCGGCCACAGACAACGCACAACCTGCAGAGGTTGGGATCATAATGCCTATAAATCCCTTATCATACTTTTTGAATTTTGAACTCAGAATGAGGGCTCCTATCAGTGCAGTTGAATAATTGATGCTCTTGCCGGTGGTTTTGTCAATGATAGCCATTTTGCCGGCATATTTCTTTGCCATGCAAACAAATTGTTGATGAAGCAGCATAAAGTCAGTTTTTTGGTTTATCCGGGATTTTAAAACGGCCAATATACTTATTAATTTTTATAACAATGTCACCTTTAATTTTTTTTAAATTTCGGGTCGAAAACCGTTATTTCTGACGGTTTATTTAATCTATTAGCTGTTAATTATTTAACAGATACTGATTGAGCAGGGATGAAAATAAAACAATGGCGATTCGAAAATCCGGACAGAAACGGACAAGGTCCCGGTAGTTCTGGTTCTTTGCAATGAAATATCCTATATACCTGAAAGTCCTTGTTTCCAGGCCTTTCTGAAAGACATACCGGGCCAAAAGCATTTTCTGCCCCGGAAAGGTTAATTTTTCAGATCTCTTAGATTTCGTAACTTTGATGATGTCAATAATTCCGGTATGGTTTATACTTTTTCCTGTTTATCCCGGTTATCTGTTCAGGAATAATAATGATTTTAAACATAATAAGTTATGAAATTCAGAGTATTTTATTTCATCCTGCTTGTTATTTACAGCCTGCCTGCTTACTCATCAGATGATAAAAACCCGGATCAGAAAGGATCTGACAACAGTCCGGTGATCAGTTTTTCAAAGACGGAATTCGATTTTGGAACTATCCGTATGGGTGCGGAAGCAGTTCATTATTTTGTATTTTCCAATTCTGGCAAATCTCCGTTGATCATACTGAATGTAAGAACATCATGCGGATGTACGGTTACCGACTGGCCAAAAACACCGCTGGGTGCAGGCATGAAGGATTCCCTGAAGGTTGAATATAATACCAGGGTGAAAGGTGTGTTCAATAAAACAATCACAATTCAGTCAAATGCCAGGGATCCGCTTGTTGAACTGCGGATCAGGGGAAATGTGGTTAAAAGGTGACCAGCACAGGAAATGATATTGATTTTAAGGCAGGATATCTTCTAAAAGTAATTTTCCTGCTTTCCGTTACGGCATTGTTAACTCAGTGCTCGGAAAAAGTGGAAGAGGAACTGCCGGAAAAATTGTCTGTAGAGCTTGTTGCGCATGATGTTACCGTTTTCAGGGGATCCGACGGATCCGTTAAAGCTGTGGTTACCGGCGGTATCGCTCCGTACAGCTTCAGCTGGTCAAACGGAGAAACGACGGAAGAAATTAAAAACCTGTCTGCGGGTGTATATTCCGTTGTTGTGAGAGATGCCGTTGATTCAATCGCAGCGGCAACCACTAAAGTCAACCAGCCTGTACCCGGAAATTCAGTCGCCGACAGGGAAGGCAACATATACCCTACCGTAATGATCGGTGAACAGGTATGGATGCAGGAGAATCTGCGTGTTAAAGTTGCCCCTGACAGTTCTGCCATTGTCAGTTATGTATACAATGATGATCCGGAAAATGAGATGACTTACGGCAGACTGTATACATGGGATGTGGCAATGAACGGCTCCATGGCTGAAAAGGCACAGGGAATATGCCCCGTCGGCTGGCATATTCCCTCAGACAGCGAATGGAAAACCCTTGAAGTATTTCTTGGAATGACCAGCCAGGAAGCAGATCTTGACAACACCTGGAGGGGAGCGGGAGTGGGTTCGAAACTCGCCGTAGGAGGAGGGTCTGGTTATGATGCACTTTTTGCGGGAAGAAGAACCAACTATGGATCATACAGCCTTCTGAACCTGTATGAGTATGTCTGGACATCTACCGTATCAGGGCCTAACGCATGGCGGCGATGCCTTGAGAACGGAGTCAGCACCGTGGGAAGATGGGATACATTTCCCAGGGATTATGCATTCTCGATCAGGTGCATCAAGGATTAAAAAAAAGCGAAAATGAAATATCTGTCAGGAATAATGTTGCTTTTTCTAACATTTTCCTTCTGTTCAAAGGATGATAACGACAATCCGGAAGATCCGGATCAGCCGTTCATCTATACATCCCTTACCGCTGAAAAAGATACGATTGAATCGGGCCAGACCACTAAGGTTACAGCTGCTGCATCAGGATACAAACTGTCATTCCGCTGGTCAGCCACCGCCGGCGATATTCTCGGAACCGGCAGCCAGGTCATTTATGCAGCTTCTCCCTGCCAGGCCGGAAAAAATAAAATCACCTGCACTGCCAGCGATGGGAAAGGTAATTCAGGTTCAAAAGAAGTATTCATTGTTGTCAGATAAACTGAAAATAATATTTCTTATCCTGCCCTGGCTGTTCACAGGTCAGATAAAGGCCCAGTGCCTTTCATCCGTTAATCCTGTCGGCGGAACAGTCAACCTGCTGGTTCTTGAAAAGAATACCCTGAGGGTTATCTCGTTTTACCGCCATAATTACGGCAATAAATATTTTGAAGGAAGCAGGCCATCCGATTTCAGTCTGATAAAAAGCGCAAACTATAATTACGCCGGAACAATTGTCGCATACGGACTGGCGGAAAAGCTTACCCTCGAAACAGAATTCGGCTATTTTTTCAACAAAACTCAGCATTACAACATCAGCCCGTCGCTGAAACTTCAGGGCAGCGGCTTTTCAAACGCAGTTGTATCTGCCAGATACGGCCTGCTGAAAAACCAAAGCAAACGGTTTTTTATCTCTACCGGACTTGGCCTGAAAATTCCCCTGTCCACCACACCGGTTTCAAGAGGCGGAGTTGAACTGCCGGTGGAACTGCAGCCGACAACAGGAGCATACGGAGCTGTGGCCCAGCTATTCATGGTTAAGGAAGTACCTGCTTCAGGAACAAGATATTTCCTAACCTCCAGGGCCGAATTTAATTCTGCAAACAGGCAGGAATACAAGCCGGGTACATCCGTTTTTACATCGCTGTTCTTCTCAAAACACCTGATGTATTCATGGCTCAGAGGCGACTGGACAACAATTATCCAGCTGAGAAGCGAGATCAGGGGCAGAGATAGAACCCTTAACGGCTGGAAAGAATCATCCGGAAGTACAATCTTCTATGTTTCACCGCAGATAAATTATTTCATTGCTGAGAGATGGAACATCTCACTGATGTTAGATTTACCCGTATATCAATATTTTACAGGAATTCAGCTGGCAACAAAATATGGTATCTCGCTTAATCTTGCCCGCGATTTCAGACTCGGGAATTAAATCCCCGATCTGTTGAAAACCCATCGGGAATAATGGCTGAGTAAAATGAACATTTGTTCACTAACCTGGAATTAACAGATATTTTCAGCAAAGGAACGGATTTAGTGATTAAATTTGTTAATCATGTATTTTCCGTTTTTTCTGTTTCCAGATCACTACCGATAGTTATGCCAAACCGCAGAAGACTAAGAAGAATAAACATGCCGCCGTCAATGGAAGGTTTTAAACCCTTCGGGATACCGATGCGTGAGCTTGGATCGGTAGATCTTCTCTTTGAGGAATTTGAGGCATTGCGCCTGGCAGATTATGAAAACCTCACACAGGAAGAAGCAGCAGTGAAAATGCATATTTCGCGTCCCACTTTTACCCGCCTTTATGACAAGGCCCGCAAAAAAATTGCAAAAGCTTTTGTGGAAGGTAAGGCAATCCTGATCAGGGGAGGTACATTCATTACCGAAAATTACTGGTACAGGTGCGATAATTGCCACGAGACAATGGTTACTATGAAACCGGTGAAAAACTGCAGAAAATGTGATTCTGATGATATTGTGCAGTTAAACGAGAAAGCTGATCCGTGATCAAACTCAAGATTATTTCATCCGGAAAAGCCGTTACTGCGGAAATAGACAGCGGACTGTCTCTTCTCGATATATTAAGGAGCAGGGGCTTCGACATCTATGCTCCTTGCGGTGGCAAAGGAACATGCGGTAAGTGCAGGGTATCTGTCAGGGGCGAGGGAGAGGTTATTTCATGCAAATATTTTCCTGACAGGGATATTGAGATAATCCTCCCCGGGGAACAGGAAGCAAAAATCCTGGTTCATCAGACTGATTTCCTTGATGATGTTCCTTTCCGGCAAAGATTGCCGGATAATTCTTCTTCAAAAATTTACGGGGTGGCAATTGATATTGGAACAACAACCGTTATCTTCTATTTCCTGAACCTGGTTACCGGCCAGGTTGAAAGGATCTCATCGGTTCTTAACCCCCAGGCAAAATATGGCGCAGATATCATCAGCAGAATAAATTACTGCCAGGAAAATGAAACCGGCCTTGCTGAACTCAGGGGCTCAATCGTTGATGCAATAAACAGGGAACTGAAAACATTCATACGGAAAAAGAATGTTGTTCAGGATCTCATTGAAGAAGTAGTTGTCGCCGGCAATACAACCATGCTCCACCTGCTGCTCGGACGGGACCCGGTTTCAATCGCACTGGCTCCTTTCAGGCCGGCTTTCACTGAAAAACAGGTATGCAGGGGATCAGCAACAGGCCTGAACATTAATCCCGATGGCAAAGTCATAACCCTGCCTTGCCAGACGGCTTATGTGGGAGCCGACATATTTGCCGGGTTGGCCGTCCTGAAACCGGTTTCGCGGAATTACCTGTTCCTCGATATAGGCACAAACGGTGAAATGGCAATAATGAAGAATGGAAGGATGTTTACATGTGCCACTGCTGCGGGACCTGCATTTGAAGGGGCCAACATATCATGCGGCATGGCTGCCGTAACGGGCGCATTGTCACACTTCAACGGGCCTGATGACTATACCGTCGTTGGAAATTCGGAACCCACCGGAATATGCGGTTCCGGAATAATTGACATAGTGGCATGGCTCCTTAAAAACAGGCTGATCGACGAAACCGGGCTGCTGAAGGAACCATATTCAATCGGCCCGGACAGTAAAATATCAGTGAATCAGCAGGATATCAGGGAAATCCAGCTTGCCAAATCCGCTATCTGCTCAGGGATAAGAATACTGATGAAAGTCACTGAGTCCGCTTTTGATGAAATTGATGCCCTTTACCTGGCCGGAGGTTTTGGCAACTATATAAATATCGACTCTGCTATCGGAATAGGCCTTCTGCCGGCAGAGATGAGGGGCAAAATTTTTCCGGTCGGCAACAGCGCGGGCATTGGTGCGCTCCAATACCTCAAATCGGATGAGATAGATAAAAGAATATCCGGATTGCTTGAAAATTCAGAATATATTGAACTATCAAATTATGATGAATTTATGACCGAGTTTGCAATGAATATGGATTTTCCAGGAAAATAGCGCAATCATCCCATTGCTTAATCGGGATATAAAACCGGTAAAAACATGAAAATATCCGTCCTTGCCGAAAACCATGCCGGATCATTAACACGGGCAGAACATGGTTTATCATATTTTATTGAATTCGAAGAACATAGAATACTCTTCGACACGGGTCAGAGTGATCTCTTCCTGGAAAATGCAGAAAAAATAGGTCTGAAAATTGAAAATCCTGACTACATCGTTCTGAGCCATGGTCATTTTGATCATGGCAACGGACTCGAATATCTTGATCATGGTAACCTGGTCTGCCATCCCGGTTGTTTTGTAAAGCGCTTCGGAAAAAACAGCAGCCGATACATCGGATTGAAAAATACAATGGAGGAACTGTCAGCAAAATTCAATATCACCACTTCTGCCGATCCCTGGCCGCTGGGTAAGAAGATTCTTTTCCTGGGAAAGATACCCCGGTCAACTGATTTTGAATCAGTAAACACAACTTTTATCCTTGAGAATGGCAATCCCGATTTTGTGGAAGACGACAGTGCAATAGCCATGATCCTGCCCGACGGGTTGTTCATCGTCACAGGCTGCGGTCATGCCGGGATAGTCAATACGATTGAACATGCAAGAAAAATTACCGGTGTGAACAGAATCTCAGGAATTATGGGAGGTTTTCATCTCAAGGAAATAGATGTGCAGACACTGGAAACTGTCAGGTACCTTAAAGAGAATAATGTCCGGCACGTTTTGCCTTCACATTGTACGGAACTTCCAGCCCTGACAGCTTTTTACAGCAACTTTGGGATAAGGCAAATAAAAACCGGCGACGTTCTTGAATTCTGACTTTTCTTCTGTTTATTCATATGCCTTCAGCAGTTATTGACTAAATTGATGTCATCGGGTAAGACATCCGACCCGATGACAGGTACCTTCCTTCCGGAAATTTAATTGACTGTTTTAATATTTATTTATAAAATGAACATATGTTCATTTTGTTTTATATATTTGCAATAAAAATGCAGATATTATCAGGTCGGTCAGACCGGTCTCACCCGTATCGGGCAGACGGAGTTGGCTGACATTAAAAAGATGAATTTTAAACCTTAAAAATCAAGACTATGCCAGGAGGAGATCGTACCGGACCAATGGGACAGGGTCCTGTTACCGGAAGAGGATCAGGATACTGCAGTGGTTTTAACTCACCCGGGTTCACAAGGGGATTTGGATGGGGAATTGGAAGAGACAACCGGTTCAGCTTTGGACGTGGCTTCCGAAGGGGGTTTCATCCGGGCCGGTGGTTTAATGCCCCGTACCCGGGATCAGGATTTGGGCGCCAATGGGGTGCGGCACCGGACAGGGAAGACGAGATCAGGTTCCTCAGGTCCGAAGCTGAAGCATTGAAGCGGTCACAGAAAGATATTGAGAAAAGGCTCGAAGAGCTGGAGAAGGAAGAATAGCTATCCGGGTGCGGAGCCCCTTCCGGGCTCCGCCTCTCAGACTTCAGTTCTCAGCAGGACCTGTTCTGCAATCTGTTCAAAAGCTTCAACAACGGTTTTGTTATGCTGGCTGAACACGCTGAGGCCTTTTTCAGCATATTCCCCTACTTCCATAACGAGGGGGATCTGTCCAAGCAACGTTGTATTGAATTCCTTTGCCAGTTTCAGGCCGCCTCCCTTTCCGAAAATATAGTATTTCTCATCGGGATGCTTTTCGGGAGAAAACCACGACATGTTCTCAATCACACCAAGGACCGGCACATTAATGTCGGGGTTAATGAACATTGAAACCGCCTTACGGGCATCATTCAGAGAGATCTCCTGGGGCGTTGTTACTATGATCGCACCCTTCAGATTAAGCTTCTGAACTGTGGTAAGCTGAATATCACTAGTTCCCGGAGGAAAATCAATTATCATGTAATCAATGTCGCCCCACTGGGTATCTTCAAGCAGCTGGGTGAGGGCTTTTCCGGCCATCGGTCCGCGCCAGATCAGTGACTGATCCTTGTCGATGAAAAATCCGATGGAAATTATACTTACCCCGTATCTTTCCACGGGAAAGAATATTTCCTTGTCACCCAGGGCCGAAACCTCGGGTTTGATATCTTCAATGCCGAACATTCTCGGAATCGATGGTCCGAAGATATCCGAATCCACAAGGGCTGTCTTCAGACCATTTCTGGACAATGCAATTGCCAGGTTGGCCGCCACCGTCGACTTTCCAACTCCTCCTTTCCCGGAAGCAACAACAATAATGTTTCTAATCCCTTTCATCGGCAGCTTTTCAAATAACTGATTCATAACTAATTTGATTTTATTATGTTATTCCATATTTTCCTTATTTCGATGCTTACACTGCATTCCGGTTCGTACTCAATGATGCTCAATCCCCTGATCATGGCTTCCGCTATTTTCTTCTCAAACGGCAGTATTCCGGCTATCCCTATATTATTTTCATGACACCATTCGATTATTTTCCCGGTCATCTGCTCATTGATGTCCGCCTTGTTGACAATGACTGAAGGTTTCCGGCCGAATTTCAATACAACATCAACTGCCCTCTGCATGTCGGAAAGCCCCGAGACTGTTGGCTCTGTTACAAGAATAACCCTGTCAGCGCCGGTAATTGTTGAAATGACAGGGCAGCCAATTCCGGCAGGACCATCCAGCAAGATAATATCCAGGTTGTTTTCCGAAGAGATCATTCTCGCTTTTTCACGGACCATGTTTACCAGCTTACCGCTATTTTCTTCTCCCGGTGCCAGCCTGCCGTAAACCATTTTTCCCTTCCGGAAACTTCCGGAAAACATACGGCTTTTGTCGTTTGGAATCATACTGATGGCATTCTCCGGGCAGATTCTTGAGCACAGAAAGCATCCGTCGCATGATATTTCATCAATGACAACCTTGTCATTGGCCACCCCGATTGCATCAAACCTGCAGAAATCGACACAATACCTGCAGCCTGAACAAAGATCATAGTCAATTATTGCCTTATGCCCGGCAATATAGACCTGTTCATCCTCATTGACCGGATTGAAGATAAGGTAAAGGTTTGCCGCATCCACATCGCAGTCGGCGAGCACAATCTCATTCCCGGCAGTGGCAAAAGCCGCACTCAGGCTCGATTTACCGGTTCCGCCTTTACCGCTGATGATTGCTATTTCCATATTTCTCAATTATATTTTCTGCCAAACCGGCGAGCTGTTCTGCAAAAAATGGATCTGAATCTGATACCAGTCTGCCAACGGAATATGCTTCAGCAATTTCCTTCTTAAAAGGTATTTCGAGCAAAAGGGGGATCTTTTCGTTTTCAAGATATTGATACACTTCCCTGTTGCCTGTTCCGGCACGATTGATTATTGCTCCGAACTGCTTGTTCATGATGCGCAATGTTCCGGCACTCTGCCGGAGATCGCTCAGCCCGAAAGGCGTCGGTTCCGTGACAAGTATCGTATAATCCGCTGCAGCAACTGTCTGAATGAAGGGGCATGATGTTCCCGGCGGTGCATCAAGTATGACAATATCATAATGATTACTGATCTGACCGATAGCTGACTTAATGACTTTCACCGGCGACATGACCCCTGCATCCATCCTGGCTTCAATGATTTGCAGATCACCGTTCCGGGTAAACGGAAAAACAGATCCCAGGGATGAGGCCTTTTCGGTTATTGCGCCATCCCTGCATGCAACGGTACATGCACCGCAGCCGTGACAGAGATCCTCGATTACCTTTATCATCCTGACTGAAGGCAGAATGAAAATTGCATTGTAGACGCAATATTCCCGGCATCTTCCGCAATAGGTGCATTTATCCGTATCAATGACCGGCACCTGCTGAGTAACTTCATGCCTTCCCGACAATTCCGCATTGAAAAAGGCAACCGAATTCGGAGCCTCGGCATCACAGTCGATAAGCAGGCATTTAATGTTGCGCTTTACCAGGGTATTGAAAATATTGGTAGCCACAAAGGTTTTGCCAGTACCCCCTTTTCCGCTTGCCACTGCTATCCTGATCATATTCTTTTCCCGGTATTGCCCGGGCAGGCCGGTGTTATGAGAATTTCAACCTTGTCAGGTATGATGCAAAGCATCATTGAATGTATAAAACCCGAATGCATTACCCGTTCCTCATTTTACCGGCAATTATTTCTGCCGCCTTGATAAGCGGATAACCTGCAGGAGAAGCTGTCAGGCATGGATGCGTTCCTATCTGGGAGGTCAGCAGTGAATTCACTGTCATCCGGTTTTGAATTGCCAGTCCTATGACGTTTGTAAGCTCTCCCGCACTTAGTCCGCCGATCACCTCGCCCCCGATGATTACACCCGAATGACGTGCGGCAATCAGTTTCACAAGTTGTGAATGGGCACCGGGAAGATTCCCCGGATGACGGTCAATCCCTTCAAAAATTCCTGTAACTGAAGCAATACCCTCAGCATTCGCCCTTGCCTCGGTTACCCCGGCGGTGCCAAACCCGGTATCACCGATTGCAGTGGAATATATGGCAATTGTTCCGCTGAAAGTCTTGACAACATTCAGATTGAACAGATTCATGCCGGCTATCCTCGCTTCGGCACAGGCCGTTGATGCAAGCATGGTACCGACCCTGGCACGGGTTACAAAGTCCCGCTTCTGGGCACAATCACCCACTGCAAATATGTCCCTGACATGTGTTCTCATATATTCATCAACGGCAATAAATCCGCTTTCGTCGACATATATCCCCGAACGCCTGGCAAGCTCAACATTGGGTTTGTATCCAACCGAGAGTATTACAGCATCAGTTTCAATCACTTCTCCGTTTTCAAGCATCACGGAATCTACCTTCTTTCCTCCGAGGATCTCCCTGATCCCATTCCCCGTTACAACCCTGACGCCCCGGGCCTCAAGTAAGGCCTGTATCCTTTTCGACAGCTCCTCATCAAAGGCGAGCATCAGAATATCAGGAAGCTTTTCTACAAGAGTTACTTCATGCCCGCTTTTAACCAGTTCATCCGAAAATTCAACCCCGATAAAACCTGCCCCGATTACAACCACCTTTCTGCATGAAGCAAGCTTCTCTTTCAGTTCATCCAGGTAAACCTTATCCTTCGGAATAGTGAATACATTCTCCTTGTCGCCGCCCACCAGCCATTTCGGCTTAAGCGGTATCGACCCAGTTGCCACGACCAGCTTGTTGTATCCGATTTTCTCACCACCGGCAAGCTCAACCGTTTTATCATCTGAATTGATCAATGTTACTTCATCAACTATCGATTCTATACCCGCCTTTCCCAACATCGCATCTACCGGCATCAAATTCTGCCCGGTGCTTTCGAGAGTTCCGAAAATATATGGTATGCCGCATGGAACCATCATCTCCTTCTGCTTTTTAACCAGCGTGAAACTTTTCTCCGGCCATGAGGATTTTCCTGTCAGGGCAGCAACCATCCCGGCAGCACTTCCTCCGATAACTAAAACATCTGTATTTTTCATCATAATATAATTTTGATTTTAATGGTATGATGCCCGCCTGACCCGTCGGGCAGGGAACCGCACATGATTGACTTTGTCGAGCTCGCAAGCTCGGTTGAAAATTATATTCTTATCGTGTTTGTGATTGTGGTCAATCATGTGGGTTTCATCTTTATATTATTTATTTTTAAACGTCAGATACCTGCCTGCCCGCACGGACAGGGAACCTCACATGATTGAACCCGGTTATGTTCATTCATGCTTTCAGCTTTGGTCATTCAGCTGGGTTTAATCTTTAATCTGATTATACTAACTGTAATATCTGTAATAATTGCTATCCCGTTGAGCTGCGTTCTGTACCGACCTCAATGATAGTCGCGAATGAAATATTTCTTTCCCTCATATAGCACCGGCTTTATCAAATGCTGATTAATAAGTGCCCTGACAACATTTAAATCAGCATTGTCATTTTCAAGTAGCTTCAGCATTGCTTCTTCCCGCAGGGGATGAACTGCTGTTATATTTAGAATATCCTCATATACGTTCCCGGTGAAACCCGTATCCGCACCTTCATATCCCGTCAGCAATTCTGTGTTTATATTGAGATTGTCGAAAATATGCCATGCTTCATTTAGTTTTTCGGGCTCGGGTGGTTTAACGTATCTTTCAGCCGGCGGCCTGGTAGGAACTGACAGGTAAGCAGTCGACGGATCAACATACTTTACAATTTCAGCCAGCGCATAAAAATTCTCCGTAAAATCATTAATTCCCCTGACAATCATTGATTCGGTACACAAAATTCCTTTAAACCCGTTTCTGAACAATTTTATGCCTGTCAGAATTGTCTCAAAATCAAGACCCCTGGCAGGCCGGTTAATCATATACCATGTTATTATATCTCCTGCATCCATTTTTATCGAAACCCAGTTTGCCAGGTAAAGATCCTCCCTCACCGGCTCAATATGCAGCAATGAGGAATTTGTTAATACCGCGACAGGAATTCCGGTCTTTTTCAACAGGTTAATTGACCTTCCGAGATTCACATCCAGAGTGGGTTCACCATTTGACACAAACGTCAGAAAATCAGGATAATCATTATCCCGGAGGGTATCCAGATGCTTACAGACACTGTCATATATGTTTTCCGGCTCGTAAAAGCTCTCTCTTATGCAGGTCTTTTTCAGCGTATTCCCTGCCTGACAATAAATACAGCCATAGGAACAGGTTTTGGGATAAACGATGTTGTTTATTCCCAGGCTTTTTCCCAACCTTCGTGATGGTACCGGACCGAAGCTTATCATAAGATCCGTTTTATTGATACATTTACCTTCAGTTACGATAAAGCAATAAACCAGGTTTGTCCTGAAATTAGGTCAGGGATCATCCGTCCATTGAACGGAATATACCCTGAACCCTGGAACTGCCTGATCAATGATCGCAATAATTAGCACCGGCTGCAAGGGTACCGTTCAGGAGGTCAGCGGCCAGATCCTTAGGCTCCTTTATCGGCGCACCAACAAACACATTGATTTTATTCTGCTTGAACAGACTAATTGCCCTCTGACCCATTCCCCCGGCAATTACATCAGTTACCCCTTTTTCGTTGAGCCAGGCCGGAAGTAAACCGGGTTCATGAGGCGGAGGAGTTACCAACGACTCTCCCTTTATACTGCCATTCTCAGTCTCTATAATGGCAAACTGCTGACAATGACCAAAATGTGTACACAGAATTCCGCTCTCAAGCGGGATTGCGATACGTTTTTTCGTACCTGTCATAATTTCAATGTTTTACTGGTTTAACATATTTATTATCTCTTCTATTTTTCTGTCAGGATCCCTGATGATTATCATCTGGATCTTCAGGCTGTCGAGCAATGATTTGATCTTGATTCCAAACTCCCCCGACACTATTTTCTGAACGTTGCGTGATGCAACAAGCTGAACAGCAGCCGGACCGGCTCCATCCGATGCTTCCTTGCCCGGATTCGGAATAAATTCAATCCCGCCCGTTTCCTGGTCATATATCACGAAATATGAGCATCGCCCAAAACGCTGATCAAGTTTACTGTCAGTAGTGTTCCCTGTACTTGTTATCGCTACTTTCATATATTCGGTTTTTAAATTGTTATGCCATCAAGATTGCTGATATCTCCAGCAGATGAAATATCATTCCCCCTGCACATGGGGCAGTTGTTTGTCCAGGAATCTTTTTCCGGATTGTTGAAATAACAGCCACATCTCCTGCATGTGTACCATTCACTGTCGAAATATATCTTACCCCCTTCGATTATTATCTGTTTCCCCATAACAAAAGCCTCGGCAATTTTTTGCCGCGCACTCGAATAAATACGGGTAAGTGTGGGTCTTGATACAGCCATCCGTTCAGAAGCCTGCTTATGATTTAGCATTTCATGGTCACAAAGCCGGAGAGTCTCATATTCCTCGTACTGAAGAAATATTGCTTCCGCATTCTCATCAATCGTCTTATTGCGGTAAGGCTTAAAACCCGAGATAACCGGGGGATTACTGATCTTTCTGAGTCTGTGCGGCCGTGGCGACATTTAATATGAGCATTTGTTCACAACAAAGGTAATGAACATATGCTTATAATCAAAATTTTCCAGGGATAAATTTTTAATCGGGTTTTCCCGTTCAGATATGGAAACAAGTGCTGACTCGAGGCTTAAACCGGAGGTATTTAATTAATTAACTGCTGACTTTGCATGATAAAAGAAATTCATGGAGCGACTCTGAAAACACTGAATTTCCTGTATATTAGAGAAAATTTGATTTTTTAACCCTTAAAAAACCTTGTTCATGAAAAGTATTTTAAAGCAGATCAGCGAAAAGGAAAGACTCAGGGAGGAAGCAGAAGCCCAGGCCATTAATGCTGAAATTTCCAATCCGCGCACAACATCCAGCCGCAGGAATTTTCTTAAAAAGACGGCCTTCGGAGGTATTGCCCTGGGCGGATTGATGCATTTATCCATTGAAGACACCATTGCCCAGACTACCTCAAAAGTTCAGAGGGCTTCTTCGCCTTCCGATCTCAAGATTACTGACATGAGAACGGCTAAAACCGCTGTAATGGGAGGGACGGCCATTGTCAGAATTGATACCAACCAGGGCATTTACGGGCTTGGAGAAGTCAGGGATGCTGCTGACTCACGCTATGCACTTATGCTGAAAAGCAGGATATTAGGCGAGAATCCCTGTAATGTTGAAAAAGTATTCAAGATAATTAAGCAGTTTGGATACCACGGGCGTCAGGGTGGTGGAGTAAGTGCAGTGGAAATGGCCATGTGGGATCTTTGCGGAAAAGCCTACGGGGTTCCTGTCTGGCAATTGCTTGGAGGAAGATACCGTGACAGGATAAGACTGTATGCTGACACTCCCGAAGGTGATAATGCTGATAAGCAGCGGGAAAGGATCAGATACCGCATTTTCGACCAGGGATATTCGTGGCTCAAAATGGATCTGAGCGTAAGAAGTATCATGAAAATTCCCGGTACACTGGTAAACCAGTCATATTGGGCTGAGAACGACAGATTGATGAGGGAGAAGAATGATTTCTTCATGACATACGGACGAACCCTCCATCCTTTCACCCAGATACAGATCACTGACAAAGGCCTTGAAGAAATGGCTAAGATCGTGGCAGCAGCCCGTGATCTCATTGGATGGGAAACACCTATTTTCACTGATCACTTTGGTCACTTTGACTATAATAATGGCATCCGGCTGGGAAGAGTTCTGGAAAAATACAGGCTTGCCAGCATGGAGGATGTTATTGCGTGGTTCTATCCTGAACAATGGAAAAAACTGTCAGATGCCCTGGAAACACCGATGATGACAGGAGAGGATATATACCTTCTCGATGGATTCAGGCAGCTGATAGACATGCGGGCAGTGGATATTATTCATCCTGACCTTGCATCCTCGGGGGGCATTCTTGAAACCAAAAAGATCGGGGATTATGCCGAGGAACATGGGATAGCAATGGCCATGCACCAGGCAGGCACCCCGGTGTCATTCATGGCAAACGTCCACTGTGCTGCGGCAACCCAAAACTTCCTGGCTCTCGAACACCACTCTGTTGATGTGGAATGGTGGGAAAGCCTGGTTAAAATGACGGGGAAAAGACCAATAATTGAAAAAGGATACGCGCCCGTTCCAATTGATTCCCCGGGGCTGGGCATAGAACTTAATGAAGATGTGGTCAAAAAACACCTGAGACAGGATGAGCCCGGATATTTCCTTCCTACTCCGGAGTGGGATCAGCGACGCTCAGCCGACCATCTGTGGAGTTAGTTTTTTCTTTGGCCGGATCTGAATTATTGCAACCGGTCAGACAGGAATCCCCCGGATACAGGTCCGGATCTGCAGCCGGCAACGCAGGTTCCGGGCCTGACGATTAAAAAGCAAAGCCCGCGATAACAGGCGGGCTTTGCTGAAACAAAGTATCGAGAAGTAAAAAAAAGAACTTACCTGAGCCTGATCCGACAGTTCCCAATATTCTGACCGTTTGAGAATATCTGGATCTTGTATTCACCAGGAACAAGCTTTTCCTTCGGGGCATAAGTCAGGGTAACCTTTCGTGATTCTTCGAATTCAGATGTCACAGGCGAAAGGCTTGCGGTAAGATGCCGGGCGTTGGGCGGGAATATCCACGAAAGTGATTTATCCTCCGGAGTGATCGTTGTCCCCGTTGGTGTAACGATCCTGAAACTGATGGCATCAGTAAGGCTTTGCGGGACCTCAAAATTCACACTCAGTTTTTTAACTCGCCTTGCAAATACCACCTGTCTGTCGTTTTTCCCCCGGGTCCCCATTACCTGGAAATTATCGCTGTCAAATGTGCTCATAGCCTTAAGCTTCTCGAGAAGATCATTTGTCTGGGCTTCCATTTCAGCCAGTTTTTTCTGGAGATTGCCGTTTTCAGACATCTGATTGTCGTAGCTTAATTTAAGATCGGCATATTCTTTTTCCAGGGCAGCTTTTTGTATCTGAAATTCCTCTTCGGCGGCTTTGCTTTTCTTTGCATTCTGAGACGAAAGGTACCTCATCCGCTTTTCAGTGTCAGCAAGCTTCGCCTCGGTGTCACTGAGCAGCCTTGCATTTTCATCGCTTCTGAGCTTCAGGTTGGAAATCTCCTCCCTGACCTTGTCAAGGTCATTCTGAATAGCCGATTTCTCGGTTAAAAGCCTCTCCGTAGTAAGCTTTTCAGCTTTCAGGCTGTTCCTGTTCCTGGAGTTAAATACCATGGTAAGAATCAGTCCAAGCAATAAAAGAACTATTACCACTGCTCCAACGTAGGTGATTGTTTTCTGATTTGAATTTTCCATTTTGAGTATTTTTTACCTCATGATCAGAGTTTCCCGCTATAAAACTATAAATCGGACTTCTTATAACTCATTAAAATTTGATTAGAAGTTAATTAGAAATTCCTTAAGCATTTATCCGGTGAGTCCTATAGTGTAAATTTGTGCCAAAGCCATTATCCGATGAATGACGTCAGCATTTTGATTGTTGAAGATGAGCAGAGGCTTGCCGACATACTGAAGAGGCAGCTGGAAGAGTCGGGATTCACTGCTGAAATTGCCTATGACGGTTATGTTGGGAAACAGCTGGCTGAAAAGAAAAATTATGATCTCATCATACTTGATATCAACCTGCCGCTCATCAATGGCTATGATTTATGCAGGGAGATTCGCCGGACCAACAACCGTACCCCAATAATCATGCTTACTGCTTTCGGGACATCCGAAAACAAACTGGCAGGTTTTGATGCCGGCGCAGATGACTATGTGGTGAAGCCATTTGATTTCAGGGAACTTCTGGCGCGTGTGAATGTTTTCCTCCGTCGGGCAGATTACGGCAGGGAACAATCTGAAAAAATCAGACTTGCCGACCTTGAAATGGACATGAAAACAAAAAGTGTAACACGGGCCGGCAGAAAAATTGACCTTACAGCAAAGGAATCCCTGCTCCTTGAAACCTTCCTCCGAAACAAGGATAAACTGCTCAGCCGGGAATTCATAATTGAAAGGGTGTGGGGTATCGACTTTGATCCGAACACCAACATCATAGATGTTTACGTAAATTACCTTAGAAAAAAGATTGACAGGGATTTTGAACCAAAATTAATTCATACGAAATTTGGCTTTGGATTCTATTGCAGCGACAGGGAAATATAAACCATGAACATAAAGGTCAGATTATCCATTCAATTCACTCTGATTGTTGCCGGGATCCTGCTTTTTTTTTCAATTCTTGTTTATTCCTTCTCTTACTCCAGCCAGCTTGCCAAATTCAGACAAAACCTTCTCAACAGTGCAGAAAACTACGCTACGCTGCTTATCGACTTTGCAGTGGTCGATTCTTCATTGCTGAACAGGATCCAGCAGTCAACCGTTACCTGGGAGCACGAAGAACTCGCAATAACCGATTCAGCCTTTAACCTGATTTACGGTAACAATATTGAATACCTTTCAACTGAAATAATGGCCGCAGAATCTTCAAATGATGATGTGAATTATTTCACAGCCGGAGGTATCGACGGACTTTGTTACACACATGTGTTCGACGGCAGGAAGTACTACGTCTATACCCTGGCCATGGATATGTCGCGTCATGAAAGCCTTAAGGAGTTAAGAAGAATCCTGCTGTGGAGCATCCTTTTCAGTATATGTCTTTCTGTATTGCTGTCATACTTGTTTGCAAAACGGGCCATCAGGCCAATCTCCAGTATCATAAAGAGTGTAAAGGAATTAAATTCGGTAAGGCTGAGTCATCGCCTTGATGAGGGTGATAAAAGAGATGAAATTGCACAGCTGGCCGTAACCTTTAACGAAATGCTGAATGACCTTGAAATTGCATTCAGAAACCAGGAAGATTTTGTCTCAAACGCATCACATGAACTGAGAACACCGCTTTCTGTAATGATAAGTGAGGGAGATTACATATTGAGCCATGAAAGGAAGAAAGAGGATTATCTGAATCATATAACAGCCATAAACAACGATCTTAAAAAATTCAATTCACTCCTTACCAGCCTCCTTGAGCTGGCGCAGATCAGCAAGGACAAAACCGTTAATTTTACCCGTGTAAGGATCGACGAAATCATCTTTAATTCAATATATCAGACAAAAATCAAATTTCCCGACCGCAAAATCATTCCGAAAATTTCATATCCGGAGAACGAAAACGATCTGGTTATTGATGGTAATGAGGGATTGCTTACAATTGCCTTCAAAAACCTGCTTGAAAATGCATGCAAATTTTCCGATGATGATATTATCGTGGATTTTTTTATTTCCGGGAACCTGATTAAGATCTGTATTCAGGATAGTGGCATCGGAATACCTCAGAATGAAATGGAAAATATCTTCAGGCCTTTCAGCAGGGCATCGAATGTTAAATATATCGGCGGATTCGGGATCGGGCTGTCGCTGGTAATGAAAATACTCGAGCTCCACGTGGCTGAAATGGTTCTTCACAGCAGGATCAATGAGGGAACCCGGTGTGAGATAATCTTCAGGAAGAACCCTGAAAAGACTTCGTTATAAGCCCAGCTTTGATCCGATCCTTTCCAGAATATCACTTAAAGCCCTGGTGATCCGCTGGCCGGCTGACGGTTTTCCTGAAAGAATGAAGTCATTTAAAACCCGTGAGAACTCCGGAGTCCGTAAATATCCGAATATCTTGTGCGGATTTTTTGCCCCGTTGATCTCATAATTATTGATAACAAGGAAATCTTCCGGTTTAACCCCATGACTGTTCTGTTCATAATAATCTGACAACCGGTAATTGATGGCAACTTTATCGAGCAGATCACTGTAATTATACCAGTGACCGGTTATACCGGGCGGAGTCATGATATTATTCCTCCGGAAACCCTTCTTTTTCATCTCCTCACCAATCTTGCCCATAACAACCGGAAGGGCAAGAGGGGATCCCATAGTGACAAAAGTATCTATCCTGATATCCGGAACAACGAATGTAAGAACATCATAGGCTATCACCGATCCCATGGAATGACCAATAAGCATAATCCTGTCTTTCCTGTGTTTAATGAGTTCATTGCTCAGCCTGTTTCTTATCAGATCACCATAGTTTTCAGTACGATCAGGACCAATGGTCCGTTTCCCCGAATAATAAAGCTCCAGGTCCGTAAAATACCTGCTGATAATGGCATCGGTAATAAATGAATAGTTCATTGACAAATCATCATTCAGAAATATCCTGTTCATCTGCCTCCCCAGGTAATCATTGATTTTTTGCCTGCTGCTGTGATCCCCGGCCTGAAAATCCTCCCCGGCCCTGACATATCTTTCGTCGATAAAATAAGGGCTCGCGGGATCTTTTTCGTAAATATCCAATGGCTTTTCATACAGAAGGTCGGACCAGATTACAAGCTGGAACTGGGGCAATCCTGATACATGATTTCCCGATTCCAGTCCCTCAATCATCGATAGTTTCCACCACTCCTTCAGCAGGGATTCCGGAGGCTTGTTTTTCAGCCCGTGAATACCTATAATAACATTTGCCATAAGGGTGCACTTTTGCGGGGTCAGGAAAAAACAATCCGGTTAAATGCATAAAGTTATGGTTTTCCGGTCAATTGCTGCAATTTACCAAAGGGAACTGATCCATCAAATAATCAACCAGAACAACCAGTACTGGCCTGTCAAAGAGAAAACTTGTCCACTGCCAATATCACTGTTATTTCACAAAAATAAAAAGCATTGGTGTTCTTATATTTGTTTTAGTTACTGTTGGCAAATAAAAAATTTTTACATTTACACTCTTTGGAGATGAAAATTCTAAGTAGAACTTCATAATTTTCACCGAAATGAACAGAAAACTGATGATGAGATTTACAGCTTTGGCAGTGGTCGCGGTTTTTTATGCCGCAAGCCTTTCCGGACAGGATCGCAATGATGTGATAACGGCTTACAATGAAGGAGCAAAAGCATATCAGACAGATGTTAATGCTGCAATTATTGCATTCGAGAAAGCAATTGAACTTGCAGAAAAGGTCGGAGAACCAGCGGCTGATCTTAAACAAAAAGCCATGCAGGCAGTGCCGGGATTATACGTCAGGCTTGCATCAAAAGCAGTGACTGACAAAAAACCGGCAAGTGAAATTATCAGGGCTGCAAAAAATGCCTCGGCCGCAGCCGCAAAATACAATAATGCAACTGCAAGGGATAATGCGGCGAAATTATTGGTTCAGGGTTACTATAACATGGGTACCGAATTTTTTACAAGGAAGGAATACGATAATGCCCTTCTTGCTTTTGATTCACTTCTCCTTATCAATCCTGATTATGGTGCCGCTATCTATAACAAGGCCCTGATCTACAGAAACCAGAACAATTCAGATGCATTTGAAGGAAGTATAGATACATATCTCGGAACACTTGAAAGCGGAAAGGATGATGAAAGGAAAAACCAGGCTTCCGTCCTTGCCCTCGAATATTTTCGCGCTGCAGGATCACAGGCCAACCAGGCAAACAACCTTGATGAAGCTCTCGGCTTGCTGAACAAGGCTGCAAAATATGGCGACGATAAGGATCTTTTCTACTATTTTGCAGATGTTTATAACAAACAGAAAAACTTCGACAGCGGTGCTGAATACGCCAGAAAAGGCCTCGAACTGGAAACAGGCACTGCAGAAGCAAAGGCAAAATTTTATTTTCAGCTTGGCCTGGCACAGGCAGGAAAGGGACAGACCGCCGAGGCCTGTGAATCATTTAAAAATGCCGCATTCGGACCCTTTGTTGAGGCATCAAAAGCAGAACGGACCAACCTGAAATGCCAGTAAACATAAGGCATTCACCCTGAGAACGGTGGTAATATAGCTGCAATCCGGGGCCCTTCGCAAATTAATGATCCCCTGTTCCGCTCATCCCGCTGGATGAACGACAATCGGCTATTGCCGTCTGGCAGGCGTCAGCCTGGGACAGAGCGACCCCACTGCCTGCCAGCTCTGTAAAAGCTTCATGTTATTATCATGTGCCGGCTGCCGACTAAACATCCCGGCTCCCGGATGTCTTTTGCGCAAATCAGCAATAATATCTCTCTGAAAATTGTTCTTTCAATTACTTTTATTAAATTTGACCATCTGGTTTAATTTATTGGTTAAACCATCTTATTAAATCATTTTGTTTAACACTATGGTTGAAAGAGAAAAACTAACCGAGGAAAAAATCTTTGAATCAGCAACCGAGATATTCCTGGAAAAGGGAATGGATGGGGCAAGGATGCGGGATATTGCCGATCATGCAGGAATAAACAAATCCCTGCTTAACTATTATTATCGCTCCAAGGACCGCCTGTTCAATGCCGTATATGAAAAGCTTGCCGGACAGCTCTTTGATATGTTTGCACCGGTTTTTGATGAGAACCTTTCACTTGAGGAAAAAATAAGGTATTTTTTCAGGGAACATATTTCCTTTCTTCAGAAAAACCCCAGGCTGCCGATATTCATTTTGTATGAGGTGAACCGTAACCCCGAAAGATTCAGGAAGCTAATCCAGAAATTCGATTTTGAAGCATTATGGGACACACTTGAAAAGCAGCACGAAAAAGAACTTGCCAAATACAATATTTCAATGGAAATGCTTCCCCAGCTGATGAGTTCCCTGGCGGCACTGAGCGTTTTTCCTTTCGCGGCACGCAGCTTCCTGGAAGCAATCTTCACCAAGCTGGGAATTGATTTTGATGACTATATTGAAGAGAGAAAGAAGTTTGCAGCTGAATTTACCATCAAAGCCTTAAAAAGATGATCCGGAAATCAATGGAACAGATCCCTTTGATGACCTGTAATCAAGTTGTGAATTTTTCTGAAAAAAAAAGATGAAATTCTCATGATTGTCCAAAAATACCAGGACGAATGAATATTATCGAATTCTATCATGCGTGGTTCCCTGTACGGGGGTCAGACAGGTACCGGGCCTGTAAAAAATAAATAATAAGCGTATGAAAAAATGTTTGCTAATCCTGTCGGTTACTTTGTTCTCGGGATTTTCAGCATTGAATTCCCAGAAGATATTAACACTTAAGGAATGCTATGAAGGGGCATCTGCAGCAAGTGCGATCGCCGGAGATAGAAATGCGCACTTTGCGATATGGCAGCTGAAGGACAGGAATCTTATAAAAGGATGGCTGCCTTCGCTCGATGCCGGTGGCAGTTTCGTCTACAATTCAGAGGTTATAGATATCGGAAGCAGCCTTGGATCTCTTCCGGTTCCGGGAATTGCCGATGCAATAAAACCTCTCCCTCATGAACAATACAGGTTTACGGTCGATGTAAACCAGGTGATCTATGACGGGGGTGCAACCAGGGGTGCCAGGGCCGTTGAAAAATCCGGTCTCCTCCTTAATCAGAAACAATCCGAAGCGGATCTCTATAAACTTCGCAGCCAGATAAATACATACTTTTTCAACCTGATGCTCCTCGACAGGCAAAAGGAACTCCTAAACAATTACCTGGAACTTATCAGTAAACGCATTTCTTCCATGGAATCGGCCCTTCATAACGGAGTAATACTTAAATCAGACATTGACGTGATGGCATCGGAGAAAATCAGACTAGAGCAGCAGCTTAAGGAAAATGAGATCCGCAGGAACACCTTCATGAAAATTCTGTCAGACCTTACCAATATTCCTGCTGACCCGTCATACGAACTGATTTTACCTGTCTTTGCCGGTGACCTACCGTCAGATCTTACCAGGCCGGAACTGGACATTTTCGATTTGCGGAAAGAGCAGCTGGAAGCATCCCTGCAGATCATAAACAGTAAAAGAAGGCCGAAAGCTTTCGGTTTTGCAACCCTGGGCTACGGCAATCCCCCAGGGAACAATTTCTTCAGGGATGAGTTTGATACCTACTACGTGATTGGAGCAGGCTTGAAATGGAATATTTTCGACTGGAACAGATCCAGGAATGAAAGGCAGATTGTAAGTCTGCAGCAGGAAATGATTGAGAGCAGCAAAAGGGATCTGATTAATAATCTCAACTATCTTCTGGATGCGAAGAATGCTGAGATATCCAGTCTCAATCTCCTGATCCAGTCCGATATGGAACTGATCACACTACGGAAAAGTATCACTGCCACGGCAGAATCAAAATATGAGAACGGAACGATAACAGCCTCTGAATTGCTGAATGAGATCAACTCTGAAAAACAGGCCCTCATCAATCATGAACTGCATAAGATAAACCTGGCAATGGCAAAGGTTGAATATCTGAATATCAGCGGAAAGGAAATTGAATGATCTCTTTCCGGTTAAAATATTCACGAATGGAAATCTCAAACAGGAAAACAATATTACTACCAGTAAATGAAAGCCATACCTTTATCAATAATTGCTGTCCTGCTAATTGCGGGATGTAAAAGCGGCCCTGAGGAAGCTGATGCATACGGCAGTTTTGAAGCCCTTGAGATAACTGTATCCGCCGAAACGGGCGGAAGGATCCTGCAATTTGATCCTGCCGAGGGTGCCGACATTGAACAGGATGCCGGAATTGCCCTGATCGACACCACTCTTCTGTATCTGCAAAAGGCAGAACTGGATGCGGGGATGAAAAGCGTAAGAACCAGGCTGGTCTCAATCAATGCACAGAATGATATCCTTGCCCAGCAGATTGAAAATCTCAAAGTGAATATTGACAGGACCGATAACATGCTAAAGGAAGATGCAGCTACACGAAAACAATATGATGATCTCACCGGGCAGGTTGCGGTGCTTCAGAAACAGATTGATGCCAATAACACGCAAAAAGCATCGATTGCCGCAGAATTGCAGGTGTTTGAATCGAGAAAGGCAACCCTCGGTGAGCAGATTGCCAGAAGCTGTGTCAGAAGCCCCGTCAGGGGAACCCTGATCGAAAAGTACGCTGAAGCGGGCGAAATTACAGCTGCCGGAAAACCCCTGGCAAAAATTGCCGATCTGTCGCTGATGAAGCTTAAAGTATATGTCAGCGGTGCCCAGCTGCCGGAAATTCAAACAGGAAAGAACTGCACCGTCAGGATCGATCATGGGAAAACAGGATACAGATCGTTCACGGGGACAGTCAGCTACATCTCTGGAAAAGCTGAATTCACTCCAAAGATAATCCAGACCAAAGAAGAACGGGTCACTTTTGTATATGCCGTGATAATTGAGGTAAAAAATGACGGTTCGATAAAATCCGGCATGCCGGGAGAGGCTATCTTCTGACAGAAAATGAACAAGGTTATTGCAGCATCAGCCATTGGCAGGAAGTTCGGGAATACCCGGGCACTTGAAAATGTTTCTTTCGACATCAGCGAAGGTGAGATTTTCGGTTTCATCGGTCCCGACGGAGCAGGAAAAACCACCCTTTTCAGAATCATCACCACACTACTCCTTCCCGATGAGGGGAAAATGACAATCATGGGCCTTGATTGCAGGACAGGATACAGGCAGCTCCGAAAAAATATCGGCTACATGCCGGGACGTTTCAGTCTTTACCCTGACCTCTCGGTCGAAGAAAATCTGAACTTCTATGCCACCGTTTTTGGTACAACAGTCAAGGAGAACTATGACCTTATTTATGATATCTATTCGCATATCGAACCTTTTAAAAAAAGACTTGCAGGAAAGCTGTCGGGCGGAATGAAACAGAAACTTGCATTGTCATGTGCTCTCATCCATAAACCAGGACTGCTTGTCCTTGATGAACCCACAACCGGCGTCGATGCAGTTTCAAGGTCTGAATTCTGGGTGATGCTTAAAAAGCTCAGGCAGCACAATATCACTATCGTTGTTTCAACCCCCTATATGGACGAAGCAATGAAATGCGACAGGGTTGCCCTTATCCAGAGAGGGCGCCTGCTTTCAATAAACCAGCCGGAAAAAATCAGGGAGGAATTCGGCAGGAAGCTTTTCAGCGTCACGGCTCCTGAAAAGTTCAAACTTATAAATGCATTGAGAAGCTTCCCGGGAATCAGAACCGCATATCCATTCGGAGATTCCGTTCATGTAACCTTTAAGGAGGATGAATTCGACGATTCCATATACAAACATCTGGACAGAATGGGAGTGATCAATGCAAGGATCACCGAAACAAAGGCAGGAATTGAGGACAGTTTCCTGGAACTGATGCAAAAGGAATAGGATAAAAGGCCGAAGTAGTAACATAATGGCAAAACAGACAGTGAGTGAAACAGGCAGCACTGGAGTTCCATTAACAAGCAATACCGTAATAACGGTCAGGAACCTTGTGAAAAAGTTCGGGAATTTCATAGCGAACGACAACCTGAATTTTGAAGTCTTCAGGGGTGAAATTTTTGGCTTCCTGGGTGCAAACGGAGCCGGTAAGACCACTGCCTTAAGGATTCTGTCAGGATTGTCGTCTCCAACCTCGGGTAAAGTGATGGTTGCAGGATATGATGCGAAAAAAGAACCTGAGCAGATCAAGAAGAACATCGGTTACATGTGCCAGAAGTTTTCTCTTTACAATGACCTGACCGTCAGGGAGAACATAATGCTTTATGGAGGGATCTACGGCATGTCAAAAAAACTTATACTGGAAAGAACTGCCAAGCTGCTTGAGAGGCTGCAGTTTGAAGAATATGGCGGCAGGCTGATAGCCGACCTTCCGCTGGGCCTGAAGCAGAAGCTGGCTTTCTCAGTGGCCGTCATGCATGAACCGAAAATTGTGTTTCTCGATGAACCTACCGGCGGTGTTGATCCCATAACAAGACGCCAGTTCTGGGAGATGATCTACGAAACGGCCGCAAGAGGAATTACTGTCTTTGTAACCACACATTATATGGACGAGGCTGAATATTGCGACCGCATCTCAATAATGAATGAGGGCAGAATCGTGGCCCTGGACACACCAGCAAATCTGAAAAAGCAATATAATGCAGATTCAGTGGAGGAGGTTTTTATCAAGATTGCCAGACCTTCACCCGCAGATCCCGGTATGCTGCAAAAGAATCCGAAGGGCAATAATTAAGTCAGTGATATGAAAGGATTACCTGATTCAACCATACAAACAATCAAATGAAACTTATATGATATAAAAACACAAACAAGTATAAAAAATATGAGTTTATGTGGGTTCCTTGTGAACCACTTAGTTTTCAATAATATAATAATGTTTCTTTCACATGAAACGTTTCATCGGATTTGTAAAAAAAGAATTCCTCCATATTTTCAGGGATTTCCGTACCCTGATAATCCTGTTCGGCATTCCGACAGTGCAGATCCTGATTTTCGGCTTTGTTGTCAGCATGGATCTTAAAGATGCAAACGTGGCTTTTCTCGATCTGTCGAATGATGAAATTACCAGGCGAATCTCGGATAAGATCTGTTCATCGGGCTTTTTCAGGCGGACCGATAACCTCCGGGATTATAAAGATGTCGACAGGGTTATGAAAAAGGGAGATACCAGGGCGGTAATTATTTTCGGCGATAATTTTGGCCGTGATCTTGCCAGAAGCGGGAGAGCAACCATGAGCATCATAGCTGACGGCTCGGAACCAAACACGGCAACGCTTATCACCAATTATGCAACAGCCATCATTGCGGATTTCAACAGGGAGCTTGACCGCACCGCCCGTATAGGAAATATACTCGTGCAGCCTGAAGTAAGAATGTTTTACAATCCTGGTCTGAAGGGACATTTCATGTTCGTCCCGGGTGTTATTACCCTTATTCTTATCCTAATATGTGCCCTGATGACCTCCATTACGATAACACGTGAAAAAGAGTTCGGCACAATGGAAGTCCTGCTGGTATCGCCGCTGAAACCCTCCCAGATCATACTGGGCAAGGTAATGCCCTACTTCCTTCTGTCATTCATCAATGTGATACTTATTCTTCTGCTTTCCTGGCTGGTATTCGGCTTGCCGGTCAGGGGCAGTATTGCCCTTCTCCTTGCAGAAAGCATGCTTTATATTCTTATGAGCCTTTCCCTGGGAATCCTTATTTCCACAATATCAAAAACAATGCAGCAGGCAATCTTTATTTCACTGGTCGGATTGATGCTGCCCACGATTCTGCTCTCGGGATTTATCTTTCCCATTGAGAACATGCCGGGGATTTATGATGTGGTGTCAAGCGTACTGCCTCCCAGATATTTTATCCTGATAATCAAGAATATTATGATTAAGGGTGCTGGTTTTTCCGATGTATGGAGGGAGACGCTTATTATTGCCCTGATGACCGCAGTGTTTATTGGATTGAGCATAAGGAATTTCAAGGTTAGGCTGCAATAATTTGAATTATGTATTCTGAAAAATATACCATGGGCAGCGTGCCGCAAATAGTCCGGCTTCATAAAACTGACTTCCGGGGAGTCGGTATTCCGGCAGGGCAAAAAACGCAAATTGATAGAGTTGTGAAAAACCAGCCGCGATGAGGACCATTTTATATCTTATAAGAAAGGAGTTTTTACAGATCTTCCGCGATAAATTCATCGGCAAAGCCATATTTGGTGTACCTATCGTTCAGATGCTCATTCTTGTGCCTGCCGTCACCTTTGAGATCAGGAATGTTAACCTGTGCGTGATCGACATGGATATGTCGGCCGAATCGGCAAAACTTATAAACCGGCTGGAAGGATCCACTTTTTTCAGAATAAAATTTACAACCTTCTCCGAAAATGAGGCAAATCAGTTGCTTCACAGGAACAAATGCGACATGGTACTGCAGATCCCTTTGGGATTTGCAAAGAACCAGGGAGCGGGCAAGCCCGGCAGGATCATGGCTTCGGTCAATGCAATAAATGCTGTAAGTGCACAGCTTTCATGGGCATATCTCAATGGTGTCATCCGCGACCATAATATGAATATCGCTGCTGAAAATCCGGGGTTATTCTCCGGTTCCGCCTTCAGCCAGACCGATGTTTCAAACAGGTACTGGTACAATGAAAAGCTCAATTACAAGTATTTTATGCTCCCCGGGATACTGGGGATACTGGTTACTGCAATAGCCTTTCTTCTTGCGGGTCTTAATCTTGTCAGAGAAAAGGAGATTGGAACAATTGAACAGATAAATGTCACACCCATAAAAAAGTATCAGTTCATAACTGCAAAAATGGTACCCTTTTTCCTGATAGGGCTCGTCGACCTTGCCCTCGGTCTTCTGCTCGGTAAGCTTTTTTTCAGGATACCCTTCGAGGGAAGCATCGCGCTTCTGTTTATGTGTTCGGCCATCTTCATGATTTCCGTTCTCGGCCTCGCGCTGTTCATCTCAACATTCTCCTCGACGCAGCAGCAGTTCATGTTCGTTGCCTTCTTTTTCATGATTGTGTTCATACTGATGAGCGGAATATTCACCCCGGTTGAAAGTATGCCCGGCTGGGCGCAGAAATTCAACCTTATAAACCCGCTTACTTACCTTATGCGCATTAACCGCATGGTGATGCTCAAAGGATCCGCATTTGGGGATATAAGCAGGGAAATCTGCTCGATGATTGTCATTGCAATTGCATTCACCTTTATTGCAGTACGAAGATACCGGAAGACGGCCTAAAAAAATGCATAATCAATCTTTATCATGAAACTGTTCCTGGGAAATACCCTGAACAGATCCGAAATCTGTCCTCCAAGCGTCTGCTCGTAAATCGATTCTCCCCAGGGTGCAAGCGGATTCATATCATCCCTCCGATTCCTGGAATGACTCCATACAAAATATATTGTTGACCCGGGCCTGTATTCCCACCTGGCAACAAAATTCGACTGCAGGTTCTTGTAGTTGAAATCCCTTCTTTTCGGATATGCCGGAAAACCCATCATATGATCAGGATCGGTAAGAATCCCGAAACTACCATATATCCCTTTTGCAAAGAAAAACTGATTGTAGAGCTGAAGAGAAAACTTGTTTGTAAATGTGTAAGATCCCCGCAACGTAAAATCAATTGACCTTGTATCCCGTAAACCAAACACCGGAACATAATACCTGCCGGGTGCATACTGGCTTACATCAGTCAGCATATTCCCCAGGGCCTCACTTCCGTCAAAACTGACATAGTCACTGAAGTCAAGATTATCCGGCGATGTGGAAGATTTCCCTATTTTCCATACAGAATTGTCATTCATAAACGATTCATTTGATACCCATGCGATATTGTCTGCTTCAACCGCACCCTTAAGGCTGGCCTGAAATGACAATCTCGTTCCGGTATTCACATCTGTTAACAGGTTAAGCCTGTATTCTCGTCCTTTTTTATCTAACTTTTTAAACCCAAGGCCAGGGGCCACCTTCCAGTTTTTTCTTTCGTCGGTGGAAAAGTCGCCCGATAATTCCAGAACTTTTGGTTTGGCCCATAATCCAAGACCCCTTGTTTCCCACAAATCATATCCGCCAAAATAGTCATTGAATCTTGTGCTTATTTTAATGGCCCTGAATTTTCTGGTTCTCAGATCAGTGCTGAGGCTTATATTATCCCCCATATCATACCACTCGAGAAATGAAACCCGCCTTGAATAATACAGGCCGACCTCCCCGCGCTGAAAAGAACCGAAAGGCTTTCCTTCGTTTATCTTGTAATTCAGGTTTGTCCAGAGCTGGTACCAGTTCTGTTCAAAACTAATCCATCCTATATCGTTGGGATTATATTTGTCAGTAAACATCAGTATAGTTAAATGACCATCAACAGTCCCCTGCCTCTTTCTCAGCACCACGCCGCTCATTAATCCAGCCTCGCCTTTTCTTCCCGGTACAAGCGGGTTCCTGTCGGAAAACGCAGCTATCCCCTCAAAACTGTATCTGTTATTGCTGAAACGGAGATCCCAGTCAATGCCCCCCGTTATACTCTGCCAGCCCGTACCCGATTCCGCGGGACTGTAATAATAGGTAAATGCTCCGCCTGCGGAGGAATAATTTCCTATTGTCTGGCTTACCCGCAAAACTCCGTAATTATTTGTGGGTTTGAAGCTTTTTCCTGCAGTGGTGCCAAGCAGTCCGAATGACAGTCCTTTCTCGGAATGCCCCGATAACTTCGCAGCGGCTATAATGGGTTCGTTGGCACCAAGCCGGCGCGAATAAAAAAGACGGGAGCTTCCTATTCCGAATTTGAAAATATCGGCTCCCTCCAGGAAAAAAGGCCGTTTTTCAGCAAAAAAGGTTTCAAAAGCAGTAAGGTTCAATACGGCAGGGTCCGCTTCAACCTGCCCGAAATCGGGACTGATGGTGACGTCAAGCATTACATTCGGTCCCAATCCCACCTTTATGTCTCCGCCTGCATCATATTTCATCCTGTAATCAGCCTTGCCGGGGTTGCCTGCGCTTTCATAAATATCCAGCCCTGCCAGGGCATAGGGTCTTACCTGGATGTTCCGCCGCGGATCAAGGTCTTTGATCTCAGTTATTCTCCCATATCCCGAGACAAGATTGGTCCTTTCACTGCGGGGTATGTACGGCCACTCTGAAATCTCTCCCAGCCTCGGGATACGCCTTCTGAAATGTATTCCCCATGTCTGCAAGTCATTCCTGGAATAACGCAGCATGCTGTAGGGAATCCTCATTTCTGCAGTCCAACCCTCACTGGTGATACTTACGGCTGAAAACCAGATAGCATCCCACGATGGATCAAGGCCGGCCATGATCAGGGGATTCATATCGAAAACTGCCAGTTTTTTATTGTCATCCTGCTGGCCGTCAAGCTGTACTCCCGCTGCATTGACACCAAATGTATATGCAGTCTTCCCGTTAAAATAAGAATCTATTGAGACCATGAACCAGTCAGCCCTGTTGTATTCATCACGCCGGCCAAGATTGGCCTCAATATTCCCCGGGTCATCAAACATCCTTGCACCTATGAACAGATCATCCTTTCCGAACAGTATCCTTACCTCTGTCCTGCGGGCTGAAGGTTTTCCTTCTTCCGGCTCAAACTGGATGAAATCAGTTACCACCGGAGATTCTGCCCATACGGTCTCATCCAAATGTCCATCAATAATAACCGGTGAACCGGTATTGACTGATATTATCGATCTGCTTTCCTGTGAAAAGACAAGGAATGGACAGGCCAGGGCGGCGAGGGCTATCAGGAGTTTAATTCTCATGTTTTAATCAAATGGGCAAAACTAGCCGAAATGTACAAAGTGTTGGAATATCTCACAGCCTAATTAACAAACTTTAAGATTCTCCAGTTTATCATTCCGGGAAAAGTAGCCATATTTATATCATGACAGAAGCTGTCTGCCGCAACCAGACCTGAAAAAAATATCTTGAAATGGAATTAAACGATTTCAGATCGTTAATTTATTCAGAATCAACTTCAGCGAGGGGCTGTTCGCCAGTCCGGGGTATATATTCAAAGGATCCCTTTATGAATTATATTCAGCCAAGTTTGATGCCGTTCATCCGGGCAAAGGATAACAGCCGGGCTTTATTAATTGCAAATGACAGTATTTCAGTTTCAATTTTATTTGACATATGCTGACATTCAATCAATATAACCTATATTTGAAACGGCTTTTAAGATCGTCTGCGTGAACCGGTACAGATTAAACATATCAGGCTTTCTGTTTCTGATCCTCTTTACAGGATTTTTCGCCAGTACCGTTTTTTTCAATCACACCCACATATCCGAAGGTTCCATCCTGGTACACTCACATCCCTTTAAACCGGACCATAACGGAAAACCTCTACACAGCCACAGCAACTCAGTCTATTTCCTGGTTTTTCTGCTGAACAATTTCATTGCTGACATTAATGGTACAAACACTGTCGACAGTATTATACTTCCCCATGTGAGTGACATTTTCTCCGGGATTGTAATTAACTATCCTTCAGGAGACTGCAATCCGGTGTTTTTTCTGAGGGGCCCTCCTGCTTCCACTGTCTGATCAGGTCTTCTTTATTTTTCACGCTAAAACCGGGCGAACCTGCTATAGTTGCAGGTATTCAGTTATCATCGTTAAGATTTACAATAATGAACAAACTGATTTTATTGCTTTTTATATTCCTTTTTCTTTCATGTCAGAACAATGATATTCCAGTAACTGAGACAGGAAAGCCGGATTATGGCCGGATGGAGCATAATCGAAGGCGGATCCGCGGCAGGCATAAACCGGTTGAAGACAGCAATATTTACACGATTGGTGATACTGTTTTTGTTCCCGCTGCTTCTCCCGTAATGACCAAACTGAAACTGCAATCCGTTACATCCGGCGATCATATAAGTTACTTTACCACCACAGGCGTTGTCAAACCCTTAACTGGCCACAAGGCAGAGGTGGCATCTCCCTTTGATGGCCGCATAGTAAGGTCCTTTATCAGCCTCGGGCAGAAAGTCAGCAGGGGTGCCCCCCTGTTTGAAGTCAGCTCCTCAGAATACCTGGAACACGTGAGAATGTTCATGCAGGCCAAGAAACAGAAGGAACTGGCGGAAAAAAACCTTGCACGCAAAAAGGACCTTCTCGAAAAAGGTGTTAGCTCCCGGAGAGAATATGATGAGGCCCGGCTTGAATTCGACCTGACCGACAAAGAGCATGAAAAAACTGCCGCGATCCTGAGAATAATGAGTCTCAATCCTGACGATGCCGATCTGATCAAACCACTGGTGGTGAGATCCCCGATTGCGGGAGAAATTGTCAGTACACAGCTTACCGTCGGTCAGTTCATCAGATCCGACGGAGATCCCCTGGTAACAGTGGCGGATTTAAATAAAATCTGGGTTGTGGCGAACGTCAAAGAAAAAGATCTGGGATCGCTTCACCTGAATGACCATGTGGAAATATTCACTGAAAGCAGGCCGGAATTTCCCGCAAGGGGGCAGATCAGTTACATAGGCGATATAATGAACCAGGAAACCCGTTCGGTCGAAGTCTATATTGAGTGCCAGAATCCCGACCATTTCCTCAAATGCGGAATGTTCGTCACAGTAAGATTCTACCAGACTCTAACAAATTCAATTGTTGTATCATCAAATTCGGTTTTACAAAATCATAATAAAAGTTACCTGTTTGTCCAGGCAGAGCCGGGAGTTTTTGTCAGGAAAATAGTTGAAGTGACATCCTTTAATGATAAAGGACTGATTGTCAACTCTGGTCTTGAACCCGGCAAAATAATTGTTTCGGAAGGGGGAATATATCTCCAGTAAAAGATGATCCTATGGACAGACTATTCAGACTTTTCATCAACAGGCGTTTTTTAATTGCCACAATCTTTGTTTTAATTGCTGCAGTCGGTATCTATTCGTGGTTCCAGTTGCCCATTGATGCCTATCCCGATATTGCTGATGTGACAGTACAGGTAGTAACACAGGTGCCCGGGCTTGCAGCAGAGGAAATTGAACAACAGATCACGATCCCTCTTGAACGTGAATTGAACGGACTACCGGGCCTTCAGACAATGAGGAGCAAGAATCTGTTCAGCATCTCTTCTATACTGCTTGTTTTCAGGGATGGAACAGACGATTATTTTGCGAGGCAGAGGGTACAGGAAAAAATCGCAGGCATAGATCTGCCGTTCGATGCCGTTCCGGAAATAGGCCCGCTTACATCACCGACAGGCGAGGTTTGCCGGTATATAATTGAAAGTGACAAATATGACCTGCGCGAACTGACGGATTTCCAGAAATGGGTAATAATTCCCCGCCTGAAACAGGTGATGGGAGTGGCAGATGTTCAGAATTTCGGAGGAATAACAACCCAATATCAGATTGAAATTGATCCGAAGAAACTCGAGAAATATGATATAACCCTGTCCGGTGTTGTGGAAAGTATAAACAAGAACAATTCAAATGCCGGTGGCAGCATGGTTAACCGCGGAGATCTGACCTATATCATACGGGCTGTCGGCCTTATTCAGGATCTTGAGGATCTTGGAAAGGTTGTGGTTAAAACCGTCAACGGGATTCCGGTTTATCTGAATGATCTGGGTACACTTAAATACGGGAATTTCGAAAGAAAAGGAGTTTTCGGCTACACCGACAGGGAAAGGGATTACACCGAAAGTGTACAGGGGATAGTACAGCTCCTCAGGTTTGAGAATCCTTCAATGGTGCTGAAAAATGTCCACAAAGCGATCGATGAGCTGAACAATGAAATCCTGCCTGATGGCGTCAATATTCATATTTTCCTCGACAGGACTCATCTTGTCAACGCAACCCTGAACACAGTTTCTCACACACTGCTTTTCGGGGTATTGCTGGTAACCGGTATACTGATCATTTTCCTCGGGAGCTGGCGCGGGGCTCTTGTTATTGCCGTAACAATACCGCTTTCGCTCCTGACTGCCTTCATTCTGATGCATTTCACAAATGTCCAGGCTAACCTTCTTTCACTGGGTGCAATCGATTTCGGGATAATTGTGGAAGGATCAGTGGTAATGCTGGAAACAATCCTGAGGAAAAGGGAGGAGGACCAGTCGCGCGAGCTGCAGATCGACAACCTAGTTAAACGCTGCGTTGATATGGGTAAACCTATCTTCTTTGCCATGCTGATCATAATAATGGCCTACCTGCCCCTTTTTACGTTTGAAAGGATTGAAAAGAAGATGTTTGCACCTATGGCTTATACTGTGGGTTTCGCCATACTGGGAGCCCTCGCGGTTGCCCTGATACTTATTCCCGGCCTTGCCTTCCAGATCTACCGCAAACCCCGGAAAATGTACCATAATAAATGGCTCGAAAAACTGACATGCAAATACCGTGGATTTACCGCCAAAGTTGTTGAAAGACCGCGAAAAGTTTTTCTTCCGATAGCAGGCATATTCCTTTTAACAGTCATACTCTCCTTCACCGTAGGCAAGGATTTCCTACCGACACTCGACGAAGGATCCCTCTGGCTCCAGGTCCAGCTGCCCCCGGGAATTACTCTCGAAAAATCAAAGGCAATGGCAGATACCCTGCGGAATCATGTTATGAAATACGAAGAGGTGAAATATGTAATGACCCAGGTTGGCAGGGATGATGAGGGAACTGACCCCTTTTCAATTTCACATGCAGAATGCGGAATAGGATTAACACCTTATAAACAATGGAAAAAAGGCAAAAGGAAATCTGATCTGATAGAAGAACTCGCGGCTGATCTCGCCAGGTTGCCCGGTTACAGTGTAGGCTTCTCACAACCCATCATTGACATGGTGATGGATCAGATCGCAGGTTCACACAGTGATCTTGCCATAAAAGTGTTTGGAGATAATCAGGATGAAGCCCGGCGTATTGCTGAAGAAATAGTTAGGGTACTTTCCGGGATAAAGGGTGCCAGGGATGTGGATATCGAACAGGAACCACCCCTGCCCCAATTGCTGATAAAAGCCAATCGCGACAAAATCGCATTGTACGGATTAAATGTGGCCGATGTCTCGGAACTTATTGAGGTTGCAATTGCAGGCAAAGCAGTATCCCGGGTTTTTATCGGAAACAGGATGTATGACGTAATCTGCAGATATGATGAACAATCACGCGAAACGCCTGAAAAAATTGGTTCATTGCTGCTCACCCCGGCAGCAGGAGGAAAAATTCCATTGTCGCAGATCACACAAATTTCAACCACTACCGGACCGGGAATCATTAACCGCGAGAACAATAACAGGTTCCTGACTGTTCGTGTAAACATGAGAGGACGTGACATTACATCATTCCTGAAAGAAGCCGGTAATGCAATAGAAAAAAAAATTGTTTACAATCATAATGATTTTGTATTGCAATGGAGCGGCCAGTTTGACAATCAGAAGAGGGCATATGAACGTCTCCTGCTTATCGTGCCTCTGTCCCTTGCCCTGATGTTCCTCCTTCTTTTCTGGAGCTTCGGCAATTTCCGGCAGGCATGGCTCCAGATGGCAATACTGCCCCTGTCAGTATTCGGGGGAATGGTTGCACTGAATATCTCCGGCATGACCTTCAATGTTTCCTCTGCCGTGGGCTTTATAGCCCTGTTTGGTGTATACATCATGAACGGAGTACTGATGATCTCACATATTAATAACCTCCGCAACAGGGGAGAGCCCCTGAAAGAGGCAGTGATAAAAGGATCGGCACACCGTTTCCGCCAGATCCTCATGACTTCAACAGTTGCAATACTGGGACTGGTGCCGGCCTCTCTTTCCACAAACATTGGTTCGGATGTACAGCGCCCCCTTGCAACGGTTATCGTGTACGGACTTGCCTTTGGAACAATCATCACTCTTTCCGTACTTCCGGCATTGTATTATATGCTCGAAAAATGGCATCTGAAAAGAAATAAAGGAATCAACGTCAGCTAAACCATATGGGAAATAAAATAAAATCAGTACTGTTCCGGATTTTGGTTTTTGTTTTATCAACCAAATTGATCTGGGCCCAGCAGGAAATCAGTTACAAAAGCCGTCCGGTCTCTTTTCCGGCCTTCCTTTCGGGAGTGGTGAAAGGTAACCTGGGTTATATTGCAAATCAGTTCAATGTAAGCATTGCAAAAGCTGAACTTAAGGCTTCACAGGTTTTCCCTGATCCCGAAATTGCATTGACCTACGGCTACAATGAGGACCGCAGGCTTCAAATGGGACAGTCATTTGAAGCCGGGTTAAGCTATCCAGTAAATACCGCGAACAGGAGAGGGGCAAATATTGCCCTGGCCAGGTCGAATTATGAGTTATCTGAATACCTGCTCGATGCCTTCTTTCAAAACCTGAGGGCTGATGCTGCATTAAGCTATTTTGCAACCCTGAGAAACCAAAGGCTGTTCAGTTTGCAACAGGATATATACAAACAACTGTCGGAGCTTGCAAGGGCCGACAGCATCAGGCTGGCCAGCGGCGATGCAACCGGGCTCGACGCCCTTCAGTCATCACTGGAAGCACGTTCCCAGCTTACTGAAGTTTACCAGAGCCTTTCGGAATTCCAGAATTCATCTGTTAACCTGATGCTCCTCCAGGGTAAAAAATTTATAGATACCCTCGAGATCCCTTCCGGCAACTTTCCCGTAAAACAACGTGAATTCAGGCTTAATGAGCTTATAGACAATTCATTAAATAAACGTGCCGATCTTATGGCAGCTTTGAAGAACAGGGAAGTATCAGAGAAAAACCTAAATCTTATCAAGGCAAACAGGGCGTTTGAATTCAACCTGGAAACAGGATATTCATATAATTCAATAGTAAAAAATGAAATCGCACCGGCCCCTGCATATAATGGACTGACTGCCGGAATCAGCTTCCCCCTGAAATTTTCAAGCCTCAACAAGGGTTCAATTGCGGCAGCAGACCTCGCTGTCAGTCAAAGCCGCACTGCCTATGAAGAAACAGAACTCCAGATTATTACGGAAGTAATTATGGCATATAACAATTTTGTTGCACAGAACAAAAAAGTTGAACATTATAACCAGGGCCTGGCTGAAGATGCCCTGAAAATACTCGAGGGAAGAATATATTCATACCAGCAGGGAGAAAGCGGACTGATCGAAGTACTGAATGCACAGCGCACCTATATCGAACTGCAGTTGAACCAGCTTGAAGCACTTTTCGATTACACCTCCGCCCTTATTGAACTGGAAAGGGCAGCAGGCATCTGGGACCTGTCGGAATAATTCATATGACACTTAACATTTTCCAAAAGCCTGAAAAACAAAACTGAAAATCTTGTGCGTCTTTTATTTGTATTTTGAACGCAGGTTCATTATATTTACAAAAACATGCGCAATGAAAGCATCACTCCTTTTGAAAATATTCCTGGTGCTTCCCCTCCTTTTACTGGTTGACTATATCCTGATGGCATTGCTGGGCTGCGCAACCTGCCTTTTTGGAATGGGGGATGAATTCTACTGCGGTCCTTTCTGCCTTGCCGGGAAAATTCTCCTGGGTCTGACCGCCTTGTTTTTCGGATATCTTATTTACCCGGATATTAAAGCTCTTTTCAAACCGAACAAAAATGGCCCGTCCGCGTAAAGTAAGAAAAATATTCAACCCTCCTAAAATGAAGGGTTTCATGCCCTACGGAATGCAATCGCTGGCTACGGAACCTGTGAGACTGAAATTTGAGGAATTCGAGAGCATCAGGCTGATTAACTATGAGATGCTTTCACAGGATGCAGCTGCCAGGCAAATGAACATATCCAGGCCAACATTCACCCGTATCTATAACAGGGCCCTTAAGATAATTGCGAAATCATTTGCAGAGGGAAAACCGGTCAATATTGAAGGAGGCAATTATCAGCTTGACAAAGACTGGTACAGGTGCAGGAAATGCTACAAACTCATACAGGGGCTTGAAAACCATTTCAAATGCGAAGATTGCACAGCCTACGGTGAAAATGAACTCATAAAGCTGAACTGATCTACCCCGTTTTCCTGATCTCAACAACCTGATACCGGGATCATGCCGGACGATTGAAACGAACATTCCATATCCTGAAACGGGGCAATGAAATTTGTTTGCTGATTTTTTCGGATGACCGATAACGAAATAATAAACGAAGTTCTGAATGCCGATAAAAATGCGTTCCGGTTTCTTGTTGAACGTTATCAGCAACTGGTATTCAGGACTGCAATCGGATTTCTGCACGACTCTGACAAAGCTGCAGATCTGACCCAGGAAGTATTTATTCAGGCATACCTTTCACTGCACCGCTTTCGGGGTGATTCTTCCTTTTCAACCTGGCTTTACAGGATAACCGTCAATGCCAGTCTCAATAAAATCCGGAAATTTTCCGTTAAAAAATTCATAAGGCTGTTTGAGATTTCTTCTGATCCGGATCCAAAATCATTACTTACTGTCACCGACCCGGCAAATCCGGAAGAAACAATGATCCGCAATGAAAACATTGAGATGGTCAGAAAAGCACTCGACAGCCTTCCTGAAAAGCAGCGGATAGCAATAGTGCTTGGCAAATACGACGGCCTTTCGCAGAAAGAAATCGCCGAAATTATGAACACAACTGAAGGTGCCGTGGAATCATTGTTGCAGCGTGCAAAAATGAACCTGAGAAAAAAATTATCCGCGTATGAAACCCACATTATACAAAATCACAAGCAAGCATGAAAATAAAATTCATGTGGGTCCCATGTGACCCGCTTAATCTTCAGTGGCATATAAATTTATTTTCACATGAAAAAAAATAATTAAAAAAGCGCAGGAAAAACACACATTATGTTTCTAACTAAAAAATTTAAAGAATGAATTGCCGGCAATGCATACACGAAATTGATTCATTCCATGATGAAACGCTGGCCCCGGATTTACGGACACAGGTTCTTGCACATCTCAAAGAGTGCAGTTCATGCGCAGAAATCTACAGGCTTCAGGTTTTAATTGATGAAGTGATTGAGCAGGAAAAAGAAATGCTTCCCGATCCATTCCTTTCAACACGGATTAATTCCCGCATTGAAAAAATGAACGGACGGGAACCGGTGCCCGGAATTTTTACCAACCGCCTGCTCAGACCTGTGCTGATTACCCTTTCAATGGCTGCTGCTATCTTCATGGGGATAATCATGGGTAATCTGGCAGTTACGTCACGGCAGCCGGTGGCATTGCCTGCCGAACTTGCCCTGATCAACGATGCAGGTCTGGAAAACATTGAAATGTTCACAGGCGAATGAGAGCAGGAAGAATAAAACCGGAAAATATACACGGCTGGCTGGTTTGGATAATTGTTCTGCTGGCGCTGATGAATGCTGCAACAATAATTACAATTATTTATAACAGGAGCCGCAGCGTGAAGGAAAAAAGTGTCATTGCCCCCGGGCAGATCCAGTTTTCTCCTGCTTCTGCCAGGTACGGCGGCGGTTACTTCAGGGATGAACTGGGCCTTAATGAAGAACAGATGGAGAAATTTGCTGAAATCAATCCGTTATTCAGGGAGCAGATCCGGAATATAAACAATAATCTGAACCTGTTGAGACAAAGGATGTTCAAGGAAATGTCCTCGGTAAATCCTGATCCTTCAAAGCTTGATCAGTATTCAGATTCCATCGGCATTCTGCATTCTGATCTTAAAAAGGTTACCTACAGATACTTCCTCGGATTAAGTAAAATCTGTGATGCACAGCAAAGGAATAAACTGGAGAAAATGTTCGGGGACATGTTCATCAGTGAACGCGGCATGGGACAATATGGCAGGGGTGGCCAGACTGGAAGGTACAGGGGCAGACCATTCAATTATTGACAAAATACTTAAAATCAACACTGATATGAAAACAAAGGTTTTAATCACACTGATTGCATTTTTTGCACTGGCAATGTTGGCAAACGCACAGGATAAGCCTGCGGTCAAGGAACAGCAAAACAATGTCCCCGCGCAAAGGGGTGTTTTTATTGATGCCAACAATAATGGTATTTGCGATAATTTTGAAAGGCCGGGTATTTATTACAGATACGGCCGCAGGATGATGAATGCTCCCGGCCCCGGGAACCGGCGTGGATTAAGGCCCGGACAGGGCCGCGGACTTGGTCCGGGTCAGGGTCGCGGACTTGGCCCTGGTCAGGGTAAAGGTCTTGCGCCAGGCGGACGCTTTTATGTTGATGAAAATAATAACGGTATTTGCGATTATTACGAAAAAACCGTCAAAAAATAATCTTTACCTGAAGGGCTCTATCAAGGCTGTCTCCACTGTTTCCTGCAGCCTGTCCCTGCCTGGGGCAGATCCATGAGCCTGTATTTCCTCAGCATATGGTCAGGATCTGCGAATTATCCCGACTCAGCATGCCTGAACGATATGTGCTTCTGCCCTGAGCCCAGTATATACTGCTTTTTAACCAGGTACTGTATATGAAGCAGCTTCAGTCCGGGGCGATTGCATCAGCAATATTGATTCCCCGATGATAATGAGCCATCATGGGTATCCGCTTACGGGCGTTTAAAATTATTTGACGATAATAACGTTTATTACAAATAAACCAATAAAAAGCGGGAATCATGAAAAAAACAATTTACCCCATTCTGCTATTTATTTTTGTTTTCCTCATCAGTGCATGTGCGCCTGTTTACCGCTGCGGGGAAGCCCGGCCGGCCAAAAAGCCCATTACCTGGAGCAAAAATCTGAGAACAGTGGTAAATGAAAGAGATGCTTTGTGCCTGATGCTGGATACCAAGGACAAAGAAATTTCATCATTGAAAAATGATCTTAATGAACTTTCTGTTGACCATAAAAACCTGACTGACGAATTCAACTCCTTGTCAGCACGCAATCAGGAACTTCATACAAAATATGAAAATCTTATAAATGAAAGTCTTTCACAGGCTGACAAGCTGAACAGGGCACTGCGGGATAAGTCTGATGAACTCTATGCAAAGGAAAAGCTGCTATCGGAGAGAGAACGGACCCTTGATGAAATGAAAAAAATAATTGACCGCCAGGATGAAATAAATAAAAGGCTGAACAGTACCCTGAGAAACGCCCTTCTCGGCTTTAATCCTGATGAACTTTCCGTCGAAGTAAAAAACGGTAAGGTGTATGTGTCAATGTCCGACAAGCTGCTGTTCAAATCGGGCAGTGCAGCAGTTGAGGACAAGGGGAAGGAAGCCCTCAAGCTGCTTGCAGGGGTTCTCGATAAAAACCCTGACATAGATATCCTTGTTGAAGGTCACACAGATAATGTTCCCATTAAGACTGCCGTTTACAAGGACAACTGGGATCTGAGTGTTGCCAGGGCGACATCCATTGTCAGGATCCTGACAACCGACCATAAAATCGCACCTACAAGGGTTACCGCCTCAGGAAGGGGAGAGTTCTTTCCCAAGGCAACCAACGATACCCCGGAAGGCAGGGCAAAAAACAGGAGAACGGAGATAATACTTTCTCCGAAGCTCGATGAACTGCTGCGGCTGTTGAACACACAGGGCTGACAGTGTCTTCACATACTTCTTTTGATCTTCCCCGGGAACTATGATTCAGGCAGGTGAAAGATCAACTCCCCTGGTTGCATCGTCCCGGACTGCTGTGATAATGTTCTCCTGTACGAAATAATCACTGCCCCGGATAATGCAGGCGGAGGTGCACCATCATGTTGTATAAGGCTAACATGATCCTGCTCCTGGTATTTAAATTCAGATCAGTCTCATGATATCGGAATAATAGAGGATATGCGGATTTCCTCCCGGGCTTTTGCTTAAACAAACCATTGCCCTTGCAAGTTTTTCAACCGGCATGCTTCTGTATTTTTTAAAAGCTCCGTTTAAAAGGGGATCTGCTGCTTTCATTATTACCGATGCCAAACTTTCCGCAATCCTGAATTCCCCCCGTTTGCCAGCCAGCAGGCCCGGCCTGAAATGAAATACATTCATTTTGAAATACTCTTCAGTACCCCTTTCCATTTCAGCTTTTGTCCTGAGATAAAAATTTCCATTCATACTGGCACCCACACTCGAAATATTAACCATGAGACTTACTCCGTTCCCTGAAGCGATCCTCGCAAAAGCCACGGGCAGATCCCTGTCAATCCGCCGTTGTTCAGCCCGGCTTCCCGCCTTTCGCATTGTTGTTCCCAAAGCATTGAAAAGGACATCCCCCCTGATTTCCTTGCTCATGACATCAATATCATACATCGGAGTGATAATTTCAATCAACCTGGGATTTGTTATGCCCGTCGGTCTCCTGGCAAAAACCCTGACTTCAGTAAAATGATTGTCATTGAGGATTTCCTTCAGGATTAAGTTACCTGTAAGCCCGGTTGATCCTATGAGAATTGCTTTCATTCCAGTGCCTGATCTTTAAATATTCCGTATTTTCAGATGTCTGAATCCTTATCCCGGCACAAATCTGATGAATATAAACATTGTTTTGAAATTAATTGTCATACCAGATAAATCATCAGATAACAGATAGCCGTTTCAGGCTGTTAATATCAGTTTTAAACAAACTGACTCCAGATTTGTTAGGAGGTTGTTGATGTATTTTAACCGGTCATAATTTTTTTCCATCAGGGAAAAAATAATTTTTTTAAAATTTGACCGCTTTTATAAAGGAATTTTAAACTGAAAAAAATGAAAAAGTCAGAAGTTAAACCGGTCAGCAAATCAAAGAAGGCAACTGCAATGGCTAAATCAGGAGGGAAATCAGTTGTTGTCAGCGGAAAGACTGCATCCACGGGGAAAAAAACGGCAGGAAGGACTTCGGCAAAAAAGCAGCTTCCCGGTACAGATGAGATAAGCAGGAAAGCATATGAAATATATCAGGCACGGGTCCGACGGGGAGAATCTGGCACTCCTTCAGATGACTGGTATAAGGCTGTTGAATTGCTTAATGGTTAACTGATCATATTCTCTTTATTGTTATCCTGATAACAGTGTTCAGGATAATTCTGATTACTTTTACCTGTACTTATTTAACATAGGGCTAAATCATTCAGGCCTTAGGTTCTCAAGTACAAGGAGGGTAGTTTCGTTTTTATCCTGAACATGGAAAAGTACATCAGGGATTTGATTTCCGGGGGGGAAAGTCAGCAGCTTGATTTCAAGTACTGTGTCACCGACAGCAGAAAAATAGCCAGAACCCTTGTGGCTTTTGCAAACACTGATGGCGGCAGGATACTTATCGGGGTCAGGGATAACGGTAGCATAGCGGGAATCAAAACCGATGAGGAAATCTATATGATAGATACAGCTGCCCATCTGTACTGCAGGCCGGAGATCACTTACAAACTCATACCGCATACCTTGGGGAAAAAAAGCATACTTGAGGTGGATGTAAGCAGGGGAACCAGAAGGCCGTATAAGGTAAAGGATGAAAACGGAAGATGGATACCCTTTTTCAGGCATAATGATCAGAACCTTGCAGCCAACCGGGTCTTGTTGCAGGTATGGAAAAAAGAGGAAAAGAATTCCGGTGTCCTTGTGAAATTTGGCAAATCAGAAAATATTCTGCTGGAACATCTGAAAGAAAAAGGTCCGATAACTCTCTCAAAATTCAGGAAATTGGCACGTATTTCGGCATACAGGGCAGAATCGATACTTGCAAATCTTATAGTTATGAAAGTAATCCGGATCAATTTATCGGATAAGGGATTTACCTATGAGCTTGATCTTTCTGAAAATATTAAAAAAGATCCCCTGATGCCACCGGATCAGGCTGTAACCGGAACTGCCGGGCGTTCAATGTGATTGCATCCCTTATTACACTGATATATTCAAGATCATTCTGCTTTCCGGCCGGTTTCTTCCATAACCGCCTGATCAACCCGGCTGATCCGCTTCTAATGACAAAAATCTTTCCGCTGAACTTCAGGGGGCGCCTTCAGGCAAAAGGGCTCCAGGCACGGTTTTCCCTTTTCATGCGGTTACAGTCACTTATTGGCAATAATAACACCCGATTCTGCCTGTAAGGCTGATTCCCCGGCATGGGTATTTCCTGTTACTTTCAGAAACAGGGATCCTATGGAGCCTGCAATCAGGAAAGCTGCCACAACTACCAGACCCGATGAAATCCTGCCTGTTGCGTTTGTGACAAAGCCTAGAATATTCGGCCCCACGATTCCGCCAAGGACACCGAATGAGTTGATGGTGGCAATAGCTGTAGCAGCGGCCACTCCTGAAAACATTCCTATGGGAAAGGTCCACAGGGGAGGCATTGCCGATAACAGGCCCGCGGTAGCAATTGATAATCCGGTCAGCATAATGAACGGATGAGTAGCCTGTGAGCTTAATAAGAATCCCATGCCAGAAGCCAGCAGGCAGAATAGGACATGCAGTTTTCGCTCACCTGTTTTATCGGAATGCCGCGACACGAGAACCACTGATACTGCCGCAACCAGATAGGGGATTCCCGTCAGTACGCTTGCCATCAGGTTGCTGCCTGTCCCAATGGATTTGATTATTTGCGGGGTCCAGAAAGCAACGCCATTGAAGCCAACGTTTATGGCAAAAAGAAGAAAGGTTGCCAGCCATACCTGGCGCTTGGCGAACACATGGTAGAATTTAAGATGACCGAAGGGTTTATTTTCATTTTCACTCTGAAGCTGGTTTTCCAGCCAGTCTCTTTCTTTCGGAGTAAGCCATTTCAATTTTCCTATTGAAGGTTTAAGGTAAAAGTAACATATCACGCCAAGCAATACAGCAGGAATGCCTGTGAGCAGAAATATCAGCTGCCATCCCTGCAGTCCAAGTGCACCGTGAAGACCTAAAATCAGACCTATCAGGGGTGAACCGATCATCAGGGCTACCGGAGAAGCAATCTGAAACAATCCGATGGCTTTGGTACGATGGCTCAGGGGATAAAATCGCGACAGGTAATAGATGACCCCCGGGTAAAATCCAGCTTCTGCCACACCCAGCAGAAAACGTATGCTGAAAAAGGAAATACTGTTGAACACCAGCAGCATACAGATTGTTATTATGCCCCAGGTGACCATTATACGTGCTATCCAGAGGGGTGCACCCACCCTGTGAAGGATAATGTTACTGGGTACTTCAAATATGAAATAACCCACGAAAAAAATGCCTGCCCCAAAGCCATAAACAGCCGGACTGAAGTTCAGGGCTTCATTCATGGTAAGCGAGGCCACACTTATGTTGACACGGTCGAGAATCGACACAAAATAACAAATCATCAGAAACAGAAGGATCCTTACGTTAAGTTTCCTTACAACTACACTTTCAATGTACAAATCATTCATAATCCTTATTTAATAAGCTTTAGCAAGCTTCAATAAAGCATATCCTGCATTTTTTCATTATCGTAATTCAGGAAACGATAAAGAGACTCCATAAAATAATAATCACCATACATGGATGATTCATTAATGCCTGAATTCCGAGGCTTATCGACCGTGACCCCTTCAATTAGTCCATATTTCGCCATATCTCTGTAAAAACAGTGCTCCGCAAGGGAACGGATAATTTTTTCGGCCCGGTTTTTCCATAAAGCTGACGAATCAGCCTGATGATCAAACTGGAGCATTCCCGACAGGAGCAGCATGCCGGAGGCTGCAATTGAAGCTGCTGCTGCGTCTATGGGTTCCTGGCTGTTATTCCTGAAGGAAAAATCCCAGCGGGGAAGACAATTGTCATCGTCCAGATGCTCCCAGAAATAGGTGGCCAGTTTTTGTGATACCGCCAGGTAATCTTTGTGCGAGGTATAGCGAAACATATTGGCAAAACCGTACAATGCCCATGCCTGGCCTCTCGACCAGCAGGTTTCGGGTCCATACCCCTGATGGGTTGAGCGTTCCACGACCCGGTAGCTGCCGGTTTCCCAGCGTACTGTATGGTATGTTGAACCGTCATCGCGGACATGGTTCCTGTATATATTGCAGGCTGCCGTAATACCCTTATGATAAAGGGCTTTGTCGTTCTGCTGTCCGGAAGCCCATATCATCAGAGGAATATTCATTATAGTGTCAACAATGGCAATCCCTTCATAGCCGGGTTCGTCCCAGGCAAGTATGAGTCCTGCCTTTTCCTCAAACAGGTCCTCCATGTTCCGGGCACCTGCAAGTGCCATTTCAACAAGCTGTTCATCAGGATGAATATTATTTCCAAAGACACAGCTCGGACCAAATATGAAGCCCATGTCGTGTGTTTTATTATCCTTCATTCTGACAACAAGCTTTTTTGCCTGGCTCAGGGCATCGGCGGTCTGCTTTCTGCCGTTTTCATCCCGGAGTGCCCTCATCCATAGTAATCCGGTCCAGAACCCGCCTGTCCAGTGCCCGTTTTCATTGACAAGCCATTTACCATCCTTTGTAATATGCGGAAACATCCCATGCAGATCCCCGTACATGTATTCCACTTTTTCAAGGCCCCTTTCAAAAATATCAGTAAGCTCCATTATGCTGTTCTTTATAGTTTTCCTGTCATTTAAAACTAGGTGGCCTTTTTTCAAAAAATGCCCTGACGCCTTCTTCGCAATCGGGCGATCTGAAAACGCGCTCACTCAATTCGAGATTAAGCCGGATGGCATCTTCCTGTGATATTTCAAGTGACTTTCGTACTCCTTCCTTAATACACGCCAAAGCCTCTGCGGGTTGTTTCGCGATTTTGCTGGCAAGCTCCATGGCAAACGACAGTGCCTCTTTCGGACGGGTAACATGATTGACCAGTCCAATGCGATAAGCTTCAAGGGATGTAAGGATATTGCCGGTATACATCATTTCAAGGGCATTGGACAAACCTACGATCCTGGGCAGCCGGTACAGTCCTCCGCTTCCCGGAAAAACTCCAAGTCTGATCTCGGGAAGTCCGATCTTCTCATTTTCGCCAATGATCCGTATATCGCAGGCAAGGGCGATTTCGCAACCTCCTCCAAGGGTTATTCCATTCAACGCGGCAATTACTGGTTTGGTCAGTTTCTCTATTTTCAGAAGAGCTTCATTTTCCTTTCCAAGCTTTTTCTCAGTTACCCTGTCGCGCACCGCAGCAAATTCCTTAATGTCGGCACCGGCACAGAAAGCTTTTTCGCCGGCACCGGTAACAATTACAACACGGATGCCGTCATCAGTTTCCATTTCGGAAAACAGGCTGATCAGGCATTGCGTCATTTCCAGGGTGAGGATATTCAGTGGGGGATTATCAAGATAAACAACTGCCACCCTGTCCTTTGTTTTTTCAAGCCTGATCATGATCCCTGTTTTCTTTCATTAGACACAATTATCTCATTTTCTATCATTTCCCTTATCTCTGCATCTTCATATCCCAGCTGCCGCAATATTTCAGCCGAATGTTCGCCAATTGCCGGCTGATGCAGTCTTTGCACACGTGCTTCACCATTATAGCGCAGCGGGTGATTGACAAGCCTGATCTCACCGGCATCGGGATGCTGGTAGGTAAAAATGATTTCATTCCATTTCACCTGTGCATCATTCTCAACTGCCTTGTAATCATTCACCGGGGCAAACCAGATGTCGTGGGCAGTGAAGAACTGCTCCCATTCGCCGGTGGTGCGTGTTTTCATTATATTGCTGAAGATGAGGTCAATTTCGTCTCTTTTCTGCATCTGGTCACCGGAGGTGTATTGGGCCAGCTCATCGGATTCCAATATTTCGGCTAGTTTCTCAACGGGGGTGTTGGAAACGGTTAAATAGCCGTCTTTTGTCTTATAAACTCCGTAGGGAGCCTGGTGAAAACGGCTTGCAAGGCCCGTGTCGCTCCTGTCCCATATTTCACCCTTGTTCAGATAATATGCCAGTGATTCAGCCTGCAGGTCCAGTGCCGCATTCAGAAGGCTGCTGTCTATCCTGCATCCCTTTCCTGTCCGTTCGCGACTGAAAAGTGCAGCGATCACTCCGAGTGCGGCAAGCACGGCGCCATGCTGATCAACCACTGCGGTGCCCACCGGAGTGGGAGGATCGTTTTTGCGACCGGTAAGCGACATCAGCCCGCTGTAAGACTGAAGCAACAGGTCCTGCCCGGGCAGTTTTACGCAGGGACCGTCCGGGCCGTATCCTGAACAGGAACAATAGATCAGCTTCGGGTTGATCTCCTTCAGCCTTTCATATCCCATTCCAAGCCTCTCCATTACGCCCGGACGATAATTCTCAACCACCACATCGGTCTCCCTGACCAGCTTGTAAATAATCTCCTTCCCCTCTTCCTTGCGAAGATCAATCGCTAGGCTCCTCTGGTTACGGTTAGCCAGGAGGAAAAACACACTCACATTGTTCTTGTATGTATCCATCCCCGACCAGAACCTCTCATACGCACCTTCCCTGCGCTCTACCTTAATAACATCAGCACCCAGATCCGCCAGCGTCTGAACCGCCGATGGGCCCTGCATGAAATGAGTGAAACTCAGTACTTTGATACCCTTAAGCATATCCCGTTCCTTATTAATTTTTATCAAACTCAATAATAGCCTCATTTATAGCCCGCAACAATGAATATTCCCCTGGCGCATCACCGGAGATTTCCCAGATCATCATGCCGCGCCCGCGCTTTTTTGCCAGTACCGTTTTCTTCTTCATTGTTTTAATTCCGTTATAATAAACACTGTCAAATTTATCCGCATAGGGATCCGCCCCGCGTGCCAGCAGTCCGCGATAAGCGCCGCCAAACCGGTTGGTTCCCTTCCCGTAGAAGGGAACACCCAGGACAGCCTTCTCCCTGGGCAATCCCTTTTCATCAATCCAGTGTTCCATGATCATTTCAGACCACCAGTAAGGTGAGTGAAAGATAGCCTTATTTGGGTAACCGCGTGCGCTTACATCCCCGTCGTAACCCATAATGTTTATCCAGTCAACATACTGGTAAACCGATTCATCCACCCCATAGGTATAAACGAAATCGGAGGCTTCAACCGCAGACGTCAGCTTCTTCCCCATGGGATGCAGCTGCTCATGTAATTCCTTCATAAGCAAAACGAAGTTGCTCAGCGAAGGCTCCACTGCATCCGGAAATTCCCAATCCATATCAACCCCGTCAAGGTTAAACTCACGGACCAGATCCATCGCTTCCTTCACAAAACGGTCACGGGTTACCTGGTTGTTCGCAATCACTTCAAAACGATTGTCAACCCCCGGGTTATCACCGATCATGAAACCGCCAATGGAAATCAGAACCTTCACATTGTGCGAGTGAGCTTCCCGTACCAGTGCATGCAGGGTGTCGGGATAGGGAACTGAGGTAAGCCGGCCTGTCCGGTCGGCTTCGGGAAATACAAAGGCATAATTGATTGTTGTCAGGTATTCGTATGGTATATTCCTGGTATTCATCGATCCCCACCGGTCGGGAGTACGCTCAGACCAGAACAGGTATCCTACAACTTCAAAATCATCAGGTTCGACTGCAGGTCTGTTCCTGTCCGATGGTGCACATGAAGCCATCATCAGCAATGAAAACCATGAAGCAAATATGATTCCAGTATATTTCATGTTCAGCCAGCATTTAGTTATTTATTCTCAGGATAAACCTGGCAGATCTGGTCCCATACCAGATCTGCAGTTTACCTTATCGCATCATTTATTGCTTTTAGCAAAGAGTATTGGCCGGTTGTATCACAGGAAATCTCCCAGATCATTATGCCAGCCCCGCGTCTTTGTGCCAGGCGGGTGGTTCTTTGCATCGTTTTTATACCCATATAGAAGTAACCATCCACCTTGTCATAGATCACACCGGTGTCGCTGTAAGCCACATCCGCATATGGATCTGCGCCCCGGGCAAGCAGCATCCGGTAGGGATGATATGAGCGGTTTGTTCCTTTCCCATAGAACGGAACTCCCATTACCGCCTTCTCTTTTGGCAGCCCCCGCTTTTTTACCCAGTGGTCGAAAGCAATTTCCGAAAGCCAGTAGGGTGCATGGGCCGTCAGCTGGTGAGGCCTGTGGGATCCGAATTCTTCGTTGTCATAGCCCATTATATTAACCCAGTCAACCAGATCGAAAACAGCATTGTCAACCCCGTAGGTATAGGGCAGGTGATGGGATTCCACAGCAATGGTTACTTTCTTGCCTTCTTTTTTCAAAGTTTCTGACAAAGTGGCCATCAGACTTGTAAAATTTGAAATGGAAGGTTCTACGGCATCCGGGAATTCCCAGTCAATATCTGCGCCGTCCAGATCAAACTCCCTGATCATATTCATGACTGAATTTGCAAACTGAATCCTGGATTCTTCCTTGTCGGCCAACACTTCAAACCGTCTGTCGATCCCCGGGCCGTCGCCGATATCAAATCCTCCGACTGAAATAAATACTTCAACCCCATGGGCATGAGCTTTTTCAACCAAAGCATGCAAAATACCAGGGTTGGGAAGTGGTTCAAGGTTTCCGCTCCCGTCAGCTGCGGGACGCGCAAAGGAATAATTGACAGAAGTCAGGTATTCATATTGCAGTGAAGCTACGCCGGAAATATCTTTCCCGGGCAGATAGTATCCTACTACTTTGAATGAATTTGCCTGATCCTTGTCAGGATTAACCGGAGAATTGCAGGAAACCAAGCCAAGAAATAAAAAAGGCAGGTACAAGACTGGACATTTGTTTTTCATAGGTACTGGATTATTATAGAATTATTAATGTTCGAACCCGATAAAATTACTGATCCCACCAGACTTTTCCCTTCAAAGTATCGCCGCCGTTAACCGAGTCGGAAGCCTTTTTGTAGTTATCGGGATTGATGCTTGCTTCCGAGAGCGGATAAGGAAATCGCCTTGGAATCGTTCCACCGGTAACATTATTGGGATAATTCACCGGCACCAAAACCGGAAATCCGGATCTTCTCCAGTTAATCCAGGCTTCGTAAAAATTGAGGGTGATACAGCTGTGAACCCAGTACTGGGTATTTATATTTTCCAGGGCTGAACCGGCGTCGAAAGGATTCTCATCAAGATAATCTTCGGCATCTTGTTCAGAAACCGACAGGGCCGGATCATATTGCGATAAAAATGTTACTGATGCTTTAATTGCATTATTATAGTGTTCTTCAGCATCCAGGTTCAGATCGGGCCATCTTGATGCTGCCTCGGCAATCAGTAATTCCGATTCAGTATATGTCAGGACAAACGTCGGCCCATCCTTCTTGGCCATGAAAGGAGACACGGAAGAATAGTCAGGAAATCCTGTGTAGCTCGGATCCAGGTAAATACTCAATCCGACCCGGTCGCTCTGGTCCTTCCCGTTTGGCATCCCTTTTTGCACTGCCGGATCAGTAACATAATTCGGATTTCTCTGTTTGGATCCGGATTCAAGGTAAAGCTTTGTGACAGCTACTTTTCCAAGCCTGGGATCATTATGTGATTTTAAATAATCAATGAACGTATCCGACCATTTCAGATAGAAGTAATCAGGTCCTTCATCCCCGTTTAAGACCCTGGTATTTCGGTTTTCAACTGCTCCGCCGGCATCTTCGTGCACCAGGTATGCATTGTCATTATTGCTGTTCATAGTCTTGCCCTTAACTTTATTAGCATACTCCTTTGCCAGGGCCGGATTTACTTTTGTGAGCCTCATTGCTATTTTCAGCAGGAGGGTATTGCCAAATCTCTCCCATTGCGTGATATTTCCATTATAGTAGGCATCTCCCGTAGGTATATCTTTCGCTGGATTCAAAGCATTCACAGCTTCTTCAACTTCTTTCAGCAGGTCAAGATAGATTTTCTCCTGGGAATCATACGAAGGGAAGTATACATTAGCATAATAACCCTTGCCTGCCTCAAAATAAGGTACATCTCCATACAGATCGGTTATTCTCTGAAAAATCATGGCTTTCATCAGGCGGCCAATCTGATGCAAGTTACTGAATTCTTCCCTTTCCCTTGTAATTTCCAGGAGATCCACAATTTTCTTAACCTGGGTCTGGTAGGCGCCTTCAAAATAGGCACCGCTGTACTGTTCGTTGAGCAGGTATTTATCGCCGACCCAAAAATCCAGTACCGAGGCCAGTCCCTGTATCATGGTGGAAGAATAAATGAAATTCCCCCTTATGGCATCTCCGGTAGCCGTCATCCCGGCATAGTCGAGCTGGGTGGATGTCAGCAGGTAATTAGGATCGAATTCCGCAGCGTTATAGGTAGTGGGATTCGTATTGATTTTGTCAAAATCCTTTGTACAGCTATTTAAAAAAACGCCGACTAAAAAAATCATTAAAAATATATAGTATCTCATATCTTATTATTATCGAAAATTAAAACATCACATTCAGATTCAGACCATAGGAACGGACCGGAGGCAGACCTCCATTCTCAATGCCATAGGTTAAACCGCTGCCTTCAGAAGAATAGCTTCCTTCCGGATCTATATTGTCGGTTTTTCTCATAAACCAGAACAGATCCTTGGCGACAACACTCAAATGAACCGATTTCACCTTCCCGTTCAGAATCGCTGATGGAAAGGAATATCCCATTGAAATCTGCCGGAATTTGATAAAACTGGCATCCAGTACAAATTGCTTTGACACATTTGCACCGAAAGTTGTATAATAGCTCATGGCGTCAATCGGGTTTTCACTGGTTCCAAAATTAGCTTCGCGGTTTTCAAGGGTTGACTTCAGCAGTCCATACCTGTTGGCATTATAATTCATTGAGGCAAAGATCTTCCCGCCGAATTTGCCATCGATCAGGAAAGACAGGTTAAATCTTTTATATGAAAAATCATTGCTCCAGCCGCCAATCCATGTTGGATAGGCAGATCCCCATGGTTTTAGATCCCCCCGCATCGGAACATTATTTCTATCCCTCAATATATTGCCATCACTGTCATACTTGTAATCATAGGCCATTACCTGTGCTGCCGGCAATCCTACAACATTTGCAATAAATCCCACGCCCGATCGTGAAGTTGCGGTCAAGAGCTGGCTCTGACCGGCTGACAGGGAAATTATCTTATTCCGGTTAAAAGAAGTATTTATCCCGGTATTCCATTTGAAACCCTTTGAATCAATCACTTTTATATTCACAAGTGCTTCCAGACCATTGTTTCTCATTTTTCCGATATTCAGGGCTGCACTGGTATAACCTGAAGTAAACGATGTAGGTGCAAAAATGATCTCATCTTCAGATTTCTTGGTATAAACCGAAAGATCCAATGACACTCTGCTTCCAAACAGCCTCATTTCGGTTCCGATTTCAATCTCATTTGCCTTGGAAGGTCTGAGTGAGCGATTAGGAACACTCGTGTTCGATATGCTGCCTACAGGCATATTATAAAGCGCAGTACTTCCTAGGGCGTAGCTTAACTGGGTCTGGTACGGTACGGTAGCTTGTCCCACAACCGCGTATCCAACCCTCATTTTGCCAAAATCAATCCAGTCAACCGAAGCGAGTTCAGTAAAGACAAAAGAAGCACTTACAGAAGGATAGACTACATTGAGCTTGTTATTTAAACCTGGAGTGGCTAATGTGGAGAACCAGTCGCTGCGCAGTGACCCATGCAAAAACAGGTAGTTCTGATATTCCACATCAACCGTTCCGTAAAGCGATTGAACTTCAGAATTGCTTATAGTCTGATTAACTGACTTGTTCTTTGCATTGGCAATGGTATAAATAAAAGGTACTGCAAAATTACTTCCGCTATTGGAGATATTTTGAGATCCGGTTTTCCTGTAACTGGCACCGATATTAGGTACAATATTCAGTTGCTGGCCAACTTTGAATGCCTTTCCAATCAAGCCGTCTACATTCAGGTCCGAGAATTTTCCGTTCAGCTCCGTAATAGTCCCCAGTGGATTGTATGCAGTACCGTTGGGTGTTATCGATTTATAGGAATCGCTGTAATAATCCCTTCCTATTCTTCCCTGAGCATATAATCCGTTGTCGAAATCATAGCGAAGGTTCAGGGAAGAAATTAAACGATCCCTTCCGGTGTTACGCACCATTTTGTAGGCGGCAAACCATGGATTCGTGGCAAAAACATTTGAAGAAGTCCCGATTTCCTCTCCCTGCGAGTTAACTGCATCTTTCAGGTTATCGATATCAACGCTGTTGGCAATTATAACCACCCCGTAGTTTGCGTTACCCGGGGTATCGCCAAGACTGGCCCTGTTTTTGGCATTTTCAAGAATATAATTAGCCTTGGCATCGATCGTTAATCTTTTAAACAACTTGTAGGATCCTGAAAGTATCAGATTCTGCCTGTTCAGACCTGAATTTGGCATCACGGAATTATTTCTCAGATCGCTTGCGGAAAAGCGGACAGCACCATCCTGGAAAGTCTTGTTGAAAGCAAGATTGTTGGTCCACGTATTTCCAAGCCTGTAGAATTTCTTCAAATTATTCCTTTGAGCAACATAAGGTCTTTCCACCCCGTCGAACTGATATGCCAGGGAGCCGTCTAATTTCTCACCCCAGCTTCTCTGACCGGTTTCAAAGCCCTGTGCAGCGCTAGTGGGTTTTTTGTTATTAACACCCTGACCATAAACATACTGGAAATCAGTAAGGTCAATAATCTGATCAAAATTAAAATTTGAATTATATTCTATTCCATCACCACTTGCACTTTTGGTAGTAATCAACACTACCCCGGCCTTGGCACGATATCCATACAACGCTGCTGCTGCAGCCCCTTTCAGAACTGAAATGCTTTCAATATCATCAGGGCTGATATTGCCAATGGCATCTCCCCTGTCAGGACCGCTGCTGAACTGACCGCCTGCAACTCCATTTGGTTCACTCTCCATTGGCACCCCGTCCACAACATATAATGGCTGATTTGTTCCTCCAAGGCTGGACAAACCCCTGATGATCACATTGGAAGATGCTCCCGGACCGCCTGCAATAGAGCTCGCGTTCAACCCTGCAACTTTTCCTACCAGTGTATTCATCAAATTTATATTCCGGTTAGCAGTCAGATCGTTGCCCTTGATCTCAGAAACGGAATAACCCAGTGATTTTCTTTCTTTCTTTATCCCCAGTGCCGTAACTACAACCTCATCGAGTGCGGCCATACTGGGAACCATCATTATATCAATATTCCTTCTCCCGGTCACGGCAATCTCCTGCGGGGTATATCCAATAAATGAAATCTGAATTACTGAGTTCGGATCATTGAGGCCCAATATATACTTTCCTTCCATATCGGTTATGGTACCTGTGGTCGTACCTCTGACCACTATATTCACACCCGGCATCGGTTCACCGTTGGAAGCATCAGTAACCGTTCCTGACACAACATACTGTGCCTGACGTAAAATCCTTTCTGTATATTTATCAGAATCATCTGTGGTTAACAGGATTTTATGGTCGAGAATGGCATATTTGACATTGGTCCCCCTGAAAAGATCCGGAAGTATTTCATTAATTACTTTCCCTTCGACATGGATATTAACTTTTCTTTCAATATCAATCTGCTTCTGATTGAACAGAAAATAAAACTCACTTTGCTGTTCAATAGCATCCATGACCTGCTCAAGGGTTTTATTCTCCACATTGAGTGTTACTTTTGCCGCCTGAGAATAAGTGTTCGATGCAAAAATGTTTCCAAAAGTCACCAAGATAATCAGAAATGAAATTTTTAGTTCCATGATCAGCTTTTTTTGGATCGGGTGTAAGCACACCCAAAAATCATAATTCTTTTTCATAAATTTGATTGGTTATTATTAGAGTTAGTGTTAATAGTAACTTAGTTTCCGGCAGGAAGGCAGCTCCAATACCTTCCTGCCTTTTTTCTTTATCTGCTTTTTCCCATAGGCACCCGCGGTTTGATATTAATATGATGTTAACTTTTCTTTATTGTTTCGTGGTGAAGAGTATTTTCTTGTGCTTATATGTTTCATCGTCACACATTATCCCTCCGCTGATGACCTTGTAATCTATCGGAAGAGCCTTTTTGAGGAAATACAGGACTTCCTCAAGGTTTTCATTGATGAAAGTGGCCCTTAATCTGACATCCTGGAAATTGTTGCCCTGTATCTCAACATCAACATTATACCATCTTCCAAGACGAAGGGCAATAATATCAATAGGATCGTTCCTGAATACAAGTTTTCCTTCGGTCCAGGCAATATATTTTTCAGATTGTACTTTTTCACCATGCAATTGCCTGGTGGACTTATCATATACTAATAAATCATCAGGGTTCATTGTAACCGATTCTGTCATCTCACGGTCCTTTATTACAATCTTTCCTTCCTCCAGAACCACTTCGACATTTTTTTCATTCTTATATGATGCAACATTGAATTTGGTACCTGTTGCAGTAACAATAATTTCATTTGTGCTGACTTCAAATGGCCTTTCGGGATTTGTCTTAACATCAAAATATGCCTCTCCGTCCAGGGTTACCTTTCTGTTGCTGATAAAATCCCCCCGGTATTTTACACTGGAGCCGCTGTTCAGCCAACCAGTTGAGCCGTCGGGCAGACTGAACCGGACCCGTGCCCAGGCCGGAGCTTTAATCTCTACGCTTGCAAAATCATTTTTGTCTTTCCCTCCGAAAAACTGCAATCCTGAAAATATCAATAATGGGAGAAATAGAATTGCTGCAATGCGTGAAACCCAAATGACAATATTCCTGAATTTTGTCCTGTCCTTTGACTTGCGTTGCTTAGTATTCAGCTCATAATGAATTTTGTAAAGAATGTGTTCAAGATTCTTTTCTTCAGGAACCTTGTCCCTGAGGATTTCATACCATTGTTTTTTGGCAGTATGCTCCAGCTCCTCTTCTATGCTCAGGTCACAGAATGTCTTCCTGAGATATATTTCATCATCCCCGGTAAGATTCCCTTTAAAGATCCGGTTCAGCCTTTCTTTATCGAGATTATCATTTGCCATAAATCATTTCTTAATTTCTTGGTACAATCAATAAAAACAGTTCCTGTATAATAATATATCCAGGAACTGTTCCTTACCCTGTTAACCTAATCTGAAATCCGCAAAAGTTTAATCTATGTTTTAATCGTTTATATGGTAATATCCTTTTCGGGTCAAATACACCTGTATAACAACCGGAAAAAAATTACCAGCCAGTTTAAATCGTTAATGACCAGATAAAAAGCAACATGTTAATTTAACTTTGTAATAAACTGGACACAGAAGAAGAACAACCGGTTACAAAAACCGGATAAACATTCCGAACCATAATTCGCAGAAGATTCTGCAGAGCGGCTACATGATAAACAAAGCAAGGAACAACAGAACGGGAATGCTTTCCTTCCTGATATTGTTCCTAATGAACCTCAGGGCATCAGTCAGCTGGTTTTCGACTGTTTTGTGACTGATGTTTAATTCCTTAGCTATTTCCTTAATGCTCAAGCCCTCAAATCTGCTTTTTATGAATATTTCCCTACGACGGGCAGGCAGCTGGTCAACAATCTGTAAAACATATTGAAGAAGGGAATTATAGTTGACAGTTTCAGTTGTCTCCAGATCAAAATCATCGGCTCCTTTTGTTTTTAAATATTCAGAAATATAGGCTTCTCTCCTGAAATGCTTTTTTATTATATTGAATGCTATGGTGAAAAGATATGACTTGAATGAATATTCCGATTTGATCGATTTACGGTTTTCCCATACCCTGGTAAAAACCTCCTGAACCAGCTCTTCAGACAATTCTTCGGACCTGAGATATCCATTTGCGAAACGATACAACCGCCCGCTGTATTCCCGGAACAGGGTGTTAAAAGCCAGAATATTCCCTTTTGACAGACTTTTAACGAGCAAAGCTTCATTTTCAAACCGGCGGTTTACCATGTATCGAAAAAAACGTTTTTTAAATAACCTGTATCAGAAATGCAAAATTGGCATTTTTTTTACCTGATTAGTTTAAAAATTTAAAAATAAGAATAAAAGTTGAACCTGTGGCCCTTTTATAAAAGATTAACAGCTAATCTGTTATTTGTGATGTATCATTGTGCCTAATTATTGAGTACACCCTGATCCGATTCATTGGTAATATCCCGGTCTCAGTTATGAATTCCCATAGCCGGATTTTCTGAATGTTTTGTTTCGTATTCCGGTTCAAAAGGTCTCTGAAAAGATGTTTTTCCGTAGCTTATTAAGCAGGAAATCATCAAACCTTCGGATCTGCTCCTGTCAGGATCAATTTTATTTATTATCCCTGAAGTACTTCTGTGAAATGAAAATTTTTCTAATATTGAAGTTCTTTAATTTTTCTCACAGAGTAACGTCAGGAATAGTGCAATGGGATTTTCAGGCAACACAGGATTTGATAATGATAAGTATCTTAAGGAACAGACTTCTGCAATTCTTGAACGGGTAAACCGCTTAAATCAAAAACTGTATCTTGAATTCGGGGGTAAGATCCTTTATGACTATCATGCAGCCCGTGTACTTCCCGGATTTGATCCCAATGTCAAAATGCGCCTGCTTCAAATACTGAAGGACAAGATTGATGTTATACTCTGCATTCATGCAGGAGCCATTGAAAGGCAAAAGGTCAGGGCAGACTTTGGCATTACCTACGATGTCGACGTAATGAAAACAATTGATGATTTCAGGGAATGGGGTATAGATATTACTGCCGTGGTAATTACCCGGTACGAGGATCAGCCGCCTGCCAAAGTCTTCAGGAACAAGCTTGAAATGAGAGGGATCAAGGTCTATTTACATTATCCTACAAAAGGATACCCCACGGATGTTGATCTTATTGTAAGCGATGAGGGGTACGGTGCAAATGACTACATAAAGACCGCGAACCAGATTGTAATTGTCACAGGTCCGGGACCGGGCAGCGGTAAACTCGCCACATGCCTGTCAAACATCTATCACGAATACAGGCAGGGAGTTAAAGCCGGATATGCAAAGTTCGAAACATTTCCAATCTGGGATCTGCCAATAGATCACATGGTCAATCTGGCATATGAGGCTGCCACCGTCGACCTGGAAGACAGGGTTCTGATTGATGAGTATCATCTTAAAGCCTATAATCTGAAAACAGTAAATTACAATCGCGATATTGAAGCATTTCATTTACTTAAAAGGATTCTTGAAAAAATCACCGGAGGCGAATCGATGTATCTGTCACCAACCGACATGGGAATTAATCGTATTAGTGCCGGGATAATTAACGACAGCATAATCAGGGAGGCATCATATCAGGAAATTATAAGAAGATATCTCAGATGCAAGGTTGAATATGCAATGGGACTGGTTGACAATGATGTACTGAAAAGGATCACATCCATAATGCAAACAATCGGAGCAAGGGTGGAAGACAGGAAAGTTGTGGTGCCCGCCAGGCAGGCAGCCAGGGAAGCAGAAGAAAAGGGAAAAGGCAATGCAGGTATTTTCAGCGGCGCATCCATCGAACTCCATGACGGAACAATCATCACCGGTAAGAATTCCACGCTGATGAATGCATCCTCAAGCCTGATACTGAACACAACAAAATATTTGTCAGGTCTGCCCGACAAAATGTATCTCCTGCCTGAGAACATAATCGATTCCGTTACTTACCTGAAAAAAGATATCCTGAATGGCAAAATGGTTAGCCTTGACCTGGATGAAACACTAATTGTTCTAGGGATCAGTGCATTATCGAATCCTGCTGCCAAAATTGCGGTGGAAAACCTGAAATGGCTCCGTGACTGCGAGGTGCACCTGACCCATATCCCCACTCCCGGCGATGAAGCCGGCTGGCGAAAGCTTAAAGTGAACCTCACCTGCGATCCCGAATATTCAAGCAAAAGTCTTTTCATCAGTAGTTGAGTGCCATTTGTATTTTTCAGTGGCTTCCCGGAAATCATCCGGAAAATGGGTAACAAACCGAAAAAAAGATCTTTCAGAACCAGCTCACCGTACTGCGAATGATTGCAAAAGCGTCATTAACGTCCGTTTTTGTAACATCAAATACTACCGGTTCGGTAAGGTTCCAATTTTTAATCACCCTGTCGAGATAGGTATTGCGAACAGCCATGACAAGATGATTCCCCTGCGGATAAACAAGTTTTTCAAGTCCTTTGGCCCAGCCCTCACCCCGGAGTTCGAGGACACCTACTTCATCGACCACGACAATCTTTGCCCGGTCAACAGCCAAAGCTCCGAGTATTTTGTTCCCCGTTTCAATGGCAGACTGGCAGATTGAAAATCTTCCGATCGATGCGGGCCCGCATTCCCCGGTTTCCCTCAGCAACACCTCTCTTCTACCCGTCCTGATATCAACAAGATCATATCCGGTTACCTGCGTATTATTCATAACCCTTTCCGAAAGTATGCCCTCCGGATGAACATTGTTCTTCCCAAATGCTGCCGTAAGATCTTTAATAAAGGTTGTTTTGCCATCCCCGATGGCTCCTGTTACAATGAATACTTTCCATCCAGACGAGATTCCCGTCTTTATTTCTGCAAAGCGACTCTCGGCCTGGGAAATTACCTGGTAAAATATTGATACCGGATTCCTTATAAGGGTTTTGAAATCGGGTATATTTGCTATGAACGACGGCAGGCTTTCTGCTGATAACTCAAGGGCAAGAGGCAGGTTTTTAAAAGCAGTCTTCATGAAAAAGCTGCGGACAACAGGATTATAGAGTTCTGTGCCAAGAACTGAAAAACCCGTGATAATCAGTGCAGCCCTGAAATTCATCTGAATCCCCGTCAGCAGGCCCTTACGGAGCAGATCTTCTCCGGTCTGCACCCTTGTGAAAACAAAGGCAGTAATCAGGGTGATGACCACGAAAAAGATCCAGAATCCCGGCTTTGAAAGCTGCCTGAAAGCCCTCCTGTACCTCATCGACCAGACTACAATTATGCATGTGATTGCAGGGGACCAGATGATCCAGCCGGCTTTGTTGAGCAGGATGAATGAGGATATGATCAGGATTACATCGGCAATGAGCCATGCAACGGAATAATTGAATGCTTCACCGGATTTTCCGGCAAACTTACCTGCTGGCTGCTTTATTTTTATTTCCTCAAACTGACCATCGGGTTGTTGTTTCAGCATCCTTCTTCCTACCCTGATCCCGATAAAAGCAGCCAACAGGCCAAAAATGGCATAGGCAACAAGTAAAACAATGATGGGCAGCCACACCAGGTCAGTCTGGATGTTCAGCTGCTTCTGGGCATGCCTGAGAAGATCAACATAAACCCCCACAATGTTCGCCCCGTAAAAAATTACATAATTGATAATTTTCTGGAACAGATTCCAGCTCATGGCAGCCATTGCACCTAGAAGATAACCGGCATAGGTTCTGCCCGACAGGCGGATAAATAATTCGAGGAGCAGCGACTCCGATATTATGGCGACCATGGGCCCGAAAATAACGGCACTCGGCGACATGGTCTTCAGAAGTGCACAGATGAGGCCGCTCCTCCAGAATAATCCCCGTTCAGTCCACTTGAAGCTCATCGAAATAAGGATGATTATTCCAATGGCGGTAAGAACGTTGCCGCTGAACGGAACTTTCAAGTTATGCAGGAAACTTCCGAGAACGATCTCCGATGCAGCCCAGATGGTTCCAATGATCGAAGCCTTGATCCATTTTTCACTCAATTCCGGTTTCATTTCCTTAAAATGCAGATTTTCCGAGCACAGTATTCAAACAAATGAAAGCCGGTTCCTCCCTGGCCGGCGATCTCAAACAACTTTTCCGGGTCAGTGACCCGGATTGCTCCAATCATACTCACCTTGTTTTCAAACAGGACATCCGGGAGAATGTTGCCCGATGGTCCGGTCACAATTACCTTTGACGCCGGTGATACAGCCGTAAGAAGATCATCAATTGTCCTGTTTACCAGTGTTTGCCCGGTGATTATCACAAAATCCGACTGCGGAAGTACTTTCCTGAAATCACCGGCCGGTACATAGTATTGTCTCTGTTCAGGTGTAAGGGCCTTCTCGTTCAATTCAAGCACAAACAGTTTATTGGGAGTTTGTGAAATCTTCCTGATATATGACTGGAACGCCCCGACTATGGTTATTGTTTTACCCGGAGAAAGATCGAGCAGTTCAACCGGATCGCAATTTTCTATTATCCTGTACCGTTCGGGCGTAATAAATCCTGAAGATACTGCACTCAGCACAGCCATTCTCAGAGACATAATAACTGAAGATTCCTTCTTTGTTTCAAGAATCTTCAGCACATTCTGACCTTTTATCTTCAAAGGACTGAAATCACCAAAATCCCTGCCGGCTTTTTCACTGGCGGGCCTGCTATCAGTCAGGGTGGCTGAAGTGCCAATTGCACCGTCCGAAAGCCTTACGGCAGTAAGCAACATGCCGATCCTTACATCAGAAACGAAGAGAGATTCAATCACCGACCGGTATTTTCCAAGAATCAGTTCATATGTCTGGTTAATGATCTTCGACATGTAATTATCAAGATACTAATCTGTTTTGAAACTCCGAAAATAATAATATTGTGCCTTTGCTGTAAGAGGACCAATATAAAAAGAGTTAAAAATATTGAAAAAAGACGAACAGGTACATTATTTCAATTTATCCTTCAATCCCCTGCCGGATTTTTATTTCATTAAACAGATCCAAAAACTCTTCTGAATTTTATTAGTTATGCAGGGTAATCCGGAAAGTAACTCTTCACCGGAAACAGGCAGGATATTTACTAAGTTTTAAAGGTTAAGTCACTAATGATGTGTTTGCTGCGATTACAATCAGAAGTGCTGAAAGATATCTGCCGTTGGGGGTTTCGAGCCTTGCAGCCACTCTTGCAACGGTCTGACCTGAATGAGCGCTATCTGCTGATTACCGGTTTACAGTATATTATAATCATGTCAGGCAGACAATCCTGAATTTATTTATATCACTGATCAATTATGCCTCTCATTTGTTTTACTGTTGTTAACTGAAGGTTGTTCGGTATTTCACTATTTTGATAGATATGGTCAGAAAAAGTTATATGAATCCATACCTGGCAGGTATCCTGCTGGGATTAGTACTGCTTTCGGCAATGGTCATCTCGGGTCGCGGACTGGGGGCAAGCGGCGGAATAAAATACTGCGTTGTTTCCCTGATAAACACAGTAAGTCCTTCACATATTGAAAACTCCGCTCACTACGCAAGGTATTTCGAGGACGGAAAGAAGCCCATCACCAACTGGCTGACACTTGAGATCTTCGGGCTTGTTGCAGGAGGGTTTATTTCCGGGGCAGTCTCGGGCAGGCTTAAGCTCAAAGTTGAAAAATCACCGAAGATTTCTGTTACCCGTAGACTGGTTTTTGCCTTTCTCGGCGGGGTGCTCTTTGTTTACGGAGGTCAGCTGGCAAGGGGCTGCACCAGCGGAGCCGCACTGTCGGGGATGGCAGTTCTCTCCACGGCAGGCTTTGTGACGATGATCGCAATTTTTGGTTCCGCATTCGCATTTGCCTGGTTTTTCAGGAATAACTGGATATAGAGTACAGCATGCAATCATTAAACTCTGAAGTTATTCAGCCGTATTGCGGCGGATGTTTAGCAAAAGAATAAATATTAAAATAAAGTTATGGCGCCGTTTTCATCATATTTCACGTTTCCCGAATGGATCAACATGCTTATTGCATTTCTGATCGGAACAGGTTTCGGATTTGCACTTGAACAGGCCGGTTTCTCCTCAAGCCGCAAACTGGCCGGAATGTTTTATGGTTACGATACGACAGTTCTTAAAGTATTTTTCACTGCTGCGCTGGTGGCGCTGATAGGTTCACGATTCCTCGACTACCTGGGAGTGTTAAACCTGAACCAGGTGTATGTGAATGAATTTTACCTGCCGGCAGCCATCGCAGGCGGGATTATAATGGGTGCGGGATTCATCATGGGAGGATTTTGCCCTGGAACCGGCCTGAGTGCACTGTCGATAGGAAAAATTGATGCAATGGTATTTGTTGCAGGCGGGTTTGCAGGAGCTTTTATTTTCACGGAAACTTATCCATTTATCGAAAAATTTGCCACAGCAGGTTACCGGGGACCGGTTAAGATAAACGAATCGCTGGGGCTTTCCCCCGGCCTCTTTATACTGATCCTTACAATTGCAGCAGCAGGCATGTTCCTGGCAGCCGAACTGGCAGAGAAAAAATTTGCAAAACCGGAAATCAGCAATGAAATAAAATGAACGTCATGGAAACAGGAAGAAAAATATCATTGATGCTTATTATGCTTAGCCTGATCCTGGCTCTGCTTCCTCTTACCGCAAACAGATCCTTTGTGGCCAGACCCGAAACCCTGCTGCAGGACGTGCTCAGTGATGAAACCTCATTCAGCGCTGATCAGGTTGCAGAATTCATTGTGAGGGAGGACAGTACGGTCCAGCTGATCGGCCTTGGAATGCCCGGGGAATTCAGAAGTCAGATATTACCCGGTGCCGTAAATGTGTCTTACGAGGAGTTCATAACCGGTAATCCTGAAATTTGGCTCGGAAACAGGAATATTAAAACCATTTTCTATTCCGGTGGAAATCTTGAAGCATCATATGCCGTGGCATATGCAAGAGGAATGGGATACAGGAATGCATATTCCATGAAAGGCGGTCTGGCGGAATGGAACAGGACAATCATTAAAAGCAGGTTTACCGGAGAAAGGATCACGGCACGTGAAAATGCGCTGTACGAGACCAGGCGCCGTGCCGCTGAGATGTTCACTGAGCTTAATGCACTTCCCGACAGTCTCAAGGCCGGATTTCTTGCATCCAGGAAGTTCTCTGCCAGAAAGCTTGACGGCGGTTGCGAATAAGATATCTAACTCACTGTCGATTAATGAAATTCTTAAAACAATACTGGGCAATCCTCTCTGTTCTCCTTCTGGTTTTAATATCTGTACTGGCAAAAACCTTCGGGAGTCGTCAGTTCAGGTATGATGCCGTCAGGTGGGCAGAACCTTCAGTACAGGGCCTAAACCTGCTGTCATCAGGTCAGCTGGCTGAACTTCCGGGGAATAAGCTTATCGTCTGGCTGGGAGATGAGGCAGTGCCTGCCAGCCGTTTCAGCGGCATTTCCGTAAAAATGGATCCGCGGTCGGTCCTGAACAGACAAAACCTCAGACTGCTTCGAAAGAACAAGGGACCGGTCATCCTCTGTTCGGATGAAATATCGGTTCCTGCAAAAGTATGGATGATATTAAGCGAGACCGGATTAAAGAATATCTACATTCTTTCGGATGACACAGACAACCGATAAAAATCCGGTCGCAATTTGTTTACTGCGACCGGATTTCTGAATTGTTGCCAGGGATCTATTTTACAACCGGGTAATCGCCTGATTCATCAGGCGTGAAAGGCAGCCATGCCAGCACATTTCTCTCACTCTTCATCTTATTGTACATGAAACTGTTGTTTCCGTACTTAAGGGTTCTTGCATCGTAACCGAAGAGCCTGAGATAGGCGGTTGCAAATCCTGAATTATGCCCTGTGCCGCAATAAACCACAACAGTCCTGTCAGACGGGATTGTGGCCATTACATCGGTGAACCCAAGTGTTGCTTCAGGCTTGTATCTTACAGCACCGGGTATATGTCCGTCATCATATTTATCCTTTCGCTCGAAATTGATGACAAAATATTTTGCAGGATCACTGAAAACGTCATCAGCTGTTACAAGAATATCTCCCGTGCCATCCGCGAAAAGCTTTCTGAATCTCTCCTGTCCTATTTCTTTTCCTGAAATCAGACCGGTGTTAAGTTCAGGCATTCCTTTCGCAGCAGGAGATTCATTGGCGGCAGTCTCCAGGCGATCCTCATATTTGCCCGAAACACCTTTCATCCATCCACTCTCTGCATAGTTTCTGTTCCATCCTCCCATCCCCCAACGAAGGGCGTAAACGTTGCCATATCCCATCATTCTGAGCAGTGAAGTGGTATATGAAGATAATTGTCCGTCATCACACACTATTATTATCTTATCGTACTCAAAGGGCCTGATGCCGGTTTCAAAATATTCCGGCAGGCTGCTGAAACTCCTGTTCACCGCTTTCCTTATATGACCTTTCCGGAACAATTCGGGGGAACGTATATCAATGATGAGATTGTTTTTGTCCAGCTCATCATAAACAACGGAAGCTTTTATCAGGCTGGGGAAATAACGGCTGTTTACATAATCACCGTTCTCTTTAAGGTCGTTCAGCAGTAATTCTGTCTCCTGCCCAATTACCGGTGCAGCCCCGGCAATTTCCGTCACTTCCTGTTTCCTTGCCGTCCCGCCGTCGCGGCAGCCCGAAGAAAAAACAAGGATCAATGCAAAAAAGAAAAATATATGGTAACCAGATTTATATCTCATGACAATCTGTTTTTTCCTTCAATCACTGGGTTATCACCTGATGATCTTTATTATATCTTATTGTCGAAGTACGGTTGCCTTTTTCATCATACTTGTATTCAGTAATTGCGGCACCATTATCAGGACTATTTATAATATTCCTGTCCTTGTCCATATTCCTGACTTCCGTCAGGGCACCGTGCCTGTCGTATGAATACTGAGTAACGGGAACCATATTTCCACTCACAAATTCATTGTCCTGGTCATAATAGACAGTTTCAAGAACATATCCGTTTTCGTCATATCTGCTTACCCGCTTCGACCAGCCCCAGTAAAGGTTCGACATCAGTCCCAGCACATTGAATACAGAAAAGCTTTCAACGTCGCCATGTTCATTAGGTTCGAATGTAAAATACGATACGCCGATGTCACCACAGTTTTCTGCAGTACAATTATACAGTGCATCATTCATGTAATTCGCCATTCTTGTAACGTAACCTTTGTCGTTGTATGAAAACCTCAGCTCGTAAAAAGGACAAAAGGGATTCATGATTGTTTCTTCACCTGCAAGATTGTATCTTTTCTCCTGCAGCATTCCGTCATCCAGGATTTTCCACACATAATTGTTTATCTTGTTCCTGTTTTCAACGGGCTGTCCGTTTCTGTCGAAAAACTTCAGACCGGTTCTGATTCCTTTATCATCAAGGGTATATTCGGCGGTGAAAACACCTGCCGATTCCATGGGCTGATTGTTTTCATCAAAAAAATGCTTTATCTGCTTGTTCCCGGTATATTCATAAGTTATCCTGGCAGCTCCGCCAAGGGCTGAATAACCAAGCAATTCATCATTCCTGGAAAATTCGACAGAAAGCAGGCGGCCTTCATCGTCGTATGTGAATTTATAGCTGTTGATTTCGGCTGCCTGGCCCGGGGTGAGCTCACGTGACCCTCTTTCAATATCCCACGGTGTTTCGCTGAAAAGAATGTTCCTGTAATATTTCACGTTTGTACTGACGTTCCTGCCGGGCTGATTCTGACTACATCCCCACAGGAAAGCAATGGCTGTTATTACAATGCCTGACAGAAAGAAAGTTCTCAGATGTTTCATGGTTTTTTCTTTTAAATCATTCGATCATTACCGTAACTTGTTGAACATTATCTTATATAACTGTGAATGCAGAATCTCTGGTTTATAACAATCCGAGTTCGTCAAATGTTCAAAAAATTCCGTTGATGAATGGAATGGACCGGTCATGACGGAAAGCTGCCGTTCCTGAAAACCATGAGGACGATGGTCATTTAAAGGACAACGGCCCGACTAAGGCAGCCTGTTGTTATTCGATTAACAGTTGCCAAAGCGAAAGTATGATGCTTCAGGTCTTGAAATTAAGGCCTGACAAAGTAAAAAACAGCCGTTTCAGGATTTTGCTGTTATTCTGAAAAGGCTCAGTCAGCCCATGGAACAAGTGCTGATTTGTAATAATTTATTCCCATAGCTTCAAAGCGCTTGCCATGATTTCCCAGCCGCACCTTGAAATCATCCCAGTTCCTGAGCCTGGCAGGGGACCATCCGATCTCGGCAATGGCCGGCAGCCTCGGGAAAATCATAAATTCAATCTCCCTGATATTTGTTATGGTCTCTGTCCACAACGGTGCCTCAACTCCAAAAATATTGTCCCTTACTATTCCCGGTACAAGGGTTGCGGGATCCCAGTTGTAAGCCTTATCAATTTCAATATAACCAGCCCAGGTATAACCGATTGCCGTTGTTGAATCATATTTCATATCAATATAGGCTTTTGACGAAGGCGACATAAGCAGTTTTGCTCCCTGGCTTACCGCTCTTTTGGCATTTTCCGCACTCGACCAGTACTGGGCCACGGTACCGGGCCTGAGAAGGCCAAGGGATATTTCATCCCAGCCAAGTGATTTTTTATTATGGGACAACACTATGTCCTGAACCCTTTCTACGAATGGAATATAGTCTTCTTTTTTCGTAGCATGCGATTCATCACCCCCGATATGGAAGTAAGGACCGGTAGTCAGGGCTGAAATCTCCCTTACGACATCATCGACAAACCTATATGTAATTTCCTTTCCGGTACACAGGGTGCTGAATCCTACAACTGTACCCGTATACAGTTTGGTTGCCCTCCCGTTGCAATTCAACTCGGCGTATGAGGCCAGTGCGGCATTGGTGTGGCCTGGCATATCAATCTCAGGCACTATGGTTATATATCTCGAATCGGCATACCTGACAATTTCAGAATACTGTTCCTGGGTAAAATATCCTCCGTCGCCTCCTCCGACCTTCGTGCTTCCGCCATAAAGGGTAAGATTCGGCCACGACTTGATCTCGATCCTCCACCCCTGATCATCAGAAAGATGCAGGTGCAGGGCATTGATCTTGTAAGCTGATGCAAGATCGATGACCCTTTTAACATCCTCTACTCCGAAAAAATGCCTTGCCACATCAAGCATGGTACTGCGATAACCATAAACCGGATAATCAACTATGGTACCGGTAGCGATCTTCCATTCCCCTTGCTGCACCGATGAAAGCTCAATCCCGGAAGGAAGCAGCTGTCTTATTGTCTGAATACCGCGGAAAATGCCCGCCGGGCTCTTTGCTGCGAGTGTCAGAAGCTTTTTTGTAATAGTTACCGTATATCCTTCTTCCAGGGGTATTGAATCCGCTCCGGCAAAGGTCAGGTAAATACTGCCCTTTGGAGGTACCTTGGTGGTTTTGACAGCAAACGCAAATCCAGTTGCCGGCCTGAGCCTTTCTGCAAGGTATTCTGCAAGCTGCCTTAGTTCATCAGACCCGTCCGAAATACAGATTGCCGTTTTTTCATCAAGCCTGAAATAATCGCCCGTTGCAACAACCGAAACGGGCACAGGAATTATGTGCTCCCCTGAAAGGTCGGAAGGTGTGCCCGACTTGCATGAAACCTGGATCAAAGTAATTACAGACAAGGCCAGGAATCCCGAAATCACTGAAAGTTTTCTGCGTATCATTTCCCTATGAATTATTAAACTGTTAAAAATAAGGAATTTTATTTCAATTAACATCCGGAATTTTGCAAATTATTGATTCAGCCATACTTCCATTGTTCCACCGAAATGCCTGCTGTCTTCGGATCCGGGGACCACACTCCAATATGAATAACGAGATAACCCGTTTATTACAGAAAACAACAGAAAGGTACCGGAGTGAGGCAATATTGAAGCATTTTGCCGCTACATTGTCAGTCAGCTTATCACAAAATGCCGGTTACAGTTTAATGTATTTTGTTTTTATTAAAGATGCTTTTAAATGAATCAAACGGCTATTTATCAAAATTGAAAAATGAGAATTAATAATCCGTAAAAAAATTTCAGTCAGAAATTAATAATAATATTACTTTTACCGGCTCATTTAAATTCCGATGGACCTTCTCCGATCGAATCCGATGTACAGGTATCTTATGATACTGGGGATTTGCGCCAATGCGGGCCTCCAGGGATGGACCTCCCTTTTCACGAATTACGCCAAGGAGATCGTGGGTGTTAACGGATTCCAGTTAGGAGTATCGCAGGCAGTAAGGGAAATTCCGGGCTTTCTGTCTGTTGCAGCCATTTTCCTGCTGTTCTTCTTCAAGGAACACAGGCTTTCATCATGGGCAGTGATACTGCTGGGGATAGGGACGGCTTTCACAGGTATTTTCACATCCTTCACCGGATTACTGGCCACAACCTTTACAATGTCGGTCGGATTTCATTTTTTCGAAACCACCAATAAATCACTGACGGTTCAATATTTCAACACAACCGAATCGCCCGTAGTCTTTGCCAGGATGAGGGGATACACGGCACTGGCAAATATAGCGGTCGGGTTTGCAATTTGGCTTATGTCGTTCATGCTTCCCTACATGCAAATGTTCCTCCTGCTGGGACTGATAATAAGTCTGACTGGAATAAGCATGCTTTTCAGCAACCCTGCAGGAAAAGAAATGCCGCACCAGCATAAAAAGCTCATTATTAAGAAAAAATACTGGCTTTTCTATATGCTGAATTTCCTTTCCGGAACACGGCGCCAGATATTCACAGTCTTTGCCATATTCCTTCTTGTGGAACAATATCAGCTGAGTTTAAGGGTGGTAACAGGTATCTATGTGATTAACTATGCCCTTACATACCTGCTGAATCCACAGATATCCAGGGCATTGAACAAATATGGCGAACGGATTGTGCTTTCACTGGAAAGTGCCAGCCTTATCGTGCTTTTTCTCGGATATGCCTTTATAAATAATGTCTGGGTGATAATAGGCCTGTTTGTAATGGACAGTATATTTTTCAATTTCTCAATTGGTCTAAATACATATCTCCAGAAAACTGCCGATCCGGAAGATCTGGGACCCTCCACTGCCGTAGGCTTTACGATAAACCATATTTCCGCAGTAATAATTCCTGTTTTCGGAGGTGCGCTTTGGATGCTTAACTGGAGATTACCATTCCTTGTCGGGACAGGATTTGCAATCCTCTCTCTCTACTTCACTCAGCTGATTACAACCGACTACCACGAAAAAAGAGCTCTTTCATTCATTGCAAGGCTGAGGTAGAAAAGGCTCCCTGTCCTTTCCAAAAGCAATATCACGGCCACACATAATACCAAACCATCCCGGAACTGTAAACGGATGATTCAACATCGTCAGAAATCCCAGACTCAGGGAAAAATTTCCATTATTTTTGTAATTTAGCTCCTGATGAACAGGGTTTTTTTAATAGCATTTCTTTCTGCATTTTTCTATTTTCAGCTTTCTGCCCAGGATTTTACTGACAGCAATCTGCCAATTGTAATAATCAATACCGATCATGGGATGGAAATACCGGATGATCCGCGGATCCTGGCTGACATGAAGATCATTTACAGGGGCCCCGGTCTGAGGAATTACGTTTCTGACCAGAATACTCCCGGATACCTGAATTATAACGGAAGGATCAACATAGAAATACGGGGTTCTTCAACCCAGGTTGCGGAAAAAAAGCAATACGGACTGACCACTCTTAAGAATGACGACAAGAGTAACAATAATGTAAAACTGCTGGGCCTTCCCAAGGAAAATGACTGGATCCTCAACGGCATGGTATTCGATACGGCGCTCATCCGCGACTATCTCTCATACAACCTTTCAAGGCAGATCGGTGAATACGCCTCCCGAACAGTGTATTGCGAGGTTATCATTAACGGCAATTACCGCGGCTTGTATGTTCTTCAGGAAAAAATCAAGGCTGATGAAAACCGGGTAAACATAATCAAAATAGGGGTCAACGATAATTCGTACCCTGAGGTCACCGGTGGTTACATTACAAAATCTGATAAAACGACCGGCGGTGATCCGGTTGCCTGGACCTTGCCTTCATGGTTTGACACTCCGGTTGATTTCATTCATGAACTTCCCAAACCTAAGAATGTAACTTCACAGCAGAATGATTATATCCGCAGCCGGTTCCGGCTTCTTCAGGAAACATCAATCGCCGGTGATACTTCGCCGTTAACAGGATTCCCTTCCATAATTGACATCACATCATTCATTGATTTCATACTTCTCAATGAACTGGCCTCCAATGCCGACGGATACATGTACAGTACATTCTTCCACAAGGACCGGAACGGCAAGCTGAGGGCAGGTCCCATATGGGATTTTGACCTGACCTACGGGAACGATCTTTTCTTCTGGGGATATGACAGGAGCAAGACAAATGTATGGCAGTTGTCAAACGGGGAAAACGACGGGGCAAGATTCTGGAAAGAGCTTTTTGAGAACCCGTTATTCAGGTGCCATGCGGCAAAAAGGTGGAACAGCCTTACCAGGCCCGGACAACCTTTTAACCAGGAGGTCATTGAATCATTTATTGACCGTACGGTTGAAACGATAAGCGAAGCCGTTGGCAGGGAATATGCCAGATGGGGTCAGAAAGCTGATCATTCCAGGCTGATAGCAGACCTTAAATTATTCATTTCCCGCAGAATTGCCTGGATATCGGCCAATATCGGATCTTCCACCGCATGCGAAAATACACCGGTTCCGCCCCTGGTGATATCAAAAATCGATTATCATCCCGAATCATCATCCGAATTCCCCGACAGTAAAGATCTTGAGTTCATTGAGATCAAAAACAACGGAAACAGCAGGGTTGACCTTACCGGTATTTATTTCGGCGGAACAGGGCTGGTTTTCCAGTTCCAGCCATACTCATCCCTTGGTCCGCTTGAATCGATAATAATTGCCGGAAATTCAGCAGCATTCCGCCTGAAATACGGATTCACACCATTTGCAACGTTTTCAGGAAGTCTGCCTGACGAAGGAAAGGAACTGGTGCTTGCCGACGCTTTCGGAAACATCATTGACCTGGTGAGTTATTCGAACAAGGCCCCATGGCCCGATGCTGACGGCAACGGCAGTTACCTGAAACTCACAGACCCGGATCTCGATAACAACGATCCGTCAAACTGGATTGCAACAAGGGAAACCCTGGTCAATGAAAATATAATTTCTGCTGATCCGGCCACTGTATTATTCCCAAATCCAGTTGCAAATATCCTGAATGTAAGAAACAATACCCTGATCATCTCACTGATGCTGTATGATGTTCTGGGCCGTCCTGTTAAAATATCAGAAGTAAATTCACTTGAATGTCAGCTTGATGTTACAGGGCTTCCATCCGGAACTTACTTCCTGAAGATTGTTACCCTGTCAGGAACACTTACTGAAAGACTGCTTAAACACTAAACGGCCGGCAGGGCGCCGGCATTATTTTTTCTTCAGCGGATCCTCCGCCCTTCTATAGAATTCCTCCTGCAACTGTTCAATGCTGTTGTTGTTTTTGAGGTACCTGATCAGTTCCACGATCTGGTCCGACCAGATTTTGAAAATCAGTTCCCCAAGTTCTTTGTCAGGCACAACAACGTCGCCTGCGAAATGGTTGGGAAATTTTGCATACCACCAGATCCCCGTATAGCCAAAAGGCATCTTTTCAAGCCGTTTCTGATCAAGTCCTGATTCTTTTGTTATGGCTCCGACATCCACCAGGTCGGGCCTGATAGAGTACATCATTGACGTTTCTTCCTCGCCTGCATGTCCGTCGAGTTTGGCCTTCCTGAGTTTTTCAATCTCTTTTGAATGAACGGGATCGTCTTCCTGTCGGAATAAAACAACAACATAATCTTTTCTTGAGGCGAGCTGCGACTGGCAGAAATATTCCAGGAAACTTGTGCTGCCGCCATGTCCGTTGACCAGGATGATTTTTTTCAAACCATTCCTTGCCAGTTCTTCACAAGTCTCTTCCAGCATTTTCCACATAAGCTCACTACTATAGGCTATTGTGCCTGGCTGGTGTTTGGCTTCAAAAATCTGTCCTGCAAAATACGGTGGAAAAACCACTGCATATTCCTTTTTTGCTGCTTCCGTGGCAGCCTGCCTGGCTTCAAAAAGATCTGTTCCCAATGGCAGATGCGGTCCGTGCTTTTCAATTATCCCCAGCGGAATGATGCAGACCCCTTTCGAAAGTTCGAGCGCCTGTACAAAACGGGGTGAAGACAGCTCTTCCATTTTATACGGCAAAGACGGATGAGGTATCTGCTGCCCCCATAAGAAGGCAGCAAACAGCAAGGAAGTAAAGGTTATCGTTATTTTTTTCATGGAGGATAAAAAGGATTAATTATGGTTCTGTCAAATTAATTTCTATTCGATGGCCGCAAGCCTGAAAGGGTGAATTTCAATCTTCTGCCAGACGCCCCCGGTTATATAGGGCTCTTCCTTCAGTCTTTTTTCAAGAGCCTCCCTGTCAGGAAATTCATAAACCACCATTGAACCGATCATCCGGCCATCATCGTCAAGAATGGCTCCGCCGAAAAGCATCTCCCCGGTTTTTTTCAGAATCGCAATTTTCCCGAGGTGCTCCTGGCGTATTCTCATCCTTCTCTCCAGGGCATCCGGATCATTTCCGTCGTAAGCTACAAGTAAAAACTGCATATTATCCGTTCACTACTGTTAATTAATTCACATTGACTATCAAATTTAAGTAATTTGGAATTGGAACAGCAAACCACCTGCACAAATTAATGATCCGTTTTTTATATTTGTTCCAGGTTTCAGGATAAATTTCCGGTTTTCAGGATATAACAAGGTATTTAATGTCAGGACTCGGAACAATGACAAAACATTTCCGGTTTTTGAAGGAAAGGAAGAAAAAGGTTCATAAACCGGTATTTGGTGCTCTTGATATTCTCAGGTATATCGGGCCTGGAATGCTTGTGACGGTAGGCTTTATTGATCCCGGCAACTGGGCTGCAAACATAGCGTCAGGATCTGAATTCGGCTATACCCTCCTCTGGATAGTAACGCTGTCGACAATTATGCTGATATTGCTTCAGCATAATGTTGCCCATCTGGGAATAGCCACCGGTCTGTGCCTCTCCGAGGCTGCAACCATTCATTTCAGCCCGAAAATATCCAGACCCATCCTTTCATTTGCAGTTCTTGCTTCAGTTGCCACGTCGCTTGCGGAAATACTTGGCGGTGCCATTGCCCTGAACATGCTCTTCGGGATGCACATAAAAGTGGGTGCTGTTCTGGTGACGGTTTTTGTGATCATCATGCTCTTCACACATTCCTACAGGAAAATTGAAAAATGGATCATAGGTTTTGTTTCAGTGATAGGCCTTTCATTCCTTTATGAAATGTTTCTGATCGATGTCGACTGGGGTGCTGCCGCAGTTGCCTGGGTAAAACCTTCGATACCCGAAGGTTCCGTCCTGCTTATCCTTAGTGTTCTCGGCGCCGTGGTTATGCCCCACAACCTGTTCCTGCATTCGGAAATTATCCAGAGTCGCCAATGGAATATACAGGATGACAAAGTGATCAGAAAGCAACTAAAATTTGAATTTGCCGATACTCTCCTGTCAATGATAATAGGCTGGGCAATCAACAGTGCAATTATCATCCTTGCTGCCGCAACGTTTTTTACAAAAGACATCAGGGTTTCAGAACTTCAACAGGCCGAAAGCCTGCTGAGGCCCCTTCTGGGTTCAAATGCCTCGGTTGTGTTTGCCGTTGCGCTTCTTTTTTCGGGAGTTGCATCCTCCATCACCTCAGCCATGGCAGGAGGATCGATCTTCTCAGGGATTTTCAGGGAACCTTATGATATCAAGGACAGTCACTCCCAGACCGGGGTGCTGATTTCCCTCCTGGGGGGTCTTACCGTGATTTTCTTTATAGGCGATCCATTCAAGGGATTAATACTTTCCCAGGTTTTCCTCAGCATCCAGCTTCCTTTTACTATTGTATCACAGATATATCTGACTTCTTCCAGGAAAGTAATGGGCAAGTATGCAAACAGCAGATTCCTCAATTCAATACTGATCATTATTGCAATTGTGGTTATTTATCTGAATCTAAGGTTGTTATTTGAATTTTTCTGATACAGCAATACCATGCCTGAAAAAACCTACGATACAGGTCTGGTTCTCAGCGGCGGTGGAGCAAGGGGATTTGCTCATATAGGTGTTCTGCAGGCACTGAATGAGACGGGCATTTATCCTGATGTAATTTCCGGTACAAGCGCAGGAGCACTGGTGGGCGTTTTGTATGCAGACGGTTTTTCACCCCGGGAGATCATGAAAATGATGAATTCAACAAGCCGGCTTCATTATATACGACCCACGATCCCCAGGGAAGGGCTGCTGCAGATTTCGGGAATCGAACGGATACTCAGGGAAAACCTGCGTGCCAAAAGATTTGAAGAACTGAAATTGCCGCTGTATGTTACCGTTACCGACCTCAACAACGGGAAAGCTGAGTATTTTTCCAGGGGAGAACTTATTGAACCGGTAATAGCTTCTGCAAGTATCCCGGTTCTTTTTAAGCCTGTAATAATAAATGATATTCATTATGTTGACGGCGGGGTGCTGGATAATATGCCAATAAGGCCGCTTGAAAACAGGTGCAGCAGGATAATCGGGTCATTTGTAAATCCTGTGGGTTACGAGGAAACCGTTGTAAGCCTGACTCAAATCGCTGAACGGGTCTTTATGCTTAATATGTCAAAGGAGGTCCTTGAAAAAAAGGAAAGGTTTGATCTGTTTATCGCACCGCAGGAATTGAAGAATTACAAGATCCTTGACCCCGAAAAAGCTGTAGAGGTCTTTGATTTAGGATACACGGCCACGATTGAAAAGCTCAGGGATCCGGTTATCAGGCAGATTTTTGGCATCTGAATGGTTGATGGCTCAAAAAGCCGGATATTCACCCGCTTCAATAATAACTTGATGCATCCCAGCAATGTGTGCAGAGTTTTTCCTTTGGTAATCCGATGGCATTAACCATGTCATCCAGACGTTGATACATCAGGCTGTCGAGTTTAAGTGTTTCAGCAATTTTTTTTACCATGTTCATATACCGTTCAGAATCAGGGTCAGTGTATTCGCCCGGGTCGGCATTTTCTCCGTCAAGCTGGAATATTGCTTTACGCCCGGCAAGGTCCATCGGGGTCCTTGACTGGGAGAAATTAAGGAACTCGCATGGAAAAAGTAACGGGGGGCAGGCAATTCTCATATGCACTTCGGAAGCACCGGCGCTGTGAAGAATACTGGCATTGTCCTTAAGCTGCGTTCCGCGGACAATGCTGTCATCGAGGAAAACCATCTTCTTCCCTTCAATAACCGCCTTGTTTGGAATCAGTTTCATTTTTGCAACCAGGTCGCGCTGAGCCTGGCTCTGAGGCATGAAACTCCTGGGCCAGGTCGGAGTGTATTTTGAAAATGCCCTTTTATAGGGAATGCCCTTCTCATTACCGTAACCCAACGCATGACCAACACCCGAGTCGGGTATTCCGCAAATGAAGTCAACTTCCACATTATCCCGCCTGGCAAGCGCTGCACCACACCGGTAACGGCATTCATCAACATTTATCCCTTCATAGTAAGAGGGAGGATATCCATAATAAACCCAGAGAAATGCGCAAATCTGCATTTTATCTCCGGGCTTCCTTAAAACGGTGTAATTATCGGACGTGACGTGAACAATCTCGCCAGGCCCTAGATTGTATTCAATATTGAAACCTGTATTCGGAAAGGAACTTGACTCAGTTGCCATGGCCAGGGCATTGTCTTTTTTCCCGACAATCACCGGGGTTCTTCCAAGTTTATCCCTGGCAGCAATTATCCCGTCTTCGGTAAGTATCATAATTGAACAGGAGCCCCTGATGCTTTCAAAAACATTTTCAATTCCGGAAACAAAACTGTCTTCTTCACAGATAAGGTTGGCAACCACTTCTGTGGGATTTATATTTCCTTCAAAATTTTCGGTGAAATGATACCTTTTTTTCAGGAAACGTTTTTCCAGGTCATCAAGATTAAGTATCCTGCTTACGGTGACGATGGCAAATCGGCCAAGATGGGAATTGAAAAGAATGGGCTGGGGATCGGTGTCACTGATGATTCCCATTCCTGAATTACCTGAAAACTCATGCAATTCATCCTCGAACTTGTTCCTGAAATAGCTGTTACTTATATTATGAATCGATCTTCTGAAGCCTTTACCCGGTAAAATAAATACCAATCCGGCACGTTTTGTTCCCAAATGTGAATGATAATCGGTCCCGTAAAAAACTTCCTCAACACAATCACTTTTGGAAACAACACCGAAAAAGCCACTCATAAAGCTGAAAATTAATTACTTAATAAATTACAACCGATTTGTAAATTTAATCATTGCCAATGATTTATTAAATATTTGATTGTTATTATTACTTTTGCAAAAGTTATTGTTTTAATATCCACAAGTAAATGGCAGACACAAACACAATTACACCGATTGAACAACCAAAAAAGAAAAGCGCACCCATAGCCATGATATTCACCACGGTTATCCTGGCTGCAGCTTTGATATTCCTGGTTGTCATGTATTTTGACCAGAAGAACAAGATGGTCGAAATGGAAACAGTTTTAACCCAGGAGAAAGATTCACTTGCAAATGAATTGCGGTTAATGATACACGGGTACGATACCCTGAAAACCAACAATGATACCCTTATGGCCAGCCTTCAGAAGGAAAGGGCAAGGATTGTGGATCTTCTAAAGATTAATGCATCCAATGTTCAGCTGATTAAAAAATACAGGAGCGAAATAACAACCATGAGGGAAATAATGAAGAGCTACATCGTTCAGATTGACTCCCTTAACCAGCGGAATAAACTGCTTACCGCGGAAAATATTGACATGAAGCAGCAGATAACCAGGGTCCAGAGCACCAATGTAGAACTCACAAAAGCAAAGGAAGAACTCGGGGCAAAGGTTGAAGTCGCTTCAGTTATCCTGGCAAAAGATATTAAGGTGGTTTCACTCAAGGGTTCAAGGGAAAGAGCCAAGGAAACCACACGCATAAAGGACATCACCCGCCTCAGGACCTGCTTTACATTAAGGGAAAATGCAATTGCCAGCGCCGGTGAAAAGGAGGTTTTCATGAGAATCATCAGACCCGATTCACTCGTGATCACATCAAGCCCCGACAACCTGTTCGACTATAAGGGAAACAAGCTCATTTATTCGGCAAACAGGCTGGTTGACTACATGAACCAGGATATCGAGATGTGTATTTATCTGGAAATAATGGATAATTCTGATCTGATCATCGGCACCTACAGTGTTGAATTATATCTTGAAAACAGCATCATTGGCCGTTCAACATTCACACTGGCCAAGAGATAATCAATCTCCGACAGGTAGCATCAACTCGGAAATAATATTATCTGAAATCATCTTACCCTGGTTCGTAAGGACCAGGGTTTTCATATTCTGTTTCATCAGTCCGTAATCGATTAGTTTTCCTGCGAGATTCATTATATAATCATAACCTTCCTTTTCAAACTTCATCTCCACGTACTCCAGATCTATTCCCCACATGGTCCTCAGGGAAGTCATTATATATTCATTGAACTGTGTTTTTCTGTCCAGCTCTTCCCGTTCGAACAAAGGCTTTCCTGAATTTACGGACTTGATGTATTTTTTCAGATCCCGGACGTTCCATTGCCTTGAGTATCCGTTGTATGAATGTGCTGATGGACCCAGGCCAATGTAGTTTACCTGTTTCCAGTAATTTGTATTGTGTCGTGAAAAGTATCCGGGTTTTCCGAAATTTGATATTTCATAATGGACAAAACCCATGGATGCGGTTTTCTCAATCAGAATGTTAAACTGGTGGCTGCTTTCTTCCTCATCAATTTCATTGAAAGCCCCCCTTTCCTTCATTTTCCACAATACGGTACCGGGTTCAATGGTAAGATGATATGCAGATAAATGCTTTATATCGAAAGCCAGGCTTTTATCAAGGGTTTCGGACCATTGTCCCGATGTCAGCATGGGAATCCCGTATATCAGGTCAATTGTCACATTGTCAAATCCTGCCTTTAATGACCTTTCAAGTGCCATAGCTGCCTGACGTGCATCATGCCGCCTGTTCAGCAATTTCAGTATATTATCGTCCCACGACTGAATGCCCAGGCTTATCCTGTTAACACCAAGTTTTTTCAGGTCAGTCATATATTCATATTCCGCATCGTCGGGATTAATTTCAATTGTTAGCTCACAATCCCGGTCAACTGAATAGTTCTTCCATATACTTTCCAGAATCAGGCCTAAATACCTGACGGGAAGAACAGAAGGTGTGCCTCCTCCAAAATATATACTCGAAATACTTTCATTACCAATGTACCCTTTCCTTATTTCCGATTCCCTTACAACTGCCTCTACAAAATCATAATTATCGGATAATGTCATTACATGATAGAAATCACAATAGGTACAGAGTTTTTTACAAAATGGTACATGAATATAGATCCCGGCCATCTTAGAGTAATGAATTTCTTAAAATTAAAAATAAAATGTAATTAAATTATTTAAATTTGCCACAAACCGGTAAAATGATAAAGAATAATAAATTTTCAATTTTAATTGCTCTAATTATCATCCTTCTAAGTTTTTCCAAAGCCAGTTCATTTCAGGAAATCAATTTTATCAACATACCCTATTTAGATAAATTGGTTCACTTTGGACTTTATTTTCTGCTTATGATGGTGATAATCCTTGAACATCAGAAATCACTTCAGAATACCCGGACACTAATACTTATAGGTCTGATACCAATTATTTTCGGAGCATTTATAGAACTGGGCCAATCCGGTCTTACAGTATCACGTGAAGCCGATATACTGGATGTTTTATCTAATTCGGCCGGAGTTGCATCTGCATTATTGCTGTGGCTTCTTATTAAACCTTACCGGGCTTAGGATACCTGACCGGAAGATCCGGCAGCAAAAGCAATATCAATGTAGGATCTAAATAGCTATTTTTTCGGAATAGCTTGCTTTTTTAACGATTTCGGCAATTGTTTTTCCCTTAAACATATTGATGAGATCTGTTCTTATCCTGGTAAAATCATCATGTACGGGGCATGGTTTCATGCTTTTCTTTACACTGTTGCACGAGCCGTTATGAATGATGCAGTTTGTAAGTAATTCTTCGCCATCTATTATTCTGACAATATCCAAAAGTGTGATTGACTCTGGTTTTTTGAGAAGTGAAAAACCTCCATTTGGGCCTTTGGTCGAACTCAGGATCCGGTGCCTTACCAGGTTCTGAAGGATCTTAGCCAGATACGGTGTCGGAAGCTTAAGATCTTCCGATATCTGCCTGATACCGATTTTGTTGTTCCTGCCATCCTTGCTGGCAAGGTAAATAACGGCCCTTATTCCGTATCTGCAAGAATTCGATAGCATATTAATGTGTTTTTAGTGAAACCTTTTCAATTCTCCTTTGATGCCTTCCGCCTTCAAAAGATGTTGAAAGAAAAGTTTTTACAATCAGATAAGCCTCTGACTCATTTATGAACCAGGCAGGCATCGCACATATATTGGCATCATTGTGGGCGCGTGCCAGACGTGTAATTTCTTCCGACCAGCAAAGCGCTCCCCTTATTCCTTCATGCTTGTTGACGGTCATGTTAATCCCGTTTCCCGTACCACATATGGATATACCAAAATCAAAACCACCTTCAGATACCGATTTGGCAAGTGGATGACCAAAATCGGGATAATCCACATTATCAGGGCTGTAAGTTCCCAGATCCTTCAAATCCACGTTTTCTTTGATAAGAAACCCCTTGATCTTTTCCTTCAGATAAAAACCGGCATGATCTGATGCAATTGCTATTTTCTTCTTTTCCACTTTTAATTTCTTTTAAATTCATTGGATATTACAAATTAACACATTTGTAATTTCAAAAGAAAAAAACTGCCCTTATCCTTTTTTTGTAAATGATGCACATATTCAATCTGCTTTTACCGGTTACCGCAGTCAGTATCAATAGTATATTTTTTTAGCGATATTTCTAATCTATTCAACATCAATAAAGCACATTTGTTCATTGAGATTGTTTTTTTACAATTTCACAATCATATAAACAACGGTTGATACTGTTGAAAACCGGTAAATAGCAACTAGAAACTTTTTAAAAAGTATTTCTTTGAACATAAAAAAACTCAATCTGATGAATTTTCAGGATGAAAAAAATATTTTGACAGGATTAAATCAATTATATGAACTTATAATGAACATCATTTTGCAGATTTCCTTATTATTTAGGCTATCAGCAAATGTCCCTTAACAATTGTTAATTATTTCACTAATCTGCTGATTTTTAAAAATGGTATATTTTTTGATTTGTTGAAAAAATGTTTATGGCCATATGATTTTCATATTTAAAAGAAAAATCTGATTAAAATTTCAACCATATTAACAGCATATTATTACCATCATATAAAAACAAATCTTGTAAATATATTTTATTAGTGTTGTTGATAATATTAATTTGCATTCATAATTGACCAGCTTTGGTTTTACCTGAAATAAATGGTTATGAAGGACATTCCAAAAAACGATATTGTTTCTGAAATAAACATATTGAAGAAAGAAAAGAATGCAATCATTCTGGCTCATTATTATCAGACCGGTGATATTCAGGATATTGCTGATTTTGTTGGGGACAGCCTTGCACTTTCGCAAAAAGCCGCGGCAAACTATGCTGACATAATATTATTTGCCGGTGTCAAATTCATGGCCGAAACCGCAAAAATCCTTTCACCTTCAAAAAAGGTGCTGTTACCCGATATGGAAGCAGGTTGCTCCCTTGCCGATTCCTGCAACGAAGCGGATTTCAGGAAATTCATTGAAGACAACAAGGGAAGAACCGTAATCACCTATGTGAATACCAATACTGAAATAAAAGCACTGTCTGACATTGTATGCACTTCATCCAATGCTGTCAGGATAGTTGAATCTCTTCCTCCTGGTGAAAAAATCATTTTCGGTCCCGACAGAAACCTTGGCAATTACATACTCAACCAGACTGGAAGGGACATCCTGGTATGGGACGGCGCATGCCATGTTCATGAGGAATTTTCGCTGGAAGCAATTCTTGATCTGAAGGAAAAAAATCCTGATGCGAAAATAATAGTGCATCCCGAATGTGAATTGCCCGTCAGAATGACAGCCGATTTTATAGGATCCACATCTGCACTACTTAAATTTACAAAAACTGATTCGGCAAACAAATATATCGTAGGTACGGAACCCGGTATAATACATCAGATGAAAAGGGAAAGTCCGTCGAAAATATTTATTCCGGCTCCGCCTCGCGACTCTACCTGCGGTTGCAGTGAATGCAACTTTATGAAACTTATAACAATTGAAAAAATCCATAAATGCCTTGTTGAAGAAAAACCGGAAATTATTATAGAAGAGAAGATTCTTCTAAAAGCAGTCAAACCGATAAGAAGGATGCTTGAAATATCAGAAAAACTTGGATTATGAACAGACTTCTTTTCATATTAAGTTTTTTATTTTTAACTTGTTATGTTTTAGGTCAGAATGATCCCGCAATACAGGACGGCTATCAGGTATTCAGGTATCCCAACGGAGTAATCTCAAGCGAAGGATTAATGAAGAACGGAAAACCGGAAGGATTCTGGCGGAGTTACTACGTGACGGGCATTAAGAAATCAGAAGGAAAAAGAACAAATTTCATGCTTGACAGCATCTGGGTTTTCTATGATCAGGCAGGAGACACCCTGGAGAAAATCAATTATCTGTTCGGGAAAAAAAATGGTTACTATTACAAGTACAAAAAAGATCCCTCTGTCGGCCTGTATGTTGAGTCAAGGGAACTTTTTGCCGGTGACAGGAAGGAAGGTACGGCATATTTTTATTTTCCCGACGGTAAAATTAAGCAGACAATATTATTCAATGACGGAAAAAAGGAGGGACTGTCGAGAGAATATGATAATGAAGGCAATATTATCACCTTGTATGAATACAACAACGATTTTCTCATCAGCAGGGAAAGAATAAACAGAACGGATGCCAAAGGCATGAAACAGGGAAGCTGGAAGGAATTTTATCCCGGAGGAGGAATAAAGACTGAAAAAACATACAGGGACAATCTGCTCCATGGCTATTACAAGGAGTATGATTCCAGGGGAAAACTCGTGCTTACAATGCTTTATGACAATGGTTCGATTGTCAAATCAAGGGTTGAGGATGAACCGGATATTGAAATAGAAAAGAAATATGATGATAACGGAAAACTGATTTATGCAGGACCATTCAGGAATAAAGTACCGGTGGGCGTACACAGGGAATACGGAAATGACGGCAGGGTAATTAATGCATTTGTGTACAATGATAATGGCGTTTTGCTTTCAGAAGGTATTATCGATGATTCAGGAATCAGGAACGGAAAATGGAAAGATCTGAATTCTGATGGAAAAGTGGTAGCCGAAGGACAGTATGCGGAAAACAGACGAACTGGTGTTTGGAAATTCTATAATAATGCTTCACGGCTTGAACAAACCGGATCCTATAATAACGGCAGACCCGACGGCATTTGGAAGTGGTACTATGATAACGGTTCACTGCTGAGGGAGGAAGAATATTTTCAAGGTCAGCGTGATGGTCCTTTTACTGAATTTTCACAGGCAAATGATATAATTACACAGGGGCAGTATGCTGACGGTGAAAAGAATGGAGAATGGAAATACAGATCTGAAAACAACAGTGAAGAGGGAAAATACATTCTTGGGCTTCGTGACGGGATTTGGAAATCATATTACGCTGACGGAAAACTGCGATATAAGGGAAACTATATACAGGGAATGCCTGACGGTCTCCATGTAAATTATTATGAGAACGGGAGAATAAAGGAAGAACAGTTCTACAGAATGGGGATCAGGCAAAGGACCTGGAAAAAGTATAATGAAGAAGGTGTTCCTGTTTTGACTGTTACATACAGGGACGATGTTGAAATAAGTATTAATGGTGTTAAAATCAATCTTCCGGAAACTGACGTAAAGCTTATTAAATGATATATTTGCGTCATGGAATATGATTTTAATATCAGGAAGGAAGAAATAACATCGGGAGATAAGGAATTTGAACGACAGCTTAGGCCCTTGTCTTTTGCAGATTTTAAAGGACAACAGCAGCTGATTGACAACCTCAAAGTATTTGTGACAGCTGCAAAAAACAGGGGCGAATCGCTTGATCATGTTCTTCTTCACGGACCTCCAGGACTGGGAAAAACAACCCTTGCTGCAATAATTTCTAATGAACTTCAGGTAAACCTTCGGGTCACTTCAGGTCCGGTTCTGGACAAGCCGGGAGATCTTGCCGGCCTGCTTACAAACCTGGAAAAGGGAGACGTGTTGTTTATAGATGAAATCCACAGGCTCAGCCCGCTTGTTGAAGAATATCTGTATTCAGCAATGGAAGATTTTCAGATTGACATAATGATTGACAAAGGGCCAAGCGCCAGATCAATACAGCTTACTCTGAAGGAATTTACCCTTATAGGGGCTACGACAAGATCGGGTCTCCTTACAAGTCCGCTAAGGGCAAGGTTTGGCATTAAGTTTCATCTTGAATACTATGATCATAAAGTTCTGACCGGAATAGTTAAAAGATCAGCCGGCATTCTCAATATTAAGATTGAAGAGCCTGCCGCGGTTGAAATAGCGGGACGGAGCAGGGGAACTCCCAGGATTGCAAATGCCCTGCTCAGAAGAATTCGGGATTTTGCCGAAGTTAAGGGATCGGGAATTATTGACCTGGATATTACAAAATATGGTCTGAAGGCATTGAATATTGATCAGGAAGGACTTGATGAAATGGATAACAGAATATTGACGGTGATTATCGATAAATTCGGAGGGGGGCCTGTCGGTCTGAATACAATATCAACTGCGGTGGGGGAGGAAAGCGGAACTATTGAAGAAGTATACGAACCTTTTCTGATAAAGGAAGGTTATCTCAAAAGGACGCCACGGGGCAGGGAAGCTACCGAACATGCCTATCGTCACCTGGGAAGAAATTTCAGACCGGGTGCGGCACCAACATTATTTTAATGCAGAAAATTATTAACCCGTTTCAGGCTTTTAACAGAATATTACTGATCTTTTCCAGGCCCTTTTTATCCAATATCCTGATCTTCCTGCCGTTAAGTTCAACCAGCCTGTCTGTCTTAAATTCAGACAGAAGCCTGATAACCGATTCGGTTGCTGTTCCCACAATGTTGGCCAGTTCTTCCCTGGTAAGGGAAATTTTGAGATAATTCTGATCGTCAAGTCCAAAATCATGAACAAGGAAAAGCAGGATTTCTGCGAGACGTTCCCTGACTGTCTTCTGTGCAATATCGGTAATGATGGAGTTGGCCTCCCCGAGCTCATGGCATGCAAGCCTCATGAGTTCGAGTGCGTAGGTGGGATTTGTTTTGATGAATGATACAAGGATTTCAGACGGAAGAAAGCAAACTTTACAGTCTGCAATGACTTTTGCCGATGTACAGGCTACCTCATTGCTCAGAACGCTCCTGTAGGCAATTATATCTCCGGTTTTTGCAAATTTTATAATCTGTTCCTTGCCGTCAAGTCCGGTTTTGTAAACTTTAATAATTCCACTGTGTATGCAAAAGAATCCGCTAATGCGGTTACCTTCCTGGTATAGTACATCTCCCCTTTTGTATTGCCTGTACTCCTTCTGGTAATTTAGCATTTCAATCTCCTCGGCCGAAAGATGCCTGAAAATTGAACCCGTCTCAGATGCACACTTGTCACAAAGCGGAACATTTATTTCAGTGTTTTTCATTTTACGGGTAGATGTGTTAATTAATTAACAATGAATAGGCCCCAATTGTTCACAGTTTATATTGCAGATTTGAACTGTGAAAGAAATCTCAGGTCGTTTTCAAAATATAATCTCAGGTCATTTATCTGATATTTGAGCATTGCAGCCCTTTCTATTCCCATGCCAAAAGCGAAGCCGGTGTATTTCCTGCTGTCGATGCTGCATGCTTCGAGCACGTTGGGATGAACCATTCCGCAGCCAAGCACCTCAAGCCAGCCGGTATTTTTGCAGACCTTGCAGCCTTTACCTCCACAGATGAGACAGCTGAGATCCATTTCGGCAGAGGGCTCGGTAAACGGAAAATATGATGGACGAAACCGGATCCTTGTTTCTTTTCCAAACAATTCATGTGCAAAATAATACAAAGTCTGCTTAAGATCGGAAAAGGAAACATTTTCATCAATGTAAAGCCCTTCAACCTGGTGAAATATGCAATGAGCCCTTGCAGAGATGGCTTCGTTCCTGAATACTCTTCCGGGTGAAATAGTACGTATGGGCGGTTTCATTGACTGCATTACCCTTACCTGAACCGAAGATGTGTGGGTACGTAACAGAATATCGCCCGGATTTGAATCTTCCGCGGAGATCCTTGATATATAAAAAGTATCCTGCATATCCCTTGCAGGGTGTTCAGGCGCAAAATTTAACTTCGTAAAAACATGATCATCGTCTTCAATTTCCGGACCCTCGGACACTATAAAACCAATTCTTGAAAAAATATCTATGATTTCTCTTCGCACAATCGAAATAGGATGGCGGGAACCTGAAACAAATGAATAACTTGGTTTTGTGGTATCAACGTCCCTCCTGGTTTCTTCACTGGTGTTTAATGAAGATTTCAAAGAATCAAATTTTGCCTGTGCTGTCTGCTTCAGTTCATTGAGTCTCTGACCGGTTTCCTTTTTTATTGTATTGGGAATATTTCTGAACTCTTCAAATAATGATGAGATAATTCCCTTTTTGCTCAGGTATTTGAGGCGGTACGATTCAAGCTCCTGGCGGGTATTTATCTTGAGGGATGTTATTTCAGAATGCAGTTTTTTGATTTTATCGAGCATTTCCTTGAATATTTTAGCTTCATGTTTATCTGGGAACAACTTTCATTTGAAGTATTTTTACAACGGTTAATGGTTTGTCGGAGTTGTCCGTTGGCACTCCGGCGATCCTGTCAACAATGTCAAGGCCTTCGACAACTTCCCCGAATACGGTATAAGTGCCATCAAGTCGAGGTACGCCGCCGATTGTGCTGTAAACATTTCTTTGCTCATCCGTAAATTTGTAATCACCTTTTGAATTAAGATAACTGAACATTTTTTCGGAGACTTTTTCCTGCAGTTCACTGTCTGACAGACTGATCCCGGTTTTATTCACACTGTCTGAAATTTCATGCAGGAATTTCAGGAAATAGCTCTGCCGTATCTGATTGTTTATCATAATCTCTGCTGCGTTCAGCTCCTGCTCATTAAGCCTTGTTCCCTGGACTATATAGAACTGAGTGCCGGAAGAACGCATGGACGGATTGACATTATTACCCTGACGGGCTGCAGCCAGTGCGCCCTTTTTATGGTAGAGCGCAGGGTTGAATTCAGCCGGAAGGGTATATGACTGTAAAGAGTCAGGCAGTGTTTTTCCCCGGTCTTTCCGTGTGTTCGGATCGCCAGCCTGAATCATGAAATCCTTGATAACCCGGTGGAAGGATATATCATCGTAAAATCCTGAATTGACAAGTTTGATAAAATTAGACTTGTGTAGCGGGGTCTGGTCGTAAAGCATGACTTTTATGTCGCCAAGAGTCGTTTTGATAAGAACATAGGAACCCTCAGCGTCCCCGGGAGCCTTGCATGAGATGAGAAGTAACAGCAGGATTGTATTGAAAACCTGTTTTATGCGCATGTTCATGAAATTGGGCTATTAGTTAATAATGTTCTTAAAATGCGGATGTAAAGATATTTAACTTTGAACGATTCAAAAAATAATGGAGTTTTAAAAGTGAATCATTTTGGAGAACTAATCGGCAACTTCAATGAAGTGAGACTTAAAAACTATCTTTGTTATTTTCACTGCTGATGAACGAGATCAGAAAACTTGCGGGGCAGACGGTTATATACGGTATGGGGACCATTATTCCAAGGTTCCTGCACTATGCAGTCATGACTCCGTTTTATACAAGGATATTCTACGACAGTACCAGCGGATATGGTGTTATAACGGAATTATATGCATGGATGGTGATTCTGCTTGTAATTCTGACATATGGTATGGAAACAGCCTTTTTCAGGTTTGCACAGAAAAGTGACGACCCGGATAGTGTTTTCAGCACTGCACTGATCAGTCTTTTTGCTACTTCTCTTTTGTTTGTTAGCCTGGTTTTCATTTTCATCGAACCAGTTTCCCGCTTTATGAATTATGAAAATAACAGGGACTATATAAGGTTGTTTGCGGGCATTGTTGCTGTAGATGCCTTTTGTGCAATCCCGTTTGCGAAATTGAGAAAGGAAAACAGGCCGTTATTGTTCAGTTCGGTCAAAATTGCCAATGTCAGCATTACAATTATACTGGTAGTTTTTCTATTGAAGATTGCGCCGGAAATATGGGGAAGGAGTACCGGGCTTTTTCACAGGATCTATAACCCTGACTATAAGGTTGGATATGTTTTTATTGCAAATCTGGTTTCTAGCTCAGCAACCATGGTAATGTTGCTTCCGGTCATTTTAAAGACTAAACTGAGATTTGATCCAGGATTGTGGCACAGGATGGTAAATTACGGGTTTCCGCTTATGCTGGCCGGCGTCAGCGGAACAATTAATGATGCCCTTGATAAGATCATAATCAGACGGCTCATAGGTGAAGCTGAGGGGTTATCGGTTGTAGGAAAATACGGGGCCGGTTATAAAATTGGAGTACTGATGGCATTGTTCATTCAGATGTTCCGCTTTGCGGCAGAACCCTTCTTTTTTGAGCGGGCCAGGCAAAGCGATGCAAAGGAGACATATGCCTACGTGATGAAGTATTTCATTATTGTCATGCTGGTCATTTTCCTGGGTATCAATTTATATATTTCAGGGTTAAAGTATATTATTGCCTTGCCGTACAGGGAGGCTATTGTTGTGGTTCCTATGATTAGTATGGGATATCTTCTTTACGGAATTTATATAAATCACAGCATCTGGTACAAACTCAACGATTTTACTGTCTTTGCTGTTTATATTACTCTGATAGGTGCAGCTGTTACTGTTCTGATCAATGTTATTTTTGTTCCGGTATATGGTTATATTGCTGCTGCCTGGGCGCATGTGGCATCATATGGAGCAATGATTATTGCATCGTTTGCCATGGCAGAAAAAAGATATAAGGTAGAGTATAAAATGAAACAGTACATTCCTTATTTTATTCTTGCATCTGGAATGGTTTATTTCGCACAGAATTTCAGGTATCCCGGAATTGTTGTTGAATTGCTCGTTAATTCGGGTATGATTGTTTTGTTTATAGCTTATGCCCAATACAGGGACAAGGTACTTACTGTTTTCAGTGGAAAGGGAAAATAAGGGATATAGAAAAATAAAAGATTTTCGAAGAGAAGAAAAGCATTTACCGGGCTAATTTCAGAAGAATATAAGGGAAGGCTATTTTTGTAAATGTTAAGTTAATAGAAGTGGAAGAAGTTGATTTGTTTAATATTTCAAGAAAAAACAAGAGAGATTGGAATTTAAAGAATTATCGGTAAAAAGTTTTAGCATGAAAAAGGGAGTTTTGGCGGGGGTGTGTTTAATAATTGCATTATTATTATTAGAAGGTTGCAGTAAGAAAATTATTCCGGGATTAAAGAGGGAGACAGGAGAAAAATATGATGTTGCGACCTTTAATTACGTGTATGGAGAAGCGTTACGGCAGAAATTGCTGGGCAACAATGGGGAAGCCTTAAGGTTTTTTGAGCAATGCGTTATGATAAATCCTGCGAGTGACGCTTCATATTTTCAGATTGCCAAGATACTGCTTGGCAGCAATGATACCGAGAATGCAAAAAAGTACCTGAGAAAAGCTATCAGAATACAACCAGGTAATTTGTGGTACCAGTTGTTGATGGCAAATATATTTTATCAGCAGGGAATTGTCGACAGCGCAGCCGTATGTTATGAAAATGCTGTAAAAATTGCTCCGTACAGAAGTGATTTGCTTGTTACACTTTCAAATATTTATGAGGAAACCGGAAATGTGTCAAGATCAAGGGAGATTTTAAAGGAGTTAAGTAAAAAAAACGAAATGAATGAGAATATTTCAGTTGCTGTAATTAGAAGTCTTATTCGTGAAAAGGAGTACGGAAGCGCAAAAGAAAAGTTACAGGAACTTTTAAAGGAAAACCCGGATGAAATTGTCTTTAATGCGCTACTTGCGGATATATATCAGAAAGAAGGGAACAGGGACGGGGCAGTAGAGGTTTATAGCCGATTACTTGAGCGTAATCCGGATGACCAGCTCATCCAGGTTAAGCTCTTTAATTTTCTTCTGGATGAAAAGGAATATGATGATCTGTTTGCTATAATTAATAATTTCTCGCTTTCAGAGAAGATCGCCAAGGAAGATAAGATTGCCTATTTTGACCGGCTGGTGAAAGATACAACTGTTGCACGGAAATACGGGAAAAAGCTTGAAATGGCACTGGTTATTCTGGAAGCGTGTTATGTCAATGATGATTTGGTTGTTCTGCTCAGACCTGACTATCTCGCAAGACAGCAAAAATTTGGGGAAGCGGCTGCCAGATTGGAGGAAATTGTGAAAATTAATCCGGATAATCAGCTGGCATGGGAAAAACTTCTTCTTACCTATTACGAATCCAGGGATTTCAAGAAGCTGCAGGAAGCCGCCAGGGAGGTATCCACTAGATTTAACAGATCAATACTGGCTAAGCTTCTGTATGCAGATGCTGCCAGAGAAAACAGGGATTATGAAACGGCAATGGAGGAGCTTAGAAAAGCTCAGATTCTTGCTGGAGACAACCAGGAGATTTTAATTCAGATACTTACATTGAGGGCAGAGATCAATTACAGTTCGGGTAATTATGAAGAGGCATTCAGGAATTACGATGACGTTTTGAAGAGAAAGGAGGATGATCTTACTGTTTTAAATAACTATGCATATTATCTTGCGGAAAAAGATTTAAGGCTGAAGGAAGCGGAAAAAATGGCAAGGATGGTTATAGAAGTGGAAAAGGATAATCCGACTTTTCTCGATACTTATGCATGGGTGCTTTATAAAAGGGGAAAAACAAGGGAGGCAGCCAGAATTATGCAGGGAATTATTGAACGGGTTAAAAATGAAAATGCTGAATATTTTGAACATTATGGTTTTATTTTAAAAAAACAGGGAAAGTGCAGGGAAGCTGTACTGATGTGGGAGAAAGCCCTTCAGATGGATCAAACAAAAGAAAACTTAAAGAGGGAAATTAGCAAATGCAAAAAGTAATAGTTGCAATTCTGATTAGTATCGTTTTTCTCGGAGGCTGCTCTACAATCAAACGTAGGAGCGGAATAGTGGTGGACCGGACGTATACAGCTGAAAATGTGTCTGATATTGTGGGGAGAAATATTTCAGGTTACGATTTTTTTATTCAAAAGGCTGATATTACAGTTCTGGAAAATAATTCGACTGCCCGGTTTTTAGCTCTTGTCAAATACAAAAGACCAGATTCACTGTCGCTTAGTTTCAGAACAAGACTGGGAATTGAAGCTGCAAGAATTCTCATCACTGCCGATACGCTGATTATTAGTGACCGGATCAACAAGAGAACCAGGATTGGAAAACCGGAAGAATTAAAGGAAAAATATGGAATTGAACCAAAATTGATTTTTACCGTACTAGGAGATATCATTGTGGAACAAAGAGACGAGAAAAGACGTATTAAATGTAGCAACGGTATTTTTGAGAATGAGTATAATGTAGGGGGACGTCAGGTTAATTATACAATTGATTGCAGGAATGCCAAACTGGTAAGGACGAATTTCTTTGAAAGCCGTGGTCTGGGGATACTCAATCTCGAATTTGCTGAATTCATTCAGGTGGGCCCGGTTGTTATTCCGGGGCTGGTAAAGGCAAAAAGTGATTTGAATAATATTGAGGTAACTGTTAAAGTAGAAAAAGCTGAGATTGGTTACAAGGGAGTAATAGGATTTAAAAGCCCTGCTAATTATAGGATCATAGGTTTGAAATGATTAGAGGATTATGGATATTAATCTCTATTTGGTTGGTATTACCTGATACTCAGGCGCAAACTAAAGCTGAACTTGAGGAAAAGAGGAGAAAGGCCTTAGAGGAAATTGCCTATGTGGATAATATGCTGCAGGCAACTTCAAGGGAGAAAAAGGAAAGCCTGAATGAACTTACCATCATTGGAAATAAGTTGTCATTACGGGAATCAGTTTTATCCGGATTAAGGCAGGAGATGCGCCTTATTGAAGAGAGGATAGGATTGAACAGCCTGGCAATAGATATGATGGAGAAAGATCTTGTTGTACTGAAGAGAGATTACAGGAGTGCCGTGCTTAATTCGTTCAGAGTTTCAAAAGGTCATTCTGAGACTACATATGTTTTATCGGCAAGAGATTTCAACCAGGGATATAAGCGGCTTAAATACCTGCAGCAAGCTGCAAAATTCAGAAGAAGAGAAACAGAATTGATCATGGAACTGAAAGGGCAGATTGAAGTTGCCAGGAAAAAACAGGAAGAAGACCTTAATAGAATTTCTGATCTGCAAAGGAGAGAGGAAAGACAGAAAAGCTTGTTACAGGAGGAGCAAAACAAGAAGCAGAAAATTGTTAAAACGTTGAGCAGTAAAGAAAAAATGCTTCAAAAAGAGCTCGAGGATAAAAAAAGAATTGCGAGAAAAATTGAAGGGGAAATTGCTAGACTTATCGAGGAAGAGAGAACAAAAACACGAAAAGTTGAGTTGTCACCGGAACTGAAACTGATCAGTGATGATTTCGCCGGGAACAAGGGCAGGTTGCCGTGGCCTGTTGAAAAGGGAATTATTACAAGCCATTTCGGAGTACAGAACCATCCGGTACTGAAATATGTTACTGAAGATAATATAGATATTGAAATTACCAGTTATGGAGATACACCGGTACGAACAGTATTCAAGGGTGAAGTTGCAAGGGTTTTTGCTATACCCGGTGCTAATATGGCTGTTATTATAAGGCATGGAAGATATCTGACAGTATATCAGAATCTCGTCAATATTAAAGTTAAGGCAGGAGACAAGGTGGAAACGAAGCAGGAAATCGGTAGAGTTTACAATGACAGGGATAATGGAAATAAGGCAATTCTGAAGTTTATGGTTTTTGATGAAAAAATGAAAATGGACCCTGAATTGTGGATTTCAAAAAAAAATTAGAAATTGCATTGTTTGAATCGGGAGTTAATTTAAGCAGATTTTGATGAAGAGAGTAACGAGGAGTCTCAGAATCAGGTCAGATATGAAAAATCTGAGAATTATCGAAAATGCTGTTGATGAGATAACTAATTTACTTGGAATTAAACAGGAAAATTACGGAAAAATCCTGGTCGCCGTCCTGGAAGCGGTTAATAATGCGATCACACATGGCAACAAGGCCGATCTGAAAAAATTTGTCGACGTGAGGATTAAGGTTGAAAGAAATGAAATGGAGATTACTGTGACGGATGAGGGAGAGGGTTTTAATCCGGCTGATATTCCCGATCCGACCAGTCCGGAGAATATTGAGGAGATCAGCGGCAGAGGTGTTTTCCTGATGACAAGGCTGGCTGATTCTATTTTGTTCAATGAAACGGGCAACAGTGTTACAATGAAGTTCAGGGAGGTTACAGCTTGAAGATCAGGATTAACTATGATAAAGTAAAATTCAGGATCAGGGATTCAGGGAAAATTAAAACATTTCTCATAAAGGTCATCAGGAAAGAAAACAAAATACCGGGTGACCTTGTTTTTATTTTTACAGGCGACAGAGATATTCTCAGAATAAATTGGGAATTTCTCGGGCATAATTATTACACAGACGTTATCACCTTCAATTATAGTAAAGAAGAAGTCATTAATGGAGAGATTTATATCGGCATTGAAACAGTGAAGAGGAATGCCGGACTTTTTAAGGTCCCGCAGACGGAGGAGGTATTAAGGGTAATGATCCATGGTTTGCTTCATTTGCTGGGATACAATGATGGTACAGAGGAAGAGAGAAAAATAATGACAGTGACTCAGGAAGATTTAATAAAAGTATACAGGGAAGAAAAGAATGGACTTTAATTATGATATTGTTGTCGTTGGAGGGGGACATGCGGGGTGTGAGGCAGCCCATGCTGCAGCAGAGATGGGTGCCAAAACACTGTTGATTACGATGGATATGACAAAGCTTGCCCAGATGTCGTGCAACCCGGCAATGGGAGGGATTGCCAAGGGACAGATTATCAGAGAAATTGATGCCCTTGGAGGCTTAAGCGGAATTGTGACTGACGCCAGCATGATTCAGTTCAGAATGCTGAACAGATCAAAAGGACCTGCCATGTGGAGTCCAAGAGCCCAATGCGACAGGCAAAGGTTCAGTGCTGAATGGAGAAAAAGACTTGAAAATACGGATAATCTGCATATCTGGCAGGAAGAAGCTGAGCGGCTGATTATTGATAACGGCAGGGTATCTGGTGTTGAAACCAATTTCGGGACCAGGTTCCTGGCAAAGGCTGTTATTCTCACAAATGGCACCTTCCTTAATGGATTGATGCATGTTGGATTTAAAAAGATCAAAGGAGGAAGATCAGGCGATCAGGAGTCGGGACGTTTAAGCGACCAGCTGAGAGAGCTTGGGTTTCAAGTAGACAGGTTAAAAACTGGAACCAGTGCCCGGATTGACGGGAGAAGCATTAATTTTTCAGTTATGCAGGAACAAAGGGGAGATATGGAAGGCAGATCCTTTTCCTTTCTGAATGATCAGTTTAATATCGAAAATCCGAAAAGCTGTTTTATTACTTACACAAACAGAGAAGTTCACGAAGAGTTAAGAAAAGGACTTGAATTCAGCCCGCTATTTACAGGAAGGATTAAGGGAAGGGGACCAAGATACTGTCCGAGTATAGAAGATAAAATAGTTACTTTCAGGGATAAGGAATCACATCAGATGTTCATTGAACCGGAAGGATGGGATACAGTGGAATATTATATTAACGGGTTTGCAAGCAGCCTGCCGCTGGAAGCACAGCTCGGTGGAATGCGAAAGATACCAGGACTGGAAAATGTACAGATTTTCAGGCCGGGATATGCGATAGAATATGATTTTTTTCAGCCGACTCAACTGAAGGAAAGCCTGGAAACGAGGCGGATTGAGAATTTGTTTTTTGCAGGTCAGATTAACGGAACGACCGGGTATGAGGAAGCTGCGGCGCAGGGATTAATTGCAGGAATAAATGCAGTGCTGAAAATAAGAAATAAGGAACCGTTTATACTGGGGAGGGAAGAATCATATATCGGTGTTTTGATAGATGATCTCATAACGAAGGGTGTAGATGAGCCATACAGAATGTTCACTGCCAGGGCTGAATACAGGATCTTGTTAAGGCAGGACAATGCGGACGAAAGAATGACCGAAAAGGGTGTACTGATAGGGGTTGCAGGGAGAAGCAGATTGCACAGGCTCAAAACAAAAAAAGAGAAAGTAGAAGAAATTAACGAATATTTAAAACATAGAAGTGTTGAACCAGGAGAGATTAACGGATTTTTAAAAGAGCACGAAACTACAGGTATCAGCCAGAAGGTAAAGGCTGTTAGTATTGCAACCAGACCACAGATAAGATTGAAGGACTTACTTTCATTTATTAAGGCAGAAGAAGTTGTTAAAATGGAAGAACCGGCACGAATTGATGAAATTATAGAATCGGCGGAAATAAGGCTTAAATACGAAGGTTATATACAGAGGGAAAGAATCATTGCCGAAAAAATAAAAAGACTTGAGTCACTGAGAATACCGGAAGAAATTGAATATTCGGAATTATTATCGATATCAACAGAAGGAAGGCAGAAATTAACAAAAATTAAACCGTCTAATATAGGACAGGCAAGACGAATAAGCGGAGTTTCACCATCGGACCTGAATATTCTATTAATGTATCTTGGAAGATAATATGTTCCACGTGGAACAAAATAAAAATGAAAATCAGCGGAAAATTAATTGATATTCATTCAAGGGAAATTTATCCTGCAGAGCTTATTCTTAAAAACGGTAGGATTATGACCGTTACCAGGAAGGATGACTGTGAGGAAAGGTATATATGTCCTGGTTTTGTCGATGCGCACGTTCATGTAGAAAGCTCTATGGTGACGCCGGGATCTTTTGCATCCGCGGCTGTTTCACGTGGAACTATCGGGGTGGTTTCTGACCCGCATGAAATTGCAAATGTTCTTGGGATTGAAGGGGTGAAATTCATGATTGATGATTCGAAAAAAGTTCCCCTGAAATTCTTTTTCGGGGCTCCATCCTGTGTCCCGGCAACATCGTTCGAAACTGCCGGTGCAGTAATAGACAGCAGCGATGTTGATAGACTCCTTGCCCTGCCGGAAATAAAATATTTGTCGGAAATGATGAATTTTCCAGGAGTGATCAATGATGACCCGGTAGTCCGTGAAAAACTGAACAGCGCAGGAAAGTACAACAAGCCGGTTGATGGCCATGCTCCGGCGCTGACCGGTGACGGTCTCAGGAAATATGCTGCAGCGGGAATAACAACCGATCATGAATGTACTTCATTGAATGAGGCCCTGGAAAAAATATCCCTGGGAATGAAAATCCTGATCAGGGAAGGAAGTGCCGCAAGGAATCTTAATGCTCTTAAACCTCTTCTGAAAAGCCACCCTGACAAAGTAATGCTCTGCAGCGACGATATTCATCCCGAAATGCTGGCAGAACGGCACATAAATAAAATTGTTTCGCAACTGCTCAGTGATGGCTATGATCTGTTCGACACAATAAGAAGCTGCACGGTCAACCCTGCAATTCACTATAATCTGGATACAGGCCTGCTCAGACCAGGCGATCCGGCAGATTTCCTGATATTGGAAAACCTTGCTTCAATGGATGTGAAGGAGACCTGGATCGACGGTAATAAAGTGTTTGATTCGGGTAAAGTCAACTTTACCTATAACGGGGCAGCGAAAAGAAATAAATTCAACTGCTCCCCAATAAGCAAGGATATGATTAAAACCAGCGGAATCGGGGAAAAAATCAGGGTGATTCAGGCTTTTGACGGGGAACTTTTTACAAGGGAACTTATTGTAAATAACACCCATGCTGGTTTTTCCGGATATGATCTTCAGAATGACATATTGAAATTAATTGTGAAGGACCGCTATAACGACCTGCCGCCAGCCATCGGATTTATCAGGGGATTCGGATTGCAGAAGGGCGCCTTTGCCGGCTCGGTTGCTCATGACAGCCATAATATTATTTGCGCGGGTACAAATGATGAGGACATCGTGACCGCAGTAAATGAAATAATCAGGATGAAAGGGGGTCTGGCCGTTGCAGATTCAGGCAGTGTCAGTTCGTTTCAGCTTCAGATCGCAGGCATCATGACAGACCGGCCGCTGACTGAAGTTGCCTCAGGCTATAAACAGCTTTCCGCAAAAGTGAAATCCCTTGGTTGTGATATGTCGTCTCCCTTTATGACCCTCTCATTCATGGCACTGCTTGTTATCCCGGAATTGAAGCTGAGCGACAGGGGACTGTTTGACGGACGTAATTTCGGATTCGTCACTTTGTCGGCCGGCAGATAGCTCCCGTACAACCATTTGCAGTGAATTCCATCAGCCCGTTTGATCAATTAAACAGATCCACTGGTTTATTCAGGAATAGCTGCCCCGGATAACATACCGGATCCGCTGATCATTACAGCCGTGGGTAATTCTTTCATTTAAACTGGCCCGGAACCTAAAATAATGCCCGAAAAACATTACAACCCCGATAACTGTTACTTTTGCAGAAATGCAAACGCATCTGTTACTATCTTTGCATAGAGGTGGATAATGTCGGTGAAAACAAAACATAAGGAAATAATATCTTCCCTTCCTGATAAACCTGGAGTGTATCAGTTTCTGGACGCAACAGGGAAAATCATTTATGTCGGCAAGGCAAAAAACCTGAAAAAAAGAGTCTCATCTTATTTTGCAGGCAGCCAGTCGGGCAAAACAACAGTCATGCTGGGAAAAGCTGAATCCCTGAGCCATATTGTTGTTGAAAATGAATCGGATGCCCTGCTTCTTGAAAATAATCTTATTAAAAAGCATCAGCCCCGCTATAATATACTATTAAAGGATGACAAAACCTTTCCATGGATTTGCATTAAAAACGAACCATTTCCGCGCGTATTCAGTACGCGGAACGTAATAAAGGACGGATCTGTCTATTTCGGACCATATACCTCGGCCCTGATGGTAAAAACCTTACTGACCCTCATCCGGCAGCTGTATAAGCTGAGAACATGCCGGTACAACCTGACGGAAACAAACATAAAAGCCGGAAAATTCAAGGTCTGTCTCGAATACCATCTTGGGAACTGTAAAGCTCCGTGTGTTGGCTTCCAGACAGAGCCCGACTACAGGGAAAGCATTGTTCAGATCAGGGATATCCTCAAAGGCCATATAATTGCCGTTACCGATCATCTGAAAAATAAGATGAATGAATACTCGAACCAGCTGAAATTTGAAGAGGCCCAGATCATTAAGGAAAAAATCGAGATCCTCAATAAGTTCAGGAGCCATTCAGCAGTGGTGAGCAACAAGATTAAAAACATCGACGTATTCGCTATTACACAGGACGGTGACAAATTCTATGTCAACTATCTCAAGGTTGTTGAAGGTGCTGTGATCCAGAGCTATACTCTTGAATTAAGAATGCAGGTGACTGAAGAAAAGGAAAGCCTCCTGGGTTATGCGATAACCGAAATACGACAGCGGTATTCAAGCGATTCTCCTGAAATTATAGTCCCGTTCAAACCCGATATTGAAATGGAGGGAATCAGGTATACAATACCAAAAATGGGTGAAAAGCTCAAACTGCTGCAGCTGGCCGAGCGGAATGCCATTTACCATAAACTGGAAAAAAAGAGGAGAACTGCCGAAATCAGGTCCGAAAACCGCCCGGGCAAAAACCTGGAAAAGGTGAAAAGAGATCTTCATTTACCATCATTACCGGTCCATATCGAATGTTTTGACAATTCGAATATCGGTGGCTCCAGTCCGGTTGCAGCATGTGTGGTTTTTCGGAACGGCAGGCCGTGCAACAGGGAATACCGTCACTTTAATATTAAAACCGTTACCGGTGCCAATGATTTTTTATCAATGGAGGAAATTGTTTTCAGAAGGTACAGGAGAATGCTTGATGAGAACCAGAATCTTCCGCAGCTGGTAATTATCGACGGCGGTAAAGGACAGCTGTCGTCTGCCATGAAAAGCATAGAACATCTCGGTCTAAAGGAAAAAATCACAGTAATAGGAATTGCAAAAAAACTCGAAGAAATATATTTTCCCGGCGATTCCGTACCCATTTACCTTGATAAGAATTCATACACCCTGAAACTTATTCAGCAGCTCAGGAACGAAGCACACCGGTTTGGAATAAACTTTCATCGTCACAAACGCTCTTCAGAAATGCTGAAATCAAAGTTTGACGATATTAAAGGCCTCGGACCGAAAACAAAGGAAAAACTGCTGAAGAACTTTGATTCTGTCGAAAAACTTAGAATGGCAAACAGAAATGAGCTTGACAGAATCATCGGCAAAAATAAGGCTTCAATTCTTCTGAAATACTTGGAAAACGAACCTGCGGTAACACCTGAAGCACAACTTCCATAGAAGCAGATAAATAATTGATTATTTGATTTTTAGATATTCCCGAATGAATGGTTAACTCCATCTGGCTGCAATATTCCGGACTTATCTGTGCAGATGCCTGAAATTTTCAAGGGAAAACAAGGAAACCCTACCTGCCCATGACAGAATAACCCCGGATAACTTCCGGTTTCAATCAGTAAGGTTTTAAAGAGTGTATATACCCTGCTATCTGTTAAGGTACTTATTTGAATCCAATTTACTGCAGAAACGAAAATGAAATCAAACCGGGATGATCTGTGCAGTTATTCCTTCAGTTGGTCTAATGACCGATCAGCAGGTACGCACCTTCCCCCGGCCTGTTTGAATATCCGCACGCGACATTTATAATAGACGGGCGTACTGGTTTTATGGCATTATTGCAGCCTGATATTTAAAAAACGTTCAAGCTCAGCTGCGATATTAACCGATCCGGATGTGGGAAATGATTTTATTCCGGCCAGTGTTGCTGCGCTTGTATTTTTTTCAATATCATCAATGAATATTGATTCCCAGGGAATCAGTGAATATCTGTCAAGAAGACAATGGTAAATACGCACGTCAGGTTTTGACATTTTTACTTCCGAGGAAATTATTCCTCCGTCAAAATACCGGAAGAAGTAATAATCATTTTTTATCTCTTCAAAAATGTCAAGGGGGAAGTTCGACAGATAATATAGCTTAAAACCATGTTTTTTAAGCACAGGAAGGAGTTTTACGTTCTCCACGAGGGGAAACATTATCTCAGTGCGAAAACTGAACACAAGGGCTATTTCCTCCCTTTTCAGGGATGATTTAAGGGAGAGTGACTGAATCGCTTCGCCGGTGGTTATATCTCCGTTGTCGAGCATCAGCCATTCTTCACTTTCGAATATTTCAGTGACAATTTTGCTGACAATAGTTTCAGGATAGTTCTTCTTTCTGAAAAATTCTGCGGGACGGAAGCTGATCAGCACATTTCCCAGGTCAAAAATAATATTCCTGATCATGTCAGGGATTTTTCATACTGATGGGCTGACCCGTTGCCTCCAGCACGTTCCACCACAGCTCATCACCCTCAACATCGATCTTTTTTCTTTTGGCCACGGCCCTGGGTATAGGAAGCAGTGTAAATTCATTGTTCCAGTACCCTATTACAAAGTCAGTTTTTCCGGCCAGTGCTGCATGTACGGCATTCTGGGCAAGGAGGTTGCAGAATTTGCTGTCATTGGCATTGGCCGGCGCGCTCCTGATAATGTAGCTGGGATCGATATACTTGATTGAATGAGGTATGCCTTTGGCCTTGAACTCTTCCCTGATCTTTTCCTTCAGGTAGATGCCAATGTCCTTGTGCTTGATATTTCCGGAAGCATCGGTTTCAAGTTCGGATGGTTCGAACAGATCCTGCCCTGCTCCTTCGGCTACCACAACCACGGCATGGTGCCTTTCGTCGAGCCTTTTCCTGAGAAGTTTGAGAAATCCCCTGGGACCGTACAGGTCAAAGGATATTTCCGGAACCAGTACAAAATTCACTTCCTGAATGGCAAGTGTGGCACTTGCAGCTATAAAACCGGAATCCCTGCCCATCAATTTGACCAGTGCGATCCCGTTGTATGCCCCCTGGGCCTCATTGTGGGCACTGCTGATTATGTCGTTGGCGATTGAAAAGGCTGTTTCAAATCCGAATGATTTCTGTATAAGATCAATATCGTTGTCAATGGTTTTCGGGATCCCGGCAACTGCTATCTTGAGATTCCTTTTTTCAATTTCCTCGTAGATGGCGTGGGCACCTCTCAATGTACCGTCACCTCCTATGCAGAAAAGGATATTTATATTGAGGATCTCCAGTGTATCCACCATCTGGCCGACATCCTGGTTGCCGCGTGATGTTCCGAGAAAAGTACCGCCCGATGTATGAATCTCACTCACCATTTCAGCGGTCAGTTCCACAACCGGATGGTTGTATTTCGGAACCAGGCCTTCATACCCGTACCTGATACCGAGTATCCTGCTGATGCCGTACCTGTATGTGAGCTGATTTACAATGCTCCGGATCACATTATTCACCCCGGGGCAAAGCCCGCCGCAGGTAACAATTCCCACTTTCGTCTTCGCAGGCTCGAAAAAGATATTTTCCTTGGGCCCTGCTTTCTCGAATGACACCGGAATTTCACCCGTTTCACGGTAATTCTCAAAACTTTCTGCCCTTACATCATACAGGATCCTTTCGTTGTCCTGAACAAAGGTATACACCGGACTGTCTTCACGCTGGGTTGCTTTCAGGGGGGAAATCACTGCGCATTTCCCAAGGGTTTTCACCAGAAAATCTTCGTATTTCATAATATTGTTCTTGAAAATTTGCCTATGCCGTCAATGCCGCTGAATAACTAAAATTCCTTAATGGCGCGGCATGTTTTTCCGTTAAAGGTAAAATAATAAAACCCAGAAAAAAACATTTAAGTATTCCAGAAGAAAAAAAACTGCAAAAATCACGGTTGCACTGTCCGGATAACTTATACAGATCCGACCTGTATTTCCGGCACATAAGGTGGAAAAACAATGATTCCGTGAGTTTTGCAGGACAAGCGCGAAATAAGGATGATAATGAATCAGTTCGATTCGATTATCTCTTTTATTCTGCCGATAAGTCCGTTTTCCAGCTTTACCTTGATCCCGTGGGGATGGATTGGAGCGGTAGTAAGTATTTCCTTGACTTTCCCGCCTGTAAGTCGACCTGTCCGCTTGTCCTCCGTTAATTCAATCAGCACATCAATTCCCGGCTTTATGTCAGCCCTGCGTGTTCCTTCCATTATACCTGGTTTTGAATTAAACTAATATGAACCCCAAATGTTTTTCAAACCCGATAGGGATGAAAGTATTTCCAAAAACATATGAGACCCGTTTAATCTTGAAAAAATCTATTAAATATTGAATATAAATTCTACGATCTTCAAATATTGTTACAATTTTAAATATTTTATTTTATAACAAGCAAAAATTTTAATACTTTTTGTGTTAAAGTATTTTAATATGCTCCTTTCATTTTCGTCTTTAGCCTGTAAAGGCTTTTGCTTGCCGTAATAAATAATGATCTGTGATCCTTTCCTCCAAAACAGACATTGGCTGTCCAGTTTTCAGGAATTTCGATATTTCCTATCAGTCTACCCCTTTTGTCAAAAACGCTTACTCCCTTTCCGGTCAGATATATGTTTCCCTTCCTGTCTATTGTCATTCCGTCAGAGCCGAGCCCGCAGAAAAGCTTTTTATCTGAAAGGGTTCCGTCGGATTTTATCGTGTATGACCAGGTCTGGTTATTTTCAATGTCAGCCACATAAAGGATCTTACCGTCAGGGGTGCCGACAATACCGTTAGGCCTGCCAAGGTCATCTGCTACGCTTATGAGAGTCTTGCGGTCGGGACTGAGATAATAGACACATTCTTTTTCCTGAGGCATTGAGGAATGATCCCACCAGGTCCGCCTGTAAAACGGATCGGTGAAATAGACTCCTCCGTCGGGAGCAACCCAGAGATCATTTGGTCCGTTCATCGGCTTCCCGTTGAATCTGACGGAAATGATCTCTGTTTTTTTATTTTCTGTGCTGATCTTCCATATCTCGTTCTTTTCATCGGCACATGACCAAAGGAATCCCTGCCTGTCGAAATACATCCCGTTCGATCTGCCGGAAGGCTGCATGAAAACAGACAATATGTCATCGGTACTCCATTTCATGATCCTGTCGTTTGGCTGATCAGTGAAATATACGTTCCCGCGGGGATCGGAGGCCGGGCCCTCGGTAAAGGCGAATTCACCGGAAAGCTTTTCAGGCTTTGCTCCTGCCAAAATAATGGATGACAGTCCGCTGACCTGGGAATAGATATTGCCGGTGAAAAGGACAAAAACTGCTATATGCAGATATCTTACAGACATACGGATAATGTTATTCTGACATGGTTTATCCTGTACAGCTCATGTTAGCTGAACCTTCCTTATCCTTGCAATGTAATCATCTATCTGGCCTGTGTTTTCAAACCCGATGATAATCATATCGACAGTTCCGAGACTGAGAACATATTTGAGGGCTTCGTCAATCTTTTCGGTGCTTTTATTGTAATTTCCTCCTCCGATCAGTTTCATCCCTATCACTCCCTTCCCCGATCTGTGAAGCTTTTCAATTACCCCGGCAACAAGGGAAGGATCCTTTTTGTCCATAGCTTCCCCGAAAGGATTGATCCGCACATGTATTACATCAACCCACTGGCTTTCTGCGGCCGCTTCAAGTGCTTCAAAGGAGTGGACTGATACCCCGTGGGCCCGGATTATTCCTTTTGCCTTGAGGTTCTCTAGGTCATCCATGAATTGCCTGTGTTCGGTTGTCCATCCTGGGCTTGTCAGGCAATGCAGCTGGACGAGGTCGATATAGTCGGTTTCAAGTTCCCTGCGGAAGCGATCAACCAACACCGGTGCACTACCCTTTTCATTGTCAGGCACCCCTCCGGGAAGGATCCACATTTTTGTGCCAAGGGTGTAATTTTCCCTTGGAATTCCTTTAAGTGCGGCCGCGGTATATGGATTGGTTCCATACGAATCTGCACAATCAAAGAACCGAATGCCTTTTTCATACGACTGCCGTATCATCTGTTTGGCATTCCCGGCCCTGATTATTGCCGAACTACGGTTATAGCCGTTAAAACCTGTTCCCAATCCAAGGAAAGTGGTTTTTATGCCCGTTTTGCCAAGTACGATCTGTCTGAACGGATCGGATATCAATGGAGCCGCTGGTGAAGCAAGGCCCTGTCTGAAGTTTCCTATCAGCACACCACCAGCACCGGCTGTCAGTGTGGTCATGAATTGTCTTCTGGAGAGTCTCATCTTTTCAATTTTCTGAAATGTGATTTATATGGTCCTGTAAAATAACAAAAAAAATGTAACCTGGGTTCATGGTTCCTTTTATTTAAAGCCCGATTTTAATTTCTGGAATAACAGGCGACCTGCGCTCAGGGTACTTACATCGTTCCTGGGCAGACCACGAATTTATTTCCCTTCCCTTATGAGGCTGCATCTTAAAGGCCAGATTGGTATCATTGTTTAAACACGGGATTCATCAGCAACAGATGATATTCATAACTGCTTAAGATGTTCAGCGGAAAAGCATTGCAGACCTGATATTTGTGGAGGATGCCATACAGATGGATAATAATCTTAATGAAACAGGTAAGTTTTTAAGCAAGTCCCAGTTTCAGCAGGAGATCCTGGCCGGGAAAAACCGGCCTTCCATTATGTGTGGCGGCACCGGTTATTTTTGCACTGGCTATCAGCTTGCCGTCCGGTATCCTGAAAATTCCCTGGTAAAAAACAATCCGGACGTTTCCTTCCTTCTGCACATCCACCTTCACTTCAAACATGTCGCGGCTGCGAAGGGGATAACGATAATCAATCTCTGCCCTTGTGACGATCAAATCAATGCCCTGCTGATGGAGATCGGAGAAACTGATTCCTTTCGAAAGCAGGAATTCATGGCGCGCATGTTCAAGATAGTGCTGATAATTTGCGTTATTGACCACACCCTGCAGGTCACATTCATAGTCCCTTACCTTAAGAGCCAGACTGAAGCGGTATTCCCTTTCTCCCTGGGATTTTTTGATATTGCCTTTGACATTGGCCATACTCTTCCTGAATTGAATTTTTATCTCATTTATTTTGGGAACAGTCCGAAAAACTTTCTCAGCTTCAGGTGGAATTTATGAATACCTGATGGTTTGTAGTGCATGAGGATGCATTCCCCGGTAATGCAGTTAATTCCAGAACCTTCAAGTTCATCCAACGCTTCCCTGCTGGCGGCCATCTGCTGGATCCAGATCTGTTTTATACCTTTTTCCCTTGCTTCCCTTACTATGCCCGCAGTCTGGTCCTTCCTGGTCATTATGATCAGGCCCCTGATATGCTCAGGAAGGCTTTTCACATCGTGATACACATCAATGCCCATGATCTTTTCAGCGTACGGATTGACGGGAACAAGATTCATACCTTTTGTCCTTAGCTCCCTGAATGCCACGGCTCCGAACTTTGCGGGATTCCTTGAGACCCCTGCAAGTGCCAGCGATTCAGTAGCCAGAAATTCCTCTATCTGTTCCAGGCTTGCCATTGTTTTCCGAGAATTAAAATCAAGAAAATAAAACCTTCAGATTCAGTTTCAGCTAAGTATAAAGACTTAAAATTAAAATAAATTCAACAACAATTATAATTTTATATTTACTTGGCGGGAATAAAACCTGAAATATTAATGAAAACCAACCGGGAGCAAGCTGGATACCTTTTTTCAAAAGGCTATTCCAATTATGTATTCATACTGCTGTTTCTCCTGTATATGTTCGATTATATCGACCGTACCGTAATCACCTCAATGTTTACCTCCATTGAGAGGGACTGGGGTATTTCCCATACACAAAGCGGGATGCTCATGTCGGCAGTATACTGGGCCATTGTGATCCTGACCTTTCCTGTATCCCTTCTTGTTGACAGGTGGAGCAGGACTAAGACCATCGGGATAATGGCCATTGTATGGAGTCTTGCCACTGCACTGTGCGCCCTTACAGGCAATTACGTCCAGTTGTTCATGGCCCGGCTTCTGATTGGTGTGGGCGAGGCCGGTTATGCTCCGGGCGGAAGTGCAGTGATCTCAGGTCTCTATCCCATTGAGAAACGCTCAAAAATGATGGGGATCTGGAACGCATCAATACCGCTTGGAACAGCGATTGGAGTTCTTCTGGGAGGTGTCATCGCCCAGAAACTGGGATGGAAACATGCCTTCGGACTGGTTGCCCTGCCGGGTTTGCTGGTAGCAATACTGTTCCTTTTCGTTAAGGATTACAAAACAGTTGATCTTTCATTCCTCGACCGGCAGAACAGGAGGATTAAGATGGAAAGAAAGGATATGATAAGGGAGTTCATTTCCAGACCTTCAATAATCTACACCTACTTTGGGATCACTGCAGTCGTTTTTGTAACAACATCACTTATTACATGGCTCTCAACTTATTTCCAGGCCATGAGAGGATTGCCGCAGGACAAGGCCGGGACAATGGCAAGTGCCGTTATGGTGCTTGCCCTGGTGGGAGCCCCCCTAGGTGGTATTATTACCGACAGGTGGAGAAAAAGAAGGATCAATTCCAGGCTGCTGGTACCCTCAATTTCAACATTGATCTCGGCCCTGCTGTTATTTGCCGCCCTGTTCTTTTTCAGCGGACTTATTCAGTACATACTGCTTCTCATTATGGGAATCACCATAATGGTATTTATTTCAGGTGCTTCTGCAGTGACCCAGGATGTGATTCATCCGGGACTGCGGGCAACTTCATATGCAATTGCCGTGGTTATCCAGAATCTCCTTGGATCATCAATGGCACCACTGGTCATAGGCAGGTTGTATGACAAATCTTCAATTCAGCATGCCCTGTCGGTTCTGCCCTTTGTCCTTTTATTGGGCTCGGTACTGTTTTACCTGGGCTCAAGACACTATGAAAAAGACATGGGAAAGGTTGTAAAGATCAAACTGGAGGCAGCCTGACAGTCAGGATGTCATTCATGGGTCCGGATATCCTGAAAGGAACATTGCTCTAACCCGGCTTCACCGGCAAAACGGGGTAACCTAAACAATGAGCTGAACAAATGACCTAAAGTCCTTCATTATATCATTTATCCCTTGAAACGGTATAATAAACAAAATCCCTGAGCGATCTCCTGACTTCGGATTCAGGATAAGTGTCGAGGATTGAAAGCGCCTGATCGCGGTAATAATTCATTTTCCGGCTTGCGGATTCAATCCCGTCATATTCCCTGACAAATGCAATTACTTCATCAATGTCAGCCCTGCTCTTATGCTTGCGTCCGACAACATTAAGAATATGCTTCCTTTCTGAGCGGGAAGACTTTTCAAGAGAATAGATAAGAGGAAGGGTTATCTTTTTTTCCCTGATATCATTCCCATTGGGTTTTCCGGTAAGTCCGTTGCTTTCATAGTCAAAAATATCATCCCTGATCTGGAATGCCATTCCAATCTGTTCTCCAAATTCCTTCATAAGCTGTATTGTCGGCAGGTCATCGGTAACCGATCTGGCTCCGCAGGCGGTGCATGCGGCAATAAGAGCCGCGGTTTTGCAGCTTATGATTTTGAAGTAGTCCTCCTCCCTGATATTGAGTTTCCTTGCCTTTTGAAGCTGAAGCAGTTCTCCCTTGCTCATTGACTGGACAGCTTCTGATACTATCTCGAGCATGTCCACGCTGTTTTTCTGAATGCCGATCAGCAGGCCCTTGGACAACATATAATCTCCTACCAGGACGGCAATTTTTGAATTCCACAGGGCATTGATTGACAAGGCGCCGCGTCGCTCCCTGGAATCATCAACGACATCATCATGGACTATTGAGGCAGTATGAAGAAGCTCAATAAATGTTGCTGCCACAAATGTGGATTCCGTAATTGTTCCGTTGAGTTTTGCGGAGAGGAAAACAAGCAGGGGCCTCATCTGTTTGCCTTTACGCCGGAATATATAATTAAGGATTATCTTCAGTAGAGGGATCTCGCTTTCCATGGTCTTTCCGAAGTAAGCTTCGAACCGGGCCATCTCCTCCCTGACAGGTCTGCTGATATTCCTCAGATCAGGCATGAAAATTAGTTTGGTCAAATATAGGATAAATAATCAATGAGAAACCGGCAATTGATTTTTATCTGTTTTAAGGCAACTGCTGAAACTTAATGCTTTTTCGTGCCGTGATGAAATCATTTTATTTCCGGAAAACCGCTTGTAATTTTTCCATCCGGGCATGACAAATTTTTCTATGACAAAATATCATATATTTGCTTAACGAATCTGTATTAAAATAAATGGAGATTGAATATTTAAAACCTGAAGATCTGGAAAGGGCATCAGGTATGCTGAAGGCAATTGCCCACCCGGTTAGAATTTCAATAATCAGCTTTCTTGAAAACAATAAGAATAAAACTGTGACGGAAATTCACAGTCATCTGGGGATTGAACAGTCAACTGCATCACATCATCTGGGAATTATGAAGGATAAAGGTGTTTTGTCATCGCGCAGGGAGGGTAAAAACACTTATTACTGCCTTAAAAATGAAAAACTGACAGCCATTCTTCACTGCATCTCCGAATGTTGTCAGTCCAAACCAACCGTAATCCTTTAGGGTTGAACCTATCCAAGATCCCTGAAAAGCTTTTTCTGAAACAGTAAAATCGTCAGAACTCCGCAGGTTATTGCCGAATCGGCTATATTAAAGACGGGTCTGAAGAAAATCAGAGGTTCACCTGGTCTGAAAGGAGACCAGTCAGGCCAGTGAGTATCAATTATCGGGAAATAAAACATGTCTACAACTTTTCCCATAAGAAATGAGGAATAACCTCCGGAAGGAGGAAACAATACTGCGGGACGCAGATGACTCTCGCTGAATATCATTCCGTAAAATGCACTGTCGATGAGATTCCCTATTGCTCCTGCCAGTATTGCACTCACCGTCAGGATCAGAGCCAGGTTAACTTTTTTCCTTATCAGGCTGTTGAGAAACCATCCGATCGCAGTAATAGCAACTATTCTGAATGCGCTTAAAATAAGCTTCCCCGTTTTACCGCCCATTTCCATTCCAAAGGCCATCCCGTTGTTTTCAATGAAATGAAGCCGGCCCCAGTTACCGAAGAGATTGATTTCCTCCCCGATTGTCATATGTGTTTTAATCCATATTTTAAGCGCCTGATCGGCAACAAGAATAACAAGAATAAATAAAACTGCCTTTTTTCCTGCTGACATTTCCGAATTATTGTGGGCCGCAAAATAGTAAAAAAATCAGAGCGATAAAAAACCCCGGTTATTTTGAGAAGAGAAAAAAACTGTATTGGATTCCTGATTCGTTCGGGAATCCAATACAGTCATAATTGAAATATTATTCTTTAATCTTTTGTGCAGGAGACGTTTGAAAAATGACTATCCCAACAGTGCCAGTCGGTATCCCCGAACTGAGCCTGGCATCTGACCCTGCCGTTATTAGTTGTTGTGCTCCATTGTACATCCACATCATAGAACTGGAGAGAAGTTGTATTGTAAAAATGTATTTCATAGAATGCGTCCAGTTCGCCGGTGACCAGGCCAAATTTTATATAACTATCCTTGAATGGATTGCCGGTCTTTATATAAGTATATTTTACCTGGCCCACCTTGTTGCCGGTTACAGCCCAGTCAATCTGTAAAACCGGAACCTTTTCCAGATGGCTTTCATAGAAAGTCCACTGACCCTGAGAACCATCTTTTTCAGAGACACCCTCGAACCACAGGAACTCTTCAAAACCGCCGGCACCCTCCCTTGAGATAAACATCTTCCAGCGAACATCATCTGCAAGGATCTGACCGGTCAGACGTGCAGAGTAGGTCACATTCAGAAGACTCACACTGTATTTCCATTGCCAGGTATTGTCGTCAAGATATACGGGGGTGTTGTTCTGATGCACCAGCTGGAATGAATAGACCGGAACTGCAAGCGTTGTGGCGATAATTGCTTTCCAGATTAATGCAGTTCCGGCAGCAAACTGCCAGTTGGTGATTGGATTCGCTTTGACCCCGGAAGATAGGGAACCATCTTTGGTTTTAACTTCAAAATTCCTGAAATCTATTGTCATTGAACCGGCAGGAGGTAAAACCGGAGGTTCTCCCTTGTCTTTCTTGCAGCCTGAAAATACTGTCAGTGCAAGCAGGGTAAAAAGAACAAAAATATATCTCTTCATTGTCTGAAAAATTAATTGATGATTATATGCAAACGGTAAAACTGTCATAAAATTATCGAACGTCAATCCGGATATTTTTGAGAATAAAGCCAAACCTGTGGCTACCAGGTATTCTCAGCAAGAATTGTACCGGAAATTCTCCGGATAACTGAACATTATCATAATTTTGTTGTTTAAACAAAAAATAAACAAAAATGGAACACAAAAGTACAATGAGAAAAATCGGAGCGGGGATCATTGCATTACTGATTGTTACAGGATCGTTTGCAACCCCTCCGGAAAACTTAAAAAATTCTGCCATGGAGAAATTTGATATTCATGTATTCCCGGCTTTGCCATATGCCTATGACGCATTGGAACCATACATTGATGCACGGACAATGGAGATACATTATGACAAGCACCATCGTGCATATTTCAACAATTTTATTGCAGCCATCAAGGACACGCCGTACGACAGTAAAACCATCCTGCAGATATTTGCCAGTGTTTCTGAAGCGGGAGATGCCATAAGAAACAATGGCGGAGGTTTCTACAATCATGTCTTTTTCTGGAACAACCTCTCGCCAAAATCAGGCAAGCCGTCTGCCGAACTGACGGAAGCCATCAATAAGGCATTCGGTTCATTCGACAAGTTCAAGGAAGCCTTCAGCAATTCCGCAAAAACACGATTTGGAAGCGGCTGGGCCTGGCTGTATCTTACATCCGACAAGAAGCTGGCCGTGGGAAGCACACCCAATCAGGACAACCCTCTGATGGATGTATCCACGATAAAGGGGATCCCCCTGCTGGCTCTTGATGTTTGGGAACATGCCTATTATCTTAAATATCAGAACCGCCGGCCCGAGTACGTTGACGCTTTCTGGAATGTTGTCAATTGGGATGAGGTAAACAGGAGATACGCCGAAGCCATTAAATAATACAGGAAGATATTTAATCGATTTAAGGGGAGCTGTCCTGATCTGATTTAATACCCGAAGCAGATCATCATGGCTCCCTTCTTATTTTAATCGATGATGAAGCGCAAAGGGCTGCCGGGTAACCTGGTTCCGGAGGATCAGGTATACAGGTATCTTTTAATTTTCAGTGTGGCAGTTTTCTGAAAAGGTACCGGCTGCAGCACAACCTTGTTTAGCTGACTGAACTTATTAACCTGGGAATTAACCCGATCCTTGATCTCGGAGAGAATTTCCGCCTTCTTTAATTCAAACTGCCTCGACATATCCTGTTTAAGATTCTGGTATTTCTTCTCAAACTCCTCCAGATTGAGATGCACCAGTGCAACAAGCTTTCCCTTTTGCTGGATCACGAGCGATTCGACCACAAATCTGATATTGTTTATCAGCGATTCAATCTCCTCGGGGTAAATGTTTTCTCCGCTGGCTCCCAGGATCATATTTTTCAACCTGCCTTTTATGTAGAGGTTGTTATTTTTATCGAATACCCCTAGATCCCCGGTTTTGAACCAGCCATCGGGTGTCAGGACTTCACTGGTGAGTTCAGGTTCCTTGTAATATCCTTTCATTACATTTGGGCCTTTTGCCCAGATTTCCCCCTGTCCGGTCTTTATGTCAGGATCGTTTATTTTCAGCTCTATTCCCTCAATTGCCGGACCCGTGGAGTCGAATACCGACCTGGCGGGACTGGCGCCGGCAAGCAGGGGAGACGTTTCCGTAAGACCATATCCTATTGCATAGGGAAAACGGGCCTCAATGAGGAACCTTTCCACCGTATTATTGAGTTTTGCGCCACCGATTCCATAAAACTTAAGCTCTCCGCCGAAAGTCTGTTTCAGCTTTCTGCCAGCAATTGCATTAAACTTCTTTCTGAAAAACGGGATCCTGTACAGGCTTCTTACTACAGGTTTTTCCCTGAAGGATGGTAGTATTTTGTTGAAGTAGATCTTTTCCATTATCAGCGGTACGGTCAGCATCATCGTAGGCCTGACTTCACTGAGGGCCGGAAGGAGAACAGCAGGTGTTGCCGGCTTTTTCAGGTAATAGACACAGGCACCGGAAAGCATGGGCAGTATTAAACCGAGCGTGTTCTCATATGTATGGGATAGCGGCAGGACAGACAGGAATCTGTCGGTATTGGTTATCGGCTGTATAACCCTGCCCTTCAAGGCGTTGAAAACAATGTTCCGGTGTGTCAGCATTACCCCCTTCGACCGCCCGGTGGTTCCTGAAGTGTATATTATTGATGCAAGATCTTCTTCTTTGACATCATAAACGTTTTCAGGCCGGGAATCCGGGTCGTAACTGCATGATGAATTATCCGAAAAAATAACTGAATAATTCTCGATATTGATGGCAAATGAAAAACCGGGGGCACTGAAGCCTTCCAGTTTCTGAAAAAGGGCAGATGAAACGTAAATGCCCCTGGCTTCCGAATGACTCAGTATATTTGCAATCTCATGCGGTGAAAAATCAGGCAGGATTGGTACTGCAACGGCTCCCATGAAGGTTATGGAAAAGTATGCGGCACTCCATGCAGGCATATTGTGACTGAGTATGGCAACCTTGTCGCCGGGCCTTACTTCCAGCTTTTCAAGCAGCGAAATCAATGCATTTATCTCACCGGCAGTTTCATTGTAACTCCTGGGTTTTTCACCGACAAAGGAATTTGCATTGCAGTTGCCGAATCTTCTGACTGTTTCACTGAACATTGCAGGGAATGTGAGCCTGATGGTACTTTCTTCCATATAAGTTTTTTTGTCAACGGAAACGCAAAGATGCATAAATATATTTCAACTTTTCATTAACATGCGAAATATTAATTCATCGGGAAAGAACGGCCACCCGATTTAAAACTTTTTTGACATAAGTTGGTTAAATTTGTACAACTGTTTACAAAAGAGATGAGCCAGGTAATAAGAATAACCAAGGAATTCACCTTTGAAATGTCGCATGTTCTGCCGGGATATGACGGACCCTGCAGGAATGTTCACGGACATTCATACAGGCTGTTCGTAACGGTGGCAGGAATACCGGTGAATAATGCCCTGAACCCAAAAAACGGTATGGTAATGGACTTCTCCGACATGAAAAAGATCGTCATGAATGAAATTTTAGGCATCTTTGATCATGCAGTGGCAATCCCCGGTGATATGGACAGGGAAAAAACGGAGACACTGAAAAAAATGTTTGGAAATACCATCGTGGTTGACTATCAGCCAACATGTGAGAATCTTGTAACGGATTTTGCAATGAGGATAAAAAACCAGCTCCCGGCCGATGTTAAGCTATACAGTCTTAAGTTGTATGAAACTGCTACCTCATTTGCAGAATGGTTTTCATCCGACAACGAATAACCGGAATTTGATGGAAACACAACCTAAGAAACTTTTCCTGCTTGACGCTTATGCGCTGATCTTCCGCTCATACTACGCATTCATAAAAAATCCCAGGGTTACTTCAAAGGGATTGAACACTTCAGCCATATTCGGATTTCTTCTTACGCTGAGAGAGGTTCTTCAGAAACAAAAACCTTCACATATTGCAGTTGTTTTTGACACTCCCGAACCCACTTTCAGGCATGAGATGTTCAGCGGGTATAAGGCTACGCGTGATGAAACGCCGGAAGATATAAAAATTGCCGTACCATACATAAAGAGGCTGCTGGAGGCTTACAGGATTCCCGTTATCGCCTGCCCCGGGTATGAAGCGGATGATGTGATCGGTACGCTGGCAAATAAAGCTTCTGAAGCAGGGTTCATAACTTATATGATGACCCCCGACAAGGATTTTGCCCAGCTGGTAACAGATAAAATATTCATGTATAAGCCCTCAAGGGGCGGCAACGAATCAGTATTATGGGGTGTAGCAGAAGTAAAAAATGAATTTTCAGTAAACACACCGGTTCAGGTAATCGATATACTTGCATTGATGGGCGATACGACAGACAATATTCCCGGTGCCCCCGGCGTGGGACCAAAAACCGCAATGAAGCTTATTTCAGAATACGGATCGGTTGAGGAAGTCATCAGGAATACTGATAAGCTGAAAGGAAAACTGAAAGAGGCAATCGGGAACAATATTCCGCAGATCGAACTTTCCAGGAAACTGGCTGCGATAGATGTAAATGCACCTGTTGATTTCATGGAAGAGGGTCTGAGGATCAAAAATCCCGACAGGAATATGCTGAAGTCGCTTTTTGAAGAACTTGAATTCCGGACTATCGGCGCCGAGATCCTTTCCGGGGCAAAATACAGCGATACTCTTTCATTCCCGGAAGGCAATACGGCAGGAGAGTTCACTGCCACTGCGCAGGGAACACTGTTTGACCAGAATGCATCACCCGTTGCGACGCCCGTTGCCACCATTGAAAATACCCCGCATGAATATTTACTGATAGAGGGTAATAATGAGTTAAGGGAATTTGTTGAAAAAGTCCTTCTGCTGAAAGAAATCTGTTTTGATACGGAAACGACCCATATCAATCCGTTTGATTCGGAGCTTGTCGCCCTGGCATTTTCATGGACCAGGGGAAAGGGATACCTGGTTCATTTTCCGGAGTCACGGCAAGAAACAGCTGCAATGATGGAAATCCTCCGGCCCATTTTTGAAAGCGACCGGATACTTAAGATAGGACAGAATATCAAATTTGATATTCAGGTACTTGCAAATTATGGCATTGACGTGAAGGGACCGCTTTTTGATACAATGATCGCCCATTACCTTCTCGAACCTGACATGAGACATAATATGAATCTTCTGGCGGAAACCTACCTTTCATACAGTCCTGTTCATATTGAATCTCTGATAGGCGAAAAAGGCGCCGGTCAGAAAAGTATGAGATCGGTGTCAGTTGATAAAATTAAAGAGTATGCCGTTGAGGATGCTGATGTTACCTGTCAGCTTAAGGAAATCTTCATGCCAGTCTTAAAATCGGAAGGACTGATTGATCTGGCGGAAACCGTGGAAATGCCCCTCATCAGGGTTCTTGCCGACATGGAGCGCAACGGTGTAAGGCTGAATCAGGATGATCTCAGATCAATTTCCGAAGGCCTGAGGGAAGAGATCATTATCCTTGAGAAGGAGATACACTCTCTTGCCGGCACTGAATTCAACATCTCTTCTCCAAAACAGCTTGGCGACATCCTTTTCCTGAAGCTAAAACTCGATGACAAGGCCAGGCTTACAAAAACCAGGCAGTTCGTAACAAATGAGGAAATACTTCAACGGCTTACAGGCCGTCATCCCATTGTCAGCAAGGTTCTGGAATACAGGGGGCTTAAAAAGCTGCTTTCAACTTATCTTGAACCATTGCCCCAGATGATTGATCCGAAAACGGGAAGGATCCATACTTCTTTCAGACAGGCGGTGACTTCGACCGGCAGACTGAGTTCCGATAATCCCAATCTGCAGAATATACCAGTCAGGGATGAAAGGGGCAGGGAAATCAGGAAAGCGTTTGTGCCGGAAGACGGAAACCTGTTTTTTTCGGCAGATTATTCCCAGATTGAACTGAGACTGATGGCTCATCTGAGCAAGGATAAAGGCATGATTGAGGATTTCCTCTCCGGCAGTGATATTCATGCCGCAACAGCCTCAAAAATATTCGGGGTTGAAATCGGGGATGTGACACGGGAAATGCGAAGCAGGGCAAAAACAGCCAATTTCGGGATCATTTACGGTATTTCATCCTTCGGCCTGTCAGAAAGGCTTACGATAGGGCGGAAAGAGGCAAAAGAGCTTATTGATGGCTACTTTCAGTCATATCCCGGGGTGAAAAGGTATATGGACGAAAGCATAAGGAAGGCCCGTGAAAAGGGCTATGTAACAACCATGTTCGGAAGAAGGCGCTATCTCCGGGATATCGGGTCGCGAAACCAGGTGGTGCGCGGCAATGCGGAAAGGAATGCGATTAATGCACCCATTCAGGGCAGTGCAGCTGATATAATTAAAGTTGCAATGGTAAGGATCCATCAGAAGATGAAAACAGGGAATTATAAGTCAAAAATGATCCTCCAGGTACACGACGAACTTATATTCGAGGTGGTACCCAATGAACTTGACCTGCTCAGGGAGATGGTGATCCATGAAATGACAAATGCCGTTAAGCTCGACATTCCACTCAGGGTTGACTGGGGTGTCGGGAAAAACTGGCTCGAGGCGCATTGATAATAAATGCACCTGTTCCGGGAGAAATGAACAGCTGATTGGTTAAGCATTTATCAAACCTCCCGCGGAACAACCGACATTTAATATCCACGGGTAATCGATAGCAGGATAAAATTATGGAGATCACAGTATTGTTTTTTGGCATTCTTGCGGATGCAACAGGCCTGAACGCAAAAAGCTACAATGGCATTGATTCCTTTGATGACCTGAGACACAGGATGGAGGATGATTTTCCGGGAATATTTCATTATAATTTCCGGATAGCCGTCAACAGGGTGATTACTGAAGATAATCCGGTCCTGAAAGATGGTGATGAGGTTGCATGTCTTCCACCTTTTGCGGGAGGGTAATAATATGGCAACCATTAAATTTTATTGATATGCGATTGATAGAAGGTCCGCTTATGCCCGGTCTGATTGCCGAAGTGATCGCCGGAAGCGGGGGAAGTCACGACACAGGCGCTCATGCCCTGTTCCTGGGACAGGTCCGCAGGGACCGGATTGACGGGCGTTTTGTAAAAGCCATTGAATACTCTGCCTATGAGGAGATGGTAATTATGGAAGCCAACAAGATCAGTAAAACCATTCTTTCGGAGTTTGAAGATGTCAGGGCCTTTGAAATACTTCATTCCAGGGGGATGGTAAAGGCGGGAGAAACAGCACTTCTGGTTATTGTTTCTGCGGGGCACCGGCAACAGGCCCTTGCTGCCTGCGGGAAGGCAGTGGATCTGATAAATGAAAGACTGCCTGTTTGGAAAAAGGAGCTGTTTGAAGATGAACCGGATCTGTGAAAGTACAAAAGCGGGGAGCGGGAACCTTAATGATCATTCCCGGAATATGCTGCCTGTCTTGCTGCTGGTTTTTCATCGCTTCTGGTGATGAGTATTGAACCTGACCTGCCCTGGAGTATTGAATTGTATTTTTCACCCTGGTTGAGTATTTCAACGGCCCGGAGTACCTGTTCATCAGTCCTTATGCTCCAGGCAATTGAACCTTCCTCATAGAAATACCTGCTGATTATTTCGTTTTCAAGAAGGCTCGTAAGCTCTTTCCTGAAAATCGTGAGATCATGTTCAAGGGTATGTCCCAGTTCTTTCTGGAGTTGTGCAAAAAGATCCTTGTGCAGGTCGAAATACTTTTCTTTCCTGGCATTTATCAGGAGGTCGTTAAGGGATTCCTCCGTTGCGGTCTGATAACTGAAATTCAGTTTTTTAAGAAAACCGGTGAAATCCGAATAATCTGCGTCACTGAAAGTGAACTGTTCAATGGTTTCTGGTTCGGGATGCGTCCAGTAATAGCGTGTGGCATAGTCAAAAATAAGGTTTCTCAGATACAGTTCGGCAGATATCTGGCTCAGAGGTGCCGGAACAACCTCCACATCGGGTGTAATCCCTCCGCCGTCCTTTACGATTCTGCCGTTTGATGTTTTAAATTCTGAGACCAGAGAGTCGGGTATTGTTCCTACGCTCCCGTCCTCATTGGGATGTGAAAAATCCAGGGCCTGGATGCATCTGCCCGAAGGGATGTAATACTTGGCGGTGGTCAGCTTCAGCTGTGAATTGTAACTCAACGGACGAGTTATCTGAACAAGCCCTTTCCCATATGATCTCTGCCCAACGATTATTCCCCTGTCCAGATCCTGTATTGCTCCTGCAACAATTTCAGAAGCAGAGGCGGACGACCGGTTGATAAGCACGGCAAGGGGAATTTTTTCATCGACAGCAGATCTCGTGGTTTTGAATACCTCATCAAACTGTTTTACCTTTCCCTTTGTTGAAACGACTTCCCTTCCGGGACCAATGAACAGATTGACAATTTCGACGGCTTCATTCAGCAGGCCCCCGGGGTTGCTGCGCAGGTCGAGGATTATCTGTTCGGCTTTTTTGTCTTTCAGGGCGACAAGGGCGTTTTTGACGGCCTCAGAACAATTTTCGGTGAAGTTTGTAAACCGGATATAACCTGTTCTGTCATCAAGCATGCCGAAATAGGGGACAGGAGGGACCATAATTTTCTCCCTCTTCACCGGGATTTCCATTTCCTCCCCGTTCCTTTCAATTGTAAGAATAACCGTTGAGCCGGGATTCCCCTTCAGCTTCTCGCTGACTTTTTCCGTAGGAAAGCCTTTAAGTGAGACACCATCGGCTTTTTTCAGCAGATCACCAGCTTTTATGCCGGCAACATCAGCCGGAAATCCCTTGTAAACCTGTGAAATGACAACATAATCACCGGTACTTCTTATCAGCGATCCGATACCGCCGTATTTACCGGTTGTCATAAACGCGACCTCATCACCTTCTGATTCGGGATAAAATACCGTGTAAGGATCAAGGGTTTTCAGCATATTGTCAATGCCTGCCTTAATAAATTTATCCGGATTTATCTCGTCAACGTAAAACGTATTAAGTTCCCTGAAGAGGGAAAGAAAAATGTCAAGGTTTTTTGCTATCCTGAAATCCCTTGTTTCCTGTGATGCAAGAAATCCCACACTTATAGCGGCTGCCATAAAGAGAACGGCCACTATTGTCAACCTGGCTGAAAACTTCTTTTTCATTCAATTGAAATCTTAAAACCGGAAAGCGAAATTAATATTTAATTCAAGTAACTGGTCTGCTGATGAACAAATTATAACAACATTAACATTTGTCATTCAATTATGTTGCATTGCGGCACAGAAAATCAATCATTTCATCAACTGACTTGCTGACCGAATCATAATCCGGAATATTTTTTCCCCTGAATATAACCATAAATGCAATCTGGATATTTTTCCTGTTCAGAACGCTGTAAAGGTTACTTTTATTCTTTCTGTATGATTCCCTTATTCTGCGTTTAATAAGATTTCTGGAAACAGCCAGCCGGATATTTTTTTTCGGAACGCTTACGGCAATCTGGGCAGGAGGTTTGAATTCACCGTGACACCTGAGCCAGATTACCTTAAAGAGGGATGTATAGAAAACATTTCCGTTTTCAAAAATCTCAGAAATCAGCCTGATCCTGCAAAGCCGTTCATCCTTGCGGAATGTTTGCCTCTCTCCAGTCATATCGGCATTATCTGACAGGGAAAGTGATTACCTGTCATTTGGTTGAAATCTCCGGATCAGTAATAATCATAAAGATCCTGCTACCGGCAGTTCCGGTTGTGATCCTTCAGGAAATCATCAAGGGCCATGGTCATGGAAGGAGCTTTCGGATTCGGGGCATGAATGTCCAGCCTCAGTCCTTCCTGCTCAACGGCACATGCTGTAGTAGGGCCGAAAGCAGCAATTTTGATGTCGCCCTGGACAAAATCGGGGAAGTTCTCTTTCAAAGATTTGATACCCGAAGGGCTGTAAAATACCAGGATATCGTAATCAAAATCGTTGATATTTGAGAAATTGCTGCTTATGGTTCTGTACATTGTGCCGATAGTGTAATTTATGTCGTTACTGTCAAGAAGACCGGGAATTTCGGCATTGTGAGGTTCGGAGAGAGGAACAAGGAAATTGGAGTCCCTGTGCTTGATTATTACGTCAATCAGGTCCTGAAACTTTGCCTTTCCGTGAAAGATCTTCCGTTTCCGGTATACAATGTACTTCTGAAGGTAAAAAGCCACATTCTCGGTAATGCAAAAGTATTTCATGGTATCCGGAACCACTATCCTCAACTCGTTGCATATACGGAAGAAATGATCAATGGCGGTCTTGCTTGTAAAAATAACTGCATTGAAATCCAGAATATTTATTTTTTGCTGACGAAAATCCTTTGCTGATACACCTTCGATGGTAATGAAAGGCTTAAAGTCAATCTTGAGGTTGTATTTTTTAGCCAGGTCGAAATATGGAGATTTCGGATTGTTCGGTTCTGGCTGTGAAACTAAGATCTTTTTAATTCTCAATTTCTTACAGATTTAGTTTTACATAAAAAGCAACACTTCCTTCACCGTTAAACGAGACCTTCAAAATATTTTAAAAAGATCAAAACCGGCAAAATTTCCAGCGCACAAAGGTACAAAATCAAATATAATATTGAAATATTCCGCCTTATAAAAATTAATGACAGCCGGGTAATGCGAAAAAAGTATATCAGCCCCAGTGAGGCAATACCCGTTATAATGCACAGTTCCTTTGAAAGCAATGAAGTAAAGGTCATGATAAGAACCAGGGCAAACAATATCATGGCACTGAAACGGTACGAATGATAAACGTTTACAAGGTATTCATTGAACACGTCGTAATTCCCGCTGAGGTTTCCGGCTGCCGTACAAATGAGATGGCGCATTGTGATGCCAAAAATGACAATGACCAGTAATATCGGGATAAGCAGTGAAGAGTGTACCCCTGCGGGGTTCAGACCGTAAAAAACGAGCGACGTAAACCCGAACAGTGCAATTACCAGAAATGAAATGAAATTAAGAAGGGTTGATTGCCATGTGAAAAGGGAACTTACTTCCCGTGATGAGGGTTCGTTTATGCCCCTGAAAAGGAAAAACCTGCGGACATCATCGGCAAAATTCCTCATCATGTAATGCACCTGAAGGAACATAATGGCTGCAAACAATATGATAATAAGGATCAGGTCGTTGTGGGCGTTATATGAAGACCGGCTTTCACCTTCCCTCAGATATGCGGCAGTCTTAAATTCTGCCTTATCCATTCTCAAACCCCGGTTACCGGCATCCTTGTACCTGATCCATCCGGGCGGGATATAATTCAGATCTTTGAGAAAAACATCCCGGTCGTAAAAGGTTATGTCTGCAATACTGTTCCTGCGGCAAATGGAGATTGTATCCTTAATTATGACCTTTTCAGGTGCCTTTGGTCTTTTTTCCGTCCCTGACGGAGCGCCTGCAGCCAGATGAGCCGGAACCTCATCCATTCTTGTGAATACTGAATCAGGAAGAAGCTTTCCGGCATCTATTCGGATAAACAATCTTGTCCCTGTGGTATCCTGTATGCTAAGGCCGTTGTTCATTCAATTTTTGCGGAGCAATCCACAAAAATAGTGATAATTACCTTAAAAGAATCCTGGTCCTTTTCAGGGGTAATCAGAAATAATCATTCCGTGTTCCGCTGATATCGGCCAGGACGTTGTTTGCAAGCCTGCTCGCACCGATCCTGAAAAGCTTGTTTGACAGCCATTCCTTTCCTAAGCAGGTACTGACAATATAGTAATAGGTTAAGGCATCATCTGTGGTTGTTATTCCTCCTGCAGCTTTAAATCCGACCTTGATTCCCGTTTCAGAATAAAAGTCAAGGATTGCCCTGCACATTACCAGGGCTGCCTCCGGGGTTGCAGATATGCTCGTTTTGCCTGTTGAGGTTTTAATGAAATCAGCACCGGCATCCATTGCAATCATGGAAGCCTTGAAAATCTGTTCATAATCAGCCAGCAGACCCGATTCAACAATTACCTTCAGGATCCTGTCCCCGACAGCCTCCTTTATTTCCCTGATCTCATCAGCTACCCGGGCAAAATCATTTCCCAGGAATGATCCTACCGGCATTACGACATCAATCTCATCCGCTCCCGCTTCAACAGCCATTTTGCACTCTGCCAGCTTGACGCTCCGGAAGGTCTGTGAAGCAGGAAAACCTGCTGCAACAGTCGCTATTTTAACGTTTTTGACTGTAAGTTTCTCCTTCACTACCGGCACAAAATTCGGATAAACACATATTGCAGCCACATTTGGTATGTTTGAGAATCTTCCTGAAAAACTGTTTACCTTACCGGTGAGATGGATTATCCTGCTCCTGTTATCAGAGGTGTTTAGACTTGTCAGATCAATAACGTTCAGGATATTCATAAGGAGATGTTTATCCCTGGCTTCCGAGGTAAGGTCACTCACTCTCCTGAGTCCTTTCCTGATCTCATTTTCCGAGGGACATAACTTGATAAGCTTTTGATATAACTTTGTCATACGGTAAACCTGGATTAAATCTTTGGTACTAGGTGTAAAAAGAACGGGTTCAATTTAATGTTTTTTGTTTTCAAAATTAACTGGAGGGGATTTTTTAAATCACGAATAAAAATGCGGAACGGAGAAGGCTTTTAGGATCAGATTACTGTGAAATATTTAACAGTAGCCGGAAGACCAGTTCCTGACAGGAAAATTCCCGTTGTCCCTGCAAGACACCGGAGTAAGCCGTGTCAGTCCTGCAGCTTTGATGAAATACCGTTATTCCTCGCAAGGGAAGCGAAGATCCCCAGTACCGACAATACCGAAAAAATGATGAAGCCTGTTCTCATTCCTGCCAGGAGCCTTGAGTAATTTGCAGGATTGATCTGTTCTTTTCCGAGGTAAACGGAAATAAGCATCATGGCAATTCCCATACTGAACATCTGCCCTGCCATTCTCATTGTTCCCACAACTCCCGAAGCAACTCCGAAATGGCTCTTTTCAACCGAACTCATTATTGCATTCGAATTGGGAGAGCTGAACAGGCCGAATCCCACACCCATGATAACCAGCAGGCTTACAATTATTATCAGGTGACTTTCTTCATTTACGAAGCACAGCATTACCAGCCCCGCAGCCGTTAATCCCATGCCGTATGATGCAATTACCCCCGGATTGTATCTGTCCGACAGCCTTCCTGCAAGAGGTGACAGCAAAGCCATCATTACAGGCTGGGAGATCATTATAAATCCTGCCGTCCTTGCATCAAATCCCTTCAGGTACTGAAGGTAAAGGCTGATGAAGAACCCTGTTGCCGAAGTTGCGGAATAATGAATCAGCGCGGCAATGCCGGAAAAGGCAAATACCTTGTTCTGCAACATCAGGCGGATGTCAAAGACCGGATTGTCGGTTTTCTTTTCATACAGAAAAAACAATGTTCCCAGTATGATACCGGAAAGAATCAATATCCAGCCTGTGACCGACGGCAGTATTGAAAATCCGTATATGAGGGAAAACAATGAAATGGCGTAAAAAATTGATCCTGCCGTGTCGAATCTGTCTGTCCGGGAATCGGCCCACTCATCCTTTATTTTTACCTTTATCAGTACCAGTGAGGCTATTCCGAAGGGAAGAAGAAAGGCGAAAATACTTCTCCAGCCCAGGTATTGGGTAAGAAATCCGCCAATTACCGGACCTGCCGATAATCCGAGATATACTGCTGTGACGTTTATCCCCATTGCCCGGCCCCTTTCACCGGGTTCAAATACCGAAGTAATTATCGCAAGGCTTGTGCCGAAAATCATCGCGCTGGATATCCCCTGGCATATCCTCATGACAATGAGGAAAGCAAAGGATCTGGAAAAAATAATTATTGTCGTCGATAGTGTGAACAATAATAATCCGGCGGAAAACACTTTCTTCCTTCCCACTATGTCAGCAAGCCTGCCGAAAGGTATCAGGAAAATTGCCGACGACAGGATAAAGCTGCTTATTACCCATCCCAGTTCGATTGCACTTGCGCCAAGATCCTTCCCGATTGATGGCAAAGCAAGATTTACAGATGATCCGAGGAATGGGGTCAGGAATGCTGCAAAAGCTGCCACGATCAGAACAGCTTTCTTAAGCTCCTTTTCCGAAGTAGTCTCATGGTTATTATGCATCGGATTCAATACGGACAAATTAAAAAGAACACTATTCCTTTTCCCTGGTGTCAATTATAATAGTCACCGGGCCGTCATTGACAAGTTCGACCTCCATCATAGCTCCAAACTCTCCTGTTGCAATCTCTTTTCCAAGCAGTTCAGATATTTTTTCTGTAAAACTGTTATACAGCGGGATCGCCTTTTCAGGAGGGGCAGCTTTTATATACGAAGGACGGTTACCCTTTTTTGTTTTTGCATGAAGGGTGAACTGACTGATGACCATAATGCTGCCATTAACGTCCCTGACTGAAAGATTCATTATTCCCTCATTGTCGTTAAAGATCCTGAGCTGAACAATTTTTTTGCATAGCCAGTCCGTATCAGTATCACTGTCGTTCTCTTCAATCCCCAGCAGCACAAGCAGTCCGTGACCAATAGAGGATTTCTCAGTATGGCCTATTCGGACCGATGCCCTGCTTACCCGCTGAATTACGGCTCTCATTTTTGATCAGTTAATAAAATTATCTGGAATTTTTTATCGAATTCAGAATGAAATGACAGTCTCGTCATACGGGTTGTTACGGCTGCAGGCAATAATTCAGCAGGCCGGCCCGGATCAGGGTTAACCACCCGGATCCCGGATATTTTCATGTCTGGTGTGCCGGTCAGATTCATCCGTTCCCGGTTCCGGACTACAGCATGAATGCCTGAAGTTGTCATAACCAACGATATTATCAGGGCCGGTACTGATTTAAAACATACCCGCAAATCAATTTGAAGGCTTTAAATATAGTATCTGTTGAATTCCGATGGAAATGAATATGCTATATTTACGGAATTATTTTTCAGGGATGGACTTAATAACAATCGTAGCAGTTGCTGCCGGACTGTCGTTCGATTCATTTGCAGTGTCGCTGTCCCTAGGTGTTGTAAGGAACAGGATTTTGTTGAAGGAGGCCGTTTCCGTTGCTCTTGTTATGGCTCTTTTCCAGGCAAGCCTGCTGGTCGCAGGTTATTTCCTGGGTTCGCTGTTAAGCGATGTACTGACTGCTGCGGATCATTGGGTGGCACTTCTGCTTCTGACATTCCTGGGAGCCAGGATGATCATTGAAGGTCTCAGATCCGAAAAAGAAAAAAAACAAAGAGATTACCACAATCCGTTTACAATAATTACAATAGCGGTTGGAACAAGTATTGATGCATTTGCAGTTGGCATAAGCTTTGCCCTGCTTAATATCCGGATCTGGTGCTCCGCCCTGGTTATTGGCATCGTGACATTCATTGCGTCGATGCTGGCCATCGGAATAGGAAAATCGGCGGGAGCCCATTTTGGAAGGAATGCTGAAATCCTGGGAGGGATTATTCTGATACTGATCGGAATCAAGATCTTTGTCGAGCATATGTTCAGCATATAAAACAGGACTATAACGTAACATAATGCAATCAATCCCCTGACAGGGACTGTTGCGACGCGGAGTTCCCCCTGATCCTGATCAGCGGCAGGGATTTCCGGGTTTTGTCAGAAAGGTTTGCTGACCTGGACAGGGGTTGGAACACTGATCGGCAGGTATCAGAAAGGGATCATGAATCTTTCCCTGTCTTTGAAAACGGCCATTTCGGTATACCCTGTATTTCTGAGCAGTTCATAGGCTTCATCGAAGTACTGGGCCACCCTTGATGGCATATGTGCGTCGGAGTTGACGCAGACAGGTACTCGTTCTTCCCGGAAAAACTTTAAATAGCGCCTGTCGGGATAAAAATCGGCAATCGGCCTGTTCCTGCCGTTTGTGTTTATTTCAAAGGCAACATCATGTTTTTTAAAACTGGCAGCCAGCTTTCTGTAAAGGGGCTCCAGGTCGAATGATGGTGTGAAACCATAAATCCTTATCAGGTCGGGATGCGCTATTATATCAAAGAGCCCGGAAGCGGCTGCGGATGCAACCTGTTCAAAATAAACCACGTACAATCTGTCGATATCCTTGCCGGCATAAAACTCCGGTCCCATGTCGACGGTGGATTCGCCGAGGAAATGAACGGAGCCAATGACATAATCAATGTCAGCCTTTTTAAGAAACGAATTGATTTCCTTTTCCCTTCCCTCGATATAATCAACTTCCAGTCCGGTTCGCACAGTAATATCATGGTTATTTTCTCGAAACATCTTCATATGTTCCAGATATCTGTAAGCTTTCCTGGCATTCATGCTCCAGTCAAGATTTTTTTCAAAAAGGGTGAGGTGCTCTGAAAATCCTATCTCTTTCAATCCCGCTTCCCGGGCCGGAGCTATGTAATCCTCAGGCGCAGCCCGCCCGTCGCTGAACCACGAATGCACATGATAATCTGTTTTGTAAATCATTTGTTACCGGATTTCGAGGTTTTAACAAAGTCAAAGCCGCTCAAGATACTTAATAAAACAAATTCCCGGTAAGAAATATAAACCGGAAAATGATAACTTTGCGAAAAAATTCTTGGAAGTGGCCAAAATAGACAGATCCTGCGAATGTGAAAAATGTGATTTCAGGGAGGTTGTTTTTGCCAGTCTTGATGAACAAAACATACAGGCTCTTTGTGAAATCAAGGAGGAAAGGCATTATCGCAAGGGTGAGATCATCAATTATGAAGGTGAAAGGATTACGGATTTCAAATACCTTAAGACGGGACTTGTCAAGCTTTTCAGACGGTCGTCAAACGGCGAGGAGCAGGTAATTACAATTACCAGGCCGTTTGAGTTTGTAAGCAACATGAGTATTTTCTCGGAAGAAAGGTACAAGTACTCGGTTTCTGCTCTTGAAGAGTCAGTGGTCTGTTGTGTTAAACTTGATTTCATCAAGGAATTGTTCATTAAAAACGGGCAGTTTGCAATAAACCTGATGACGAAAATTTCAGTAATCAATGACAAGATCATAAATCAGACCCTTGATATCCGCCAGAAGAACCTGGCAGGCAGGGTTGCCTATGTTTTGCTGTATTTCACCAAAGAGATATATAAATCAAGGGTTTTTGACATACCGGTTTCAAGGAAAGAAATAGCTGATTATATAGGGATGAGTACGGCCAATGTCATCAGAACCATGTCTGATTTCAAGAAAGATAATATTATCAGGGTTTTTGGCAAAACCATTGAAATTGCTGACATTGATAAGCTTGAAATCATATCAAAGAGAGGCTGACTTTTCCCCATAGGAAATTTCCGCAAAATACTTATCTTTAAAGCCTTAAATCGAACTTAAAAATGGTATCAAGTAAAAAGCAGAAGAACATGGCAAACATCAAATCAACAAAGGGTTTAATAGCTATTCTTACTGGAGGCGGTGATGTTCCGGGATTGAATCCGGCGATCAGGGCGGTTACTATCCGTGCAAACAGGGAAGGATACAAGGTCATTGGCCTTCGCAGGGGATGGGCCGGTATAACGGAATTAATGAGGGATCACAAGGCGGACAACAGCAACTGTTATCAGGTTCTGACCGACGACATTGTCAACAAGGCCGGACGTACAGGCGGAACCTTCCTCCATACATCCCGTACCAGGCCAAGCCATATGTCAAAGGCTTCAGTTCCCGATCATCTGAAGGATACATACAATGCCGATATGAATGATCTGACCCCTGAGGTAATCAAGAATCTTGAATGGCTTGGTGTTGATTACCTGATTCCCATCGGGGGTGACGATACCCTTAGCTACGGCGTTCACCTCTACAAACAGGGAGTTAAGGTTGTGGCAATACCCAAAACGATGGACAATGATGTTCCCGGGACAGATTACTGCATCGGGTTCAGTACCTGTGTCACCCGGACAATCCAGATGACCAACAGCCTGAGGACCTCGGCCGGCTCACATGAACGGTTTCTTGTCCTCGAAGTATTCGGAAGATACGCAGGATTCACGGCAATGCTTCCGACCATGGCAGGTGCAGCCAACAGATGTGTAATCCCCGAGTATGAATTTGATATCGAATTACTTACAAAACTTCTTGTGGAAGACAGGAATCATAATCCAAGCAGGTATTCCGTAGTCCTCGTTTCGGAAGGCGCAATGTTCAAGGGAGGCGAAATGGTTTTTTCGGGAACTGAAAAAGATGCCTACGGACATGCAAAACTGGGAGGAATTGGCGACCTCGTTTCCGAAAAACTGAAAGAGTATTCTCCAAAGTACAATAACGGAAAAACAATCAACATCATTAACCAGAAACTCGGCTACATGGTCAGGGGCGGTGATCCGGACGCACTCGATTCCATTGTACCGATGGCATATGGCAACCTTGCACTCGATCTTATTCTCAAGGGAATGCATGGAAGGATTGTAGTCCTGAAAAACGGCCGGTATGATAATGTTCCCATTGATGTGGTTACCTCATCGAAAAAAATAGTTAAAGTATCAGAACATTACAATACCGAACGGCTCAGGCCTTTCTATCACAGCTTCGAGATGAAGCCTTTCCTTTTAATGGCTTCCGACAGTTAGTTTTAAAACATAACAGGAAGAAATATTTCAGATCAGCTGCCTGTGCTGATCAGGAATATCGTAACAGTCAGTTCAGTCAGCAGGCTCGCGAAGTCCTGGCAGATTGTTCAGTATTGATGTCATGGTGCGGGACACCAGCAGTTTCGGATTTTTTAAATTTGTATAAATCGTTGCATCTGGCAGCATAAGTCCGCCGGGTATAGTACAGTATGCAGTTCAAAATCTGATCTCTTGGAAAAAGGAAAGATTATCAAGTCTGTTGGCAGCCGTTACAAGGTGCTCCTTGATTCCGGACGAACAATTGACTGCCTGCTGAGAGGAAAACTGCGTGTGAATGAGATCAGGAGCACCAATCCCATTGCTGTGGGCGACAACGTTGAAATTGAGCTGTCCGGCACTTCCGGTACGGGAATAATAACCGCCCTTCTTGACAGGAAGAACTATATCCTCAGGAAAGCATCAAATCTTTCGAAATCGTCACAGATAATCGCTGCCAATATTGACCAGGTCCTTTTAATGCTGACAATTGCTCTTCCGCAGACCCCCCTGGAATTTATCGACAGGTTTCTGATAACCGCCGAAGCATATCGGATCCCGGCACGACTGGTCTTTAATAAAACTGATCTTTACGGGAAGGAAGAAATGGAACGCCTTGACCAACTTGTCAGTATCTATACCGGCATCGGATACGGGTGCCACAGGCTTTCGCTCCGCGACGGATCCGGCTTCGACGAACTGAAAACCGTGATGAAGGACAAGATTAACCTGATTTCAGGAAACTCAGGAGTTGGAAAATCAACCCTGCTTAACCTGATCGATCCGGCCTTTAATATCAGAACGGAAGAAATATCGGATTTTCACAAACAGGGAAAACATATTACAACTTTCCCGCAAATGTACCGTTTACCATTTGGCGGTTTTGCAATTGATACCCCTGGGTTGAGAGGTTTTGGTATTGCAGATATGGAAAAAAATGAAATATACCATTTTTTTCCGGAGATATTCAGAAAGTCAAAAGATTGCAGATTCTATAACTGCCTTCACCTGGATGAGCCGGAATGTGCTGTCAGGAAAGCAGTTGAAAAAGAAGAAATTAATTATCTGAGATACAGAAGCTATCTTAACATCATGGGTGACGACAATGCCAAGTACCGCTGATACAACTAAAGGATTCATTCTTTTGCGGCAAACAGGTATATGAAGATGAATAAAATTTTATGGGCTGTATCTGCAGCACTGCTGCTTATTGTTCTTGCATCATCCCTGGTTTTTTCCGGCCTGTATAACAAGCAGATCAGTTATATAAAAAACCTTCTCGACCGTGAGGTCAGAATTGCCGGTTCATCTGTCGACCAGATCAATAATGAATTTTCCAGTGATCTGAATCAGATATTGTTCTCGGTGGACCATTCCCTCTTTTTTACTGATCCTGTACAGCAGATGAAGATAGAGGATAAGATCAAATTTTTTTTCACCAAATATGAATCCGTCATTACCGGTATCAAATTCTTTGACAACAACAGGAACGGCTATACTCTGAAAAAAGATGAAACAGGTAATAACTGGCTCATTCACAATTTTGTCCTCCATGCCCAGGAAGAAATACATTCAAGGGATGAGCTGATTAAGGGTTCAAGGGGATATGAATATTACATGCCGGTGTTAAAAAACGGTACACTAATCGGAAATTTCATTGTATCAATCGATTTCAACAAATATTTCAATGATCTGTTCAGCGGGTTCAATGCAAGGGAATACCAATGGCAATGGGTTATCAGCGATTCGGGAACAGTAATATACGATAACTCCGGTCAATCGGGGAAATATTCCCGGATTGACCGGCTTACACGGCTTGTGGCTGAGGGTGCTTCGGAAAATATCGTTCATTCATTTGCCATTGAAGGAAATCATAAAAAGATCATTACTTCATTTTATTCGACACAACTGTTTCAGAAAGAAATTGGCCTGATGTTCTCAGCGCCGGCTGACAAATTCAAAAATTACATCCTGAAAGTTACACTGGCAATGGCCCTTCTTGCCATAGCATTGATCCTGGGTATTTTTTGGCTTTTCGTACAGCATATCAGATCGCTGGAGGAGAAATCAGCCAAGCTTAAGTCGTCGGAAGAAATGCTGTTCAGAATGATTGACAGCATTCCTGCCGGAGTGATAATCTATAACGGGAACAGGGAAATCATGATGGCCAACAAGGAGGCTGCGAACCAGTTCTCATACCAAAGCGAATCTGAAATGAAAGGCCGGATTTATCCCGGAAATAAATCAACTGATGAGTCAGCCTATTTTTTAAAGAATCTCGTAGGTACTTTCAGTCATGATCAGTTTGTTATCATAAAGAAGGAGATTGGAGAACTCATTCTTTACAGGAATACCATTCCGGTTTCTTTCCAGGGGGAGGATGCAAGCCTGGATGTTCTTTTTGATGTGACAATGATGGAGTCAGCCCGCAAGCAGGCTGCCACGGCCAATACCGCCAAGTCGGAGTTCCTTGCCCGAATGAGCTATGAATTAAGAACACCGCTGAACGGTATCATCGGTATGGCGGATATCCTTATTAAAAGCAGGCTTTCCGCTGAAAACAGGGCAATAGTCAACCTGCTGAGACAGTCTGCGGAAGTCCTGCTGAATATTGTAAACGACATATTGGATTTTTCAAAGATTGAATCGGGCAGGATGATACTGGATGAGATCCCGTTCAGCCTAAGGGAAGAAATCCTATATTCCTACGACCTGGCCCGGACCAATATAGATGAAAATCAAATAAAGCTGACATGTTCCGTGGATGAGGAAGTGCCCGACAAATTAATCGGTGATCCGTACAGGCTCAGGCAGATCCTTTCCAGTCTTCTCAGCCATTCAGTTGACAATACCGCGCGCGGCAGCATAAACCTGAAATGCAGCCTTGCAGAAAAACATAACGGGACAATGAATCTCAGGTTTGAACTGACCGACACCGGTAAAAGCTTTGACAGGGCTACAATAAAAAAAATCTTTGGGGAACAAATAAATATTGAGTCTAAAGTTCATGGCGACGATGACGGTTCGGGTTTCGGTACGATACTGGCCAGGCAGCTGATCGAGCTTATGGGCGGGAAACTTAATGCTGAAAGTCCGTCAGGTCTTGACGGAGACAAGGGATTAAAAATCAGTTTCACCATTTCCCTTAACCTGAATGAAACGGTAATTAAGGATCTTCAGTTTGATGATATTACCTCTTTCGGGCAAATCAGGACACTGGTGATAAGCGGAGGGCATCTGAAGGATGAGGAGATCCTCAATTCCCTCTACAAGCTCGGGCTGACTGTCAGCGTTACCTCCTACCAGAAATCGACGATAAATCAGTTAATGGCAAACCTTTCATTCCCGGAAAAAAGATACCATCTTCTCGTAATAGCTGACAACGGGGAATTCAGCGGTTTTGCGGTTGCCCAGGATCTGTGGGACAATAACCTGTCGGCCAGGTTCATTATTATGATAATAAGTTCAAATGATGCCCGGGGAAATCTGCTCAAATGCATCAGGCTCGGGGTGGATAATTATATCGTCAAGCCATTCGAGATCGGGGAGCTTTATGATAAGATCAGAATGAAATTCAGTGGGACAGACAGGCAGGCAGACAGGCAGGAAGCTGAAGCCGGCGGCCGCAATATCCGGATACTGGTTGTTGAAGACAATAAGCTGAATCAGAAAGTTCTGGGCACAATGCTTAAAAGCCTCGGATATTCATTTGATTTTGCAGATGACGGATTTGCCGGGCTGATCCAGGCCAAAACCAGGAAATACGATGTAATTTTCATGGATCTTCTGATGCCCAGAATGGATGGTTTTGAAGCTGCCCGGCAGATCCTGGAATATGACAATTCACAACTTATCGTTGCATTCACTGCCGACAACCTGCCCGACTCCAGGAGAAAAGCCGAATTGGCAGGAATAAAGGAATTCATCTCCAAACCGGTCCGGATAGATGAACTTCGTGAATTTTTCAGGAAGCATTTTTTCAAAAACTGATATTACATTTGCATGCTTCCACATGATCCCGGGTGTTTAAGGGAAATGATGGAAATCATTCACCGGATATGACATTTCAGCTGGGGCAGAAACTGGATATCAGCCTTTTCCTTGAACGGGCTGAACATACTCCTGTCGTGGATGTGCGCTCGCCTTCGGAATTCAGTGCGGGTCACATCCCGGGGGCCTTCAATATACCGCTTTTTGATGACGAAGAAAGAAAGGCAGTAGGGATCCGCTACAGGAAGAGCGGCCGGTTCGGGGCAATAAATGAAGGGTTGAAACTGGCCGGCCCCTCGTTCCATCTGAAACTGGAAAAGGCACGCAAGCTTTCAGCAGACAACAAACTGCTTGTTCATTGCTGGAGGGGCGGCATGAGATCGGAAGCCATGGCCTGGCTGTTTTCACTGGCCGGCATTGAAACCGGCATTCTTGAAGGCGGTTATAAGGCATACAGGCAATATATCCTGAACAGCTTTTCGGAAAACAGGAGAATGATTATTCTTGGCGGATTTACCGGGAGCGGGAAAACAGAGATCCTGAGGAACCTCAGGAATGCAGGGGAGCAGGTCATCGATCTTGAAGGGCTTGCAAATCACAAAGGGTCTGCTTTTGGTTCCCTCGGTCAGCCTGCACAGCCCACTTCGGAGCATTTTGCCAACCTGTTGTATGAACAATGGAGGAGAAACGACATTGAAAAGCCTCTCTGGGTGGAAGATGAAAGCAAAAACATAGGAACGGTATTCATGCCGGACGAGTTTTTCCTGAATATGCAGAAAAACCCTGTTATCGTCCTTCTTATCGATTTCAGAATACGCCTTCACAGGCTTGTGAGGGAATATGCCGGATACTCCGTGGCTGACCTTATCCTGGCCATAAGAAAAATATCCAGGCGGCTGGGCGGCGAGAATGCAATGGATGCCATTTCATCGGTTGAATGCGGCGATTTTACAAAAGCCGCCGAAATAATTCTCAGATATTACGACAAAGCCTATCTGTACGGATTAAAAAAGAAGCAGGCTGAAAAAATCGTGTATGTTGAATCAGACTCTGACGATGCCGCGATCAATGCTGAAAGGGTGCTTGAGGCATCGGGGCAGCTGTGCCGTAACTGATAACTGCCGGAGGAATTTCACCTGCCTGCCTTCACCCATTTGTATACCTTGTCTGATCTTCTGAGGTAATCCGGGATTCTGACAGAGCATGATTCTCCCCTGAGGGCTTTTTCTGTGGCCATGAGATCCACCCTGATTTCATCTGCAGTGTATTCAATCACTCCTGTCGTTGGACCCGTGATAAGCAGGAGGTCACCTTTCTCAAGATCTCCGTTCTCAAGCTTAATTTCGGCAACCTTGAGCCTTGTAAAGTAATTGACGACTTTTCCAAGGTAGACTTTTTTCATTGTGGCATTCGATCCATAGCGGGTGTTCCACTCACCCGACTTCTGTCCCAGGTAATATCCATCCCAGAAGCCACGGTTAAAAACAGCCGAAAGCCTCTCCATCCATATTTCGATCTTTTCCCTGCCGTATGTACCGTCAAGCACCGAGTTGACTGCTTCATTGTAGCATGAAGAAACAAACCTGACATACTCCGGCGACCGTGCCCTTCCCTCGATCTTGAAAACCCTTACCCCGGCCTCGATCATCCTGTCGGTAAAACCAATGGTGCACAGGTCTTTGGGAGACATGATGTACTGGTTGTCAATTTCAAGCTGATTTCCTGACTCCTTTTCCGTTACAATGTATGATTTCCTGCAGGTTTGGTAGCATGTTCCGCGGTTCGCCGATTTATTGTTCTCGTGCAGGCTCAGGTAACATTTGCCTGAAACAGCCATGCAAAGCGCACCATGGACGAACATCTCTATCTTTACCAGCTCTCCTCCCGGTCCGCGGATATTCTGTTTACGGATATTGTCATAAATTTCCCTGACCTGCCCCAGGTCCAGTTCCCTGGCAAGGACAACCACATCGGCCCATTGTGAATAAAATCTGAGTGCCTCAGTGTTGGCAATATTGAGCTGGGTCGAAAGGTGAATCTCCATTCCTGACCTGAAGGCATAATCAATAACAGACAGGTCGGAAGCTATTATCGCCGAAACACCGCTTTCAGCCGCTGAGTCGACTATCCTGCGCATCTCTTCAATCTCATTGTCGTAAACAACCACGTTTACGGTGAGATAACTCCTTATTTTGTTGTCGCGGCAGATCTCTGCAATGTTTTTCAGATCGCTGAGTGAAAAATTAACGGATGAGGCAGCTCTCATATTCAGCTGTCCGACGCCGAAGTAAACAGAATCAGCTCCTCCCTGGATTGCGGCGATGAGTGATTCATACGATCCGGCCGGAGCCATTATCTCGATTTCCTTTCGATCCATACCTGGTTTAAGTTTGATTAAAGCGGGTGATGATCAGGCACCGCTTTTTCTCATCATGATCCTGATGCACGAACCTTTGCCGATTTCAGAGCTTTTGACGAAAATTTTACCATTGTGGTATTCATCAATGATCCTTTTTGAAAGGGAAAGCCCAAGTCCCCACCCCCTTTTCTTGGTGGTATATCCGGGATTGAATATTTTCTTGTATGCTGTCTTTGACATACCTTTCCCTGTGTCAGAAATATCGATAACGGCGTACTTTTCATCTTCAGTTACCCTGACTGTCACCTCGCCGCTCCCCTCAATGGCATCGATGGCGTTTTTACAGACATTCTCGATTACCCACTCAAAAAGAGCAGGATTTACCGGGGCAAGTATTTCATCATCGGAAGAAAAGGTCAGTACGAATAAAACCTTGTTTGATGATCTTGATTTTAGATAGTCAACGGAATTCTGAACAAGGCTTATGATATTTTCCTCTGAAAGTTCTGGTTTTGATCCGATCTTTGAAAACCTTTCCGTAACCTTTTCAAGCCGCTTCACATCAAGTGCCAGTTCCCTCGTTACCTGGATGTCGGGGTAGTTGTTCTGCAGGATCTCTATCCATCCCGACAGGGATGTTGTCGGTGTGCCAAGCTGATGTGCCGTTTCTTTTGACATCCCGACCCATACCCTGTTCTGCTCGGCTTTTCTCGACGAACTCAGGGCCTGGTAGGAGACCAGGATGAACATGATGATCAGGCCAAGCTGAACGTAGGGATAATATATAAGCTGGGTGAGGATGATGCTGTCCTTATAGTAGATACGGTTTATGAATCCGCCTCCAAGATCAATTATTATGGGATTGTTCCTTGACTTCATTTTCTCAAGGCTGACCCCCAGGCTGCCCCTGTCACCTTCCTTACCTAAGTCAATATTCCTGACAGCAATAATGTTGTCATGCCCGTCGGTGAGGATAACCGGCACCGTGTTGTTGTTCTCAATGATTGAAAGGAGAAACTCAAGATTCTGGGTTGAGTCGGCAGAATTGATCAGACGCGTGGCTTCAGCCCACATCTGGACTTTTTTGCGTTCTTCGCTTTTCAGATTTTTTACAAGCGACTGAGTATAGATAAGTGACCCAACTCCCAGGAGAATTGCAAAAAGGAATAAAAACACCTTCCACCTGCTTCTGTTCCAGTAAATATTCAAGAGATGAATTCTTTAATGTAAAATAACACTATTTCTTTCTAAAAAACTTCCTGATTCCTCCATCTTTTTTTTCTGATGAAGTTTTTTGTTCTGTACCGGTTGTTTCGGTACCTTCCCAGGATATCCTGAAACGGGGCTTTGAAGCCGTTTCCTTCTTTACCTGCTCAGTCTCCGAAGGATACCACCCATACTCTTCATTGAGAATGGTTTTCAGCATCTGACGCTCATTGCGCAGGTCATTCTTTATTTTGCTGCCTGCTGCCTTCATGTCATATGTGACATCAACATCCTCCCCTTTGCCCATAAGCTTCAGGAAGACCCGTGTCCGGCCCAGCCCGTCATCCTCAACCTCATCGAATTCAGATGATGTTTTCCTGTTTTTCTTTGCTTTCCTGCTCAGGATCTCTGACAGCAGCATTTCCACATGATACTCGTATGCATTGTCAAAGCTGTGCCTGCCGTTTACCGCCAGATCGACCGCGGATGACCTGATTTGCATCACCGGCACGTAAAAATAATTGTTGCGGATGAAGAAATCATTGTCAAGCTTGTCAAATTTAATATTCTCAAGTTCGGATAATGAAATGAATTTTGACAGGGCTTTTACAGGATCAAAATTAATGAGAGCGCCGTCTGAAAGACTGTATTTCCCTTCAGCCACCAGCGATTTCATTGCCGGATTGAGCATTGAATCAGCCGGCAGGACCAGGGTTATTGTCCCGGAAAGTGAACCGGCTATGTTTTCGGCCTTCAGGAAATTCTGTCCGAAATTGTTGAAGGATATGAAGGATTTTTTTACATCCACATTGCTCACACTGAAACTACCCCTTCCGGTAAAGGATTTATTCCTGTTTTGCACCACTATACCATTTCCTGTTACCGTGCCGTCCTGCGATTTAAACCTGAGTGACCTGAAATTAAGCATTCCGGGTTTGAGGCTGATCTCACCGTGAAGCTGTCCGGCATCAAATTTCTTGTATTTAAGGGAATCAAGTTTAACGGTAAGATCGATCATCACATCACGCGGAAGCGCCAGGGGAGCCCTTGCTTTTACAGTTTCGTCCCTTGTGGCCGGACTGCTGAAAAAATACTCGGGCTTCAGGCAGGGTGAATAAACATAAGCATGGCCGGTAAGATTAACAGGTTTTCCGGCCAGCCATTTCGGCAGATTGTCGAGATTACCCGACAAACTGAATTCCTGGTCGTTTAAATTGAATTCAAGCTTTTCTGCTGAGGTGCTGCCGGCAATTACCAGCTTACCGTTAGTGTTCCTGAGATTGAAATTCCGGCCGGGAACCTCTGTGCCGAATGACCTGAAAATGATTTCCGACCTCGAATTAAGCTCGGCAAGGTCTGAAAGACTGTAATGATCCTTTTTTTCAATGACACCTGAAAGGCTGATATCAAGATCAACTGATCCGCTGCACGGACCGAGAGCTTCCATGCCGGCAAACTCCCTTAATTCGGACGGAATAAGGGTCCCCCTGAATTTCAGTGAAGCCCTGGGTCTGGAGAAATCCGATGCTGAAAATGATCCGCTGAAAACGGATGAACCCAAGCCGGCTGTGAAATCACTGATCCCGAGCGTACTTGTTTCAGGACGGTTCCTGGCCCCGTTCGTCATTGACGCTGTAAACCGGACATCATTCATTTTCAGACCTGACCTGACCCGATGCAGACCGCCGGCTTCCAGTGAAACGGCAATATCGTAATGCGGATCCTCAAATCGGGTTGACTTTCCCTTTATCCTGCAGTCGAGATCAAAAATCCCGTATGGCCTGTACTCAGACACGATGGTTTTGTAATTTCCTGACAGGTAGTGGAAAGCTTTTGAAATGTCGATATGATTGCCGCTGATGCTGAGATCAAGATAATTGTCATCGGGAATAATGAGCCCGGTCATTATTATGTCCTGTTTATCAAAGCTTATTGTACTCTTTCTGAAAAAGATTCCCTTTTCGTTCCTGTTCAGTCCGACATCCATCCGGGCATTGAAACTGCGGTTGAAAACTGTCCGCTTCAGGCTGAAATGTGTGAACAGAACGTCTGAGCTGCCATCAAAATCAATGTTTGCGCCCCTTATCCTGCTCCTGATGCGTCCGTTTTTTAAAAGGCCCCTGATCACAAGGTCGGCCCGGAGATCACTGTACAGGACCCTGACATCGGAAACATTGATCCTGTCAAGGTTCAATCGTACTTCCCGTTCAGCATCACCCTGAGTCTCCCTTTTTGTGAAACTGTAGTTATACCGGCCGGCTGAATCGGTGAAAAGGTTAAGGTTTCCCGACCTGACATTGACTGCCTTGAAGGAATAGACCCCGCGGAAAAGGTCGATCATTTTAAAGTCAATTGATGCAGATGCTGCAGCCAGAAGGGTATCGGTGTTCATATCACTGAAGCCGCTCTTCTCAAAACCCGGCGACGAATATACTCTGATATTTTTCAGCTCGAAAGATGCTTTGGGGAATTTTCTCAGCAGTGATAGATGATACGAACCGATCTCGATTTTTGTTGCAAGATTTTTGTTAAGTGCCCTGATAATAACTTCTGCAACCTTATCCTGCAAGGCAACTGAAAGGGCAAAAAGCACTATCACTGCCGATACGACAAGTATTCCGGCTAACTTAAGAATCTTTTTCGGAAATTTCATCTGCAAAAGAATATCCTTCCCCGCTGGTAATGTTAACGGAGGACAAAGTTAATTATTTGATGCCAGATTAAGCTATCGGAGAAGAAAGGATAAATCATCAGGTTCACCCAGTTCGGCCGGTATTGTGTCTTTCCTGAATATCCTGGCCTTTCTGGGACCGGTAAGGTTTATCCTGTTGTCAACAACATGCAGCATGGTACCTTCCCTCAGGCCAACGACCCATACATCCGGATTGGCTTCAATGAATTCTGCGATCCGTTGTTCCCTTGTTTCTCCTGCATGTCCTTCCGGACTGGCATCTAGATAATGAGGGTTTATCTGGAAAGGAACAAGATTGAATGACCTGAACGAAGACGGCCGGGTTATCGGCATATCGTTGGTTGTCTGAATTGTCGGACATGCAACATTCGATCCTGCACTCCAGCCTATGTAAGGTGTTCCTGACAGTACCTTTTTCCTTACCGGCAATATCAGACCGTTCTGCCGCAACAGTTTGAGTAGCATCCATGTATTGCCGCCCCCCACAACTATTGCCGGGGCATCAGCTAAGGCGCGAACAGGGTCGGACCAGTGATGGATTGAAATCACATCATGGCCGATTTCCCTGAATCGTTCCTGTACTTTCTTTTCATAATCATCGTATGAAAAGGTTACTGCAGCGTAGGGTACAAAAAGAGCCCTGACGGGTGCCCGGCCCAGGAAATCCCTGATCCGGTGCTTGGGATAATCGAGATAGGGTTCGCCGGCATTAGTTGAATTGCTGATAAGCAAAAGTCTCATTTCGGATAATGTTCTGTTAATTTGATTGGCTGGTCCCCTGGTCTGAAGGTTGGGTACCTTTGGCCCTGTTAATAGTTGTCATAAAGCCTGGTCAGTTTGCGGTTTTCAGGATTTGCTTTAATGGTGAATATCCCGGACCTGTAGTTTGCAAGGCTGAATATCAGTATTTTGCCGGAGAGTACCTCGCCATAGCCCGTTATGATCTTTATTACCTCATTTGCCATGATCGTGCCGGTAATTCCAGGCAGTACACCCAGCAGCCCGGTTTCAGAAGGTGAAAAAACTCCGTTTTCCGCCGGCAGGAAAGGGTTGAAGCATCTGTATGTCGGCCCTCCCCTGTAATTGAATACAGCTACCTGTCCCTCATGTTTATAGATGGCTCCGTGTACCATTGGTTTGTCAAGGATAACACAGGAATCGCTGATGATGTATCGTGTCCTGAAATTATCCGTGGCATCTACTATAATATCATAATCCCTGAGTATGGACAAAGAATTGCGGGAATCGATTTTCAGGTTAATTACGACTGTATTTATCATACAGTTCAGTTGTTCAATGCGTCTTGCAGCGATAATTGATTTCAGCTTTCCAAGATCATCGGAACCGTAAAGCACTTGGCGCTGAAGGTTTCCCTCATCAACGGTGTCAAATTCTGCCAGGGCAATTTTCCCAACGCCTGCAGCTGCCAGATACTGGAGAACCGGGCAGCCCAGTCCTCCGGCGCCGATAACCAGTACTTTTGCCATTTTGAGCTTCAGCTGGCCCTCCTTTCCCGTTTCAGGAAGCATTATCTGCCTCGAGTAGCGCCTGAGTTCGCGGGGTGTTAAAATGAAATCCGACATTGTATTTTACGATCCGCCCTGAATTATTTGACAGGATCGGTAAGATACAAAAAATAATGACGGATACCCTGGCTGAATATTTGTTTTCTGACCGCGGCAGGTCAGTCGTTGAAGGAAAATGCCAGTCCGATTTCGAAAGGTTCAAGGTTCATGCCTTCCGGACCCCTGTTTTTCTGGAACCAGGGCGTGGGATAGTATGTACCGTAAATCATGAAATTCCTGTATCCGACCCGGCCGGTGAATCCTCCCCGGAGCAGATTCAGGTTATAATCACCGTTTACACGCGACTTTTCTCCGTTTTTATAGACAATTTTCGTCCAGGCATTCAGCTTGAGCCCTCCTGTTACACCTGCTGCAAGATTAAGCCTGCCGTTGTAACCTGCCGGTATCTGGATTTCAAACAAAAGCGGAACATTAAGATAAAGAGTTGAAAACTTCGATCGCCTGACCGGAACGGAAGAGGCGGGAAGTTTTCCGGTTATGGTTCCTTCCTCACCGACTTCTATGGTAGTGTGATTCCTGAAACGGTAATTGTTCCAGTTGAGGCCCATGCCGGTAACCAGACCCGAATATCTGCCAAAACCTATGTTCAGCTGCGAAAAATTCAGATTGAACGACCATGAGTTGCTTGTTTCAGGCGACATATAGTCGATCGGGCCCGGCAGGACCATTGAACCTTCATGAATATAGTTATTTAAGCCGGCCTCAAACCCCGCAAGATGACCTCTGAAGCGCCTTGCCTTCAGAAGCCAGCTGCGGTCGTCATCATCCCTGAAATGAGCCCCGCTTTCTTCCTCACACTCCGATTCAGTATCGTATTTTTCAAATTCAACCTTTTTCCCTTCCAGGGATTCAAGGATCTTTATCCCTCTGCTTCCCAGCCTTACCGTGACGGATGAATCATTTTCATCAAAACTGAAGAAATCTTTGCCTACGGCAATGTTCAGGCTGCCATCCGCCTCTTCAATCACTGAATGCTGCCTGCCGGCTTTTGCCGTGTCATCAGCATGATTGCCCGGAGCCTGAATGAAAGCCATCAGGGCCGGAAATATGAATATGAATGTTCTCATCTTGTTTTTTTTTGATTTCAGTTATGGGACGAACAGGTATTGCAAATAGTTACAGATGACTTATGGTTTTTTTGCAGGAGCATTGAATTTCAACAACCCTGAAGAGAAATAATAGGATCTTAATTCTCCTTTTTCATCGGTTATCCTGTCGAGAGTCATATCCCACCCGAGAAGCCTGTTGATGCCTGTGATGCCCGCAATGGCCAGATCGAAGGATTTTACAGGCCGGTCACCCGGTAAGGTGTCATTCTTTATGAAACCATGAACAAGCCTTGCAAGAAGCCTGTCAACATTGCTTCTGTGAACCGGATATTCAGGAACCAGGTTCGAAGGATTGAATTTTCTGAGGATTTGTGAATTGGGATCCGGCGGAGCAACCGGTATTAAAGTTATGCCTGCAGCAAGCGGGGCCGGGGGAGCAGGCCGGGAAGCCGGAATTGCCCGGGATGATTCATCATTTGTTTCTTTTACTGTCTGGTCTGCCGGTGGTTTTTTATCTGCAATTTTTCCTTCGTCCGTTTTTGAACCGGTTTCCGCTTGCTGGTTTGACCGGCTGCCTGTAATCAGGCTTTTCTCTTCATTCACTGCGTTATGGCCGGCTGATGTGCCGGATTCGGCAGTTAACGGACTGGTTGTATGGTTTTTAATGACTTCAGCCGAAGGGCTGACCAACAGGCGGACCGTGATCAGGAGAGCAACCATAGCAGCCATGCCGAGGCCGGCAAGTGAATATCTGAAGATCCTTTGCCCTGCTGTTAATTTAATAACAGAGCTTTTTCGCCTGAAAACAGCTGGTTGCGGCCTGACTTTAAGCCTTTTTATCAGTTCAAAGGTCTTTCTCCTGTTATCATCATTACTGATGATATTGTCAAGTTCTTCCAGCTGTCCGGCCGACAGGTCGTTTTCCAGGTCGGCAATGCACATAACGACAAACTGTTCTTCGGAAATGCTGCCGGGGGATTTTTTCAGGACGTCTTTCTTTGCATAGCTTATATCCGGAGGCCTGAGGTTTACCTGTTTCAGTTCGGGCAATGTGGCGGCAAGACCGGGATTTTGTTCGAGAAAGGTTTTTAAAACCTCTTCCTGCCGGGGATCCAGATTCCCTGCAAGCCAGTCGGCAAGGAGGATCTCAAAATCAGATCTTTCAGGTGCGGTTTTCATAAAACTGTTTCTACTTTCCCGATAAAATTCTTCAGGGCCATCCTGCCCCTGTATATATTTATTTTTACCTGTGCTTCCGTGAGGCCGGTAATTTCTCCGATCTCCCCGTAACTGTAGCCTTCGTAATCGCGCAGGAGGATCAGTGATTTCTGTATCTGCGGAAGGCGTTCAAGAGCCATGTGAAGGATCTCGTTCAGATCGGAATACTGCGATTCATCAATCAGATCATTTCCGGTTGCGTCTTCCATTGGCGACATTTTGCTTTCCTTGCGGATAATGTCAATCATGATGTGGTAGGCAGTGGTGAAGAGCCACGATTTAACCACGGGATAACTTATTTCCATGACATTCCGCCACAGTTTCTCATACGTATCCTGTACTATGTCACTGGCCTTTTCTTCATCCCTGATGCTGGCCAGGATGAACCTGTACACGTAATCTGAATATTCCTCAACAGATCTGTTATATTCCTTTACTGTCATAGGTTGAAATACATGATAAAGACGGATGAAAACCGGAATAGTTACAGGTATATTAAAAAAAACTGACACGCGGTCATGGCGTGTCAGTGTAATTACAGATGACTGATCGGATTTTAACTGAACTGGTAGATCCTTACCCAGTCGATTTCCATGGTGCTCATTCCGCTCAGGGGTTTTTCAGTACCCCCTGACAGGAGTACATACATGGGCTCCTGGGGAATATTTGATGTCTGGCGGAATAATACTTCCCCGTTTATTTTCCAGACAAGCATGCTGCTGGTCCATTCAAGGGAAAAAATATAAAAATCGCGGGCATAGCGTGAACCGGCCGGGGTTTTGAGTTTAATCTGCGGCGAAGGTGAAAAATCGGCCCATACCTTTCCCCCGGAAGTTCTGCATATATCGATATGAGGTGTCATTTCGCCGGCAAGCATCCAGAATGTATTTCTGGCATCCGGGTTACCAAGTTTTATTTTGGCTGTAAAAATGCCATATTTCTGACGGAAGCTGATACCGGAATTAATGATTCCGGAAGTATAACTGAATTCCCTGGTTCGGAATCCCATGTCGGGAGACCATACTTTTCCAGTGATCCGCTGGGGTTTGGTATGGATTCTGAGGAGGCTGTTACGGATTTCAAAGTTATCCCTTTCAGTGTAGGCCTGCAGGTCCCCTTCAACTGAATATCTGTCTTTCAACAGTTTGTCGCCCCAGTAATAATTTGTCAGCCATTTATCGGTATCAAGCTTGTCTCCTTCGAATTCATCGGCAAAAGTCAGTGTTTTCTTCTTCAGTACATCAAAGCGGTCCGAATCTTTCATTTTAAAATACCAGATAATATCCTCATTTTTCTGAAGTTTTTCGAACTCACTGATTTCCCTGAACATATCTGTCTTCTCAAATCTTTTTTTATCAAGAAGATAGTTTTTCCTGTCCCTGAACTCATTTGTTGCCAGGTATTCACGAAGCTTGTTATACCTGTCGAGTCGTGAAGACCCGTCGGTATTCAGGAAATTGGCATATTCAGCCGAAGATTTGAATTTGTAGTATTCCCTGATCTCAATGCTGTTCTTTAATCTTTTATATTCGAGAAGCTTCTTGTATTCTTCGGTATCTTTGAATGTTATGGGTTTCATGTTCTTTTTGGCAAGGAACTCGGGTGTTTTTATGTAGGTTCGCAGTTCCTCGAATTTTTCAACAGCCTTTGATTTAACCGCTTCTCCCTTTGCCGATGCCTTATAGTAAGCCTTGATTTCCGGGTCGGATTTGAGGGATTTGTATTCCAGGAACTTCCGATATTCATCAGTGTCCTTGAAAGTGATGGGTTTCATTTTTTTCTTGAGCTTGAAACCGTTGGACCTTATAAAGGTTTCAAGCGCTTCAAAATCCCTTATTTTCTGCGATCCGTCAAGCTCCTTGAACCGTTTGAGCATGTTTCCTGCAGAGGTTTTGAAATACATTACGATATCCTTTGCTTTCTGAAGGGACAAAAACTCCTTTTCCTTGTTGTACTCCTCGGAATCCCTGTAACGGAGTGATTCGATATCTTTCTTTTTCTGTATAAATTCAGAAGATGTCACTTTCTCCCTGAGACCGGTAAATTGAGCCAGAAGATCTGACCTGGTTAATGCCTGCAGTTTTTCGTAATCAGCAATAAGCGCCTTTTCAGCCTGTTCAATTTTTGATGTTGTGGGGATCCAGCCCAATCTGAGTCTGAGACTTGCCATCTGCAAAAATTTTTAGATACAACCTGTTAAAATTAAAAATCTTTCCCTTATAAACGTTTTGGCCAATGCAAATATTATCAAACTGACAAATACGTATTTATGCCGGAATGATAATCTTTGCCGCCGGGGCTGTAAAATGCCCTTCACCGGCAGAACTGCCGCAACTGCTTTTATGTTCAATAACTGAAAAAGTTGTCTTCTCCAATACCAACGTCAAAACGGCCCTGTGTAACGCTAACCGGTTCATCTTTAATGAGGGCCTGAAAGGAAAACACTCCCGATAATATCACTTCAGTCTGCTTTGAATCCACATAGAGAAGCTGAACTCTTCTGAACTCGAGTTCCCCCTGGAGTATATCAGGTTTAATGGTATCACCGTCGAGGAATAATTTCACGGCGCCCGGCGTATTCACCAGGTCAATTTTCTTTTTGTCGAGGATTGTAAGATCAGCATATGAATCAGGCATAACCGACGGAAGCAGGAATGTCACCGACATTTCCTTCCTGTTGTCCCAGGAATGGTAGCCGTAGCCGTCTTTCTGACCTTTGAGCACAAACGAGGTGATTCCCCCGGCACGGATTATTTTGGCAGGGATCGCATTTTCACTGTAAAGGAACAATCCTCTTTCATAATATGCGCCGAACGTATTGTAGCCCCATTCTGTATAAGCAGGAAGCTCAGGGAAATCAGGGTCTGGAATGAAAATCGATTTATTGAGTTCATACTCCTTGCTGCATCCGTTTGCAAGGATTATGGCAGCGGCTGCAATGAGTGAATAAACGGCTCTTTTCATGATTGCTTTTTTTAAAACGGGATCCTTGCATTTAACTGTATTCCTGTTCCGGCTTCAGGAGTCACAAAGTCCTGCTTTCCTCCCCTGATCATGGTAACAGGTATATGTATTTCCAGATTGACCCCCGGTTTGTCAACCATACCTATTCTGAATCCCACGCCAAGGTGAAAGGATGAATAAAAGACCCATGGTTTTTCGATTACATTCTCAATCTCATCTTCAAATATTTTCATGTCGCTGTTGAAAAACACGGTCCTTGTCCTGGAATGCAGCCTGTAATTTACATCACCTCCAATTTTGTAATATACATTGAATGCCCTCGGCCTGTAGGGATATATCCTTATCTCAAGGGGGATCGCGAGGTATCCTGCAAGCTGGGTTATTTCATTCACTTTCAGGTAATCGGTTCTGGTTTCCTCCTGGCGGAGCAGTAAGTAGAAAAAATCAGAGCTGTTTGACCAATAGGATTCCTTTCCGATTGAACTTTCCGTCCTTGTATACCGGATACCGCTCACCAGGCCGACCTTGTTGTTCAGTACTGTCTTCTCGCCCTTGATGCTCACGTAATTCCTGTAGAACAGCCCCCTCAGGCTGGTTGTTGGAAAATCTGAAAAAAACTGGCCCCTGTCAGCCCTGATATAATCCTTTTCCGGCGGGCCCCCGCTAATGAAATCGATGCCGGCGTCGACGGACAGGCACCTGGTTTTTGTGTCCTGACTTAAACCTGAAACGGCAACAATGGCTGAAAGAAAAACTGAAAGGAGTATTTTTAGCTTCATGGCACTGCAGATAGATTATCAAAGATAGTACATTGAGTTCAGATAACGCGGAAGAATCAATTATATTCGGAGATCAGGCGGAATAATCCTGATTTGAAGGATAATCACGGGAAGAAATAAGCCGTATACCAGGTTGCGGGAACGTTTTTCTGGTTTATGCATCGGAAACAAGAATTAAGTATATTAGCGCGGTGAAATTCATCATCCGGCAAACTTACAAGTGATGACAGATTTTTTTGATCATCTGATGGACGAATTTGTACTGCCGTTGCAAAATCCGGTGCTGGTTTTTTCATTGATCCTGTTTATAATTCTTATCTCGCCCATACTGCTCAGGAGATTGAATATTCCGGGGATAATCGGGTTGATAATTTCCGGTGTTATCATTGGACCTCATGGCCTGAATATCCTGGCAAAGAATTCCGCGATTGACCTTTTCTCAACGATAGGACTTCTCTACATCATGTTCATTGCCGGACTCGAGCTGGATCTGAATGAATTCAAAGCCAACAGGAACAAAAGCCTCCTGTTCGGGCTGTTTACTTTTTTCATCCCGCTTGCCATCGGATACCCGGTATGCTTCTATCTGCTGGGTTATGATTTCAATGCCAGTTTCCTGACTGCCAGCATGTTTGCCACACATACGCTCGTGGCCTATCCCATTGTAAGCAAACTTGGGATCTCAAAAAATCAGGCTGTCGCCATAACGGTCGGCGGAACGATTTTAACCGATACAGCCGTTCTTATAATTCTGGCAGTTATCATGGGGAACAGCCAGGGAAACCTGAGCCAGGAATTCTGGATCCGCCTGGGAATATCGCTGGCGATCTTTACCGCTATTATGTTCCTGATCATTCCGAGGATAGCCAAGTGGTTTTTCAGAAAACTGGAAAGTGAGAAACATTCGCATTATATTTTCGTACTCTCGGTAGTGTTTTTTTCAGCTTTCCTGGCAGAAGTGGCCGGTGTTGAACCTATAATCGGGGCTTTCATGGCAGGACTGGCTCTTAACAAACTGATCCCGCATTCATCGGCCCTGATGAACCGGATTGAGTTCATCGGGAATTCACTGTTTATCCCGTTTTTCCTGATAAGCGTCGGTATGCTTGTCGATGTGAGGGTCATCCTGAAAGGACCCATGGCACTGATCATCGCCGGAACCCTGTCAGTGGTAGCATTAACCGGGAAATGGTTAGCTGCTTCATTCACCCAGCTCGTATTTGGATATTCAAAAAACCAGCGTCAGCTGATCTTCGGCCTCAGCGGGGCCCATGCGGCTGCAACCCTCGCTGTTATCCTGGTGGGATTCAGGGCCGGGATCCTTGATGAGAACATATTGAACGGGACAATCATACTTATCCTTATTACCTGCATCGTTGCATCCTTTGCCACTGAAAAAGCCGCCAGGAAAATGGTTGTTGAAGCCGAGGAAGATGACGCGGTTCTGGCCACTGCAAACGGGGTTCACAATGAACATATATTGCTGCCAATCGCAAATCTGGAGAACATAGAAAAACTGCTGGAGTTTTCAATATATATCAAGGACAAAAAATCAATCAATCCGGTATCAGTCTTGACTGTGGTCTCGAATAATGACGAAGCCGAAATCAACATCCTGAAAGCCAGAAAAAAGCTTGAAGAATTCGTTAAACAGGCTTCTGCAACCGAAACGAAGGTGAATGTCATCACCACCATCGACCACAATCCAGCGAGCGGAATAGCACGTATTGCCAGGGAAATAATGGCCGACATCATCGTACTGGGATGGCCCAGAAGGACAGGTTTGATTGGCAAACTTATCGGCCAGAAAGTTGACAGTATTCTGAGCAATACTGACAAGAGCACTTTTATCTGCTACATGAAAAAGCCTTTGATCCTGCATAAGAGAATAATAATTGCCGTTCCTCCTTTTGCTGAGCATGAAAGGGGATTTGAATTCTGGCTCTTAAAAATTGCGAAGCTGGCACAGGAATTAAGCGTCCCCATTCAATTCTACTGTAACGAATCCACAGAGAAATCAATGAGAAGGGTTCTCAAGGCAGCAAAACAATCAGCTTCGGTTTCTTTTACCAGGTTCATTGACTGGGAGGACTTCCTGATCCTTGCACGTTATATCCGCGAAGATGACCTTTTTGTACTGGTTTCCGCCCGAAAAGGTGCTGCCTCCTATATCTCTGTGCTCGAGAACCTTCCCATGAAACTGGAGAAGCACTTCTCACTTAACAGCCGGCTCGTGATTTATCCCCAGCAATTCAATCAAACCTATGCCACTGACGGCTATGAAGATATAACTGCTGACCCCCTGAATAAAGGAATTGAAACCATTCAGAAAATAGGAAAGGGAATAAGCAGCATCTTCAAAAAAGGAGATATCTAGCGTTCCATTTCAGAATCTGTCGTATTTTCCATCGATAAACACATCCCTTACAGCTTCCAGGTACCCGAATCCGTTCAGCATGTCGGGCAGCAGGTAGCTGCCCTCCACCCATTCGTTCCAGGCGTTGATGGTGATCAGCCTGGTCTGGCAGGGATGGCTGTCGGCATATCTTTTGGCCCTGGCAAGCAGGGCTGCAAAGCTCCGGGGTGTATTGTGATAATGCACCACATCATGCATGCCCTTTGCAGGAAAGCGCGGCGTGTCGTCCCAGCCAATGGAAACACACGGAAATACAGGGATATCAAGCAGGGAATCCATCTGCTCCCGTATTCTGATTGAGTTTGTACCGTAAACGATGTAATCCTCATCAAGCCCTCCCATATTGTACATTGCAACACTGTTAAACCCCATTGCCTTCACATTGCCGGCAAACTTTGCGGCTGCTGCTTCTGACATGATCGAACCGCCCCCCTGGTTCCACTGGATGTGCAATCCCGGAAAACCGGCCTTTTTCACTTCATCGCGAAAATAATCGAGAGCCCTGCGTGCCTCTTCAGTACTGTTGCCGAAGCTTTCAAGCAGCTTGTCGACACTGAAAATGGAAAATACCGGTTCGCCGTTGATCTTGAAATAATTCGGACGCCTGAAATACTGGTTGATCAGCCTGTCTACTATGATCCGGTAATTTTTCCAGTCAACCCTGGCATTCCAGAGAATGTCGGTATTATCCTTGTAACGGTGTACGTTCCAGTAGTTGTATTTGACATCATGGTTTGCCCACATGACATAGAACTGCATTTTTTCATTGTTCCGTGCACCAAGGAAACCATCATTAAGAGCGCTTTCCAGGAACGGACCTTCATTGTACCAGTACCAGTCGTAAACAAATACATTCACGCCATGACTGGTTGCCGCTTCGATCCATTTTTCCACGACCTTCGGATCATTGTCCGCTTCGTAACCCCAAAAGGGCTGCCGGGGCTGATAATGCCCCTCAAAACGCGGAGTACCCTTTTTTATAACTTCCCATTCACCGGTACCTTCGGGCCAGAGCATCTCCCTCCCCAGCGGATCATCATGACAGGAGGGCCAAATATAGGCAGCTACGTAATAACCGGGTTTTTCAGCCCGGTCATCCTGCCTGTCCGTCTGTACACCGGGCCTGCAACCTGAAAGAATAAGGATTGTTGCGAAAATGACAGTTCGCGTAAAAGAGTTTTTCATTTTTTTCAAATTAGGTGACTAATGATCAATTACTTGAATTCTGTATTATTGTTCAGGATTTGTTAAAAACGGATCCCCGGGTCATACATCCGGCAATTTTCTTATGGCATGCAGGTTTAAATTTAAGAAAATCAAAAATAACTCTATGAAAAAACAGTATAATTACACGAAAACAGTAAATATCAAATATCAGTAAAAAAAGCCTTTGACGAAACAAATCCCGGCTAATATATTCCATAATTCCCCGGGCGTTTTATTCAGGGATTTATTATTAGATTCAAATATTAATTCTCCTCAGCCTTACTGATGGTTTATTCCATCCCAGGTCATAATGCCCCGTACTTAATGAAACACTTCAGAAAATGTACTTTATGCATATGAATCCCGCATGATACAAAATCACAAACAAGCATTAAAATAAAATTCATGGGGTTCCATGTGAACCACTTAATTTTCAGCAGTATACCAATTTATTTTCAGATGAAACCCACATGATTGACCACAATCACAAACACGATAAGAATATAATTTTCAACCGAGCTTGCGAGCTCGACAAAGTCAATCATGTGCGGTTCCCTGCCCGACGGGTCAGGCGGGCATCATACCATTAAAATCAAAATTATATTATGATGAAAAGAATACTATTGATTTTTTCAGCGGTAATAATGACAACTTCAGCGGCGGGTCAGGATCTTGAGATATCTGTTGCACCGACTGTTAACTTTCCTGTGTACAAGGCTCTTGAAGGCGGAGCAGGTCATAATCCCGGAACAGGGTTTTCAATCACTTTCGGTTATCTTGCAGCACAAAAGCAGTTTATTGCCTGGACCATCGGCCTGGGCTATCATTTTGTCAGGATAAAGACCGATCCGATGTTCAACGGAGTATATGATCCCTTGCCCTACACTGAATCATGCAGCCTGATCTCGTTCAGCATTGGTGCTGTCAGCAATCTCAGAAACAATTTCTTCATAGCTTTCGGACCGGCCATGGATCTTCAGCTCAACCAGAAGGGCCAAAGGACAATCGAAAGGCAAACCGGACTGGGTTTTTTCGCTCAGCGGAGGGAAAAATATATCGCTGGACAACAATTTGGGTCTGAGGATCAGACCGGAAATAAGGAGTCATAACCTGATCCCGTTCCAGGGATGGGATTATCCGTTAAGGCTTCTCGTCGCCGGATTGAATATCGGGTTGATCTTTTAAAACAGACGGCTGCATTGCGGGCTGAAATCCATGATTCATTCATGATCGGATCACATGTACCAAATCAAACTGCGACAACGGGTTATTTCAATACCATGGTACAGTTTTTGCACGGTTAAAAGCAGGATTAAACCGCTGATATTATGAACAGAAATTACCCGCTGTTTGCAACTGATCAGCTCCGCATTGTCAGAAACGGGTTTTTCCCGCCAGAATTCAACTTAAATGCATTCCTGAACATCATTGCCGGTACTTTTTTGGAAAAATCTTCCGAACCAGTTAGTTCCCTGTAATTCTGAAAAAATGAAAAAACAAAACACAACCAGCCTGATCAAAATCTTCGGAACGGTCCTGATCATCACGATCTTCTTCAGCTGTTCCACCGTAAACAGGATCTATACGGACAATGATCTGACACGCTCCTCGAAGAGATTTGAACTGAAATATCTTGTCAGGGATCGTGTCCGCCGGTCTCCCCTGCACTTTTTCAGGCAAACAATCATCAAGGAAATCGGCAGGGATAATGAAGTTAATTACACTGCCTATGATGTGCTGACATTGTCTGGCACAAGCTTTACGGTCGATGATAAGGTATTCCTGATTATTGATAACGTTCCGTTCTCAATGAAGATCGACAGGATGGAATTTGAAAATGAAAGAAGTCTTTCGGAAGACACACAAACCTTCTTAAATTCAGAATCGGTGCCCATAACGGTGATGACCGGCTATTCGGAAGATAACTCCAAAATTGCAAGATTCAGCTACAAAATACCCCCTGAGGCCATTGAAAGGATCAGGAATTCAAATCAGCTGCTTATACGTTACTATTCGGGCCCAAGCATGATGACCGTAAAGCCGGGGAAGAAAAGCTTCAGGAAACTGAAACAACTGATTGATTCTTTCTAGGACCGGACACTCCGCTGATCTCTTTTTTCATGCCGGAATACCCTGTGACCGGGCCGGTTCCCGGCAAAAAAACGAACCGCCCGGATACGGCGGTCGTTCCATCCTCCCCTAAACCACCGTACCGGGGCCCGCTTGAAACTGACAGCTTTTCCATCAGAAAATTTCACACCGGGTATTGACTTTGATTTATAAAGTAGTTATCTTTACTCATTATTAAAGAAGAATCATTATTATTTAAGAATATTTGTCTATGAAAGCCGTAAATACAGGCAGCAGGCGGATCAGGGTGCCGGTGTTTGGCATTCTGGGAGCTGGCATTCCGAGAACAGTATCAAACGCTGGCAATAATCCTGCTGCCGGAGAGCTGACCGGATACTCCGGGAATTATCATCCGGGTATTTCGGCTGGAGCCGGTTGCCGGTTTCCTTTCGGTTTGGCAGAAAGCGGCTTGTCCGGAAAGGCTGCGACAGTTAAAAACAACGAGAGGGATAATAACCTCATAGAATATCAAAGTAATACATATTGTTCCTTTTCCCGTACGATTGAAGGTTACTTTGGCGGTGGGCCGGGTGTATTTCGTGAACAATATTTCCTGAAAGGTTGACGGATATAACAACAGGTGAAAGTCCGGTAATCAACAAAAGAGAAGAACTAAATTTAACACATGAACATATGGAAAAGCAACCGAAGAAAGCCAGCAAAAGTCCTGTAACAGGGGCTGTCAGTAATCACGTAGCCGGAATGGCAGGTACAAAGAACCGCGACTGGTGGCCAAATCAGTTAAAGCTGAATATTCTCCGCCAGAACTCATCAAAATCAAACCCTATGGGTGAAGGATTTAACTATGCGGAAGAATTTAAGAGCCTGGACCTGAAAGCTGTTAAAAAGGATTTACATCGTATAATGACTGATTCCCAGGACTGGTGGCCTGCCGATTTTGGTCATTATGGTCCTCTTTTTATCCGTATGGCATGGCACAGTGCGGGCACTTACCGCATTGGCGACGGTCGCGGCGGGGCCGGCTCGGGGCAGCAGCGTTTTGCCCCGCTGAACAGCTGGCCCGATAATGTCAATCTCGACAAGGCGCGCCGTCTGCTTTGGCCTGTAAAGCAAAAATACGGAAGGAAAATATCATGGGCCGATCTGATGATACTGGCCGGCAATGTGGCCCTTGAATCGATGGGATTCAGGACCTATGGGTTTGCCGGTGGAAGAGAAGATGTATGGGAGCCGGAAGAAGATGTATACTGGGGTTCTGAAACAAAATGGCTTGACAATGATAAACGGAACCTCGATCCGGAAGAAACAGCCAATCCTCTTGCGGCCATTCAGATGGGACTGATATACGTTAATCCCGAAGGGCCTGGCGGAAATCCCGATCCGCTCGCGGCAGCAAAGGATATCCGCAACACTTTTGCCCGCATGGCAATGAATGATGAGGAAACAGTTGCCCTTATTGCCGGCGGACACACCTTCGGCAAATGTCATGGAGCGGGTGATGCCTCTCTTGTCGGACCTGAACCGGAAGGTGCCGGGATTGAAGAACAGGGCCTCGGATGGAAAAGCAGTTACGGCAAAGGCAAAGGGGAAGATACAATATCAAGCGGACTGGAGGTTACCTGGACACCTACGCCGACCATGTGGAGTTATTATTTCTTCGATATTTTGTACAAATATGACTGGGAATTAACCAAAAGCCCGGCAGGTGCATATCAGTGGGTGGCAAAAACAACGAATAAGTCAATCCCTGATGCCCATGATCCATCAAAAAGGCATTTACCTTCCATGCTGACGACTGACCTGGCCCTGCGCTTCGATCCGGTTTACGGGAAAATATCAAAGCGATTTCATGAGAATCCCCTTGAGTTTGCAGAAGCTTTTGCCCGGGCATGGTTTAAGCTTACACACAGGGATATGGGGCCGCGTTCACGTTACCTGGGGCCTGAAGTGCCTGCTGAAGAACTGATATGGCAGGATCCGATCCCCGTGGTTAATCACCCGCTGATCGATAATGAAGACATAGCAGCTTTGAAATCTGAAGTGTTAAAATCGGGGCTTACTGTTTCACGGCTGGTTTCAACAGCCTGGGCTTCAGCTTCTACCTTCCGCGGATCGGATAAGCGCGGCGGAGCCAACGGCGCCCGTATCCGCCTTGCCCCGCAGAAAGACTGGGAGGTAAATGATCCGCCCAGCCTGAAAAAGACGCTGGGCATACTTGAAGAAATCCGGGACCGGTTCAATGATGCACAGACCGGTGGTAAAAAAGTCTCGCTTGCAGATCTTATTGTCCTGGCAGGATGTGCAGGTGTTGAAAAGGCGGCTGAAGACGCCGGCTTTAAAATAAATGTTCCCTTCAGACCCGGACGCATGGATGCTTCTCCCGAACAGACTGATGCAGAATCATTCAATGTATTGGAGCCATTGGCTGATGGTTTCCGTAACTATTTAAAAGCCAGGTATACGGTTAGAACCGAAGAACTGCTGATCGATAAGGCACAGCTGCTGACGCTTACCGCTCCGGAAATGACTGTACTTGTCGGAGGCATGAGGGTGCTCAATACAAATTATGACAATTCGGGACACGGTGTTTTCACCAACCGGCCCGAAGTTCTTACCAACGACTTCTTTGTCAATCTGCTCGACATGAATACTGTATGGACAGCCGATGATGATGGCAGGGAAACATTCAAGGGTCATGACCGTAAGACAGGCAAACTCAAATGGACTGCCACCCGTGCCGATCTTGTATTTGGCTCCAGTTCAGAGCTCAGGGCAATTGCCGAAGTATACGGGAGCGCCGATGCAAAGGAAAAATTCGTTAATGACTTTGTTGCTGCCTGGTCGAAAGTAATGGATCTCGATCGCTTCGACCTTGGATAATTGCCGGTAAAACTGATTATCCGGAGTAATCCGGCGACTTTCCGGTTCAATGCTTACTGCCGGGGGCAGGTGTAAGGCTTCAGCCCGGCCGCCTGCCTGCCGTAAGTACCCCCTTTGTCAAAAGTTAAAAAAAGGTAAAAAAGTGATGCCGTAAATCTTATCCTTCCCTGTATTTACGAATTAAAGTACGATAAAACAGGGTATTACACCCGATATACGCTGAAAAATCCATTTGAACACGCTTTGGAATCTCATAGATTATTATGAATTGAAATGTTATATTGGCCTTCCCTGAATTGAAGCAGCGGATAAATTGACAGTCGCTAATTAACACAACGCGAAATGGATAAAATCAGCAGGAGAAAATTCCTTGAGAAATCGTTACTGATCAACGGGTCGGTGGTACTGGGATCGGCATGGATCTGCCCTTTTCTGGAAAGTTTTACATTGCCGCAGGCAATCCTGTACCATGTTCAGATACAGGATGATAATCCGGCCATTGCCTGGTCGCAGGATAAATGCAAAGGATGCCGCGACTGTCTTACGGCATGTGCCGAAAAACAATTGATCCAGGGGTCATACAAATCGGTCAGGGGACATCATGTATGCATTCATTGCGGCGCATGCATCCAGGTCTGCCCTTACGGGGCATTAACAGAAAAGTATAATTACCGGGAGGTTTTCAGTGCCCTGGAAGATCCTTCAAAGATTGTGATAGCTTCGATCGCACCTTCCGTCCCGGCAGGAATTGGAGAATTTTTCGGACTGCCGTCAGGATCATATCTTGACGGTAACATAGCCGGTGCCTGCAAAACGCTCGGTTTCGATTATGTTCTTAACAATAATTTCAGCGCCGATCTGACAATCATGGAAGAGGCCCATGAGCTGCAGAGGCGCATGGAAGGGAATTCAGCCCTGCCCCAGTTCACAAGCTGCTGTCCGGCGTGGGTCAAATATGTTGAAATGTACTATCCGTCACTGGTGAAGCACCTGTCGACCACGCGAAGTCCTTTCTCAATGCAGGGGGCATTAGTGAAGAGTTACTTTGCAAGGAAGAAGAAGATTGATCCGGCCAGAATTGTTCATGTAGCGATAGCCCCGTGTACGGCGAAAAAATATGAGATTGGCCGCGAAGAACTCACCACTGACGGGCTGAGGAGTACCGACATTGAAATCACCACAAATGAACTGGCGATGATGCTCAGGGAAAAGAACATTCATATTGCCGGTCAGAAAGGCGCGTTTGATTCCTCAATGGGGAAGGCATCGGGAAGCGGGATCATATTCGGAAATTCGGGAGGCGTAATGAGGGCGGCTTTGCGAACGGCCCACTATAACCTGACAGGAAAGAATCCTGCCGGCGACTTTCTGGAGCTGAAAGAACTGCAGGGTCTCACCGGATTAAAGGAAGCCACTGTGAAGATTGGTGACAGGTCGCTGAATGTGGCGGTGGTTTATGAGATGAGAAATGCAAAGCCAATACTCGAGCAGGTGATGGCCGGAACCTGCAAATATGATTTTGTGGAGGTGATGGCGTGCCAGGGCGGATGCATCGGCGGGGCCGGACAGCCGGCAAAGACCATCTCCGACCTTGAGAACAGGATGAAAGCCCTGGATTCAGCTGATGCCGGCGCTGCTTTCCGGTTCAGCCATGAAAATCCTGAAATCAGGACCATCTACAGGAAATTCCTTGGCAAACCCGGCGGAAAAGATGCCGAACGGCTGCTTCATACTTATTATACCGACAAATCGAAATTGCTGGTTCCGGCAAAATCAAGAAAACCGGCAAAGGTTTCATAGGGCGGGATCGTATTGTAATATATTCATTCCCTGCCTGAGTCAGCAACAGGGTTCTGAAACACAAAAGAGCCCGCTGAATTACAGGCTCTTTTGCTGACCCGTCCGGGCTCCCCGCCTGCCTGACAGCGTCAGCAGTCGGGCAGGGAACCAGGCCAGGCGTAAAGAATCACGCCGGTAGCGTGATTTGGCGAAGGAGCCTGCCTGCCGCGGCGGTCCGGGCCCAGGCTTTACTCAACAACAAAATACCGAATAATAAAAAAGAGCCCGCTGAATTACAGGCTCCTTTGTTGACCCACCTGGGCTCCCCGCCTGCCTGACAGCGTCAGCAGTCGGGCAGGGAACCAGGCCAGGCGTAAAGAATCACGCCGGTGGTGTGATTTGGCGAAGGAACCTGCCTGCCGCGGCGGTCCGGGCCCAGGCTTTACTCAACAACAAAATACCGAATAATAAAAAAGAGCCCGCTGAATTACAGACTCTATTGTTGACCCACCTGGGCTCGAACCAGGACTCTGCGGAACCAAAATCCGTCGTGTTGCCAATTACACCATGGGTCAATACCAGAAACGATGCTGCAAAATTAACAAAAAATTTTATTCAGGTACCCTTGTGCCGGACAGACAGGATGGTATGATTTATCTCAGGACCATAAAAATCTGAAAAGAGGAAAAAAAGCCTCTAAAGGGCATTAAGAAATTGCGTATCTGCAAATTTCTTTTTTAAACCGGCTGTCTCAACAATGAAAAAAGGGCACTCAGTGAGCGACCTGAGGATCAGTCCCAGTTCACACATGTCATCATCACCCTGTTCATAATACCAGAGGATCCGGGCGTATTTCCCAACATTCTCTATCCCTGCAAGCTCCTTGATGATATTGTAAATCCACTTCGTAGAGGAGGTATTTATATATTCAAATCCGAACTCGATCTGTGTTTCTTCCCTGCATATCCTTGAGTACCTGCTTATCCATTCATGAACCGGACGGTATATTGCCCCCGGGTTCTCAGTTATTGAACGACCCTCGAAAATGATCCTGCCATGCTCAAGACAAATTGCCGGAGTACGTTTGGTTGCCTCAACACAGTATTTGTTCATTTTCTTCATCAAGCATAAAACGTATAACCCCCGCTTTTATTCTATTTTTTCCTTAAAAGGTTTTGTTCATGATCGGTCATTGTCCGCAGATGGAGAAAAATCATGCAGGAGTATAATTTAGATCCGGCTTTTGCGAATGGCATTCCGACCCTCTAAAACAGCCGGAAGCTGATCCCGGGACAGCATTTCATTTCTGCATACCCCGGGAAGATCCCAAATGACTATATGAGGCAAAACTGCGTGCCGGAAATTTGCCATTAACCGTATCCCTGTCCATAAATCCGAACACTAGTGCATCCGAATATGCTGCGGAGCTTAATGATGATAAGAAAATTCAAAGGATTCGGGATGAGCCAGCCTCGAAATGGGATCCCTTTAAAAATCAATGACTGCTATCGGGTCATACGGCTGAATAATGTCGGTTCAGGTTTTTCCCACAGGGAAGGATGCTCATCCTCAAATCTTTTCAGGATGGCTTTCATTATTGTTTCCCGCATGAATTCCGACCTGTTTTTTATCCTGTAACGGGCACAGTAAATATTCAATGCCCTGGCTTCCCTGCTGTTAAGCATAACTGAGAACCTGCTGGTCCTTTTTAAACTGTCTTCTTTATAAAGGTTCCTCTTCAAAAAAACAGAAATAATCAGCTAATATAGAAAAACAGGGCTTTCCGGACTTTCCGGCTTCAAATAGTTTTGAACATTGAATAAAAAGCCAGTCTTTAACTGACTGGCTTTCCGAGTGTTAATATATTAACAACTTATCCGCTCCTGGAATGGGACACAAATCCGTTGAACATCAAAATATCCCGGGCGCCGGGGAACCGCCTTAAAACTAACATTAACCATTCAGTGTGGATGGCATTATTAAGCCGGAACTCATATTATCCTGAACCGGCTACAGGAGTTGTTCCTTTGCGGGAAATTCAGCTGCTAGGCTTTTCCGGCGCTGCCAAGGACATTGACGATCTTATGCTTGTACAGCTCCTTCAGCTTCTCGCGTGCAGGGCCAAGGTAATTCCTTGGATCAAACTCACCGGGCTTTTCTACAAATACCTTGCGGATGGCAGCAGTCATTGCCAGGCGGCCGTCGCTGTCGATATTGATCTTGCAGACGGCTGATCGTGCGGCTCTCCGAAGCTGCTCTTCCGACACACCTGCCGCGTTTTCCATCCTGCCGCCGTATTTATTGATTTCTTCAACAATATCCTGGGGTACTGACGAAGCACCATGAAGAACGATCGGAAATCCCGGGATCCTTTTTTCACATTCTTCAAGTATATCGAAGCGCAGGGGAGGGGGAAGTTCGCCGGGCTTAACCTTGAATTTAAATGCCCCGTGAGAGGTTCCAATGGAAATTGCAAGTGAGTCGACCCCGGTCTTTTTTACAAAATCCTCAACCTCTTCGGGCCTGGTGTATGAAGAGTGCTCGGCAGAAACCTCATCCTCGATGCCGGCAAGTACTCCCAGCTCTCCCTCAACGGTTACATCGTACTGGTGCGCCAGGTCGACAACCTGTTTGGTCAGCCTGACATTTTCCTCGTAAGGAAAATGTGAACCGTCAATCATTACCGATGAAAAACCGGTCTCAATGCACGACTTGCATGTCTCAAACGAATCTCCATGATCAAGATGGAGAACAATGGGGATCTGGTAACCAAGTTCCTTTGCATATTCAACAGCTCCTTTTGCCAGATATTGCAATAATGTCTGATTGGCATACTTGCGTGCACCCTTCGAAACCTGGAGGATTACGGGTGACTTTGTCTCAACGCATGCGCTTATGATTGCCTGAAGCTGTTCAAGATTGTTGAAATTGAATGCCGGAATCGCATACCCGCCCTTCATGGCTGCTTTGAACAATTCCCTTGAGTTTACTAATCCTAATTCTTTGTAATGAAGCATAATTCACCGTTTTTTTAATGACCGCCAAGATAGTTCTTTTAGCTGTTACAGCCAAAAGATTTGTTAAAAAATGATCCGGCTTTCGCGGGAATGCAATATTGAAACCTGACAGAATTCGCGGGCAATGCGGAATAATAATTAAGCCTCTGACCATTAATATTAAACTCTAATTGATTATCTTCGTAACCTTATTTTTAAGAATGTTCCGTCAGGATAAAATGCAGTTGCGATGCAGCATCTTTAAAAAAAGAGGCTCATTATTTAAGCATTCCGACTGATTACTTTATCAAATCATTGAAAAATGAAAACCTTTCCGTTGATTATAATCATCTTCCTGTTGATTTCTCCGGGAAAAACTCGAGCCCAGCAGGAACCATGGTCGCTTGAAAAATGTATCAGCTACGCCGTTGATCATAATATTCAGATCAAACAACAGGTGCTTCAGACCAGGGTTCAGCAGAATAATTACAATCAGTCGAAACTTAATCTGCTCCCGGTGATTAACGGTTCAGCCTCGCACGATTATTCATTCGGCAGGGCGCTTGACCAGAATTCCTATGAATTCTATAACCAGACTGTCCTGTCGGATTATTTCTATGTCGGAGGCAGGACAAACATCTTCAGCGGTTTGCAGAATTACAACAGTATACAGAAAAGCAGATATGAACTTCTTGCCGGTCAGCAGGACCTTCATAAGATCAGCGACAATGTTTCCCTCACAGTTGCACTGGCTTATCTTCAGATACTTCTAAACAAGGAGCTTGTTACTGTCAATGAGAATCAGCTTAACATAACACTGCAGCAGATTGAAAAGACTAGGAAGCTTGTTGATGCCGGCAGTGTGGCCAGGGGAAACCTTCTTCAGATCGAGGCACAGGCGGCACAGGAAGAGGTTAATCTTATAACTGTCAGAAATCTGCTTGAACTATCCTATCTCGACCTCACCCAGCTCCTGGAACTTGAATCTCCGGCAGGCTTTGAGATTGAGGTTCCCACGATAGATATCGGGGCCATTTCCCTTATTCCCGGAAGTGTGGAAGAAATATTCAGCCTCGCCGCACAATCAAGGCCTGAGGTGAAAAGTTCGGAGCTCAGGCTTGCCGCAGCAAGGATAGATCTGAAAATCGCAAGGGGTTCCAGGATCCCTTCCGTTTCACTGAGTCATTCATTCGGAACCAGGTATTCGTATATTTATGATCTGCCCGGATTACAGTCGTTCGGTGATCAGCTCAGGAATAACAAGAGTTACGGGCTTGGCGTAGCTGTAAATATTCCAATCCTGAACGGCTGGCAGGTGAACAGGAATATTTCCAACACGAAGCTTGCCGTTGAAAACAGCCTCTATTCACTGGAAGGTACAAAAAAGCAGCTTTACAAGGATATTCAGCAGGCTTATGCAGATGCATCGGCCGCGCTGAAGAAGTATAACGCAAGTCAGAAGGCAGTAAACTCAATGGAAGAATCGTTCAGGTATACCGAACAGAAATTCAACATCGGGATGGTAACTCCGGTTGATTACAATGCTTCCAAGACCCAGCTTCTCAAGGCCCAGTCTGATCTGGCCCAGTCAAAATATGAATTTGTCTTTAAAACCAAGGTTCTTGATTTTTACAGGGGTATACCTCTTAACCTCGACAAGTAAATGAATTATTAGTCCTATCACACATGAGATCAAACAATAAGATACTTAAGATCCTGCTGCCGGCAGTGGTGGTACTCCTCATCTTTGCAGTTATCGGAAAGAAGCAGGGATGGTTTGGCCAGGCTGCCAGGGTAAAAGTAGCCGTCATTAATGCAGAGAGAAGGGTTATTGTTGAAACAATCACGGCAAACGGGAAGATCCAGCCCGAAAAGGAAGTCAAGATCACCCCGGATGTGTCGGGAGAAATAGTTGAACTTACAGTAAGGGAAGGTGACCAGGTGGTGAAAGGGCAGCTGCTGCTCAGGATTAAGCCGGATGTTTATATTTCCCAGAAAGACCGCTCACTGGCTGCAATCAGCTCCGCACGCGCAAGGCTGGCGCAGGCGGAAGCTCAGTTCATTCAGGCAGAACTGACTTTCAAAAGAACGGAGCAGCTCTACTCTGAACAGACCATTTCAAAATCGGAATACGAACAGGCTGAGGCATCATACCGGGTTGCAAAAGCTGAAGTGGATGCAGCAAGGTTTTCCGTCGTGAGCGCAGAAGCTTCAGTTAAGGAAGCCGATGAGAACCTGATAAAGACTTCGATCTATTCACCCATGACCGGCACGGTTTCAATGCTCCTGGTTGAACTTGGTGAAAGGGTGGCCGGGACCGGACTGATGGCGGGAACTGAAATGCTGAGGGTTGCGGATCTTTCAAGAATGGAGGCAAGGGTTGAGGTGAATGAGAATGATATTCCGGGCGTGAAGATGGGCGACACCGCCTCAATAGAGGTGGATGCATATCCGGAATACAAATTCAGGGGCGTTGTGACCCAGATAGCAAATTCCGCAAAAACGACAGGCGTCTCTGCCGACCAGGTTACCAATTTTGATGTTAAAATACTGGTTCTCCCTGAGTCGTACAGCAATATTGAGGGAAGCTCTGATACCCATCCCCTCAGGCCCGGCATGTCGACAACCGTTGATATTCAGACCCGGATCAGATCAGGCGTTATAGCCGTTCCCATTGAATCGGTAACGACACGGACTGACACGACCAAACTTATTTCCTCAACATCCGATAAAGATATGCGTACGCTGGTATTTATTACCGACGGGATCCGGGCCCTTGCAAGAGATGTTAAAACCGGGATCCAGGATAACAGTTACATTGAGATTATCTCCGGGGTTTCTGAAGGGGAAAGAGTCATTTCTGCCCCGTTCAGTGCCATCAGTAAAAAATTGTCTGACAGCTCATTTGTTGAAATTGTAAAGAAGGAGGATCTCTTTTCAATAAAATAGATCAATTTTCCCCGTAAAGATCAAGATGATAATTTGCCTCGAAACTTCCGGCACAGTATGCTCGGTTGCTCTGTGCGACCGCCAGGGTGTTGTTGCCCTCAGGGAAAGTGCTGAAAGCAAATCTCATGCATCGATGCTTACACTTTTTATTGATGAACTCCTTACCGATGCACGACTGTCGGTACAAGAGCTGGAATCAGTCGCAGTCAGCAAGGGGCCGGGATCGTATACGGGACTGAGGATCGGTGTTTCAGTTGCCAAAGGCCTGGCATATGCGGCATCAATACCACTTATTGCTGTGGAAACCACACTCTCAATGGTTTACAATATTTCAGACAATATCAGGCAAAAATATGGCGTTGATAATGAAACATTGCTGGCACCAATGATCGATGCCCGGCGGATGGAGGTATATTATGCGGTTTACAGGTCTGACGGGATGAAAATTAAGGAAACAACAGCCGAGGTTGTCAGTGAAAAGACCTTCAATGACATTCCGGAGTCGGTAAAAATTCTTGCTTTCGGCGACGGAGCCGCAAAATGCAGACAGGTTCTGAAAAGGAAAAACCTGGAATTTGCCGGTGAATTCAGAATATCGGCAGCAGGTATGTTTAAACCGGCATACGACTCCTTTGCGGCAGGCAGATTTGAAGATGTGGCATATTTCGAACCATTTTACCTTAAGGATTTTATTGCAACCACGCCCAGGGAAGGGTTCCTGCCCGGGAAACAAATTGCCGGTTAAAGGAAATTTATAACATCAATATTGATGAAGCAGCTGAAAGTCATAATATTTTGCTTTTTGTCGTCTCTTTGTGCAACAGGGCAAAATCTGGCATACATGCCGGGAGAAAAAGTTGACTACACAATTCACTACGGGGTTTTGCAGGGGGGCGTCGCATCACTTGAAATCAGATCCGACACTTTCGGCGGAAAACAGGTCTACCATTCGGTCTTCCTTGGAAAAACCACCGGACTGGCAGATGTTATTTTCAGGGTGAAGGATATCTATGAAAGCTACATCGACCCGGTAACCCAGCTGCCTGTTTTTTCCATCAGGAATATCCAGGAAGGCCGTTACAGAAGATATAATGAGGTCATATTTGATCACCATTCACGGGCTGACTCTGCCATTCTTACAAGCAACCTGACGGGTGTCCATATTACCGAACAGGGAATACACGATATTATTTCATGCTTCTACTACTTCAGGAGCCATCACCTGCCCCGTTATCAGAGCCTGAAAAAGGGTGATATGATAACGATCATGACCTGGTTCACCGATGAATTGTACCCGATCCGGCTCAGATACCTCGGAACTGAAGAAATCAGGACTAAACTGGGAAGAATAAAATGCTTCAAGTTCAATCCTGTTACCGAGAAGGGCCGGCTGTTCAAAACTGAAGATGACGTGTCCTTCTGGTTCACGGCTGATAAGAATTTTTTACCGGTTAAGGTTCGATTTGATATATTTGTGGGCTCCTTTATAGCTGAAATAGCAGCCTGCGAGGGACTGAAATATCCCCTGGAGATAAGGAAAAAAGAATAACAAATACTAAATTTGAATAATAACTTATGGCAAGCACAGCTGATTTCAGGAATGGCCTGGTAATAGAGTTCAATGATGATCTTTACACAATCGTGCAGTTCCAGCATGTAAAACCCGGGAAAGGCCCGGCATTCGTGAGAACCAAACTTAAAAGCATCCGGACCGGCCGGGTAATTGACAATACTTTCTCAGCAGGAACAAAGGTTAACCTGGCACGGGTGGAAAGACGCCCATACCAGTACCTGTACCAGGATGATATGGGATATTATTTTATGCATATGGAAACATTTGAACAGATACACGTCCCGGAAGAACTGATCGGCAACCATGAATTCCTTAAAGAAGGGCAGAATGTGGAAGTTGTGGTTCATTCCGATACGGAAACTGTTCTGAGTGTTGAACTTCCGCAGTTCGTAGTCATGGAAGTGACTTATACTGAACCCGGATTGCGCGGGGATACTGCCACAAATACCCTGAAACCTGCAAAAATTGAAACAGGAAGCACTGTAATGGTTCCTCTTTTCATAAATACCGGTGACAAAATCAGAATTGATACCACCACCAGGTCATACATAGAGAGGGCCAAGGCCTGACGGGGATCCCGCCTGTCCTTCGGAACAGACAGGAATGCGGATTGCGGATTCCGGAAGGCGGATTTATAGCAGTTGAGCATGACAGGATTGCATGATGAATACAAATTGTATTCTGACTGTTGTCAGTAAAGGTTAAACGGAAATTGACTCTGACAAATGAAAAACAGGCATGCTTCTTCAGACAGGTTAAAAATGTCCAGGTTTAAACTGGATGCACTGCTCGATATAACCCTTTCGATAAATGCCAATCTGCCCGCAGGAGATCTTCTGGCAAAATACGAATCCATTCTGAGGAACAATCTTCAGATTGGAAAAATTATGATATTCAAATATTCAGAAACATGGGAGTGTATTCTGAACGGCGGCTTTCCGGAAAACTACCGTACCGGTATAAACGTGGAAAAAGATCTCCTTAAATACGGGAAAACGGTATTTCGTGATGAGATACAGGGTATGGAAGGCGTTGAGATCATTATCCCGGTCTACAATAACAACGTACCCCTTGCATTCATACTGATCGGCGATATTGATGAAGAAGGCAGGGGAGTAAGTCCGGTTATAAAACACCTGAACTTCGTTCAAACCATTTCAAGTATAATCCTGGTTGCAATTGAGAACATCCGGCTCTTCAGTGAGAGCCTTCGCCAGGAAGCCCTGAAAAAGGAACTGGAACTCGCTGCAAGAATGCAGCAGAAACTGATCCCCGACAACAACCTGATGCCCGCCGACGGCAAACTGGTGGTTACGGGATTCTATTACCCTCATTATGAGGTTGGAGGTGATTACTACGACTGTATTCAGCTGTCCGATACAATTACAGGGTTTTGTATAGCCGATGTGTCGGGCAAAGGTATCTCTGCTGCAATACTGATGTCGAATTTCCAGGCGGCACTGAGAGCTCTCTTTACAAGTGACATCGGACTTGTGATACTGACGGAAAAGTTAAACAAACTTACAGTTGCCAATACCCTGGGCGATATGTTCATTACTGCATTCCTCGCCAGATACGACTCATCATCCGGCATTCTGGAGTATGTCAACGCGGGTCACAACCCTCCCGTTCTGTATAATACTGCTGACGGAGGTATCACATATCTGAATTCTCAGTGCGTGGCAATCGGAATGTTCGATGAGATACCTTATATACGTGAGGATAAGATTATTGTCCGGGATTACTCAAAGCTGGTCTGTTATACCGACGGCTTGTCCGACCTGAAAGGTGATGACGGAAAAGAGATACTTACCAATGAGATAGTAAAAAATATTTCCAACATGGAACCGGTAAGGGACAATATCATGGATATGCTTGATCAGCTTGGGATACCGGTTGGCAACCCCGGTCTTTTTGATGATGTTTCAATTATGGCTGCCGATCTGTTTGCACGCTGACAATTGAACATCTTTCAGATCACTCTAAGAATATAATAGTTTTTTTTACCTTTCTGGACAAGCAGGTATTTATGATTGATTAATGAATTCTCCGTTATTTTTTCCTCCGGATCCAGGATCCGGACCTTGTTAATGCTTAATCCTCCTCCCTGGACCATCCGCCGCAGTTCTCCCTTCGATTCAAACACTCTTGTATGTTCCGTACAGAGCGATGTAATGCTAACTCCGCTGCTTATAAGACCGCGGCTTATCTCATAAACGGGAACACCCTCAAAAACTGAAAGGAATGTGCTTTCACTCATCCGCGCGAGTGACTCTGTGGTACCCTTTCCGAAAAGGATCTGGGATGCCCCGGCAACGCTTTCATATTCTTCGCGGGAATGGACCATAACCGTTATTTCCTCAGCAAGCTTTTTCTGCAGTATCCTCTCATGGGGCGCGGCCTTGTGTCTTTCTGTGAGATCTTCAATTTCATTTCTTCCAAGCATGGTAAAAATCCTTATATATCTTGCAGCATCTTCGTCGGATACATTCAACCAGAACTGGTAAAAATGATAGGGTGATGTCTTGTCAGGATCCAGCCAGACATTGCCCGATTCAGTCTTTCCGAATTTCGAACCGTCCGATTTGGTAATCAGCGGACATGTGAGTGCAAAGGCATCACCGCCGGTCTTCCTCCTGATAAGTTCGGTTCCCGTCACAATATTGCCCCATTGATCAGAGCCCCCCATCTGAAGTTTGCATCCGAGAGTCTTATAAAGGTGCAGGAAGTCGGTCCCCTGGACAAGCTGATAGGAAAATTCAGTGAATGACAGGCCCTCATCCGTTTCAGAACCAAGCCGTTTTTTCACCGATTCCTTTGCCATCATATAATTGACCGTGATATGCTTGCCAATGTCCCTTATGAATCCCAGGAACGAATATTCTTTCATCCAGTCGTAATTGTTCACCATGATGGCCCTGTTCTTTCGCTCCGGATTGAAGTCGAGAAATCTGGAAAGCTGATTTTTGATGCCGGTTTCATTTTTCCTCAGGGTTGTTTCATCGAGGAGATTCCTTTCCTCCGACCTTCCTGAAGGATCTCCGATCATCCCGGTTGCTCCCCCTACCAGGGCGACGGGTACATGCCCAGCCCGCTGGAAATGCATAAGCAGCATCACCTGCACCAGGTGTCCTATGTGCAATGAGTCGGCCGTGGGGTCAAAACCAATGTAACCGGTGGTAATCTCCCTGTTGAGCAGTTCTTCCGTTCCCGGCATGATATCATGCAACATGCCCCTCCATTTGAGTTCTTCGACAAAATTCATGGTCCTTTCTTTGTTTTTTCGAACTGCAAATATACGAAAGAGGCTTAAATGGGTATTCCTTCGGGTTTCTTTTTGAACCTGTCAAAACTTTTGTAAAAGTCGCCCTCTCCGATAACCGGGAAAAGTGCAGGGGCAAAATCGGAAACGGGACCGTAAAATTTCGACTGCTGCAGTTTCTCCTTGGGAAGGAAAGGGCGTCTGGCATCAATGGCATTGAGGATGACAAAGAACACGCTCAGGATGAGGGCGGTTTTAAAAAGCCCGAAAGCGATCCCTGCAAGCCTGTTCAGGAAGCCAAGCTCAATCGAACCTACAAACCTGTCCACTATCACGCCCACAAAATGAACAAGTATTATTATCAGGACCAATGTTACAATAAAGGCAATGATCCCGGTGTATCTGCCTGTCATGTCAAAATATTCATAAAGCTTCCCTGCAGTGAATGAAGAGAATCTGATAGCCCCCCATATCCCGAGGATAAGGGCTGCCAGTGAAGCAAGCTCTTTAATGAACCCGTCGGTAAAACCACGGAAAGCACCCAGGAGCAGAAGCACAACTATTATCAGGTCGATAAAATTCATCAGATTGAGATTTTAAAACATGAAATTAGGAAAAAGATCGGGGATAATACAAAAAATGTTTTTTACTTTTGGTTTACAGACAATTCCGCAATAAATTTCTGTAACTTAATAGCATACCCGATTATGAATGACCCGGTTAATTCACGACGTGATTTCATCAGGAAGAGCGCCGCCCTGGCGGCCGGCTTTACAATAATCCCGAGACATGCAGTCAGCGGACTGGGGTACAAAGCACCCAGCGACAAGCTGAATATTGCAGGTGTCGGGATCGGAGGTAAAGGGCACCCGAATATTGCTGCCATGTCGTCAGAAAATATTGTTGCCTTATGTGATGTCGACTGGAAATACGCCGATAAATGTTTCAGGGCTTTTCCGGGAGCCAGGAGATACCGTGACTGGCGCCGGATGTTTGATGAACACGGCAGCTCCATCGATGCAGTTATGGTTGCAACGGCTGACCATACGCATGCCGTAATATCTGCAACTGCATTGACGCTCGGCAAGCACGTCTATTGCCAGAAGCCCCTCACTCATTCAATCTATGAATCACGTTTGCTTACCAGGCTTGCAGAAAGATATAAGACGGCAACCCAGATGGGCAATCAGGGAAATTCGGGTGACGGGGTACGGCAGCTCTGCGAATGGATCTGGAATGGTGAGATTGGCGAGATAAGGGAAGTTCACACATGGACTGACCGTCCGATATGGCCGCAGGGGATAGAAAGACCCAAAAAGGTAATGCCTGTTCCAAAGACCCTCGACTGGGATCTTTTTATCGGACCTGCTCCGATGCGCCCCTACAATGAAATATACACCCCGTGGAACTGGCGGGGATGGTGGGATTTTGGCACCGGAGCTTTCGGGGACATGGCCTGCCACATCCTCGATCCGGTTTACCGGGCACTGAAACTGGGCTATCCCGAAAAAGTCAGGGGAAGCTCGACCGCATTCAATACCGAATCAGCCCCACAGGCCGAAACCGTCGAATTCACTTTCCCTGCCCGCGACAACCTGCCCAGGCTGGCATTGCCCCCTGTGAAAGTTTACTGGTACGACGGGGGATTATATCCGGTGCTGTCAGATATTCTTCCCGAAGGTGAGAACCTTATGGCCGACGGGCTGGGTGGTTGTATTTTCGTCGGATCAAAGGACACCCTGATATGCGGTTGCGGCGGTTTCAATCCCCGCCTCGCCTCGGGTCGGATACCCGAGGTTAAGCCATGGCTGCGCCGCATACCTGGCGCTGTCGGTTATGTCGACGGACCACACGAACAGGACTGGATAAGGGCCTGCAAGGAAGCACCCGAAAGCAGGGTCGAAACGTCCTCCAACTTTATGTATGCCGGCCCTTTCAATGAAATGGTCCTCCTTGGAGTGCTGGCAATACGCCTTCAGTCACTTAATAAATCCCTCAGATGGGACGGCGAAAACATGAGATTTACAAATATCTCCGGAAATGAAACACTGAAGGTCATTACGTCCGATGAGTTCAGAATAATTGACGGTCATCCCAACTTTGATACAAAGTATGCCACTTTCAATGCTTCCGAGGCAGCAAATGAATTTATTATGCATACTTACCGCGAGGGGTGGAGCCTTCCTGATATGCCGGCATGATCTGCGTCCAGCATTTTTACTTACCACGGATTCATTACTGAAGCAGGGGAGCTGGCAGAAATTATTCTTTTTCCTGCAGAACATCCGGCTTCACCGTCTGTATCCCCTGTTGTTCCGGGAATACCGTTCCGAAGATCCCCGGATTATTGACTTTTACCGGGGGGACCAAATCCGGCATCTCCGTCATCCAGGACAAGCACCCAGTCCCTTTTGTCGGGAGGAGTGAACCTGGTTTCCCTTTTATCAGTGAATTCTCCGGCTTTTTTCGACAGCCCGTTTCCCGGGTTGAACCACCAGGCGATTACCCTTTTTCCCGAAATCCTTTTAAGATCAACAAGAATACCGGCTCCCGAAGGGATGTAGATGACGGCGGTTTCTCCATTATCTGCCAGTGCCGCCGCAACATATGAGTTTTTTGATCCGTAGCCTTCCGTTACTGTGGAGTGATCAAGGTCAGGCACAAGTTTCCACCACCTTCTTGAGTCAACAAGCTTCTTCATGTTCGAAGCATCATAGGAAGCCTGCCAGTCCATGGCATACTGCCATCCTTCCCCTAATCTCCACAGGGGAAGATTGCCAAGCTGAACCCCTGCGACCGAACAGAGCCATCCCCAGTACATCTGCGATCTTATCTGCAGGGAATTTGCATTTTGTTCATTCTCATAGGTGGTTTCGAAAAGAATCACCGGCATGGGAGGATCCATGAGATAGTTCCTCAGACATTCCGCGTGAACAGTCGAATTATCAGAAATAAAGGCATATGTGTAAACACAGTTGAAATCGAGCCAGTCAGCACCTTCCCAATGATCGCGCGATGAGTTTGCCGGATGGCAGTGAGCAGTGAACAGGTGAATTTTATCAAATTCCCTGATTCCCCTTACTATTTCCGTTTCAAGCGGCCGTGAGAACTGATCGGGATTCCTGTCACCATCCATTATCCAGGCAATATTTGGAAACCTGGCATATCTTTTACCAAGAAACTGTCCGTATTTCCTGCATCTCTCAGGACCATTGGCAAGAACTTCCCTGTACCACCCGTCCTGCAGGCCTTCTCCGTCGTAACCCATATATGCGGGAGTCATCATTACCAGGAACCCGTGAGCCAGTGCCATTTCAAGCACACGGTCAACATGCCTGAAATATTCTTCATCAGGAAATGTAAAATCAGGGATGTTTCCTTCAATATACCTGGTAAAAGGATAATTGCCTGCTTTATTCCTGCTGGCTTCTGGATAGGCCAGTGTTTCACCGTTGAACCAGTGTTCCAGCAGGTTTACAGTGATTGTATTAAATCCCTTCTCTTTCCTGTTTTTTAAATAACAGGCAGTTTCGTTGGAATCAAGTGCAACAAACAGCGACCATGGTGTGTCGGCGTTGATAAAAAAAGGTTTGCCCGACTGATCGGTAAAAAAACGACCGTTACTGCTTATTTTCAATGGAAAATCACTGGTTGATGAATACGACAGCAGTGAAACAAGCAAACCGGTTAAAAGTAAGATCTTTTTCATGGCTGACTGGAACTTAATATTATCATTAACTTCACTAGAATTCAAACATAGGCATAAATCAGGAAAAATCCCGGTAAAGTGCCTTTTCAATGGTTAATCTCGATTCCCGTTTGTAAATTACCTGAGGCCGAATCGTTTTTGCGCCAGGCGGCCAATAACCTCAACAGTTTCATCAATGCCGAGAACGGATGAATTGATGCAGAGATGATAATGTTCAGCGGCCCCCCAGTCCCTGCCGCTGAAATAGTTGTAATACCTTGCCCTCTCCCTGTCGGTCCTTTCAATATGTGTCCTGGCTTTGTTCTCAGGCAGATTCTGTAAAGCGGCGACCCGTTTTATCCGGTCATCAATATTGGCAGTAATAAATAAACTGAGTATTCCCGGATTATCCTTGAGGACATAGTCTGCACATCTTCCCACGAAAATACATGATTTCTGTGCGGCAAGCTTACGGATAACGTCGCTCTGGATCTTGAACAATGTTTCATCGGTCAGATAATAATTCATGGTATGGGTTGCGTCCAGACCCCGGAAACCGGATATGCCGCCAAACAGGCTGAATCGTTTCTTTTCATCGGCTTTTTCAAAATACTTTTCATTCAGCCCGCTCTCACGCGATGCAATACATATAAGCTCTTTGTCATAAAAGGAAAACCTGAGAAGTTCCGACAATTTCTGTCCTATTTCCCTTCCGCCGCTCCCCAGCTGGCGTCCGATGGTTATAACATGGTTCGCGTTCATTAAGTAATGGCATTTAGGAGAATCATACAGATTTTATGACTGATTTTCTGTACTGTACAATAAGCATATACAACGAAATAAGACTTGACAAAAGGTCAGACAGTGGCATACTGTACCATACACCGTTTACGCCGTAGAACAGTGGCAGTATGATCAGGCCCGGCAGCAGGAACAGAACCTGGCGGGTGAGTGACATAAAAATGGCCTTGCCGGGCATTCCGATGCTCTGGAAGAAATTTACGGTCACCATCTGAAACCCGACAATCGGGAAAAAAAACATTACGATCCTCAGACCCGGCACCACAAGATCTATAAGTTCGCTGTCAGTGGTAAACACTGATGCCACACCATGCGGGAAAAGTTCACATATGAGAAATCCAACCACCATAATTCCCGATGCCACCATTATGGTCAGTTTCAGGACCCGACCCACCCTGTCAAGAAGACCGGCGCCGAAATTATATCCGGCTATCGGCTGCATCCCCTGGTTCAGTCCCATCACTATCATTGCGAACAGCATGGCAACCCTGTTTATTATTCCATATGCACCTACGGCAAGGTCACCTCCGAACCTGATGAGCCTCTGGTTTATGACAATAACTATTATGCTTCCTACTGCATTCATAAGAAAGGGAGCCAGGCCAATCGACATTGAATCTGTAACTATCTTGCGTTTCAGCCTGAATGACTCCTTCTTCAGGTAAATGAAATTCTTACGGTTGCTGAAAAAACTGATCTGCCATGTAAGCATTGAAGCCTGTGCAAGAACGGTGGCCAGGGCAGCTCCACGGATACCCCATCCAAAAACGAAAATAAACAGCGGGGCCAGGATAATATTTATTATGACAGTGGAAATGGTTGAATACATGGCTTTCTCCGGATTGCCGGTGGCCCTCAGCATGGCATTCAGACCGAAATACATATGGGTTATCAGGTTGCCGAGCGAGATAATAACCATAAAATCATGTGCGTATGGCAGGGTGTCTTCACTGGCTCCAAAAAAATACAGGATAGGATCAAGGAACAGAAGAATTATCATCGTGTAGCTCAATCCGATGATGATGTTCAGCACAAAAACATTCCCCAGGATGCTGTTGGCGCTTTCATAATCCTTCTGACCTAGCCTGAGCGACATAAGTGTTGAGGCACCGATACCTACCAGGGTTCCGAAAGCAATGGCAAGATTCATCAGCGGAAATGTGATGGCCAGCCCCGAGAGGGCGAGAGCCCCCACTCCGTGACCGATGAAGATGCTGTCGGTGATATTGTACAGCGAAGCGGCCGTCATGGCAATCACCGAAGGAATCGCATATTGAAGAAGAAGGTTCCATACGTTCCCGGTCCCTAATGCCAGAGGCGATCTCATTTGTGCCATAATATGCAAATATACTCCATGTTGCTTTTCCTGAACATAAAAAACATGACTCCGGTTGCAACAGACTGAAATGAAAGTGAAAAATGATATCAGCCCCTGAATGGTCCGGTATCTATGGCTGCCGGGTACATCATTTGCTGCATGGTGTGGAACGATATTTGCGGCACAGGAATGCCTGTTTATGATACGGGGACCGGTATTTGACAGTATCCGGGCCCTGTGAAAGACATTAATGGTAAAAGGATGTATCTTTGCACCTCTCCGTTAATGAGTTTCTTTATAAAGGTGAGAAATAATTAAGAAACCCGTATGAATGGCCAGAAACACAGGCACGGATAAATATAATCGCTTTGAGGCATGCCTGATTCCATGCTCCGCTGGCAGACAGGTATCTGATCTTTTAAAAAATGATGTACTGATGAAATACAGAAAGGGAATATTTAAATGGGTCTGGACTTTCAGTCTGACAATGCTGGTCATGTCCGGCTGCATGAAGGATGTGCAAAAACCTGAAGTTACAACAGGTACAGTTTCCGGGGTTTTGACAACATCGGCATTGATAGAAGGGAATACCACCGGAGACGGAGGCGGCCGTGTAATAGCCCGCGGGGTCTGTTTCAGCAATTACATTGCGGAACCATATATTCTTAAGGATAACTTGTTTTACCAGGGTTCGGGCGCCGGATCTTTCAATGTTTATCTTGAGAACCTGACGCCCGGCACAACCTATTATGCAAGGGCATTTGCAACAAATGCCGAAGGGACCGGATACGGACAGGTTGTTACATTCACCACCCGGGGTTCGATGACAGGTGCGATCACATTCAATCCCGACACTGTATACAATACTGTAACCGACATTACGGGTAACGTGTATAATACCATACGCATAGGAGGCAAAACATGGATGGCAGAAAATCTGAGAACCACAAGCCTCAGCGACGGAACTGCGATACCGGAAGTAAAAGCCGGCGAAGAATGGGAAACAACGCAGGAACCCGCTTACTGCTGGTACCTGAATGATGATAAGTACAAGGATATTTACGGCGCCCTTTATAACTGGCACACAGTAGCTTCAGACAAACTGTGTCCCGAGGGCTGGCATGTTCCCAAATATGATGAGTGGATGGAACTTTTCAGCCATTTCGGCAATAATTATGAAGTTGCCGACAAGCTCAGGGAAGCCGGAGATTCACATTGGGTAAAGACCGGCCCCAATGTCAGGAACGAATCGGGATTCACTGTCCTGCCGGGCGGTTGGAGAAATATCGACAACATTAATTTCGGCGACCTTGGATATGCGGGAACATTCTGGGCCGTCCCGCAAACAGGGGGAGATATAAATACCGTTATGTTTTTTTTCATGGGATCATGGGAAGGCATATTTAATGCACGAAACCCGGGAAACGCAGGGTTATCGGTAAGGTGTGTTAAAAACTGACCTGCGCGTCAAGGCTTTCCTGGTCAGGTATGAAGAAAGGAAGAACAGCCTCAGGGATAAGAGGGGCCGGATCAAGTCCCTGGAGGATCCGCAGGTTCCGGATAAAACCCGTTTATGGGCTGAATTACCGGGGTGATGAAAGACTTTAACATGGTTTGATGCAATTTTAGCATATTATTTTTTAACCGTACAATATGCTCCGTTATTACAGGAAACTAACACGGGAACTGATAGAAAGGTCATTCCCTTTGCTGAAAGGCAAAAAGATTTTAATAGGGATGGCGCCCTTGAGCTTTTATGCCTTTTCCATCTGGCTGCCGCCGTTTATGCGATTGATGGTTTTCAGTACAAAGACCAGGAGGTTTGACAAACCGGCAATTAAAGGTCTTGTAGTCCATGAACTGTGCCACCAGGAAAGATATATGAGAATCGGTGCATTGAAATACCTGGGTTTTTCAGTTAAATATGTGGTCTCACGGAAAGCACGAGCTGCCGAAGAAAAATCAACCGACAGGCTGACAATCGAAAAGGGCTATGGATGGGAACTGTTCAGGCTGACTGAGATAACCCACAACGACAGGAAAAATAAAAAAACAAACGATCTTTACATGTCGCCCGGGGAGATCCGGTCGTATTCTGAAAACCTTGGAAAATGGAATGCCACATCATGAACCATCATGACATCGGCTCTATTTATTAAAATGGCTGGAACAGGTTACACGCAAGGGGTTATTGTGCGATTCAGGCGGCAGGCCGGGATTTTATCCTGATCAGATATTTTCTGATTCCACCCGGCCCTGAAAAATCACTTGGTGTATTTCCCGAAATCTAAACTTCAAAGTAGGTAATGTTCCGTATTACTATGTTAACGATCCTGCCGTCATAATACTGGGTTTGTCTGACCCAGTTGCCGGCTTCATCGTATTCATACTCAAAATTGAATCTGTATTCCTCGTTATTCTTCGGAACCGAAATGATGTATTCCGTTACATCATTGTGCGGATTCCTGACGAACCTGCTGATGCTTTTTATATCGCCGTTCCCGTCCCTTTCAGTTTGTGATACAAGCTCGCCGTTGACATATTCATTTGTTACGCTGCTACTCTCATTTCCTTCCCTGTCAATGGTCCTGGTTACTGAAATATCGTCACCCGAGTAAATGTACCTGTAGGTAATGATATTGGTATTATCCCCATCATAAATTTTGAGTTCGGTCATCTTTCCTCCGTCCAGGACAGGCACCTCCCTGCCCGTTTTCGTGTTGCCGGAGAATTTATCAATCCCGATGCATCTGCCCCTTTTATTGTATATATATTTTGATACTTCCGTAACCCTGCCATTGGGATCTATCATGGATGATTCCTCCAGGTTTCCGCTTCGGTTATAGACATAGGTTGACTGATTAGCTTCCAGCTTGTCAGCTGCCGGGCAAACGCTCTTCGCCTCGGCATTATGAACCGTTTTATCCACCATCCGGACGCTGCCTTTCAGATTGGCAAGTTCAAGATGTGTTTTAACAACGGTTTGATCGTTTTGACATGAGAAGGCGGTTGCTGCCAGTAGGCAGATTGCTGCAATTTGTTTCATGATCAGTTATTTACAATGAATAATAAGATACAGGAGCCGGCAAACCGCACCATTGGCAGCATATGACTGGGATCAGGATACTTTCATGTCTCTCTGCGTATGGAACAAATTAAGCCGGGGTCCTTAGGATCAGTTGTCAGTTAAAATATGTTAAACGCTGAAAAGTAGAAAAGAAAAGCCCAGTCAATACTTAAGCAATTATTAAAACAGACAGCGATATGTTAAAATAAATTAAGACACCTGGTCCGACTGCCGGCCGGCCTCGTATTATACGATCCGGGAGTCGATGTTTTCGTACGGGATTCTGTTACTGCCGCCTTCCGGTATTTTCCCTGAATTCTTTAATTTTAACAGGTATTTCAGGATACCCTTGTTTTTCATGGAAGTCCCGAAATCCGGATAGTCAGCGGAAGCCGATTGCTGACCCGCAGTGCCCGTCACACGGGAAAATTATATTTACCTGGTATCGATCTGAATTTATGAAAATACATTTTGAACATCACACGCAGAAAGTATTGCCTTTTTCAAGGTTTCTTCTAAGGTTGGGCAAATACTTTGTTTTCTCATCGGTCCTGATCGCATTTTCACTGGTGCTGGGAATGGCAGGATATCATTTTGCAGGCAGGTTAAACCTGCTCGACAGTTTCCATATGGCGTGCATGATTCTTACCGGGATGGGACCCGTCGTTGAGCTGACTTCGCCCGGGGCAAAGATATTTTCATCATTGTATGCACTGTACAGCGGAATAGCATTTCTGAGCATTACTGCCGTGTTCCTCTCACCCATAATCCACCGGATATTGCACATCCTTCATGTTGAGAGTGAGAACAGGGCAAGATGAATACTTGGTCCGGGAATCCCTGGCGACATGGTCGGTAACAGTCCGGTTGGTGATATCGCGCTTTAAGCTCCGGGAGGTCCTTTTCCCCAATGAATGGCTGGTACTGGCAGAAACTAGCCGGCTGCCCGTGTGACTGTCCATATTATTGGACAGCACACTGAACAGCCGGACAGTTCATTGATAGTCTGCCCTGCCTGAACTCAGATGCCGGCCCGGTTTTACCAGCCCGGATTCTGTTTCAGGTTAGGGTTGAGGGTAATTTCATTTGACGGAATGGGAGCCAGGTAATCCCGCGAAGGATTGAATTTGTATCCATTGGGCAGGAATGTCTGGTAGGGATCCACAAAACCGTCCTCATCCACAAACAGATTGACACCTATTGTAATTGTCGGGTTCCCGTTGGCATCCTTATAGGCTCCTTCCAGGTCAGAACCGATGTATTTGACTCCCCTGGGCCTTTTATTCACGATGAGCCCGTCAGCCTTCCAGCGGGCAATATCATCCCATCTTGTTCCTTCAAAGGCCATTTCAACCCTTCTCTCCCTTCTTACTTCATTTATAACCGGTGACAGGTCGGGAAAATCCCAGCGGGGATCAGTGGCAATATCGTTGATATCCAGGTGTGGCATGTTTACCCTGTCGCGAAGGAGGTTTACAGATATATCTGCATCTGCCTGGGTGAGTGTCCCAAGTTCTGCCTTTGCTTCAGCGTAGATCAGCAGGGCTTCTGCATAGCGGAATATGATTGACCCTTTGGTTCCGATATTTTCTGCAGTTTGCTGGGTATATTCATTATTGATACCCTTACGCAGACTGTAACCGGTTGTGCTCCTGAATGGTCCGTTCTGATCAATCGGAGGCAGTCCGAACTGGATGAATGCCCCCCCTGGACCGTTTTGTGTCTGATAGTCCCCTTTTTTGTAAATTGTTTGTGAAAGCCGCGGATCCCTATCACTGAATTCTTCCAGGAGCGAACCATAGCCATGAAAGTCAGGGCTTACAGAAATCGGTTTGCCATCGGTGCACAGATAACTGTCAATCAGCCCTTTTGTAACTCCTGTATTGCCTCCGCCCCCTGAAAGGCTTCGTGAAACATTATTTACGATTTTGAGCGACAGGTCAAAATGTTTCCAGAGCATTACCTCGGGGTTCCCGGAGTAATCAAGCTGGTTGAAAAGGGAACGGTATTCATCCCCGGCAGGCCCTTTATAAATACTGTAGATATTCATATCCATCAGCTGTCTGGCGGTTGCTTCAGCTTTCTGGATCAATGCTGAACCATCTGAACCCTGAACCCCGAAAGGATCATTCTGATGATACTTTTCCCAGGTTCCCTCGTAGAGGCATATGCGTGCCTTCAGAAGCATTGCCACCTGTTTGTTTATCCTGAACGGGTTGGCTTCCTCAACACTCTTCAGGTAACTGATCGCGACATCAAGATCGGCCAGGATCGAATCCACAACGATGTCGCGCCTGGTGCGGGGCCCCATCAGTTCCGGTGAATTGGTGGTCAGAGGCTTGGACACCCATGGCACATCCCCGAAGATCTTAACCTTGTTGAAATATAAATAGGCCCTGAAGAACCTTACCTCTCCGATGTAATGATTTATTTCACTTTCTGCTCCCTGGGCCTTGTTGCAGTGCTCAAGAAAATAATTGGCCTGCCTGATGTCTGACCATTCCCAGTCGCCTCCCGAAGGCGGAACTGTCCGTACTCCCGCTAGCCGCGGATCAAATGCGGAAGGCGCCATATTGTCACTGTTCTGATCGATCATTATCGTGAAGAAATAGCCTGCATCGGCAGTAAGAAGAGGATAAAACCTGTTGGCATATAGCTCCAGGTCTTCGGCAGAACTGAAAAATGATTCAGATGTGATCTGATCCAGCGGATATTTGTTGAGCAAATCCTCACTGCATGAGCTGAATAGTAAATATCCTGCCAGTATGATCAGTAATGCTCCTCTGCCGGCTGATATTGGTGAATATAATTTCATGATTCAATTGATTTAAAAGGTTACATTAACACCTGATGTGACGGTCATTTGAATGGGATATGATTTCCCTGATCCGTAATAGCCGAAAGTGCCCTCCGGATCAAAATTCTTCATCAGCCTGGTAAAGGTTAAAAGGTTTTCACCGGCAATGAATATCCTCAGGTTTTTGATAAAGGCCTTTTGCACCAGCGATGCGGGCAGGGTGTAACCTATGCTTATGGATTTCAGTCGCAGGTATGCTGCGTTCTGAAGATATCTTGTCTGTACCTGCTGGTTTTTAGATCCTTTTCCCAGGTATGGGGTGGGGAAATAACCGTCGGGATTTTCCGGACTCCAGTAATCCATGTGTTCCTCAAAGGCGGTAGCGTTCCACAAGCCCCCTGCAGCCCCCCAGAATTGCTGGCCGGAGAGCCACAGATCCCTTTTGCCTATCCCCTGCAGCAGCATATTCAGATCGATGCCTTTCCATGAGCCGTTTAAGAGAAGGCTGTATGAGTATCTAGGTGTGGAATTCCCGATAATCATCAGATCGCCGTGATCATCCACGGTGTTTTTCCCGATGTCGATCTTGTTGTCGGAATTTAAGTCGGTATAGTGTACGTCACCTGCACGCCAGGGCTCCTTCGAAAGGTACGACTGATCAACTTCCTGGGCCTCCTGGTCCGACTGGAACAATCCGGCTGTTTTATAACCCCATATTTCGCCAATGTACTTACCCTTGTAAAAAGGAGCGCTGAGAATCCCCTGGGGGTTATAATAATCCAGAACCTTGCTTATATTGTCGGCAAGCATGAATTCGACGGAATATTGAAACTGTTGGATCTGATCTCTCCACCTCAGTGACAGTTCAAAACCCTTTGTTCGCAAGGTAGCATTATTGCTCTGGGGCACAGCTGTTCCCAGCAATGCGGGAAGGGATTCAGCCGGGCCGAGCATGTCAAGGGTCTTTCTTACGAAATAATCAAATGATCCCGTCAGCCTGTTCTTGAGAAAGCTTATATCTGCACCGAAATTTGCCGTACGGACCTTTTCCCAGGTGAGGGTCGGACTCGAGATCCCGGGCATTCCTGCGAAATTTGGCCTGTCGAAATCGAGTATGTAAGCCAGTCTGCTGGAAATAGGCAGGGTTTCAACATACAGGTAGTTCGCTACATCCTGGTTTCCCAGCGAACCGTATGAAGCCCTGAATTTGAGAAAATTTATGTATTGTGAGAGAGGTTCAAAAAAACGCTCCTGCGAAATAATGTATGCTACTGAGCCCGATGGAAAATTCCCGAAGCGGTGACCGCTTGCAAATTTGGAAGTGCCATCGCGCCGCATTGAGAGTTCAAGCAGGTATTTTCCCTGGAAACTGTAGTTCAGCCTTGAAAAATAACTCTGTGTGGCCCAGTGCCCCTTGGTTCCCGAAGCATATTCCTTGCCCGTGGCCGTACTCATCGAAGGAACATTGTCGGTGATAATATCGTCTTTCCGGCCATAAAGTGAGGAATACCTGATGACTTCCTGCTCATACCCGGCCAGGATCATTATTTCATGTCCGCCTATTTTTTTATTGAAGTCGAGATAAACGTTCGGTGAATTATAGATCTCCTCCCCGCTTCGCTCTTCAATGGAATTATTGGGTTCGAGGTAGGCTTCGTAACCGTTGGCGAGGGTGACCTTGATTTTGGAATTGTGAGCTTCCGAAGTTTCTGAATTCTTCCTGTACCGGTAGTTGGCATGAAGCACCAGTCCGCTGACCGGCTCAATCTCCAGGCCGGGAATTATGTTGAGCTGGTTGCTCTCGGTCCGGGCTCTCCCGCCGTATTTAAGCCATACCTGTTCCATTTCATAAAACAGGTTCCCGTCAGGTGTGTATACGCCGTTGGTGGGCCAGCGCCGGCTTATATTGTGATACCACAGGTCGGTATTGTAGCTGGGTCCGGTTAGTTCGGATTTGTCATACCTGGTCTGAAAATTGGCACGCAGCCAGCTGTTAATCTGTGTATTGACCTTGGCGTTTACGTTATTGCGGGTATATTTGTCATCGCCCCATTTTATCAGACCTTTCTGGTTGAAGGTGGCGCCTGAAATATAATACTGGGTGTTTTTGTCTCCGCCGCTAATACTGATATTGTGAGTCGATTTCGGAGCCCACCGCCTGTATTCCTCCTTGTACCAGTCGGTATTGGCCCAGGAATCCTGGTATGATTTCCAGAACATGGGCTCCACCTCATAGGGCTCTGTCCAGTCCTTGAGCTCACCTCTCTGGTATTTCTTGATCTTTTCAATTGTTTCATTCGAGAATATGGGTGAATCACCGTCATTGGCAGATGCAAGGTTGAAGTATTCGGCCCATCTGAGTGAATTCACGATTTTTGGAAGTACCGTCGGATCTGAGAAGGACAGATTGTTCGAGTAATTTATCAGGGAGCCAGAGGATGATCCTTTCCTGGTGGTTACCAGGATGACGCCAAATGCTGCTCGGGCTCCGTATATGGCTGATGCAGAAGCATCCTTCAGAACAGAGATGCTTTCAATATCCGACGGGTTGATCAGGTTGATATCACCTTCAACCCCGTCTATCAGGATGTAGGGATTCCCTCCCGTTCCGCTTATGGAGCCTATGCCCCTGATATTGAGCTTGTGCTTTGCCCCCAGCTCGCCTCCTTCATTGCCAATGGACAGGTTGAGGTTCGGCGCCAGGCCCTGCAAAGCGTCAACGGCATTGTTAACCGGCCGGTTTTCGATATCCTTTGATGTCACAACATCAACGGCCCCGGAAAGATTTATCTTTTTCTGGGTGCCATAGCCGATCACCACAACTTCGTCGAGTCCGACCGTTTCATCGATCATCACGACGGAAATATTTACTCTTCCTTCAAGCGGAACTTCCTGTGTCTTCATCCCTACAAAGGAAAAAACCAGGATTGCTGAATTATCAGAAACGGCAAGTGAGAATTTCCCGTCATTGCCGGTTATCGTCCCCCGGCCCGTACCTTTTTCAACAACGGTAACGCCGGGCAGAAATTCTCCGCTGGAATTGGCAACCGTGCCTGAGATGGTCCGCTGCTGTGTTGAAGCAACCCTGCTTCCTTCAGCTGACCTGGATTCGGGAACTCTCAGTAAAATGCTCCGATCGGAAATTTCGTAGGTGATTCCATCATTCCTGAATAATTCATTTAAAAGATCATTTATCAGTACATCCTTAAAGTCGACTGAAATAAGACGCCTGTCATTGAAATAATCGCGGTTATAGAAAAAATAGAACTCCGATTGCTTTTCAATGGCATCGAATACATCCGAGTATCTGACATTGTCCAGTTTTATCGTGAGCCTTGTTTTCTCAGCGTAGGCACTGGAGGCATGGGAAGATAAAACGGGAAAAAGAAAGAGAAGGAGACTCAATTGCACAATCAGCAACAACTTTTTTTGCTGAAAGGGCAATTCCCGCAGCGGTTTTCTAAAATAATTCATAGATTTGAGTGTTTTTTAATTAACAGTTAGTTTTTCAAGAACTAATGAAATTCCAAAAGAGGGGAAACCACCACAGTTTCCCTCTTTTTCAATATTTCAGTACGTGATCAGAAATCCTCTTCTTTTCTTTGTCATAGGCAGTTCATTTTGCAATTCTTAACCAGACTTCCTTATTTTCAATGTAATAATTAATGCCGGATGTTTTTTTGATTTTTTCCAGCGCCTCGATCAGGTTATTATTGTACCTGAACATTCCCCTGAACCGGTAATCGCCAAGGCTGGCTGGTTCAAGATGAAACCTGATATCGTAGATACTGTCAAGCTTACGTACCAGGTCGTTAAGTGAGGCATCCTTGAAGATCAGTTCCATGTTGCGCCACGAGGTATATATTTCAGCATCTACCTCGTTTATGTTCACGCTGTCGTTTCGTGAATTGTACATGATCCGCTGACCGGGATTCATGCGGATAACCCTGCTGTCAGCCTGCTTCAGGCTGAGCTCTACACTGCCTTCGGCAAGAACCGTTTCAAAATCAGGATCGTCAGGATAGGCTTTAATGTTAAAGGATGTACCAGTCACTTTCACACTGGCATGAGGGGTTTCAACGATGAAAGGCCTGCCCTTGTCGGGGGAAACCTGGAAATAGGCCTCGCCAGTCAGCTGAACTTCCCTTTTCCCGTGGTTGAATGCAGCGGTGTTGTATGAAACCGATGAACCGGTATTGATCCATATCCAGGTTCCGTCGGGCAGAATTGTTTTCGAGACGTTGCCCGGCGGCGATGAAATAACACAGACCTGTGAAGCCAGGCTGCTTCTGAGGAATCCTTTTCCGAAACCATACCATCCGGCTGCCAGTGCAACAGGGAAAGCTAAAATGGCCGCAATCCTGTATATCAGTACCCTTCGGCTCACCAGCCTTATTTTCCCGAAAAGGAATTCACTGTATTTCGACCCGAGCAGCTGCTTATCTGAGCCATAATCCTCAGGCGAAAGGAAATACCGCGTATTGTCCCAGGCTTTGCGGCTTTGTGCCAGGAAATCTGTAATACCGGGATCCTGGTTCCGGAGGTCCTCCGCCTGCTGCAGCTCTTCAGGGGAAGCATTGCCCGATATGATCTTCCCGATAAGGATGTCGAGTTTATTCGTCTCTTCCAATTCTGAAATCTTTTTTGGATAAGACGAAAAAATCAAAGGACACCCTGTAACAGCATGAATAATTTTTTACAAAAAAATGCAATGAGCAGGAGAGTTAAATAATCGGACAAACTCTCCCTTATTTTCCTTAAGGCTATACCCATCTGCATCTCCACCGTTTTTACAGAAAGATCCAGTTTTCTTGCAATTTCGGCATACTTTAAGCCTTCCATGCGGCTCAGCAGGAATATTTCACGGCACTTGTCGGGAAGCCGGTTTATTGAAAGATTTATCCGTTCATTCAGTTCCGCCTCTTCTATAAGATCGCGGAAGGGCACCTGGCTGACGGCTGCTTCCGGCTCCGTGATTCCCACTTCGGGTCTTTTTGCCCTGAGATAATCAATGCATCTGTTCTTTACGGAGATGTACAAATATGCCTTCACCGAAACGGCCACTTCAATTTTTTCCCTCCTTTGCCACAGATCGATGAAAAGATCCTGGACCAGTGAGCGGGCCAGGCTGAGATCATGAAGGTACCTGGCAGCAAAGAAACACAATGAAATGTAGTAGCTGTCAAAAAGTTGACTGAAAGCCTTATGGTCTCCTTTCTGAATGCTCCTGAAAACATCCGTATCCGGTATGATACTCATAGCTGAACCCCAATAGCCTGCTAAAAGTAGAAAAAAAGCACGGAAAATATCACAGCCCGGCCCGCGGTCAGGAACCGGGACCAATATGCGAAAGTTTCAGTGAAGGAGGCGGGGGGAACAGGCTGATCAGCATGCAGATCCGCCAGTAGTGAAATGCCGGCAGTATTTTCATGCAGGTTCCCGGTGCACATAAACACCGCAAGGATGAAGGCTCCGGCTTCCCGTGTATCTCAATATGTTCCGGTGTTTTGATCCCGGCAGCCGGAAGATCTGCTTAATAACCCCTTATTCCCGTGTACGGGCGGGGGTGCGAGGCTTCTGAAATACTCCTTCCGCAATGTCCATAAGCCGGTTATTTCAGCTGTACCTTACAGTTATGAGTAACTTGCGGTCATTTTGCCGGTTCCCCTGGTTCCGCCTGCCTTTGAATAGATCTGAGCACTTTAAGCATCATTCCGGTCTCAAAAGCACTTACCAGCCTGCCGCTGCAAAAACGATCATTCCGGACAATTGCCGATATTATTTTGCATTTGGTTGGTATATCGTTACTATCATAGTCGAAATTATCATCACTGACTATTTTCCTGCCTTCATCCCAGGCAGACCAGTCAAAATCAATCATGACCGGTATTGCATAAACAGCTTCGCGGAACTGTTCAACTACATGGTGTTCCTCATAAGGATCCATAATGAAAATACCCTTTTCCAGCGACTTCATGGCTTCCGTATCATCACCGAATTTGTCTGTCTGTTCAATCAGGGGGATCAGATCAAATAGCGGCTTCCAGTCCTGCTTTGTGTAAGAATTGATTTTTTCCCGGTAATTATCATCTTTTAATACTTTCATTACCGTATTGAATTGTTTGTTCCTTATATCTGTCTCGCCGTAATCAGGCCATTGAACCTGTTTCCTTTCCCATGATTCCCCAAATTAATCAGACCTAATTTGTTTTTCAAGTTATGTCCAGCTATTTGGGAGGGTAAGACATTACTGGATTAAAATCCTGCCACATAGGTATCAATGTAGGCAACTCTGGCATCAAGCCATTCAAGTACCCTCTCAAGATCTGTAGAAGCATCTCCACTAGATCCACGCTTACCCCAGATTTCATGATCTTTTGGCAAAGCGTTCTGAATTAAAACAGACCAGGTAATTACATAGTCTTTTAATTCTTCATAAGCATTGGTTTTGAACCAGGCCCATCGTTCAGCAAATAAATCTTTCACAACTGGGTCTTCCATTAATCTGCTAAAAAATGTTTTACCTGCTGTGTTTTGTTCCCAGAATAGAGGCAATGCTGCTGTTGATAAGTCATAATGCTTAAATTTAACCTCAAAGCCAAAACCCCAATCAAAATCCCATATAATTCCCATATGGTATTTTTCTCCGGCCGGCCTATTTATATAGGTGCTTTTTGGGTGATTAATTTCCATATTCAGAGTAAGCTGATATACTATCATGTAGTTTACAAATGAATGAATATCAAAGTAATCTAGCCATTCATTATTTGGGAATGACTCATCATAAACCAGAGATTCAAATACTTCAAAATCCGCTTTAATGTCATTCAGCATTTCCTCGGTCATGTCCTTTTCTTTTGGGAACTGTACCATAACAGGTAAATCATATTTAGCAGATTTAAACTTCCATTCTTCATCGAAATAAGTGTCTAATTCCAATAATACTCCGTCCTTGCTTATATCTATACGATATTCACCTACCTCCTTATGTTCAGTAAAAGTATAAACTCCCCGGTATTCTCCATTTATTGTTAACTCTACAGGCAACATATGATTTGTATAGGGCAGGCCTAATAATCTGGCAGCTTTATAAGGTATTGAATTGTATAGCATAGTTCCATCCAGATATTCTGCCAGCAATATCCAGTCCTTGTATTCATGCATTCCAAAAAGGGAAGCTTTATTGTCAAGTTTTATTCTATACGGCTTTTTAGGTGCAGTCCATGATGTATTGCCTCTGCCCTTAATCCCTAATCTGCCCGTGTAATCATTGTACTCACCTTTTCCATCGATCCTGATATTACCTTTTAAATAGTCTTCCTTGGAAATAATTTCTTCCCCATTATCAATGTTAATGTAAATATGGGGTAAACCAAATTTCAATTTATCTAAGACAGATATAACAATGTCAAACTTTTTTTCTGAACCATCTTCAGCAAACACAAGATAACTGAATGGTTGCGAAAAATCATTTGCTGTTTCGCCTGATACTTGTTCAGCTTCATTAACAAATACGGACTTACCCTCATATTCAAAAGATGCTATCAAAGCTTTCCTGTCAGCCAACTCCGGAATGACCAGTCTGATTTCCGAATCAATAATTTCAGCTTCTATTGTCTCTGATAAACTTGGATTTAATTCTTTTTCCAATTTATAATACAGAATTTCCTTCTTTGAGGATAATTCAAAAATCTCTTTCCTTTCTTTACAAGCAGTAAAAGCAAAAAGAAGAAGAAGTATAGTAAAATGTCTCCTCATAATATAAATGCTTTAGGTTGGTTAGTCAATCAATTTCTATCTCGCCCGATAACCCCCGTCCACTACAATATTAGTGCCTGTCACCCGGGTAGCAGCATCCGATAAAAGATAGGTACAGGCATGAGCAACATCTTCAGGCAGACCAAAACCCAACGGATACATGGCTACGATTTTATTTAATGAGCCTGTGAAAGATTTTGTGTAAACTGGTAACTGCCGGGTTTAAAGAACGCCACATTTGTCACCAAATTTAATTATAAATTGATAATAACTGATCCCCAGTCCCTGATGGGACAGGTCCAATCTTTCTATTTATTTGCAATAGCCATATATACAGCTTTTAAGGCTGCCTGGTCATCCGGGAATACAGTCCTGGTTTTCCTGTATTTGCGGATATATCCATTCAGGCTTTCAATGGCAATGGTCGTATAAATGATCCTGCGGATCTCCCGCGGGTAATCAAAGTAAGCTGTAAGCTTGTCCCAGTTATCTTTCCAGGATTTTATTGCATAGGCATATTTGGCGCCCCATTTCTTTGCAAAGTCTTCAAGGGCATCCTGTGCCATATCGACATTAATGGCACTGTAAACATGCTTTAAACCGGATTAAACTTGTTTTCGGTCTTTCTATACAACGTATTTAACACTGTTATGGATCTGGTGGACCACACAGAGCTGAGTAACAGTATTTGGGAAGGCAGATTTTATTGGTTGTCTGATCCTCGAGAGATTATCGGTGCTGGCAATCAGGATATCCTTAACCCCTCTGGCTTTAATATCGGTCAGCACGTTAAGCCAGAAGCTGGCGCTTTCAGTTTCACTGATCCACATGCCAGGAACCTCTTTCAAGCCCGTGTGCCTGAGCCCGATTCCCGACTCCAACCGGTTGAGGTCCCCAATCAGCTAACTATCCATTTACAAAAAAATTTCCACACTATCTTTTTGATTAAATTTGAGGATAGATGTGGAATTTAAATTTGAGCGTTTACACAAAACATTCAAAAGACTCATTATTGGTGATTCTGGCCTCATACCTGTTGACCAGCAAATCCGCTCTGCACTAATGGAGATAGTCGGGGATCGTCATAAAAGAGCTTCAATGATAATTACATCTCAGCTTTCTGTTAATTGCCGGCATGAGGTTGTCGGAGAAAAAACAATAGCCGATGCGATCGTTGACAGGATCGTCCATGATTCTCATAGGGTTGAACTTAAGGAGGAATTTCTGATAAAAACCACAGACAGGCAAAAAACTATGAAATCAATGAATTAAAATAGTTATATTTATTTAATCACTTTTTACTGTGAGGAAGCTCTTTTATAGGACCAACTCTGATGTGGTCAATTTACTCCGGCCAAATGCGGTCAATATGTCCGGCTTTTGTACATAAAGAGATATCTGAAGAAAACAAACAGATAAACCAAAGACCTATGAAATACTTTAAATTTGTTGTCCTGAGTCTGTTAATGACGTCTTTCCTGTCAGGGTGTGAGCGTAACAATGGAGACTTTACAGGAACCTATTGTCTGAATATGAATAATATGGAGATGGAAATCGTCCAAAAGGGAGACTTAGTCACTTTTACAGTTCAGAATGATATATTACAAAATGGGACAGGTTCAGTTTTCGGGGACACTCTTGTTTTAACAGCCACAGTTTCAGGGTCAGAAATCTTTACCAGTGATCTCGTTTTTACGAAAGACAGAAAAAATTTCTCAGGTCCGTTTAAAATAACAAACAATTCGAATGAAATTATGTTAGAAGGTGTTTTGTTAGGCTACAAAGGTGAGTGTAAGAAGTATGACATAACTGCTAACGGAATACCAAAATTTGTTGAGACAGACTTCACTCAGTTATCTAAAATAGAGAAGATTTCAAAATTCAGGTCAGGTTTCGGACATAGCTTCACCGATGGAAAAGAAACATGCAGAAGCATGAAACATTATTATGATCCATATCCAAAATTCCGGAAAAATAATTCCGTTGAAATATATTCACCTGTAAACGGCACAATCATTTCGGTGGCAAATGACGGGCACGGGGCAAGTATTGGACTTACAAACAAAGAAATACAAATCAGGCCCGATAATCAGCCTGCCTTTATTTTTGTTTTATATCACTGTGATCTGTCCTCTGCATCTGTTGCAGCCGGGAAAAAGGTCAGTGCAGGTGACCTGATCGGATATGCAAGGTTGTATTATGATGATCTGTCCCAGTATGCAACAAGTTTTGATATTGCTGTCTGGGTTAGCACCCCCTCAGGGATACAGCTTATTTCCTATTTTGAAACAATGAAAGATGCTCTTTTTAATGACTATATATCGCGAGGAGTGACTTCAAGACAGGATTTTATTATCTCGAGAGAGGCCCGGGATGCTGATCCGCTGCAATGCAATGGTGAGACTTTTCTCACAACCGGGAATATTGAGAATTATGTTACCCTGCATTGAAACTGTCCAGATCAGGGTATGCCATTTTTAATTAACAGGTGCGAGTTAAGGGAAGCTTTCAACCCCGATTAAATTTATGGTTTGGATTCTTGATTTTTTCATGAAAATATTGAAATATAAATAACTCAAGTTTCGCAACCTAATAACAATGCACAAATATTTTATCGTTTATAAGCTTATGTATCTTTATTATGGTATTGATGTTCAATCTTCTGGCCGATCCATCCGATAACTTCCGGATTTCCGGTTCACTTTTCCGCGGAGCGAATCCGTTTTTGCCGGCATTATCATATCCATAGCCCGGCAGAACACCGGAGGGGTTCCATAAATTGTTATCAGTTCAAAGCCATTTATAAGGCTCGGTACCTGAATAGGGGGATCCCTCTCCCGGTGAACCGGGATCGGGATGCCACGGTGATCAGTGTGGTCAGGAGGGGGAAGAAACGGCGGGCCACGGCAGAGTGATTAAATACATTCAGAATTCCGTTCCGTGGCCCGCCGTTTCTTCCCCCGTTTATTACCCCACATGCCTGTCATCCCGAATGAGCAGAGCCTGAGTGTGCGAAGGATCTGCGAAATGAGGGATCTCCCTGAACAGGCAGAAATCTGAAAAGAAACAGGCATTAAGTTAAAATCCGGTTCAAGCCGCCTATGGAAAAACCGTTTCTATTCCCGGAATTACAATAATATCTTTGCTCTGCAGCATGGTTGTATGTTTTTGAAGACATTGTTAATATCCTCAAAAACAGTATATTAACTTGTAAGCTGTGTTGCTTTCCTTAGCAATTTCAATTTGGTCCTCAACATTTTAAAGAGCTGCGAAACTTGAGTAAATAATACTATAATACCTAAAGTTCATACAACTGCACCAACTTCCAGATGTTTCTTAAAATTTGCTATAGACGAATTGCCTTTTATTTCAGCTTGTAAATCCTTTTTTCAATTTCATTTCTCGGCAACCAACTGTTGGTCTTCATCAATTGTTCAAGCAGTTCTTTGGCTTTTTCTGTTGAAATCAGGTTACAATTGAAAAGTTCATCAATGACCCAGATGCTGCCATGAACTTCAATTCCAATGTTTTCAGCAATTTCTTTCATCCTTTTATCACCTGTCAACATGGGGCAATTGAGTTTTACTGATTTCCAAATCACGGATTTATCGGTAAACCTTTTCAAACCATTGACAATATCGAAGTTCACTACCTCTTCAATATCT